>Ga0316187_10003997_pt1 | contig 12763 bp, 12 predicted proteins | sample CroRivburrow1_MG_FD_204927 | JGI IMG/M metagenome (GOLD analysis project Ga0316187, IMG submission 204927) | Coastal sediment microbial communities from Maine, United States - Cross River worm burrow 1 | ecosystem: Environmental > Aquatic > Marine > Coastal > Sediment | place: USA: Maine...
AGCGCATCATCAACCCCCGCCTGAGCAGCAGTGATGGCCAGAGATGAAACAGGGAGTGTCGGCAAAGCAAGCGATGCGTTGATGCCGGCTAGAGTTGCAGCCGCAATACGCAAGCCGGTAAATGAGCCCGGACCAACACCGATCGCCAGCATGCGAAGATCAGGCCAAGCAAGGCCTGCCTGACTCAACAATCCTTCAAGCATCGGAACAAGTGTCCGAGAATGAGATCGATCACCTTCACTCTCTGCAGCGAGAAGTTTCCCATCTGGAAGCAGCAGAGCAGCACTTCCCCTGCCAAGGGCGGCATCAAGTGCCAGCAATGGATAGTTCAAAGGTTTTTCTTAATTGTAGAGCGTAGTGCATCGCCGTATTCGGGATGATCAAGGCCCAGCATAGTGTTGGCGATGAGGAATCCGAGAGGGTTACCTGCATCGAAGCGTCTGCCCTCGATAATCACGCCGTAGATCGGCTCCTCCTGAGCCAGCCTCGCCATGGCATCGGTCAGCTGAATTTCGCCGCCAGCTCCCGATTCGGTTTCGGCCAGCAATTCAAACAGGCGTGGTGTAAAGATGTAACGGCCAATCATCGCCAAATCCGAGGGGGCATCACCAATGGCGGGTTTTTCCACCATGTTGGTTAAACGGAGAAGCCCATTCTCATCAACCGGGTCTACCATGCCATAGCGATTAACTTCATTAGCTGGAACACGCGCCAGGCCAATCACCGAACAGCCTGTCTGTTCATGCACCTCTCTGAGCTGCTGCATAGCCGAAGTCTCTCCGATAATCAATTCATCAGCCAGTGAAACTCCAAAGCACTCATCTCCTACCCAGGGCGCAGCACAGAGGACGGCATGACCGAGACCAAGTGCATGCTTCTGGCGGATATAGGAGACATCGACCATGTTCGAGACAGAGGATACCTTCTCATAGAGTTCGTGTTTTCCCGACTCGTTAAGGTTGGCCTCTAGTTCAGCGGAGATATCGAAGTGATCCTCGATGGCGCGCTTACCGCGGCCGGTCACAATGATCACCTCATCCATACCGGCTGCCAGCGCCTCTTCAACGCCGTACTGAATCAAAGGCTTATCGACAATCGTCAGCATCTCTTTCGGTGTTGCTTTGGTAGCCGGAAGGAAACGGGTCCCCATACCTGCTGCTGGAAAAATAATTTTACGCAGTGGTCGTCCCATAAAACCTCCCTTACTAAACGATTATGCTAATCGTCCGTAAGAGTGTAGACCGGAGAGATACATATTTACACCGACAAAACAGAAGAGTGTGACCAGGAAGCCGACCACGGCCCACACCGCCAGCGTTTTACCGCTCCAGCCGTGGGAGATTCGAACATGCAGATAGGCTCCGTAAAAGAGCCATACAATCAGTGCCCAGGTCTCTTTCGGATCCCATGACCAGTAGCCGCCCCATGCTTCAGCTGCCCAGGCAGCGCCTAGAATAGTCGCCAGCGTAAATGCCGGAAAGCCGACGGCGACAGCCTTGTATGCCAGCTGATCGAGCTGATCAAGTGACGGGAAAACCTTCAACATCGGAGAGCTGCCTCTGCGCTCAAGACGCTCGCGGAAGAGCCATGCCATGCCTGCAGCACAGGCAACGGCAAAAGCACCATAACCGACAAAGTTCAGGGGTACATGGATCTTCATCCAGTAAGACTGCAGAGCCGGTACCAGCGGCTTGATATCGGCCTGGCCGATTGAGTCAAGCCAGATGCCGAAAAACACGCCAGCTGAAACCAGAACCATCACAAAAGCGCCCATACCCCGTGCCTGATAGCGACTTTCGAATGCCAGATAGATACTACAAGTTATACAAAAAAGTAGAATGAACACTTCATAGAGATTAGAGACCGGTGCATGGCCAATATCACCGCCCAGGAAAAGATATGACTCATACCATCTCAGCAGAAGTGATGTGCCGCCCGCATAAACTCCAGCCCATGCCGCCATAGTAGCCATCTTGCCGATAAAGGATTCAGGCGCAAAAAGATACATGATGTAACAGACAGCAGAGAAAAGGAAAAGCAGATTCATCGCCATGACAATCTTGCCGGAAACCAGATTCGCCTGATCTTCATATGATATCAGGGCGTCATGCGGTTCAAACAGGGTGAATAGCGCCATCAACAGCGCCATCACGATCAGCCCATCAAACCATGGCACAAGTTTGGATAAACTTTTTCCGCCCAGGAACATGGAAGCTGCTGCACCCACTAGCGCACCAGCACCGCACCAGATTACGCCCTGTATGCTGAGAAGACGATAGATATAGTCATTTTCGTCATATCCATTGCCGCCAAAGATGGCAAGCAGGGAGGCGCCAGTCATCAATCCGACATATAGCCAGAAACGGGCATGAACAACACGTCCCTGATAGAGCCCGTTAAAAAAAGAGTTTTCGACTGCTGCCGTCATACCTGTTCTCCTTGTTTAGAAAGACCCAGAGTATCATCCAGCTCTCTTAACAGATCATTAAACTCTCTATCAAAGGCCATCAGGTTCCGGTTTGCCAGGCCAGCAACACGAACACGCATGCCTCTGTCCTGTGCCTCTATTACCAGCCAGACCTTGCGATGAGAAACGTAGAGCATAATACAGAGGCCGAAAGTTAGAAGCGCACTGCCGACCCAAACCACATTCATGCCGGGATCGCGGGCAAGCTGCAGCCCGGTATAATAGACCTGATCGAAATCATCGAGCACAGGAACAAAAGGCCACGGCAGGCTCGACAACGAATTAACACCCTGCAACGTGCGTATACCCAGATCCTGAATATCTTCAGGCATCTTTTCGCCGTAAACTTCACGAACAGCGGCTTTAAACGCCTCAACGCTACCACCATCGGCGGCCCCGGAAGCCTTTTGACCAAAGGCGTGAAAGAGATCCCACTCCTTGGGATTGGTCAGGTCAGGCCCGAGAAAGAAGGATTGAAAGTCCCGATTATCTCCAGAGAGAGAGACCATAATCAGTGAGCCCTGATTCTGTCCGTCAACCATGAAAGGATTCATAAAACTGCGTACTTTTACCGGTTTCAGGCCAGGGCCTCGCAAAATAAAATCAACTGCAGGGCCGATATCCTGGAATTTTTTTGCCTGCCCGGGCGCTGCCATGTTCTCGACATTAAAGGGTTTAAAATCGGTGATCTCCATAGAGATGCCGCTCTCACTGTCCGTATAGGTCTTGTAAACTTCACCCTTGGCAACATCGATGCGCTTGGAGCCGTCCAGACGGAACAGTTTCAGTCCCACTTTTGAACCACCATCGCCAAACGATGCCTGATAGATTCTTACTCCCTTGTAGAAGAGAGGCTCATTTACAATGATATCAGAGGTCACAACCTCTTTACCCTGATCAATAATGGTCAGATTGCTGCGAAACTCTTTTGGTGCGCCCGTCGGGAAAAAATCGATCTCAAAATTGTTGCAGCGCACCTCAAACGGCATATCAAGGGACTCGACACCGGTTCCCTTCACATAGCTGATTTGACTCTCCATGCCACCTTCCGGCACAGCCATATTCCCGCGGAATCCAAACTGTACGCTCATCCAACCGCCAATCAGTACAACCAAGAGTGCTGAATGAACAAGAATGTAGCCCCATTTGTGGTAACGACCCTTGTCTCCGCGAAGGTAGGTGCGACCCTCCTCCTGATACGAGAGCCATTTCCATCCGGCAACCTTCTCAACCCTCTCGGTCACTACGCTCATATCCATATCGGGAAGTGACAACTCATGTGTATGCTGCATCCGCTTCCATGCATGCTCGGCGAGCGTGATCTTGCGGGAACGCATCTCCTTGAGCATGCGAGGCACATTGTGCCAGAGACAGAAGGATAGGGCGGCCATCAGGAATCCAAGCAGGCCGATAAACCACCAGGCATGGTACATATCGAACAGTCCCATGCTCCTGAAAACCCAATACCAGACCGGGCCAAACTGGTTCAGGTAGTCCGCATGTTCCTGATTCTGAAGAAGCACCGTACCTATGACGGATGCAATGGCCAAAACCATTAACAGAACAATCGCTAAAGGCATTGATGCCATGCGAAGAAAAAGAGGTTTTATGCTCTCACGATAATAAGACATCAAAAGTTCCTATGAATATAGATAAAAAGGAAGATTACAGGTCGCAAACACCGGCAATCAACCACGAGAATTACAAGGTCTTAAGATATTCGATCACAGCCTGACGTTTGATTGGATCCTGCATCGGTCCATATTTCGGCATGCGTGTTTTCGGCTTCAGTGCCTTGGGGTTTTCCAACCACTGGTGTAGGCGTTCCTCGGTCAACATGCCGATACCACTTTCAGCTTCGCGACCAAAAACTTCCTGTAGTCCGGGGCCAATTTTGCGCTGATGGGTCATTGGGTTATGACATACTTTGCAACGCGCTTTGAAGATTGCCTCTCCCTCTGTGGCGTCTGCCATTGCTGCAGTTGGCATGGCAAAAACCGTCATTATCAAAGCTAATAGTGAAATACGCATCATTTCTCCTCCACGTCAAACCTGACGACTGGCACATCATGCCATATCACCAACAAAATATTAAGGCGTTGTTTTTACATCTGTTTAGCGGACTTTATGCATGCCCCTGTGGTCAATCCGAAAAATGGAGGAGGCGTGACCACTACTCTCCCCAAGATTGCACCGACCGGCAAGAAAACGGTGCCAGCGCATCTGCACAGCGTAGCAGGGCCTGCGCACAATCCCACCCCGCCTGTTCAGGCTACTGGAGAGCAACACGCCGCCACAGGCACGCGCCAATCGTCTGCACGCCAAATCGGCATCAACACGAATGGCCAGCATACCCTTCTGATAACAGTCGGGCGGCAGACCGGGCCGAGCGTGAATCACTAGCGTGGTTTGACCCGGCCATACGGTTTTAATCAGCTTTCGAAGTCCGGATGGATACCAGCGGATATAACCTCTAGCCGTCTGAATGGAGTCCGCCAAAAGCAGAAACGGGCCGCGGCGCTTCTTGAAGCGCTGCATCTGTCTGATGCCTTGAGCAAACTTCGGAGAACAGGCGACACCGGGGAGTGTGGAGGTATAGTGACCGATCAGTCCGCCCCGCTGTAGCACACCGGCCACGCGAAGCGCTGAGAGCTTCTCTTTAATTCTCAGCGAGAATGGCCTCGGCCTGCGCCTGACGATCTTCTTTTAACTTCTGAGTCAGCCCTTCGTCTGTCTGAGCCAACATCTGGACAGCTAGCAGTCCAGCATTTTTTGCACCGTTAATGCCAACAGTGGCTACCGGCAGGCCCGGAGGCATCATCACCGTTGAAAGCAGCGCATCTTCACCCTGCAATGCTCCGGAAGCGATCGGCAGGCCAATCACAGGCTTAACGGTTTTAGAGCAGACAACCCCTGCCAAATGCGCTGCCATACCAGCCGCACAGATAAACACCTTGCATCCAGACTCTTCCGCTTCCTTTACAGCCTGAACAGTGGCTTCCGGTGTACGGTGTGCAGAACGCACCATTGTTTTAAAGGGCACACCAAACTCCTCAAGCACGGCTTCCGCCTTCGCCACAACAGGGCGATCATTGGCGCTTCCCATTAGAATCAATACTTTAATGCTTTCCATCTTTCACCTCTGTTTCCTTAAACAGCTTAAATTTTTCTGGTGTCCACTCTGAATGCTGTTGCCCACGAATCAAGGGAATCGCATAAACAATATTCCAGATGTCCCGTTCGGTGAGCTCATCATGCATCTGCGGCATGCCGCCCCCGCCATGATAGATCTGATCAAAATAGCGTCTCGGTGTTGCATCTGAGGCTGCAAGCAGCACCGGCATCCTCGGATTAATATCCTCACGTGCAACACGACTGCCACGTCCGTCATCGCCATGACATGCAACACAGTAATTGCTGAACATCTGCAGGCCGCGCCCTCGATCAAGCTCTATAAATTCAATCGCAAAGAGCTGAAAAGGCAACATCAGGCCTGCTATCAGGCCAAGGAGACTAAGACTCTCTCTCAACAGCCCTGTAACCAATATCCTTGCGATAAAAGCCGCCCGGCCAATCAAGTTTCTCCAGTGCTTTGTAGACAACATCCTGAGACTCGGAAACAGTCGATCCCAGAGCTGTGACACCCAGTACACGACCGCCACTATTGACGATCTTGCCATCTTTCTCAGCCGTGCCCGCATGAAAGACCGTAGCCCCGGCCGCCTCAACATCATCAAGACCTCCGATCACCTGCCCCTTTTTGAACGAGCCGGGATAACCATCAGAGCTGACCACAACACAGAGCGCCATGCGCTTGTCCCAATCCAGCTTCACACCATCAAGTTCTCTGTTGGCGGCGGCAAGTAGCACTTCGCCCAGATCGGACTTCAGACGACTCATCAATGGCTGACACTCCGGATCACCAAAACGGACATTAAATTCCAATGTTTTCGGGCCGTCTTCAGTCAACATCACACCAGCATAAAGTGTGCCGATAAACTCAGCCCCGCGCTTCTTCAGTGCTGCGATGATTGGACGTGCCACCTTCTCCAGCACCTCATCAGCCACCGCATCAGTCACGCACGGAGCCGGAGAGTAGGCGCCCATACCACCGGTATTTGGCCCCTTATCACCATCGCGCAGTGCCTTGTGATCCTGACTTGATGCAAGCGGAAGAATCGTATCGCCGGACACCAAAAACAGGCATGAAGCCTCTTCACCCAACAGACACTCTTCGATCACCACCTGCGATCCGGCATCGCCAAAGCTGTTCCCGGCCAGCATATCTCGTGCGGCGTGCACAGCTTCACTGACGCTCTGCGCAACAATCACGCCCTTACCCGCTGCAAGGCCGGAGGCCTTGACCACAATCGGAGCCCCCCACGAGCGAATCGCCTCTTCAGCCGCATCGGCATCGGTGTGCACTTCAAAACGTGCTGTTGGCACACCTGCCTCATGCATCAGCCGCTTGGAGAATGTTTTACTCCCCTCAAGCTCAGCCGCCGCCTTGTCGGGTCCAAATACAGCAAAACCCTCAGCCCGTAGTTGATCTGCAAGACCAAGCACCAGCGGCACTTCAGGGCCGACCACAACCAGCTTCGGCTTCTCAAGCCGCGCCAGCTTCATCAGACCATCAATATCTTCTGCACCAACATTCACGCAGCGTGCATCACGAGCAATGCCGGGATTCCCCGGTGCACAGACCACCTCGGTCACACTCGGTGAGTTGTTCAGTTTCCAGCAGAGCGCGTGTTCGCGACCGCCTCCGCCAACTACCAGTACTTTCATTGACATGCTCTCCTTAATGCCTGAAGTGGCGAATGCCGGTAAAGATCATCGCCAACCCATGCTCATCGGCAGCCGCAATTACCTCTTCATCACGCACCGAGCCACCCGGCTGAATCACGGCAGTTGCGCCTGCATCAGCCAGTGCATCAACCCCGTCACGGAACGGGAAGAAAGCATCAGATGCCACGGCCGAGCCCTTGATCGCCTCACCGCCATGATGAGCTGCAATCCGGGTTGAGTTCACACGATTCATCTGACCGGCGCCGACACCCAGTGTCACGCCGCCCTTGGCAAAAACGATGGCATTGGATTTCACATGTTTGGCCACGGACCAGGCGAACATCATGTCGGCCCACTCTGCTTCAGTCGGAGCACGTTGGGTCACCACCTTGCAGGCATCGCGACTCAGAATGTGTGCATCTCTCTCCTGAACCAGCAGGCCACCATTCACACGTTTGAATTCAAGTCCGCCCGTTACAGGTGCAGCAGATGGAGCCAGCAGCAAACGGAGATTCTTCTTCTCAGCCAGTGCTGCCTTGGCCCCTTCAGTGAAGCCAGGTGCAATCACCACCTCCATGAAGGTTTCAGCAATCAATTTCGCAGTTGCCTCTTCCAATGGTTGGTTAAAGGCAGCGATACCACCAAAGGCGGAGGTTGAATCTGCTGCACGGGCGCGCTCGTAAATCAGTTCCTGGGCACCACCCACGGCTACACCACAAGGGTTGGCATGTTTGACGATGACGGCTGCGTTTTCGTTGAAATCACGCACACAGGCAAAGGCTGCATCGGCATCGGCAATGTTATTATAGGAGAGGGCTTTGCCCTGCAGAACCTCGCAATCTGCCAGTGAAAGGCCTTCATCCTCGATGTCGGCATAAAATGCCCCATTCTGATGCGGATTCTCGCCATATCTCAATTCGTCCGCGGTCTTGATGAACTGACGGGTGAAGATGTCCGGGAACTTGCGCTTGGAGCCGTCCGCATTGAGGGCCGAGAAGTGGTTGGCGATAGCGCCATCATAGGATGCGGTATGAGCAAACGCCTTCACTGCCAGCATGCGTCGGATATCTTCACCGACCGAGCCGTTGGATGAGCTGATCTCTTTCAGTACCAGTGCGTAGTCGGATGGGTCAACGACGATGGTGACAAACTTGTGATTCTTGGCCGAAGCACGAACCATGCATGGACCACCGATATCAATGTTCTCAATCGCATCATCAACACTGCAACCCTCTTTCGCCACCGCTTCACGGAACGGATAAAGATTCACGCAGACCAGATCGATGCGATCAATACCGTGCTCTTTCATCGAGGCGAGATCACCCTCGTTATCACGACGAGCCAGAATACCGCCGTGCACTTTTGGATTGAGGGTCTTCACACGACCATCCATCATCTCGGGAAATCCGGTGTAGTCAGAGACATCACGGCAGGCGATACCCTCATCGCGCAACAGCCTGGCCGTGCCACCGGTGGATAGAATATCAACACCACGATCGGCCAGTGCTTTGGCAAAGTCTGCAACACCGGTTTTGTCTGATACGCTGATCAGCGCTCGGGTAATGGATGGCATAATGGTCTCCGGAACGAATAATTGAGAAGAGGCGATAAGCTACGCATTGGTTACGCTGGCGCAAGAACCGTGCAAGGCCCTGATAGTTAGATGTATAACTGTATCTTTCATGAATTCATCCTCTATTAATATTGAATCGGTTTGATTCCGTGCTCTGCTCGCCGCATTATCCCGAGCTTGTCTTAACCCAAGGAGAAAGAATGCTCTCACTTCGCTGGCTCTTTACAGCCCTGTTACTAACCCTAATTCCAACCTCATACGCCGATGCTGCTGAGCTTCAGCAGGCCACTTTTAAAAATGGCGTGAAATTGATTGTCGAAGAGGATCACTCAGCGCCCGTTGCCATGGTCCAGATCTGGCTGAAGGTCGGCGGCCGGGACGAACTGCCGGGCAAGACAGGGCTGGCACATGTTTTTGAACATATGATGTTCAAGGGTTCAAAAAAGCTCGACCCCGGAGAGTACTCCAGAAAAATTTCGGCCATGGGTGGCAGTGATAACGCTTTTACCAGCCACGACTATACGGCCTATTTTGAGACGGTTCCGGCCAAAGAGGTCAACAATGTACTGCATATGGAGGCGGAACGATTTGCCAATCTAAAGCTGCGTGATGAGGATTTTCAGAAAGAGATCAGGGTGATTATGGAAGAGCGGCGCATGCGCACCGAGGATGACCCCAACAGCCACATGTTTGAGGAACTCTCTGCTGCCGCGCTGCGTCTTCACCCCTACCGCAATCCGGTCATCGGCTGGATGCAGGATCTGAAACGGCTCACCATTGAAGATGTGCGCGCCTTCTACAAAAAACACTATGTTCCCGGCAGTGTGACAGTTGTTGTTGTCGGCGATGTCGATTTCAAACGCATTGAAAAAACAGTGGCTCGAACCTTTGGCCGCATGCGGGCTCAGCCCACGCCTGAACGCTTTAATCCGGAAGAACCGGAACCGTTCGGCCCCAAACGCATCGATGTCACCCTGCCAGCCCAACTACCACTGTTGGCTGTCACCATCCCTGTACCTGTCTGGCAGCCGGGTGAAAATGACAGAGAGGCAGCAGCCATTGCCATTGCAACCTCTCTATTGGCAGGTGGCCGATCCGCCAAAATGACGCGTGAACTGGTTGATCGGGAGAAGGTCTCTTTCTCCGCTGCGGCTGGCTACGACCCCTTCGGCATGGGTCTTGATCTCTGGTACGCCTATGGCGTGTTGGGACCAAAGAACAGCCCTGAGAAATTCGAATCCTCCCTATGGAAGCTGATGCAGAAGATGGGTGACAAGCCAGCCTCCAAAAAAGAGCTCGCAGCCGCCAAGAAGGGGATCATTGCAGCCGAAGTCTTTGCCCGCGACTCGCTCTATCTGCGTGCCAAACATATCGGCATTCTTGAAACTGTCGGTATCGGTGCCGCACATCAGGATGAGTGGCTGGATGCCATCCGTAAGGTTACCGCCTCCGATGTTCAGGAGGTGTTCAGAAAATGGATCAAACCAGGGCGCTCCACCACTGGCCTGCTCATACCGGCCAAAGGGGGGAAATCATGAATCTTTTCAAACGATTAACCCCTCTACTCATAACTTCTCTTCTGTGGGCTATACCTGCCCATGCCGTGCCACCCATTCAGGAGCAGCAGCTGAATAACGGTCTGCAAATCCTATTGATGGAGGCGCACAACGTGCCGATGGTCTCCATGCAGTTGAGCATGGTCGGAGGCAGCCGCTTTGACCCGGACAACAAAGGAGGCACAGCCACGCTGCTGGCTGCGATGCTCGGCGACCATACCGCCAGACATGATCACGAAGCTCTGGCTCAACTGCTCGATGCCGAAGCGATTCAGCTGGGCGCAGGAGCAGATCGGGAGGGGTTGAACCTGAGTCTGACTGTGCTTAAAGAGGTGTTACCGACCGGTATCAACGCCTTGGCTGAAGCACTGTTGGAGCCGGGATGGAACAAGGCACGTTTCAGATTGATTAAAGAAAATGCCATCTCCGCAGCCCAAAAAGCGCAGGAGGAGCCGGGTACAAGAGCTGCTCAGGCATCCGTTGAACTACTCTTTAGCGAGCACCCCTATGGCCACCCTGCAGGTGGCACACTGGCAAGCTTGAAAAACATTGATCTGGCCGACCTGCGACGTCTATATCAGGCACAGCTCAAACCTGAAGGCGCCGTACTGGCTGTCAGTGGTGATATCACCATGCCGGAGCTACTGAAGCTTCTAGAGCCTGCGCTTGCCGGCTGGAAAGGCACCCCTAAACAGCCCCTGTTTGAGATCAGCAGGGCGGATGATGTGCACGGAGCCACACGGCAGATTGAGATGCAGACATCGCAGACACTCTCACAGCTGGTGCGTCTCGGCCCTGCCCGCAGGGATGCCGATTTTTTTCCAACATTTGTGCTCAATCATATACTCGGTGGCGGTGGTTTCGGCTCCAGGCTGATGGAGCAGGTACGTGAAAAGCGTGGCCTGGTTTACGGCGTTTACTCCTACTTTATTCCGCTGGCCACATCCGGCCCGTTCATCATTACGCTACAGACTCGTGCCGATCAGGCTGAAGAGGCTGAAGAGGTAGTGCGTTCGGTTCTGCAGAAACTCTTTAGCGGCGAGATCGCCGGCCAAGAGCTGAAAGATGCCAAGGCCAACCTGATCGGCGGCTTTGCCCAGAGAATGGACTCCAACCGGGAGCGGGTCGGCCTGATGTCGATGATTGGCGTGTACAATATGCCACTCAACTATCTTCAGGTCTGGACGCAGAAGGTCGAATCCGTCACGCTTGCTGATATTAAGATTGCAGCCAAAACCTATCTGGATCCGGTGCAGTGGAATCTGCTCCGAGTCGGGCCAAAATCCAGGGTAGAAGCGAGGGAGAAGTAGCTCCATGAAAACGGTTCTTGTTGTTGAAGATTCAAGTTCAAGTCGGGATATTACCAGCCACTTTTTACAGCAGGGCGGATTTCGCACGCTGGAGGCCACCGACGGTGCCGACGCACTTAATGTCCTCAAACAGCGTCATGTCGATCTGGTTCTGACCGATATCATGATGCCTAACATGGATGGATGGGCATTTTATAAAGAGGTGCGCAAGGACAAGCGCTATAACCTGACTCCGTTTGTTTTCCTCAGTGTACTGGATGAACTCGATGACCAGATCAAGGGGCTGACACTGGGCGTGGATGACTACATCACCAAACCGGTGACACCACCGCAGTTGATTGCCCGTGTAAATACAGCACTGATGCGCAGTGAGCGGCTGGAGCAGTACTTTTTCCGCAACCCTGTCACCGAGCTGGAGACCGCCAACTACTTCCGCCACAGGCTGCCGCTTGAGGCGAAACGGTGCCGCGAGACCAATCAGCCACTGAGTCTGGTCGTGTTCGGTATCGGCAACTATGTATCCCTTGTCCGTGGCCATGCTACATGGTTTGCAGAAGTTGCCGCCAGAGAGGCGGGGCAGAAGCTTAAAGGGCAGGCACGTGAATATGATGTGGTGTCAGATATGGGTGTCGGCCGTTTTGCCGTCCTGATGCCAAATGCATCGATTGAAAATGTGAAGAAGTGGGCAGAGAAGGTCATGGGCAGCTGGAAGCTCTCGCTTGTCTGGCCGGAGACTGAGCAGAATATCGGCATCGATATCGGTTACAGCTGTGATGCTGTCGCACCGGGTGATTTCGACGCCATTGAGCTGCTGAACAAAAATCTCGAAACATTCGAACGTAAGTGGTAACGGCGCAGGCCTTCTGACCACCCGCTCATACAACCAAGATGCGAGTTACTGCCGGTAAACTGCGTGGTCGGATTCTCAATGTCCCGGACCTTCCGGGGCTGCGCCCCACCCCGTCCAGGGTGCGCGAGGCTCTCTTTAACATCCTTGGTGATATCGATGGCTGGAAGATGCTCGATCTCTTCTCCGGAACCGGCATTATGGCTATTGAGGCGCTTTCGC
>Ga0316187_10004002_pt1 | contig 12757 bp, 8 predicted proteins | sample CroRivburrow1_MG_FD_204927 | JGI IMG/M metagenome (GOLD analysis project Ga0316187, IMG submission 204927) | Coastal sediment microbial communities from Maine, United States - Cross River worm burrow 1 | ecosystem: Environmental > Aquatic > Marine > Coastal > Sediment | place: USA: Maine...
GATCTAAATTGATTGTTTCAATTCGTTTCACTCTCCAAATGGGTTTAAAGAACAACGATTTGAACACTGCGATAGGGATTGAACGAGTCACACTAAGCTTAGTGAAACCCGCTGTGCGGACCCGTGTGCGGGGCGTTGCAGGGGCTGAGGGTTAGATACTCATATCTAACCTGATTAGCAATTCTCTTGCCTTTGGTACTTCTTAAAGTTCTCAGCCTGCTCGAAGATCTCACTGTAAGTATAGGAAGAATAAACGCAACACCCCTGCATATCAAGGCAGAAAGCCAGTATCAGAAACCCATCGGAAACACCCGTCTACCCGGCCATCATCAATTCACCGCACTGATTTTTTCGGCTGAAACAGTGCTATTCCAATTTTTCCAGGCACCTGGCATTCAACAGGCAGCAATCCACCGGGCAACCTGTTCTACCGGTTGCCATGATTTTCTTTTAAGGTTGCTGCGGAATCCACATGCTACGCAAACCAATCCGCATAGGGCGAGGCCCGCGCTACAGGCAGCAATTCCGGCGGTGGTGGCAATACTCCCCTGGCCTGTAAGTGCTGCAGGATCTTGTCGATGACCGCCTGATCCTCTATGCAGGCAATCACCTTGGCTTCACCGCCGCATTTCGGACAGATCGACACATCGATATTGAATACGCGCTTCAGGCGCTGCGCCCAGGTCATGGCCTTGTGCTGTTGTTCTGGTGTTTTATCGTCGTTTCCTTGTCGGGTACGGCCTTTGCCTCGTTTGGCCGGCGTCACATCGACACGGTTTTTGCTGTTTGGGGCGAACACGCCATGGAATCTGGTCAGGTTTACTCTCGGCTTTGGAACCAAGGCTGCCAGTTTCGCGATAAAGTCCAGCGGCTCGAAGATGACATGGGTCGTGCCATCACTGTAAGGCGTTTTGAGCTGATAGCGGATATTCCCCGAAGGCGTCAGTGAAAGCCGTTTCTCTGAAACTGCTGGTCTGGTGATGTAGCGACAAAGGCGTTCAAGTTTTGACCTTTCCCAGGCTTGTGCCGCGACTCCGGCGTGCAGACTGAACCCGGACTCTTTCGCTACTTGAGCAAAACGATCATCATCCTCCCAGGAAGGAATGGTCCGCAGCGTGAATACTTTACGCCCTTGCTGTGGCCCGATGGCAATGCGGTAGCTGACTGAGCAACCAAGTACCTGTTGCATCGGGTCTTCGTCACCCTCCAGGTTCAGGTAACTGTTTTCTTCGTCTCTTTCAAGAATCCCCTGGCGCTCCAGAAAGCCGGCAACCCGATGACTGATCGTATGCACCAGGTTAGTCAATTCCTGTTGGCTGGGCGCTATGGTTTGCTGGAATCGTATTTTGCCGTATTTGTTTTCGGTGTAAATGCCATCCAGAAAAAGCATGTGGAAATGTACATTCAGGTTCAACGCGCTGCCAAATCGCTGGATCAGCGTCACCGCGCCGGTTTGCGCGGTCTTTCGAGTGAATCCTGCTTTTTGGATCAACTGGGTCGAGATGGCCCTGTACACGATACCAAGCACCCGGCCCATCAATTCCGGGCGACTCGCGAACAGGAATCTTAATTGAAAAGGGAAGCTTAGCACCCATTGGCGTATCGGTTGTTCAGGCAAAACCTCATCAACCAACAAAGCAGCGCTTTCCGCCATGCGTCTTGCACCACAGCTTGGACAAAAACCGCGCCGCTTACAACTGAACGCAACCATGTGTTCATGATGGCACTCGTTGCATTGCACTCGCAGAAAACCATGTTCAAGCCGGCCACACTTGAGATATTCTGCAAATTCCTGCTGAATATGTACTGGTAGGGATTTACCCTGTGCCTCCATGACATCACTGAATTCAGGGCAGTACTGCTCGACAATCTGGTAAAGAAGCGTCTGTTCTGGCCGATGTCGTTTGTAGGGTGGACTGTGTGGCGACCGGTCCATGATCGCTGCTTGAGGCATGTCGCTCTCCATTCCTTGGAGAGATCAATATTCTCATAATGTTCTCTATTTATCCAGTTGATTCCCAAGATCACGGATGACCGGTTTGTGCCGTTCGCTGCCTCCTACGGTATGCTTTTCAGTGTCTCCTATATGGAGAAAGCAAGTCAAAACCTATACTAAGCAGTAGCTGAAGACTTATCTAAATTTTCTGTTACTCTCAGGCAATATTCGGCTGGAGGTTGGCATGGCACCTAGAATCGAACGTATAAAAAGCACCGTATCATCCAAACATCTTTGCAAACTGCTGGATCGGGACGGAGCCGTTATCGTGGAAGATATTCTCGAACCTGATCAATTGGCCAGTCTAAATTCTGAACTTGATCAGTTTGTTTTAAAAGTTAATCCAGGTCTCCGTAACCCCACCACGGAAGATATGATCGATTTCTACGGCCTTTCGACAATTCGTATTGATGGATTGCCGGCAAAATCCGAGACATTTCTCGATGTGATGCTACTACCCCAGCTGTGCGAAACCGCGAATCATTTTTTACTATCGAACTGTAAAGACTATCTATTAAACACAGGACAATTGATTCAGATCGGACCCGGAGAATCTTCCCAGGAGCTGCATCGAGATGAGTCAGCTTGGGATGAGCAGACAAGCGTACTACCTTGGCCAAGGCCGCCGTTGCAAATCGAGGCAATGTTTGCTCTTACAGATTTTACCGCTGCCAATGGCGCAACGCAGGTGGTGCCGGGAAGCCATAGCTGGCCTTTGGATCGCGAAGCCAAGCCTGAAGAAATCACGCGTGCAGAAATGAAAGCCGGGTCAGCCTTGTTCTACTTAGGAACAGCTATACATGGTGGTGGAGCAAACGAAACGACTGATAAACATCGGCGGGGAATGTTTCTTGGTTATGTAGTTGGATGGCTTCGTACTGAAGAAAATACTTTCTTGACAGTTCCTATTGAAAAAGTTCGCTCAATGCCTGTGCGCATTCAGGAATTACTGGGCTACAAAGCACACGGCGCTATCGGTGTCGTTGATGTTGGTAGCCCAATGGTACTGTTGAATTCATTGGCAAACTAACATTGCATGAGTGCCCGTTCCGTGCCGAATCCTGCCTAATTTTCGTGTGGACCGAATGACCGCAATGGTTCGCCTGGTCTTGCTCCGTTTTTGGCTCAATTACCAATGACCGACGTGCCGAAGGTCGCTGCCCGAGAGGCGCCTACAAGTGCCCGTTATCGGGACAACCCCGACTGAATTGGCATTCGTTTTGGAGTGCAGGCCAGCGGATCCCGGTTTTCCCAATTGACTAAATGCGGGCTAGAACCATCAACTGAAACGATCTAGCAGCTGATAGTAACGCACCGATGGCGCCAGAAACCATGGCTTGCCACTGTATAACGGCCGGGTCTGGAAACGCGCCTTGTCAAACGCGCTGCCAGCCTCTTGCCGCCCCAGCAGTTGCAGGCCGAGCCGGTTACCCAGGTAACTGGCCAGGCAAATTCCCGATCCACAATAGCCCATGGCGTAATAAATGCCGTCTTTTTGCCCGAGATGTGGCAGCTCATCAAAGGTATAGGCGACGAACCCCATCCAGGTATGGCTGATACGAACATCCTCCAGTTGCGGGAAGATACGCAGCATTTCCTGGCGCAAGGCCGGCAGGCTTTTAACGGGGTCAGACTCGAATACCGAGACTCGACCACCGAATAGCAGGCTGCGACCATCGGGCGATAGCCGAAAATAAACGACGATCTTGCGCGTGTCGCTGAATACCCGGCTGCGCGGCATCAATTTGGCAGCGCGCTCGAGCGACATCGGCTCGGTGGCCAACATGTAGCTGCCGATGGGGATTACCCGGCGCTGCTGCCAGGGCGCCAATGCACCGCTATAACCGTTAGTCGCGATTACCAGCTCGCGTGCCTCGATCGAACCGCGGCTGGTGGTAACGCGAAAGCCATCGGCGCTACGCTCGATCTGTGTCGCGGCACAATGTCCGATGATCTCCGCCCCGCCGGCACGCGCCAGGCGCAACAGACCGTCATGATATTTTGCCGGATCCAGCGAACAGTGAGCATCGATCACCATGCCACCGTGATAATAACTACTATCAATCTCGGTCGCCTGATCCCGGGGCTCGACGATGCGCATAGACTGTTCGAGTCCTGGCGTCTGCCGGCGAACCCGCGCCACCAGCTTGTCGAACTGGCGTGGACTATGGGCGGCGACGAAGCGACCACAACGTTGATAGTCGCAATCGATCTGCTGCTGATCGACGAAGTCCCCCAGCCACTCGAGCGCCGTACGTGCCTCGGCGATGAGCGCATGCGCCTCGGCACTGCCGTAGCGTCGACTCAGTTCTTCGTAATCGGGCTTTATTTCACCGCTGATCTGTCCACCGTTACGTGTACTGCAACCCCAGCCGAGATCCTCTGCATCGATCACCGTCGTATGGCGCCCGGCCTGCGTGGTCTGCAACGCGCAATGCAAGCCGGTATAACCCGAGCCGACAACCAGAACGTCGGTGTTACCGGGAAGCGCGAGGTCCCCGGATTGCGGGCGTGGCGTGTTATCCCACCAGTAAGGTTTGAGGGAGAAATCGTCACTGCAAAAAGAATGATTCATACTTTATTCATCCTGGGCTCGGTCAAAAAAAGAACGGGTGCTGGCTGCGCCTGGCAAAGGGCTCGATAGCGAAAGCTTTCACTCGCACCAGAACGACTTACATGCGTGCGTCTTCGTCGGCGAAACGACTGTAGTCGCGATCTCCCTCGAAGTAGGTCGATTTGCCTTCCTGCCTGTCGATTCCCCGCCCTTCATAAATTCGCAACGTATCGGACACCGGCCGCTGTTCGTGCGCCACCAGCCACAACCGTAGAAAATGGCGCTTTTCGGATTCGACCGCGGAATCCTCGAAGGCGGTACGATTGTGCAACACCGTCAGGTTGTTGAAAAACACCGCGTCACCGGGACGTGTGATGAATTTAAGCGCAAAGCGTTCGTCCACGGAAATTTCATCGACCAGGTCAAGTGCGGCAACCTGCTCCGCGGTGAGCGGAGTTTGCAGGTACTCGGCCGCCATCTCGATGTAGGAACGCAGGTAATTGACACTCAACAGGCCATCGCGAAAACTGAACACCGGGATCTTCTCTTCGGTCACCGGCGACTGGCCAGGCGCCTCCTCACCAAAACGATGATAATGAAACCCCTCGAACAACACCGGCAACAAATCGGGGCGGCGCTCGAGAATTTCATTGTAGATGCTGATGGCACTGACATAACCGCTATAGCCGCCGCTTTGCGCTTTTTGCAGGCACATCATCGCGACCACGTCGCAGGCGTCGGTGTGCATGTCGAGTTCGGTGCTGTTGCGATAGGCGCGTTCTTTCGGATCCTTGCCACCGACGTTTACCACGTGACCCAGCGTATCGCCCATAACACTCTGTGACATTGCTGTACCAAAGTGAGTACCGATACCGAAATGCATCATGCCCAGCTCTTCCTTGCCGTAACGCTCGAGTGGAAAACCACTCAGGATTATCATGCCACTGCCATTCATAACCTCATCACGCCAGGCGGCGATGTCGCTTGCAATTTCCGGCAGGCGGAAATCATCGAGCGTCAGCGACTCGACATCCTTATTTTTCTGTTGCGCGCACTGCACGGCCTGATCCAGTGCAGCTATATGGTGAGGCTGCAACTGGAAAACAAAACTGTCACGATCACGCTCACTGGCGCACCAGGCACTGACATGATTGACGGGCGCATAAGTGACTGCAGATTCGGTCGCCAGGGTCATGGCATCTTCTCCTCTGGGCTTTCGCGGCAACCGGTTTATCTCGCACCGGTTATATGGCGCAGCGGCGCGCGCCGCGTGACCGCACCGCCCTCGCCCAACATGGTTTCGGTCAGGCCGCGATCGGCGTGATTTATTTTCCAGGTCAGCATCTTCTGTGCGTATTCGAGTACCCGCTCCAGGTATGCGGGATTTTTGGCCTGGTTGACGAACTCACCGGGATCCTCCTGCAAATCATAAAACAACGGTGGCAGACCGGCAAAGTGGACATACTTGTAGCGATGATCACGGATCACCGACAGGCCGCATTGATGCATGGTGACACCCAGGTGCTGCTCTATGTGCTCATCGCGCACGTTGCGGAAATCGCATTCCCAATGTGCTTCCTCACGCCAACCGTCGGGCATCACACCGTCGCGTATAGCCGGCAACAGGGAAAATCCGTCGCACTGGCTGGGCACATCGAGGCCAAGCCAGTCGAGCATGGTCGGCATCAGGTCGACGCTTTCGCTGAACCCGGTAATCTGCGTGCCGCGGGTTGCATCGGCCTGCTTTCGTGGATCGCGAACAATGAGCGGAATATGATAGGACTGATCGTAAAAGCCGAGCTTGGACATCAACCAGTGATCACCGAGTTGCTCGCCGTGATCACTGGTGAAGATGATCAGCGTTGAATCCCAGTGGCCGCTCTCCTTCAGGCGCGCAAACAATCGTCCCAGGTTATCGTCGACCTCGTCGATCAGGCCGAAGTAATTCACCATGTCCTGCTGCGTCTGGCGAACTTCGTCGGGGGCGCGGTACTTGCTGTGGTTGATAAAGTAATCGAGCAGCGGGTGCTGACTCGCCTCGTCAGTAGGACTGGCAGCGCGCATCGGTGCCGGCATCTGCCGCGGGTCGTGGTGGCTGTTATAGGGTTCCGGAGCGGCAAAGGGCGGATGCGGGCGCAACAACGACAGATGGGTAATCCATTGCTCATGCTGTGTGCCGATCCAGTCCATGCAGCGGTCTACCATGTAGTGGGTTTCGTGGTCCTCGGCCTTGATCGCAAGCGGTAACACTCGCTCACCACCCTGGCCCCAGTCGACACCTTCTTCGGTAACCGCATAGTTACTCCACGGGCGATCGCGTTGCGGGTATCCCTTTTGCCGCAGATACTCGACCCATTCCACCGGGACTTCGTCCCGCATCGGTGTGTAACTGGCGATGCCCGGCAGCGGTTCACTGTAATGAAGCAGGCGCGGATCATCCGCATCCAGTCCACGCGGATCGATCGCGGAATCGGTATAACCGAACAGCGACGGCTTGAAACCGGCGGCGCTCACTTCGCGCGCCCAGTTAGTGAAGCGGTCGTCGAGCGGTGCGCCGTTGATCACGCAACGATGGTTTTGCAGGTACATGCCGGTGTGCAGCGAGCTGCGGCTCGGCGCGCAGGGCGTGGCCTGTGCGTAGTGGTTGCGAAACAGCACACCGTCGCGCGCCAGCGCGTCGAGGTTCGGGGTACTGACATGCGGGTGCCCAAGCACCGACAGGCATTCTCCGCGCCATTGGTCGGCGGTGATAAAAAGTATGTTCATCGGTTTATCCAGACTTCAATAGAGAGAGCGTTGCCAGATTCCCGCTTGCGCGGGAATGACATATGAATTTGTCGTCCCCGCGCAAGCGGGGATCTTGTCGGGGTGGCACGAGAGCAATTATTCTATCCATTTGCCCACTCGTCATTCACCCATCAACAGCGGGTCGAAGGGACAGGCCACCATGTTCTCGAAGCCGTCCTCGGTCACCAGCAACTGGTCTTCCAGCTTGATGCCATCGGGGCCGCCGACTTCACCGATGTAAGCCTCGACGCAGAGCATCATACCGGGTTCAAGCACGCCGCTGTAGCCGCGTTCCTCCCAGTCGATGGGGTACTTGATCGCCGGCCATTCATCGCACAATCCGACCCCGTGAAACTTGGAGCCGTAGCGCTGTGGAATAAACTCGTCCGGCAGGTGGTGCCCCTGCTCGGTCAACTCCTGGAAACTGATGCCGGGTCGCACCAGTTCGGCATTGGTCATGATGTGGTCGTAGGCGAGACGATGACGGTCTTTCTGGCGCTGCGTCGGCTGCCCATCGCCGATAAACCAGCTGCGCGAGATATCGGTGCACATGCCGTAGCAACCGATCAGGTCGGTGTCGAAAGAGACGATCTCGTCATTACCGATGATGCGCGGCCCACACTCCTGGAACCATGGATTGGTGCGCTGCCCCGAGGACAGGATGCGGGTTTCGATCCACTCACCGCCACGACGAATATTGGACTTGTGCAATTCGGCCCAGACATCGTTTTCGGTCATACCGGGCGCAGTCAGGGCACGCATTTCCGCAATCGATGCCTCGCATGCATTGATCGCACAACGCATCGCCAGGATTTCATCCGGCCCCTTGATCGCACGCACGCGCTCCATCAATTCCTCCCCGTCCATCACCTGCACACCTGCTGCGTCGAGCGCGCGCAAACCGGCAATCTGAATCTTGTCGACCGCGACGCGGCGGCCCTTGCCGACGCGCTGCTGCAACACATCGATCACCTGTTCGACAAACAACTCGGCCTTTTCCTCGGTGCGCTGCCCGGTGGCGAAGTAAAAGAACGAGGCGCCGAAACGCACCTCGCGCACCAGTGGATTGTAATCGGACAGGTAGGCGTAGCCGCCGTATTCCCATAACACCATGTGGCCATCGCTGGTAACCAGGCAGGCGCGGAATGGATTGTGCGCGTTCCACAACTGCATGTGCGTGGTGTCGGTGGCATAGCGAATCGAGAGTGGATCCCACAGCAACACCGCGTCCAGGTCGCGCTCGATCAGCCCGGCGACGATACGATCCAGACGGTACTGACGCATCGCCGGCAGGTCCGGGCATTGCAGGCCGGCCTGCGCCCACTCGGCATAAGCCAGCGGGGTCGGCCCGATCTCGATACGGTCGTTGTCATCGGGGGTATTGTCGGGACGCATTGCTGGCTTGCGCGTCGGGTCGACCTTCGGGTTGGGAATCGAGTACGGGTTGGTGGCCATGTTTATGCTCTCGGGAAGGCTCTTGGATGGTACATCGGTGATCATGCGCGCAGGCGCTCGCCCCCAGCGTCGAAAGGCGGCTTTTCCAGGATGACAGCGCGATGCGGAATCCCCAGGATCGCGATATCAAGTTCGGTGCCGGCAACAGCTTGCGCTGTCTTGATGAAGCACAGCGCAATTGACGCGCCAACGCTGTGCCCGTAAGCGCCCGAACTGACGCGCCCTACCGGCCTGCCATCGGTCAGAAACACCGGCTCGCCGCCATTGGCATCGGATTCGGTTTGCTCGATGCGCACCACGACCAGTTTTTCACGCGGCGCGTTATCCTTGATCGCGAGATAAGCTTCGCGTCCGAGGAACTCGGGCTTGTCGAGTTTGATCAGGCGCTCGAGGCCGACTTCCTGCGGCCAGTATTCGGGAGAGTATTCGCGGCTCCAGCTGCCATAACCTTTTTCTACCCGCAGCGACAACAGCGCGCGCCCACCGACCGGCCGGGCACCGAGCGCCGCACCCTTGTCGAGCAGTGCTTGATACAGCGCCAGTTGATGTTCCAGCGGCACGTATATCTCCCAGCCCAGATCGCCGCTGAAGGAGACCCGAATGGCGACCGCATCGATGCCGGCTACCTGGATGCGCTGACTGCGCATGAAGCGGAAAGCGTCGTTCGACAGGTCGGCATCGGTTAACTGCCCGAGCAACTTGCGCGCATTGGGTCCGGCGACATTGAATCCGCCCCAGGCCTCGGTAAAACTTTCGAAACTGACGCTATCCGCACGCGCCACCATGTTGAAGAAACGCTGGTGGTAACGCTCGGCGATACCCGAACCGATCATCAGGAAGTCTTCCTCGTCGAGCCTGGTGATGGTGAAGTCACCGGCGATACCGCCACGCAGGCCGATCATCGGCGTGAGGCATGAACGCCCGATCTCGGTGGGCACGTGATTCGCCACCAGCCGGTCGAGGTAGTCGGCCGCACCGGCACCGCGGATGCGATACTTGGCGAAGTTGGAGATATCAATGATGCCGACCGACTCGCGTAATGCGCGGCACTCGGCAGCGACCGGCTGGAAACAGTTCTGGCGCTCGAAACCATAGGTCTCTTCCGCTTCCATGCCCTCGGGTGCGTACCACAACGGATGTTCATAGCCGTAGCTGAGACCGAATACCGCACCCATCTGTTTTTGCAGTTCATACACCGGACGCGTCTTGATCGGTCGTCCCGGCGCACGTTCCTCGTAGGGGAAGTGAATCTTGAAGCGATGGGCGTACTGATCGAGCGTGCGCGCTTTGGTGAACGCCTTGTCGGCCCAGCTGCCGAAACGCGCCAGGTCCCAGGGGAACATGTCCATTTCCGGTTCGCCCTCGATGATCCACTGCGCCAATGTCAGGCCGAGTCCACCCGATTGCGAGAACCCGGGGATGATCCCGCAGCAGCAGAAGTAGTTACGCAACTCCGGCACCGGACCGTATAGCGCGGAACTGTCCGGCGACCAGATCATCGGCCCGTTGATGACACGCTTGACGCCAACCTCGGCCAACGCCGGGATGCGCTCGAAGGCGCGCATCAGGTTTTCCTCGATGCGTTCCAGGTCCTCGTCCAGCAGCTCGTGACCGAAATCCATCGGTGTGCCGTGCTCGGCCCAGTAGCGACCGTCTTTCTCATAGGCGCCGACCAGCAGGCCGAGCCCTTCCTGGCGCAGGTAATACTCACCGTCACGGTCGGCGATGCTCGGCAGGCGTCGTCCCAGGGCTTCGATCTCGGGGATTGTCTCGGTGACCAGGTATTGGTGTTCCAGCGGCATCAACGGCAATTCCAGGCCCGCCATCGCGGCGACTTCGCGCGCCCACAGGCCTGCGGCATTGATTACCACATCAGTATGGATGCTGCCCTTGTCAGTTTCCACGTCCCAGCTGCCGTCAGCGCGCTGGGTGGTAGCGAGCACCGGCGTAAAGCGATGTACTTCGGCGCCGCGCTGGCGTGCACCCTTGGCATAGGCATAGGTAACGCCCGAAGGATCGACGTTACCGCCGTCAGGTTCGAACATGATGCAGCGGATGCCGTCAAAGTCGGTGAGCGGATGCATGCGCTCCGCCTCGTCACGACTGAGCTCGTGAAACTCGACCTGGAAATATTTCGCCTTGGCGGCCTGGATGCGCAGTTGATGCTCACGGTCACGCGTTTGCGCGAGGTACAGCGAACCCGGCTGCACGATGCCGCAACCCTGGCCGGTTTCCTTTTCCAGGTCTGCGTAAAGCTGCATGGTGTAGTACTGCAACCTGGAGATATTGTTATGGTCATGCAGCCCGTGAATACCGGCAGCGGCGTGCCAGGTGGAACCCGAGGTGAGCTCACTGCGCTCGAGCAGCACGACGTCGGTCCAACCCAGCTTGGTGAGGTGATAGAGAATCGAGCAACCGACCAGGCCCCCACCGATGACTACCGCTTGTGCATGTGTTTTCAACGAACCTTCTCCACAGGCATCTGTGCCGTTAAACAGTCGATAATTCTAGGCGCAATCGCCAGCGGATACGACTGAAATCCGTGGATGCCGCCATGAAAACTGGGTTCGCCCGCTGCGTCGTCGGGCAGAATATTCAAACCCAGGCCCATGCCGAACAGACCGGGAATAATTTTATCGTCGGCAAGATCGCGCAATTCGCCATTGGCGCTGGGCTTGCCAACCCCGACGCGCGAGCCGTTGCGCTCGATCGCTGGCAAATTACTGACGAAACCGGTTGCCTGCAATACCAGCGATGCCTGCTCGAGCAGCTCCCGTTGACCGGACAACTGATCCATCAACAGGATTCGTGCGCGCGTTTCACGCCCATTGCGGATATCGAGGTAAAGCTGTTTGGCATCCTTGCGCAGACCGCCATTGCGGAACACCAGGCCTGAGATCGGGCAGACATCGGTCTGTGGGTCGAATTCGACCCGGTTTGCGAGTGCAAATTCGCGGCTGCAACGCAGCTTGATACGTTCACGTCGCTGCAGCAGGACGATGTCACGGCCACCTGCAAACTCGCTGAACAGGGGATCGTAGAGCAGGCGCCAGGCGCAGGAAAATGCGCTGTGCGAGGCGCCGACGATGACGATTGGCCGTCGGTCGGCGTTTAGACCGTCGAGATTCGCGCGCGCCAGGAAACGGCCGGAGCCTTCCCAGCGATCGACAGCGTGCAATAGCTCAGGCAGTGGATTCTCGCGCGCACCACAGCACAGCAGCAGCGCTTCACTGTCGGCTAAAGCCTGTCCGTCAGCTTGATAGCTGCGAAACCCCTGCGGCAGGATCTCGATTCGCGCCACCTCGACGCCGCAATGCAGGCGCTCACCCAGATAAGCCTGCATCGATTGTGCCAACGGCTGCACCATGAGTTGGCCGATGTCGGCCAGCGGGATAAGCTCGGATTGAGTTTGCGGGTGCTGCAGGTATTGATCGCGCACAGCGACGAAAGGAGTGTCGTCATTAATACCGCGCACTACATCGTGTGCGCTGGTGTTGGCGTTTATCCGGTAGGACGCCATCTTGCCGCCGAGCGTAGCACCACCTTCGAAAAGCTGCAGTGACTTCAGTATTCGCGACTCCGCGATGTCGCGACCCGGCGCAGCTGCCACGCGATTGCACAGCGCCAGCACCAGGCTCATACCCGCTGGCCCGGCGCCGATCACCTGCAGCGGGCAGTCAGCGCTCACCGCTTTTTACTGTCATTCCCGCGCAGGCGGCGCGGTCCGACGCAGCGGTCCGAGGTCTCGAAATCGTGCAATGAGCCTTCGATGATCATCGCGCAGCCGATACCAGATCCCCGCTTGCGCGGGGATGACGGGAGAATGCGCGGGGATGACGGGAGAAATAGTCATCCCCGCGCAAGCGGCGGTCCGACGTATCTGGATCTTGCACGGATGCCACCCATCCGGGATGACATGATTCGCGGGGCAAGTTCATTCAGGCGGCGCTGGAGGTGGCGGCGTT
>Ga0316187_10004003_pt1 | contig 12757 bp, 11 predicted proteins | sample CroRivburrow1_MG_FD_204927 | JGI IMG/M metagenome (GOLD analysis project Ga0316187, IMG submission 204927) | Coastal sediment microbial communities from Maine, United States - Cross River worm burrow 1 | ecosystem: Environmental > Aquatic > Marine > Coastal > Sediment | place: USA: Maine...
GCCGCAACGCGGCTACCTGTTCAGAATCCTGGCCCGCGAGGACCTGCGACATCTGCTGAAGCACAAACGAACCTATCGACCGGATCTACTGACTTTGCGTGAACGAAATATTCTCGACAATCCCGCAGTACTTTCACGCATCTGGATGCAAACAGGGAAACGGCTGTATTTATTCTTTACCCGACGAATACTGGGATGGAAAGACCGGGTCGATGCGAACGAACGTAGCTGACGAAGAAACTTCGTGAGGCTCGGTTGTCGGCGAGTTATACTCGCGCCGGTTACAACGGCTGGGAGTTACCGTGGATTATTGTCACCTGCACAATCTTGTTGAACCTGAAAAAGCGGGCGTTGAAAGGCGTTTCGGAATAAAGGTGTCGTTGCCGCCCGGTGATACGTTTAGAACGTTGCTCGGTGACGACTGGGACAAGGCGCACTGGTACGCAACGGAGTCTGAGCGTGATTCCGCTTATAACGCAATGTCGGTACGACATGGCTATTACCGTCGGACCGATACGCCGACGCAGGTTCTTATAAAGATCGTTCGCTGAATCTCGAAATCAGTTGGCCGTGCTTCCGAAGGATAAGTAGAGATTGTTTTTGCCACCTTCGCCAAAACCGGCGGCGAGGAACACAGGGCCGACAAACGTATCCATCCCAAGAAACAGGCTGCCGTGAATCAACGTCGAGCTTAGACTGATATCCGAACGGGTTTGCCAGACATTCCCGGCCTCGAGCGAGGCACCGAGGTACAAGGGAACGTCAAATGACCCTTTTACCTGACCCGATCTGCGGTAGTAGACCAGTCGTGCCAACCCGGCGTGAGGCCCGCTGATCTGACCTCGCGCGATACCCGACAAATTCAGGAACCCACCCATCGGGAAATAATTTCGCACAACATTATCTGCGTCTCGCAGGGTGTTGAAGCGCAGTCCTGCATTAATGGTGTGTCGACCCGACGTCCAGACGCCCGTAACAGACGCTTCCACCGATTCGAAGCTCTCGTCTGAACCGAGTCCCTGTCGGTGACCGGTCCACTCGACTTTCACGCGCTGCCCTTTCAACGGAATTTGAGCGTTATCCAGGGTATCGATGTTAAAGCTCGCAAAATAACCGCCTGTATCAAATTCCACTTTCGGGAACGCGGGATCGCCGACCTTGAGTCGGGCATTGCCTATCCCTCTAAATACGCCGAGACGAATCTCGCCCCATAGTCCCAACTCGCGGCCCGTATCGAAACCGGCGACGGCATCGCTAACGCGATAGCGCGCCAGGTTTTCATCATCAATGAAAATATTGAAATTCGACTGGCTGGCTCCCAGGTGAGGCGCGACGAAATAGCGTGAATCAAAGCTAAGCGGCTGATAAAACTCAGTCGAGAACAAAGGCTCGGTACCCAGTTGCAAATCGGTGCGCCATTCCGCGCCCAGGCGATTGACCCCAGCCCGGGTCAGGCGTGAGGAAACGTTGAACGAGGTGTTTCCTTCAAAATCGTCCTGCAACGATAAGCCGAATTGCAGGAATTTCGGGCCCCAGTCCTTTGATCGTGTCGTGAATTCGACGCCGGTCCCGGTATCCTCCGCGATAATTCGATAATCGACCTGTTCATAGAGTTTTAATCCATACAGACGGGATGCATCGCCCGACAACACTGCAGCATCGATCTTATCGCCCGGCTGCGAATTCAGTCTCGATTCCAGCACGTTGGCTGACAAGCGACCATCATCGACCACTCGCACGAAATCGAGCTCCGCTACCTGCGTCGTCACCGTACGTTTCGCCATATGAGCGGCATACGCCTTGTCGCTCATCGACAATACGGATAGATTTTTCGCCAGTCTCAGAGTTGCGGCGGCGCCCGGTTCGACAGCTTCCGCAATATCGCCGAAATTGGCCGAACCAAATTTACCCAGATCCGGTCGTATCAGGAAATCGCGTTCATTCAGCATCGCCAGCTGTCGCAATGACTCTTTGCGAATGAGAATGGTCAACATCTGCTCTGAGATGCTGATCGCCGAGTTCAATTCATCCGCTTCGTACAATGGAAATTCGACGTCGACAGCGATAATTATGTCGACGCCCATCGCACGCATTGCCTCTACCGGCACATTACCGACCAGCCCTCCATCGACAAGGATTTTGTCATCAATCCTGACCGGTGCGAACACGCCCGGCGCGGACATGCTGGCCCGGATAGCGACCGCGAGGTCCCCTTCACCCATTACGACGGCCTCTCCATTGACGATGTTTGAAGCAACCGCCCGAAATGGAATGGGCAGGTTATCGAAATCGTCAACCTCGGCGACATGCAACGTGAGTTCGCGCAGGATCAGGCCCAGTCTCTGACCCTGCAACAGACCCTCGGGTAACAGAATTTCACCATCACGTAGCCCAAGTTCGAGATTCATCGGGAATGCCGCGTCATCCTGTTTGCGCCGGTAGCGCAGGTCCTCGCGGCTGGATTCGTCCTTGAAAGCACCGCGCCAGTCCAGTGAGTTAATCAGCGCCTCAAGCTCCGACGACGTCATGCCGGACGCGTACAGTCCGCCAACGATTGCACCCATGCTGGTACCGGTAATCGCGTCGACAGGAATATTGAGTCGCTCGAGCTCTTTCAAAACGCCGATATGCGCCGCACCCCTCGCGCCTCCTCCACCGAGAACCAGGCCCACCCTGGGTCTCCCCGGACTGGTGTTGTCAACCTGTGCCAGTGCGGAACTTGCATACAGAAGTGCGATCAAAGAAAAAATCACGACGGCAATATGGATTTTCATAAACGCTCCGGATAAATGGGCGAATTTACTTGTTCGATGATTATAATGTCGGATCCCTGCGGAATGATGCCCGCGCCAAACAACATTCTGAAAGAGGAAACAATGGCCGAACCTAAATGTCCCGAATGTGCTGCAACCGGTGTAGATAAAATCGTTTCAACGCCGAGCAAGGAATCGTCGCGAACAAATACTGCATGGTTTTACATCACACATTGCGACGAATGTGGTCATGTCTATGGCGTATTTACCAAACACGTTTTCGGCAATAGCGGTCCAAAACTCATCGTCGATCGAGGTTAATGGCCGAACCGAACAGTCGGTTGTCACAGGCGTGACTCAGGATCGCACCGCACACCTGTCCCTATATTCCTTAAGCGCCAGCAACTGATTCTTGCGATCGTGCCCGCTCCAGTTCAATTGCCTCGCAGCTACATCTGCGATGCTATCGGTCAGCTCGATGCCCTGATTCGCGGACAAACCAAGCATCATTCGGCGGTAGATAATATCGACGAGCGTTACGGCATGCTCCGATTCAATGACAAAACTGACTTCGGCCGCAAGGATCATATTATCGGGGTCCAAATACGCAGCGAACTCATCGTCCGACTCAGCGAGTCGGATCAGTAGTTTGGCGCGACCACCATATATATCAAGCAAGCGCGCTTTACCCTCTGTCGACATCGTCGGGAACTGATCCAGAATTTCCCTGGCCTCATTAATCCCGGTAGCGCCAGGAAGCGGTTGTCTCCGGGTCACGCATTTTGAATCTGAATTCCCGGTCTTTTTAAAAACGTAGTTAACGACCTGCTCTGCGAGATTCCGATACGTTGTCAGCTTGCCACCAATGACAGATACAAGTCCCCGTGCACGAACGCTGTGCTTCTTGATAATGTGTTTCCGGGTGATCGCTGATTCCGGTCCACTTTCACGTTTGGGTAACGGGCGCACACCGGAATAGGTGAAATGTATATCCTGCCGACCCAGATTCGCTTGCAGAAACAGGCGATTAGTTTCTGCGAGAAGATAGTCGATTTCGGCATCACTCGCATTGGCATCACCGGGGTCACCGACAAACCGGATATCGGTCGTACCGATCAGGATCTGGCGGTTCCAGGGAATAATAAAGAACGGACGGCCATCTGATCCGGCCTCCGCGTAGACTGCTGCCGACGGCGCGCCTTCAAAAACAGGTACGATGATGTGACTGCCTTTTGTCCCGCCCATGTATCTGGGGATTTCCCGGTTAACCGTTGCCAGCACATGGTCAACCCACGGACCTGCTGCATTGACAACAACGGTGGCGCGAACCTCCCGTTCCTCGCCGCTCGCATGGTCCAGATAATGCACGCTTTGTAGCCGCCCGCTTTTTACGTTCAGCCCGATCGCCGGACTATAGTTTTTGACAACGGCACCAGCCTCCGCAGCGCTGACAACGTTTTCAATGACGAGTCGTTCCGCGAAATCAACTTGCGCATCGTAGTATTGCGCGCCACCAAGCAGGCCGTCAGAATTCAGGCCCGGCATTGCCTCCATCATCTCGCTGCGATTCAATATCTTGTGCCGCGGTACAACTTTGCCAAATGACAGAAACCCGTACATCATCATGCCGAGGCGGATAAGCCACATACCGCGTTTGCTGTTTTTGTAAACCGGTATGCTGATGCAAAGCTGCTTCACAAGGTGTGGTGCGAGCTCCAGTAGTCTACGGCGTTCGTGCAACGACTCGAATACCAGCGGGAATTCGGCGTACTCAAGATAGCGCAGACCGCCATGAATCAGCCGACTCGAGTAACTGGTAGTGCCACTGCCAAAGTCATTTTTATCCAGCAAGAGCACACTAAGCCCACGAAGTGCGGCGTCTCGCGCAATGGCAGCGCCATTGATACCACCGCCGATAACGACAAGGTCGAAATCAGCGGCGTAGGTGGCCATTACGGCCGGACTTGGCCATCGCCATGGACAACATATTTGTAGCTAGTCAGCTGCTCGGCACCGACAGGGCCACGCGCGTGTATTCGACCCGTTGCGATGCCGATTTCCGCGCCCATGCCAAACTCTCCGCCGTCAGCGTATTGCGTTGAAGCGTTGTGCAGCAGTATTGCACTGTCCATTTCCCGCAGGAAACGGTCGGCCGCATCCTGGTCACTCGCCACTATACTTTCTGTATGGCCGGAACCGAATCGACGGATATGCTCCATGGCAGCGTCAATATCGTCGACGACCGACACTGAAATTATTGCGTCCAGGTATTCCTCGGACCAGTCATCGTCAGTGGCCGGTATCGCAGCTTCCACCAGTGACATGACCGTTTCATCACCACGTATTTCGCAACCCGCATCAATGAGCGCACCACACACGGGCGGCAATAATCTTGATGCGGCATCGCGGTCAACCAACAACGTTTCAGCAGCACCACAAATACCGGTACGACGCATTTTTGCGTTGAGCGTAACGGCGGTCGCCATCTCAGTGTTAGCCGATTTGTGCAAGTACACATGACAGAGGCCTTCCAGGTGACCGATGACCGGCACCCGAGCTTCCTGCTGCACGCGCTTGATCAGGTTCTTGCCGCCACGTGGCACCACCACATCCAGATACTCCGGCATGGATGACAACAGATAACCAACAGCAGCGCGATCTGTTGTCGGAATCATTTGCACAGCTGTCTCGATGATTCCGGCAGCGCGCAGCCCGATTTGCATGCAGGAAAAAATCGCCTGGCTGGAATTAAAACTTTCCGATCCACCACGCAGGATCACGGCATTGCCAGACTTCAGGCACAGTCCCGCTGCATCTGCTGTCACATTCGGCCGACTCTCATAAATAATTCCGATGACACCGAGTGGTACAGACACGCGCTGAATGCGCAGACCGTTCGGTCGTCGCCATTCCGCCAGCACTTTTCCTACAGGGTCATCCAGCGCGATGATCGACTCGATACCGCTGGCCATGCCTTCAATTCGTGCATCATCGAGTGCCAGCCGGTCGAGCATGGCAGCCGATAGTCCACGCTTTGTCGCCGCCGCCATGTCGACCTTGTTTGCATCGATTATGGTCGACGACCTGTCTCGAATCGCATTCGCGGCCGCCTGCAGCGCCAGGTTTCGGGCTTCGGCAGTTGTGCGAGCAAGCTCCGACGCCGCAGCGCGAGCACCGATGCCCAATTCCGTCATCATTGAGTCTATGGACGCCAGGGCTTCATTGTCATTATCTGTGTTCATAATTGATTCTTTGTCGCTGCGGAGGAAAACATTACCAGGTCGTCACGATGAATCATGACATCACGCCCACGGTAACCCAGTTTGGACTCGATTAAATCACTCTGACAGCCTTTAATCGTATCTGCTTCATCACTTGCATAAGCGGCGAGTCCGCGACCGAGTTCAGTACCATTCGCATCAGTGAGTGCTACCGCGTCGCCGCGGCCAAAATCGCCTGTCACCGCAACAACACCAACCGGCAGAAGGCTCTTGCCATTGTTCAATGCTGTGACCGCACCGGTATCGAGCCGCACTTCGCCGCAGACTTCCAGCACGCCCGCGAGCCATTGTTTGCGGGCTGACTGCGGCGTGCCTTCACTGCTAAATAGCGTGCATTTTCCACCATCCGCGAGGGCGCGCAGCGGTCGTTCCATGTCGCCGCTTGCGATGATCGTCGAGCATCCTGCGTGAGTTGCTATTCGCGCGGCCAGTAGCTTGGTAGTCATGCCGCCACTGCCGACGCTGCTGCCGGAGCTGCCTGCCATATCAAACAGGTCATCACTCACCTCCGAAACGAGGGGTATGTGCTCGGCATTCGAGTCTGCGCGCGGATCGGCACTGTACAAGCCATCCACATCGGACAGCAAAACGAGTCCGTCCGCCATAACGATTTGAGCAACACGAGCCGCAAGCCTGTCGTTATCGCCGTATTTCAGCTCTTCGGTCGCTACGGTGTCGTTTTCATTAATCACCGGTACAACGTCGAATTCGATCAACTTCTCGAGGGTGTTTCTTGCATTCAGAAAACGGCTGCGAACTTCAGTATCGTCCGGTGTTAACAAAATTTGCGCCGCCGGAATGTTGAAAAGCCCCAGCGCCTCCTGGTATGCATGCACTAATTGGACCTGGCCCGCCGCTGCTGCCGCCTGTAATTCTTCGAGCCTGGCACGCGGGGCGTTGAGCGCAAGGACGCGACTGCCCAATGCGACTGCGCCCGAAGAAACGATCAGGACCTGGTGGCCGGACTGACGCAGGGACGCGATATCCTCGGCGAGTCCGTTAAGCCAGTCCCGGTTGACTCGCCCATCTGTATCAATAAGAAGCGCCGAGCCGATCTTGATGACAAGGCGTCGAAGACCTTTGAATGCAGGATTCGTCATACGTGTATCAGCCAGTAAGGCGGTGCTCTCTCGTATAAGACGACAAGGTAACTTCGCCTTTCGAGACCGCGACACTGCCGCTTCTTGCAACGGCAGATAATGTGCCGATGTCGGCGGCCGCTTGCAGGAACGCGTCTATCCGGTCCAGCGTACCAGTGAGCTGCATAGTGCAGCTGTTCTGCGCATCATCGAGGATTTCTGCATCGAATTCCTTCGCGACGGCGATTGCTTTTACCAGCCCTCCGGTGGCCAACTTGAGCTTGATAATGGCCAATTCCCGCTCAAAGTGATCGCCAAGGGTCATATCATGAATGTTAACTACGTCGACCAACTTGGCGAGCTGCGCGTTCAATTGGGAGATTGCCCAGTCGGATCCGGACATCACAATGGTTACGCGCGATACCGTTCCGTCGTCCGTCGGCGCAACGTTCAGCGAATCAATGTTGTATCCACGCGTGGAGAACAAACCGGTCATTCGGGTGAGTGCGCCTACTTCATTTTGAAGCAGCACTGATATCGCGTGTCTCATGCTTTTCGTCCTAATAATCTGCCCTGTCTGCATCCCGCTTAACCGCCCGGGCGCACTCCCGAATGTTGGCCCAGTTGCACCAGTATTGCAATGCAATAAAAATTAGTAAACACTCGGCCAATACACCGAAAACTAACGATATTTCCACGCGATCATGAGCAACGAGCAAACAGCCAGCCAGGCAGATCATCACCCCCTCGCGGGTACTCCGATGAGCGGTGCCGATATTGTGGTACAGGTTCTCGCTGACGAAAATGTCGATACCATTTTTGGTTACAGTGGCGGCGCGATTTTGCCAACTTATGACGCTGTCTTTCGTTACAACGACCGGCATCGGAGACCCGACGGAACATCCGCAATACCTCTGATTGTTCCTGCGAACGAGCAAGGCGCGGGCTTCATGGCAGCCGGTTACGCGAGAGCGAGCGGAAAAGTGGGTGTGGTCCTGGTGACGTCAGGTCCGGGTGCCACCAACACCGTCACACCAGTACGCGACTGCATGGCGGATTCCGTACCCGTCGTTGTCATTTGTGGCCAGGTTCCCCGGAACGCGATCGGCACAGATGCGTTTCAGGAAGCGCCGGTAGCGGCGATCATGGGTGCTGTTGCAAAGCACGTATTTCTCGTAACCGATCCAACACAGCTCGAAGCGACTGTTCGTACTGCATTCGAACTGGCTCGGACCGGCCGGCCCGGACCGGTCGTCATCGATATACCCAAAGACGTTCAGAACTGGGAAGGCGAATTTAGCGGCACCGGGTCATTGCCATTGACCGGGTACCGAAATCGCCTGCAAGCAGTCGTGGACAATCACCTGAGTGACGAAGCCTGCAAGCGGCTCTACCAAATGCTGGCGCAATCGGAACGACCACTAATATACGCCGGTGGTGGCGTGATTAACGGCGAAGCAACAAAGCCCATGCGCCGGTTCGCCAGTGCCTACGGTATTCCGGTTGCGACTACATTGATGGCGCTTGGCGCCAGCGATACTACGCATCCTCTTTCCTTGCATATGCTGGGTATGCACGGAATCGCATCCGCCAACTATGCGGTTGAAGACTGCGACCTGCTTATCACGGTCGGTGCGCGATTTGACGACCGCGTTGCCGGCGATCCGGGTGGCTTTGCGCCGAAGGCCAAAAACATTGCGCATTTTGACGTCGACGTATCGGAGATCGGCAAGGTCAAACACGTCCAATGGCATCATGTCGGCGTCTTGCGTCGCGATCTCGAAGACTTGCTCGATTACGGTAAGCGAATCAGTTTCGAAAAGGATTACTCAGCCTGGCATTCGGAAATTGCACATTTAAAAGAAACGCATTGCCTGAACTATGATCGCGATAGTGATCTGATTCAGCCGTATGCCGTCATCGAAGAAGTCAATCGTCTCGCGGGCGGTGAAGCGATCATCTCCACTGGCGTTGGCCAGCACCAGATGTGGGCTGCACAATATTTCGATTTTCGCGAACCACGATTGTGGTTGACGTCCGGCAGTATGGGCACGATGGGTTTCGGTCTGCCTGCTGCGATCGGCGCTCAATTCGCTTCTCCCGATCGACTGGTTATCGATATTGACGGTGACGCCAGCATTCGCATGAACATCGGCGAACTCGAGACGGCAACGACCTACGGACTTCCGATTAAAGTTATCGTGCTCAATAACTACGGTGACGGCATGGTTCGTCAGTGGCAAAAACTGTATTACAAAGGTCGCATGTCCGGCAGTGACAAGTCGCTGCATCGGAAAGACTTCGTCAAAGCGGCCGAAGCTGACGGATTCAAATTCGCAAGAAAGCTCAGCGAGAAGAAAGATATTCCGCAATTCGTAAAAGAATTCATCGAATTTAAGGGTCCCGCATTTCTCGAAGTCATCATTGATCCAGATGCGGGCGTCTACCCCATGGTAGGTCCAGGCCTTTCCTACGACAAAATGATCACCGGCGACTTTATTGTTGGGCGCGACAAACCCAGCGACGAAACGCCGGGCCCGAGCGAGATGTTCTAGAAATCAGCAAGTTTGACCCCGATTGCCGCCATTCCCGGCGAGCCCGATAATCAATTTCTATACTTCGCCACTGTCCGGTATTATGTGAACTGGCTCAAGGAAATTGTGAGCTGTATCGCAGAGAGTAGAATGATGCTGATAACGCCAAACAGAGACAATCTCAACAAAATAGTCGTGCTCAATCCCAAGGGCGGCTGCGGCAAAACAACGCTTTCTACCAACCTTGCCAGTTATTACGCCAAACGCGGCCCGGTTCCGGCCATCATGGATTGCGACCCTCAGGGCTCGACCATGAGCTGGCTTGAAAGACGCCCGACATCGAGTGCGCCCGTTCACGGCATAGCTGCATTCAAGAAAACCATGCAGGCAACTCGCAGCTGGCAACTTCGTGTACCAAACGAGACCGACAACCTTATCGTCGATTCCCCCGCCAGCCTGACCAGCGAGGACCTGCGTGAGGTCACCCGGGACGCCACCAGCATTCTTGTGCCGGTGATGCCGTCGTCAATCGATATTCACGCTGCATCCAGATGCATTGCTGATTTGCTGCTCGTCGCCAAAATTGACCGGCGCGATCGAAAGCTTGCGGTGGTGGCAAACCGAACTCGCACGCACACCAAAAGTTATGAAAAGCTGATGCGATTCCTGGATTCACTCGGCATTCCAATTATCGCCATCATGCGTGACAGTCAGAACTTCGTGCACGCTGCTGAAGCCGGTATTGGAATTTGCGAAATGGCACCGTACAAGGTCCGTAAAGACATGGAACAGCTGGAACAAGTCGTTCAATGGCTTGATGGTTGGCAGGAACGGAGGCGCGATCCGGCGGAAAAACGTCGCATTGAGCAGGCGTCGAATGTAACCGTATTCCGAAAGCCCGGATTCAGCTCTGCTTGACGCCTGTCGGCCGTGAATGCGGGCAAGTCGCTATTCTGATTCCGACTGGATTTCCGAGAACAATTTCACGTCCACGTTGCCGCCGCTGAGAACCGCGATCGTCACCTTGTCCCTGGTATCCACTTTTCCGCTTAGTACCGCCGCCAGCGCCACGGCGCCACCGGGCTCGACCACCAGCTTCAAATGTCGGAATGCGAAACGCATCGCCTGCCGCACTTCATCATCGGTCACCGTCAGACCTCCGGCCAGCAGTTTTCGATTGATTTCGAAGGTCATCTTTCCTGGAGACTCGGACAGCAACGCGTCACAGATCGAACGTGCGTCCGGGCGATTTCCTTCTCGAGAGCCGCTTACCAATGAGCGCGCCGTATCGTCGAAATCGATTGGCTCGACCGGGTACACATCCGTCGACTCACTGGCGGACTTGATCGCGATCGCAGAACCGGAAATCAGCCCGCCGCCACCACAGCAAACCAGCACCTGATCGGGCGACACGCCAAGCTGGTCCGCTTGCCACATTATTTCCAGCCCGACTGTGCCCTGCCCGGCAATGATGTGTGCGTGATCAAACGACGGCACAATGGTCGCATTGCGCTCGGCAGCAATAGCCCGCGCGATCTCCTCCCGATCGCCCGTATACCGGTTATAAAGAATCGTTTCGCCACCGAGCCGGCGCGTGTTTTCGATTTTCGCGGACGGCGCGTCTTCGGGCATCACTATCGCGGTTTTGATTCCCAGTATGGATCCCGCCGCAGCCACACCCTGCGCGTGATTGCCGGACGACCAGGCAACGACACCATTTGCCGCCTGCTCAGCGTCCAGCTGACTTAACATGTTGTACGCGCCGCGGATCTTGAACGACCCTGTTCGTTGCAGGCACTCCGGCTTCAAATAGACGCGACCGCCCGCAATTTCGTTCAGACGCGGCGAATAAAGCAGTGGCGTCTTGACTGCAACGGAGTCAATTCGCTTTGCGGCAGCTTCGATTTCTGCAATCTTAATCATCAGGGCCCGGCCGGCAATTAAATATCGGCGGCCAGCCGATCGATCTTGGCTGCGCAAATAAAGTCGTTGTCAGACAGTCCGTCGATCGAGTGTGTGCGGTACATCACCAGGCAGCTCCCGTAGTTGACGGTCATTTCCGGGTGATGACCTTCAATCGTTGCAATCCACGCTACCGCGTTGGTGAACGCCATAGTCCGTGAAAAAGAAGGAAACTCGAACAAGCGCGAAATGTGGGACGCAGACTCGTCGTACGACCAGGCATCGTTCAGGGCTTCGAGCAACTCAGTTGCAGCCTCAACGCTCAATGGACTGACGCTGCCCTCGCACGGTTTACATTTACGTTCGGCCAGTGGTTCGAGCATGACTATCTCCCCGGTTGCAATGAACTACTATAAGACTTGTGTTCTTGCGCCGCCACTGCAGGTTGATTTGCTTTGTTACTCGCTCTATTAAAAAAAGCCGGCCCTTGCGGGCCGGCCAGGCGGAGACTCATGAATGAGTCCAGGGGGAACCGGGAATGGTTTTCAGGTCGATCTACTGCGCTGGATTCGACGCGAACGACGGTGCATCTGGAACGTACAACGTCATGCTGACTTTCCGCTCCAACGCGTAGCTGTCGATATTGGTATCCGCTGCGGGGGACTCACCATGTGCGTTGGTCTTGATGCGGTCCTCCGATACGCCGTTGTTCAACAAGAACTGGCGCACGTGTTCAACTCGCCGGCTCGACAGGCCCTGGTTGTATGCTGCGTCACCACGCTCGTCCGCGAAGCCATCCAGTTGCACATGAATATCCGGCATCGAAGCAAGGCTCACGGCCAGGTTTTGCAGTCGTTCGCCCGTCCCACCGGTCAGTACGTGCTCGTCGGTGCGAAACAGCAAATCCATTTCGATACCCACTTGCATCAGGTTGATCAACTCGGGCCGCGCAACTGCCTGCAGATGCAGCAGTTCGCCACCCATATCGTCGATGTCGCCGTTTAGCGCGTCGATGCTATGTTCAAGATCGGCAATCCGTTGCCTGGATCCTTCGAGCGAACTGCTAAGAGAATCAGCTTCGGTATTTCGCTGATTGAACTCGTCGCCGATCTTCGCACCAATCGCAGCACCGATGATGAAGCCAACCGGACCAGCGGCGATGGCGCCAATAGTTGCACCGGTACCGACGCCGACAGACTCCTCTTTCG
>Ga0316187_10004004_pt1 | contig 12757 bp, 9 predicted proteins | sample CroRivburrow1_MG_FD_204927 | JGI IMG/M metagenome (GOLD analysis project Ga0316187, IMG submission 204927) | Coastal sediment microbial communities from Maine, United States - Cross River worm burrow 1 | ecosystem: Environmental > Aquatic > Marine > Coastal > Sediment | place: USA: Maine...
CCATTCTGCACAATACTGGCTATATCAGGAATAATCCCTGAAGTAACTTTTAGGCTTGTGCATCTGGTATTTTCCCTTGTAGAACCGGTTGATTTGAATATAAGTTTCGCGTACTTATTCGATAAATCAAGAATCAATTTGCCTGAAAAATCAACAATGTCTTTTTGTTTTTCAATATCTAAATGTTCAATATCATCATATTATATAAAGTTTATGTTTACCCTAAGCTTTTTATAGTAGTTCTCTATTTGTTTATTTCTATATTTTAATTACATATACTTGACTGGCTTCTGTTTTTGTAACCCTAACCTTTTCACCTTTATCAATATATCCATATTCAGCCATTGCATCAAAAACTTCGTTCCCAATTTGCACTGAACCTGAAGGGCGTAGCACTGTTTCAGCTATTCCTTCTTGTCCAACCATATCTTTAATGTGAGAATCAACACCAATATACCCTTCGTTGGTTGGTTGCGACGATTGCAAAGTTATTTTATTTCCAATATAACTGGAATCGAACATTCGTTTGCTCATGTAAATAGAAGCAATCAGCGAAACAAACAAGGATCCCAGCACCAAAATTAAGGATTTAAAAATTGCTTCAGCAAATATTTCAGGGCGTTCAAATTCAAAATCAAAAGTATCTACCATAGCCAATGATAATCCGGCAACAGCTAAAACTATTCCAGAAACACCAGCTACTCCAAAACCCGGGATAGCAAATATTTCAACACCAATCAGTATGAGTCCCACAAAGAATAGTGCAATTTCCCAATTGTTTGCAATACCTTCTAGATAAAGAGGTGCAAAATAAAGGATGGCTGCAAGTAGTGCCGCAGCTAGAGGAAACCCAATACCAGGCGATTGTAATTCAAAATAAATACCACCAAAAATGACCATTATTAGTAAGCTTTGAAAAACAGGGTTAACTAAAAAACCCATAACTTTCTCTAAGGAGGTAGGTTTGTATTCAGTTATCGTTGCTGGCTTTAATCCAGCTTCGTCTAACAATTCCTGTACGCTGTTTACAATGCCATCGCAGAATTTGTATTTTACAGCTTCGTTAGCCGTAAAGGTTATTACTTTACCAGTATCGCTAACCCCTGCAACAGCAAGGTCAGCATCAACCATAGCTTCAGCAATGTGTGGATCGCGTTTCCACACATAAGTTGTGTCTGTTCCTTCAATAATGGTATCTTTCCCTTGAGCCTCAGCAGTTGCCCGCATCGTACTTCGCATGTAGCTTTGATATTTATCAGGCATTTGTTCCCCTGTTTGATTCACAACAGTAGCAGCACCAATATTTGCTCCAGGGCGCATATAAATTTTATCACAAGCAATTGAAATTAAGGCACCGGCTGAAGCAGCATTATTGTCGATGTAAACGTAAACAGGTATTTCACTATTCAAAATTTTTGTTCGAATAGAATCGGCTGAAACAACCATTCCTCCATAGGTATTCATATGAATTAAAACCAAATCGGCATCAATTTCTTTGGCATGGTCAAAGGCTTTTTCCGTTTTACGCCAAAGCGCAGGTCCAACCTCTTCTTTCATATCAAACTTCAATATTTTTGTTGTATCGCTATTCTCGGCAATAGCAAAAATAAAAGCAATTAAAAGGCTTAAAGTGATTATTAATTTTTTCATATCATTTTGTATAAGTTGGGTTAGATGTTTTTAGGCTATTGTTCTTTTTAATAATTTTTCGCTCTTTAATTTCTGGTAAATCATTCATAGCAATTGTTGCTCCAACTGTTGATATAATGGCAGTAAAACCAGCCAATAAAACTCCACAAAAAGGAATCATTAAAGAGAAAGAAAACAATGCTCCGTTAGCAATGGCTAAGCCTCGGTATTTTCGAATTATTTGTATGCTTTCAGATACCGAAAAGCGTTTTCGTTCACAAGTATAATCCATATACGAGAAACCATAAAAATAGGAGGAAATTATAAAATAGAAAATAATTGTAAAGGGGCTTATTATTTGGCCAATGGTGGGAATTAATGAAGCAACTAAGATTAAAATGGTTACCCCGATTTCAAAAAACATGTTCCGTAAAGCAATTAATATTCCTCGCCAAATATCTTTTATAAACTGGCCAAATTCAAAGGGATAATCATCACCGTTAAGAATATTGTCTGTTTTTTCACTTAACCAGGCAAACAAAGGCGATAAAAATATTAATATGATGTATCCACTAAAAAATGCAAACAAAAAGAAATAAGCAATATGCATAATAATCTTTGCGAATCCGGTAAGAAAACCAGGTATGGCTTGCATAAATTTCGAATCACTGGAAATACTTATTAAAGAATCAATTTTAGTACTAATTAAATCGGCAAAATACTCAGTTAATGAATAGCCGCTAATAAACAGTATAATATTTAAAACCAGCGGAATTAAAAAGCTCCACCATAATTTATTTTCAAAAATAAAGGGTATTGCTTTGAAAAAACTATTTACCCCGCTCTTAAATCCTTTTAATCCAGCCACCGAATTGTCTTTTTGATAAAAATTAAAGATACTATTTAGTTATTAAAAACACTTTATAGAAATCTAAGAAAGTAATAAAATGCTTTAATATGAAAGTTTATATAAGGTAAAATGTGAAGTATTTTAAAATGCAGCGTTTTTTACCTGAAATATTTATATTTTTGCAGTCGTTATTTTATTTAGCAAGTGGGAATAAACGGGTGGGTCAAACGCTTGATATTCTTGATAATTGCTTATTATTTGAGGAAGATTATTAGAACTAGATTAAGTTATGCAATTAAACGATTTAACAGCAGTATCTCCAATAGATGGTCGTTACCGATCGAAAATTGAAGAATTAGATGTGTATTTTTCAGAGTATGGATTAATAAAATATAGGGTTTTGGTTGAAATCGAGTATTTTATTGAATTATGCAAAGTGCCTTTAGCTCCTTTAGCAGAAATTACAGAAGATTACTTTCCTAAACTTCGTAAAATATATGAGGATTTTACTGCTGAAGATGCTTTAAGAGTAAAAGAAATAGAGAAAACTACAAATCACGATGTAAAAGCAGTAGAGTATTTCATAAAAGAAAAATTCGACGATTTGGGTATTTCTGATCCAAAAGAATTTATTCACTTTGGTTTAACATCGCAAGATATTAATAATACAGCTGTACCATATTCACTTCGTGATGCAATTCAGGATGTATTTTATCCATTATTGGAAGATGTAATTGGGGTGCTAACTAATTTAGCCGATGAATGGCAAAATATACCAATGTTAGCTAGAACGCATGGTCAGCCAGCTTCTCCAACCCGTTTGGGGAAAGAAATTATGGTTTTTGTTGAGCGTTTAAATAAGCAATTAAATTTATTAAAAGGGGTACCTTGCTCTGCTAAATTTGGTGGTGCAACTGGTGGTTTTAATGCACATTGTGTTGCATTTCCTGAAATAGATTGGGTTGAATTCGGAAATAATTTTGTTGGCAATGTTCTTAAATTAGAGCGTTTGCAGACCACGACTCAAATTTCACATTACGACGACATGGCTGCAATATCAGATAATTTGAAAAGAATAAATACCATTCTTATCGACTTAAATCGAGATATGTGGACATACATATCAATGGATTATTTCAAGCAAAAAATAAAAAAAGGTGAAGTGGGTTCCTCTGCTATGCCACATAAAGTTAATCCTATCGATTTTGAGAATTCTGAGGGTAACTTAGGTATTGCAAATGCAATATTCGAGCATTTGGCTGCAAAACTACCAATTTCACGTTTGCAACGCGATTTAACTGATTCAACAGTGTTACGCAATATTGGCGTACCTATTGCTCATACAATTATTGCATTAAAATCAACACAAAAGGGATTAGGTAAATTGCTATTAAATAATGAGAAAATTCATGCTGATTTAGAAGCAAATTGGGCCGTTGTTGCAGAGGCGATTCAAACCATTCTTCGTCGCGAAGGTTATCCAAAACCATACGAAGCATTAAAAGACCTTACTCGTACGAATACTAAAATTGATCAACAGTCGATGCAAGAGTTTATTAATGGGTTAAATGTAAGCGAAGATGTTAAAGAGGAGATGTTGAAAATAACCCCTCATAATTATACCGGTATTTACTTTTAATCTTAGATTATTTTGAAGAATTTCAAAAAAATATTGGGCTTTGTGTTCCCAAAACATTGGGTTAAGGCCTCTTTAAATTTTATTTTCGTTCTACTATCGGTTGTATTTGGTTTATTTTCATTCACCCTGGTTATTCCTTTTTTAGATGTGTTGTTTGATAATGCTAAACTTGTAACTAATATGCTTCCATTTGAATATAGTATGGAGGTTCTTCAACATAACTTCAACTATTATTTAAGTCAAATAATTATAACTTACGGAAAGTCAACAGCACTGCTTTACCTGTCATGTTTTGTTATTGTAGCTGTTTTCTTTAAAACAGGCTTTTTATATGCTTCGCGTTATGTAATGGTTTCAATCCGAAGTAGTATTGTACGCGATCTGCGGCAAAGCCTTTATAGTAAAACACTTAATCTTCCTTTAGGTTACTTTAGCGATGAGCGAAAAGGAGATATTATGTCGCGAATGACCAACGATGTAATTGAAATAGAGTTTTCTGTATTAAAATCTATCGATGCATTATTTAAAGATCCTGTTTCAATGATTGGATCATTGGCTATTCTTTTATATATGAGTCCTGCGTTAACTCTATTTGTATTTATTTTACTACCTGTAACAGGTTTTATTATTGGAAAAATAGGTAGTAGCTTACGTAAAAATTCAGTAAAAGCTCAAAGTAAACTAGGCGATATTATTACTATTATTGAAGAAACCTTATCTGGTTTACGAATAATTAAAGCCTTTAACGGGCATAGCAAGGCTGATGCTCGATTTCAGGTTGAGAATCAATCTTATACGTATATTTATAAAAGAATGAATCGCAAGCGCGATTTAGCTAGCCCAATGAGTGAGTTTTTAAGTACCATTGTAATGGTATTGGTGCTTTGGTACGGAGGTCAATTAGTTTTGGAGGGTAACACAAATATGACAGGGTCAGTTTTAATGGGCTACTTAATTATTTTTTCGCAAATAATACCTGCGGCTAAATCTTTTACCGATGCAATTTATAATGTACAAAAAGGTTTAGCATCAACTGAACGTATCGATGTTATTTTGGATGCTCCAATTTCAATTCAGGATAAAGAATATCCGGAAATGGTTGAGGAATTTAAGCAATCGATCAGCTATGAAGATGTTCATTTTAAATATAAAGACGATTTTGTATTAAATGGTATAAGTTTAAAAGTTGAAAAAGGTAAAACCATTGCTTTGGTTGGGCAATCGGGATCTGGAAAATCAACTTTGGTGGATTTATTGCCTCGATTTTATGATGTAAGCAAGGGTAGTATTAAAATTGATGGCTTAGACATTAGAGATATAAAAATAAATAAACTCAGGAAACTGCTGGGTGTTGTAAGCCAGGAGAGTATTTTATTTAACGACACTATTTTTAATAATATTGCTTTTGGTGTAGAAACAGCAACAATGGAAGAAGTAATAGCTGCAGCGAAAATTGCAAATGCACATGATTTTATAGAGGAAACTCCCAATGGTTACCAAACAAACATTGGTGACAGGGGAGGAAAACTATCTGGTGGACAAAGGCAACGATTAAGTATTGCAAGGGCTATTTTGGCAAATCCACCAATAATGATACTTGATGAGGCCACTTCAGCTTTAGATACTGAATCGGAAAAATTAGTTCAGGAATCATTAGAACGATTAATGCAAAACCGCACTTCTATTGTTATTGCACATCGATTATCGACAGTGATACATGCCGATTTAATTTGTGTAATGCACGAGGGTGAAATTATTGAACAAGGAACGCATAAAGAATTACTTGAACAAAGCGGACAATACAAGAAACTTCACGATATTCAAATGTTTGCCTAATAATTTAAAGAAAGATGAAGAACAAGTTAAAATATTATTGGAATAACAAACCATTAAAAACCATATTAGTATTAGCTTTTGTGGTACGCCTTATAGCGGTTATCTTTTCACAAGGTTATGCCTTTCATGATGACCATTTTTTAGTTGTTGAAGCAGCACAATGTTGGGTTGAAGATCAGGATTGGAATAACTGGATGCCCAAAGTACAGGAGTTAAGGTACCCAGATGAGGACCCAATACCTCAAGGGCATAGTTTATTTTATCCTGGTGTGCATTATGTGTTATTCTCAGTTATGGATTTTGTAGGTCTACATAATCCAAAAGCTAAAATGTTTCTGATTCGCTTGCTTCACGCCTTACTTTCACTAATTATAGTTTCATTAGGTTACAAAATTACTAAACACTATACCAATGAAAAATATGCGAAACAAGCCGGACTATTTTTAGCTTTATTGTGGTTTATGCCATTTATGAGTGTACGCAATTTAGTTGAATATGTAAGTATTCCAGTTTTAATGCTTGGCTTGTATCAATTAATAAAGGCCGAAGGGAAAACTAATCTTAGTAAAGTTTACTTCTTTGCAGGCTTACTTCTAGGGGTTGCTTTTTCAATTAGGTTTCAAACTCTAGTTATAGCTGGAGGTGCTGGGTTGGTTTTACTTTTCCGGAAACAATGGAAGGAAACGTTCTTGTTTGGAACAGGTGTATTATTGGCAATTGCCATAATTCAGGGAGGAATTGATTTACTGGTTTGGAAACGCCCATTTGCCGAATTTACAGAGTATGTATTGTACAATTTAGAACACAAATCAGCTTACGGTCATAATTTGTGGTATATGTACACTACAGTGTTAGGAGGAATGATATTACCACCTCTTGGAATATTCTTATTTATTGGCTGGTTTTTAACCTTTAAAAAGTATCCTTTACTGTTTTGGCCGTCTTTTTTGTTTTTTATGTTTCATAACTATTTTCCAAATAAACAAGAGCGTTTTATTATACCCATAATAGCTTTGTTTGTAATTGCAGGTGTAATAGGTTGGTGGAGTTTTATGGATAAATCAAAATTCTGGAACAAAAACAAATGGATCTTTAAGTATAGTTTAGTGCTTTTTTGGATATTGAATTTTATTGCTCTGCCCATATTTTCTACCACATACTCAAAGCAATCACGTTGTGAAGTAATGAATTATCTGGGGCAACAGGAAGACGCTAAGACAATTCTGGTTGAAGAAACAATTCGTAGTTCAACAACAATGCTTCCTGTATTTTATGCCGGTAAAGACTTACATTTTTACACTTTTGATAACGATACGGCCAATGTTGTAATGAAAAATACTGAAGTAGGAGAATACCCAGGTCATATTGCAAAACTCCATACTATTAATGCTATAAAAGAAAAACAATGGCCAACTCCTCAATACATTATTTTTATTAATGAAAAAAGCATTGAAGGCAGGGTTTCTTCTATGAAGGAGTATTTCCCAAATATGAAGTTAGCAGAAACAATTTATCCAAGTTACATTGATATGTTGATGCGAAAAATAACACCATCAAACAATAATCAACTTATGTTTGTTTATAGAACAAACGACTAGTTCACTAATAATAAGGTAGAATTATGCCATATAATGTTTATTTTAGGAAAAAAAGTTTTATTTTTAGCCAACTATTAGTTTTTATTATCAAAACCCAAGATTCAATATTCAAGTATGAGCGCTGATATTACATTTATAAAATCTGTTTTGTCTTTACATGATGAAATGGCAAGCAATGGCTTTTCTCTAGTTTATGAAGGAGAATTTAGTCACGAAGTAATGAAAATGTTTACTACCATGGCAGAACGTGACATGGATAAAACAAAGGAAGAGAAGTCTGTTAAAAGGAAAGTATTCCATGTGATGGTTGAATGTTTACAGAACATGACCAAGCACTCCGATGACTATGATTCTGAAGATAAAATTGGAAATGGTCTTTTCATTGTTGGTAAGAAAGACGGTGTATGGAATGTAATTACCGCTAATAAGATTTTAAGAAGTAGGATTGACGACCTTAAAGATTCAATCGAATACATTAACTCTTTGTCGAAAGATGAATTGAATGCACTTTATAAGAAACAGATTCGAGAAGGGTCTATTTCAGAAAAAGGTGGAGCAGGACTTGGATTAATTGATATTGCAAGAAAAACAGGCATGAAGCTTGATTATCAGTTCCTTCCTTTGGAAGATAGTGAGAATTACTTCTTTCTATTAAAGGTGCTAATAAATTCAAAAAATTAGAAATTATTTCTTTTCATATAAAGCCGCTTTTTGCGGCTTTTTTTGTAACTTATAAATTGTAATTATCTATTATCTTATTTTGTAAATAGATCTTTTCAATACTTTAATTACTGTAGGTTGGGAGTTACTTTTGTTATTGGTAATTAAGAATTAGTCAATTAAAAAGTGCTATTGGTAAAAGGGTAATAACTATTGTATCCCTACAATAGTATTAAATAGTATATTTAAGCTTTGATTAACCTCATGAGAATAATTTTGAACATATGGATATTTATTGTTGTTATAGTGCTATTTTTAGGTGCTTTAGCAGTAATATTTTATTTGTTCAAAGATTTTACGAAAAGTAAAAAATACCGTGAATTACTTTATAAAGCTCGAAAAGATTATAAAGGATTGGAACATGATCTTTTGAGTGAGTCTGAAAAAGTTGAAATTCACCAAGAAGAATTATTGACCCAAACTGAGCATCTGCAAGAACTGAATGTTGAGCTAGAAAGACTCTCTCTTGTAGCTAGTAAAACTGATACCTCAGTAATTATAGCTAATCATGAAGGTAAATTTATTTGGGTTAATGAAGGTTTTGTAAAACAAACTGGTTATACTTTATCGGAATATATGAAAAAGTTTGGTTCAGATATTTTTACAGCAAGCAAAGAAAAGAACATTAAAGCTCAAATTGAGGAAGCAATAAGAAATAAAAAATCCTTGAATTATGCCTCCTTGGTTAAAACAAAAACTGGCGATATTATTTGGGTTAAAACATTAATAAATCCAATTTTTGATGCGTTTCAGAATGTAAAACAGTTTGTTATTCTTGAAACCGATATTTCAGAATTAAAACTAATTAATGATAAGTTAACCAAGCTTTCACTGGTGGCAAGCAAAACCAGTAATTCCGTTATGATTTATAACGAATTGGAAAAGCTTGATTGGGTAAATGAAGGTTTTTTTAAGACCTACGGTTATTCAAAAACCGAATACATTGATATAGTTGGGGAAAACTTTTCTGATTATTGTATAAAGAATGGTAAAGAGAATTTGAAAAAAAAGCTACTAAATGAAAAGGATTCTGTTGTTTTTTCCAATTCTTTTAAAGACCGATTTGAGGTTGAAAAATGGAAACAAACCATTGTGACACCGGTATACTCAGACGAAAATATTTTGCAAAATATTATTATTGTAGAATCAGATATTACAAGACTAAAAGAGGTAGAACATAAAATTCAGGAAGAAAAAGAAAAGGCTGATAGATTATTATTGAACATATTGCCTGAAGAGACAGCCGAAGAGTTAAAATCAAAAGGTAAAGCTACACCCAGGTTTTATAGGAAAGCATCGGTATTATTTGCCGACATTCAGGATTTCACTAAATTGGCTGAGAATCTTACTCCTGAAGAGTTAGTTCATGATTTACAATCATATTTTTCAAGATTTGACGATGCCGTAGCCCGATTTTTTGTAGAGAAAATTAAAACAATGGGCGATGCCTTCTTATGTGTGGGAGGGATTCCAATGCGAAATAAAAGTCACCCTTTTGATACGGTATTGGTAGCACTTGAATTACAACGCATAATAAAGGACTTGGCGAAAGAACGTGAGGAAACCGGACGAACAGCCTGGAATTTAAGAATAGGAATACATACTGGACCTATTGTTGCTGGGGTTGTGGGTGTTCAGAAAATGACCTATGATATTTGGGGAGATACAGTAAATATTGCTAAACGAATTGAATCAGCTTGTGTTCCAGGAATGGTTAATATTTCAGGTATCACTTACGAATACATTAAGGATTACTTTGAATGTGAACATCGTGGTAAAATTCTTGCCAAACACAAAGGTCATATTGATATGTATTTTGTGCATAGATTAAAATCAGAATTTACTGAACATGGAGATGGCATTACTCCAAATACTTATTTCAAAGAAATGCTAGCAAAGCTTTAGCTTTCTATTTCGAAAACTTCTCGAATAACTTTTTTGCTGCTATAAACGAGCTTATTTTATTATTTAATATCTCTTTCTCGTATTGTGGTAAAAGTTTCTGGATTTCTTTATTCCCATAAAAATTATCCATTAATTGATTATTTACAGTTTCGTACATCCAATATTTCGATTGAGTTAAGCGATTATTCTCGAAATAATTATTATTCAATGTGAAACTATTGTATTCAAGAATCATATTCCACACCTCACTTATTCCTTGTTTGTAAAGCGATGAACAGGTTAACACTTTTGGCGACCAGCCAGATTCTGACAATGGAAATAAATGTAGTGCATTTCTAAATTCAGCAGCAGCCAATTTAGCTTTATCTAAATTGCTACCGTCGGCTTTGTTAATTACAATACCATCGGCCATTTCCATTATTCCCCGTTTAATTCCTTGCAGTTCGTCACCAGCTCCGGCAATCTGAATAAGTAAGAAAAAATCAACCATCGAATGAACTGCAGTTTCGGATTGACCAACACCAACCGTTTCAATAAATATAGTATCGAATCCGGCAGCCTCGCATAATACAACTGATTCACGTGTTTTACGTGCCACTCCCCCCAGAGAACCGGCTGACGGGCTAGGTCTTATAAATGCCTTAGAATCGTTGGATAAGTCTTCCATGCGGGTTTTATCGCCCAGAATGCTGCCTTTTGAACGTTCACTACTTGGGTCGATAGCTAATACAGCAAGTTTGTGATTGTTGCCAGTAATATTTTTTCCCAGCGCCTCAATAAAAGTACTCTTTCCGGCTCCTGGTACTCCTGTAATTCCTAAACGAATTGATTTGCCAGCATAAGGAAGGCATTTTTCAATAATTTGCTGAGCAATAAGCTGATGTTCAGGCAATGAACTTTCAACTAATGTAATGGCTTTACTTAAAATGGTTCTATTTCCTTGTAAAATACCATCAACATATTCATCAGTAGAAAGTTTTTTTCTTTTAATATTTAAAAAACGTTGTGCTGCATTGTTATCTACTGAAGGTGGTTGTGGTATTCCTTCATTCACTTTTAATGCGCTGTCTATTTTTTTATCTTGAGCCATATGGAACCTAGAAAAATTATAAATTGCTAATACAACAATGATACAAAGTTAAATACTCATAACTGTAATGCAAATTTCAAACTATAAATAGCCCTATAAAACAAAAGCCACCCATTGGGCAGCCCTGTTTTCTATAATATAAATTATCTAATTAGGTACTTCTACAAATCCTGTTAATCTTAATGATATTTGAGAGTTATCAGGGTCGTTAGTAATAATTGTAATCGATTTATTTTGCTTGTTTCTTTTACCACTTGAATTAAAAGTAATATCGAAATTAGCAGATTCGCCGGGAGCGATTATTTTTTTATCAAGGTTTAAAATAGTGCAACCGCATGAAGCTTTTGTTTTGCGAATAATTAATTCAGATTTACCCTCATTTGTTAGTACAAAGGTATTTGATACTTTTTGACCTTGTTCAATTTTTGCAAAATCGAAAACTTTACTGTCAAATACAGCTTTTGGAGCATTTGCTTTTTCCTGGGCTGAAAGGTTTGCAAAATTTTCGCTAATTGATGCACTAATTGATAGTCTGTTTTTTTTGTTATTGTTATCCCCATTAACCAACACCATTACTTTATCCATTAAAAAACCCCAGTCGTTTTTAAGTTTAGCATCATAAGTAACTTCAATGTATCCAACTTCATTTGGTTTAAGCGTTTTAGGAAAAGCTTGTATGCTAATATGTTTTGGTACATTTTCGAAATCAATATCAAGGTCATGATCAGTGGTGTTAGCCATTTCTATTTTATCCTTTTTCTTTTGTGTGTTATAAACAGTTGCAAAAGCTAAGTGATTCGATTTTAATCTTAATTCACCCATTTTACGAGGGAACTGTTCTTCTTTCGATTTAGGTTTAGGTATTACATTTCCAGTAAATCGTAAAACTGAAGTAGGTGATTCTGAATTTGTAGTTATGGTAATTGTTTTTGAAAATTTACCTGGTCGGCGAAGCGGATTATAAGTTGCTGAAACGTATCCTTTAACTCCGGGCATTACAGGTTCTTTAGTATAATCCGATGAAGTACATCCACACGATGGACGAACATTTGTTATTACTAATGGTTCATTACCTGTGTTTGTGAATTCAAACTTATACGTGGCTTTACCATTAGCTTCAAGTATTTCTCCAAAATCATGTTTGTCATTGTCCCATGAAATGTTTGGGCCAAGCTGTTGGGCAAACATTGGTATTCCGATAGCTATAAAAACAATTGTTAATATTCTTTTCATCCGTAAAAAATTTATGACCAGCTTGCTGTTTAGCACAGAGTTTAATACTGCATTATTAGTCTCTGTGTATATCTCTCAGACATGGTCTGTTTTATAATTTTTGTTATTATTTATATGTTAGTAGCAAAGTTAAAAAAATATGTTTTTTATAGGTTCTACAAATTAAAATCTATTGTTAATGTATTGTTAAAGTTTGCTAAATGCTTTATTAAAGTCGCTGCCCGAAGGATTTTGAAAAACCTGAAGTTCAAATTCTG
>Ga0316187_10004008_pt1 | contig 12751 bp, 8 predicted proteins | sample CroRivburrow1_MG_FD_204927 | JGI IMG/M metagenome (GOLD analysis project Ga0316187, IMG submission 204927) | Coastal sediment microbial communities from Maine, United States - Cross River worm burrow 1 | ecosystem: Environmental > Aquatic > Marine > Coastal > Sediment | place: USA: Maine...
ATGGCCAGCAGATAGGACCTGCTCGACTTCGGAGTGACAAGAAGAACAGAGCGGCTGCTCTCTAGACGTCAGGAGAGGTGCGGTCCCTGACGTGTGCGGTTCGTGGCACTCCAAGCAAAGCCCCCCGGCTACCGGTCCGTGTGTGGACGTGGCGTCGCCAGTCGGGGTCTCATGGCAGTCCAGACAAACCGCGGCACCCGGCAGAGTCGTCAGGCCGCCCTCCTGATGGCAGGCCGTGCAGTCGAGTTCGGGATGAACGGAGGCCAGCAGCAGTCCCTCAGAGGCCCCTGAATGCGGGGGGTGGCAGCTGGTGCACTGACTGCCCTTGGGTTGCAGCCCACCATGACTGGCGCTGAGGCCTTCACCCGTTTCATGACATTCAGAACAGAGCGATTCCGCAGGCCATGCGAGCAGCTTCTCCTCAGGGTTACCATGAATCGCGTGACAGGACAGACATCCATCGCCCATCGCTGCGTGCTGCACTTCTCCATGGAAGCTGGCGTCGCTGTGACAGCCGAGACACATCTCCTTTTCTGGCTGCCGGAGCAGACCACGGTTGTCGGAGCCGTGGGAGTTGTGGCAAGTCGAGCAGGCCTCGAGCTCGGGGTGGCGAACCGCGCTCTCGAGCCCCAGTTGGTCACCTGAATGGCAATCCAAGCAGAGCTGGGGCTCGTCGCTCGTCAGCCTGAGAATTCCCACGATTCCGTGGGGCTGGTGGCAGGAGGTGCAATCTCCTCCGGCCATCGGTTCATGGGAGAAGGCGACCGGCTTGACGCTGTCGGCATGACAGTCAGCGCAGGATCCTCCCTGCTGGAAGCGAGAGCCGCGCTTCAGCTGCGCGGTTGCCGGAGCCGACGGAACAAGGCCCCAGAGCAAGGCGATAGCACAGGCTGCTGCCAGCCAAGGAAGGCTCGGCCCCAAGCATCTGGTTGTTTTGGAAGTGTGAACAGTCATGATCTTGGCGCCAGTCCTCTCAATGACCGCCATGTGCCCCCGGCTTGTCGCTGGTGGCGGTTTCGGCGTTTATTTCTATCAATGCGATGTGATCTTCGTAGAAGCGGATGTTGGAACTCTCTCGCAGGGTGGTGAGAACCCGGTCCATAGTATCGGCAAACTTGAGAGATTTGACACGGTTTCGGACATTTCCCGAAACCTCCTCGAAGGAGTAGTCTCCCTGTGCCTCGATGGCCGTAACTCGCATGACCACGAAGTTCTCTTCCCACCCCTTGGGCCCGAGAACCGCACCGGCCTCCGTTACTTGAAGGTCTGAGGCGCTGAAGGGCTCCAGCGCTCGACCCGACTCCAACCACCCCCGATCGCCGCCGGTTTCCTTGAATCGATCGATGGAGCGCTGTCGGGCAATCCACGACATATCTGCGCCGTCGCGCAAGAGTTGGGCGATCTCCTCAGCTTCCTCCAGCGTGGCAGCAGTTGCTTGGGAGATCCGTAGCCGCGGAGGCTTGCGGAACTCCGAGCGATGCGTTTCATAGTACTGTGCGAGTTCTTCTTGCGGGATCTCGAGACTCTGCAGGATCACCTCGTCCAGGTACTTGCCGACCAGCAGTCGGGTCAATAGCGAGTGCTGGCCCCGCCTGACGTCCGGTGAGTCGCCATATCCCCTGTGGAGTGCTTCGACGAGGATGACACGATCTGCGATCAACTTGTCGAGTACCAAGGGCTTGGTCAACAAAGCGGCTTGCTCATTGCGCACGCTTCGCCATCGGTCGAGGAGAGCTGCTCCCAGGTCTTCAGCCCGAATGACTTGGTCCTCGACTTCGACCAGGATGCGATCGGGATCCGGCACCACGGGCCACAGCCCCTCGCTTCCCCGACGTTCGCAGCCGATGGCGGCTATGGCCTCGTCGTCGATCTCTGGCTCATGCTTCTCCAATAGTTCGGCCAGAAGTGCCGTCCTCAGTCTCTCCGCCTGGCGCAGCTCGAGGATTCCCCGAATCCTGCCCTCGACCGTGGGCAAGAGCTCCGAATCAGCTTCGGCAAAGCTCTCGGCGCGGATCACCGTCCATCCGAGTTCGTTGAGCAGGGGAGCTGACAAGCTGCCCGGACTCAAATCGAAGACCGCCTCGACGATGTCGGAAGGCAGATTCTTGAAGGGGAACTTCTCTGCCAGCCCTCCCCTGGCCCTGAGGCCGTCGATCGAGCGCTCCTTGGCCAGACTCTCGAAGTCGGCGCCAGATCGTACCTCGGCGACAAATCGATCGGCCTCCTCGCGGGATTCAAGAGTAGCCATATGGGCGGTGACGGTTCGGTACTCCTTCTCGAAGAGTGTCTCGATCTCGCTCTCGTCGATATCGATTCGACTGGTGATCGCCTCGTATTCGAGCCGCTCCCTCGCCATGGTGTCTCGCAGCTTTTCCAGTCGCCTGGGTATAGGGGCGTCGCGATCCATCCCCAGTGCCGCGGCCTCGCCCGCGAGAAGAGCATTGCTGACCAGCCTATTGCGGATGAGTGAGTCGACATCGAAGCTGGGTCGCGAGGCAGCCCGGACCTGCGAGTGGAGATCCGAAAGGACCCGTTCCAAGTCCTCTACATAGACTGGCCAATCGTTGACCATTGCCAACAGGTTGTTGTCGACAGCGCTTTCAATGGGTGCTGATTCCGTGCTCGCTTCCTCGGCCGTAGTGGCGGTCGGAAGGGCCACCGCAGCAAGTCCAGCCAGGAAAGCTAGTTGAATTGTTCGGGCCATGAATCTGTGTGGCATTATGGTTCGGCTCCAGTGAGTTCGAGAGGGGGTTCTTGGTCGGCGAGATCGCTGATGAGTCGACTCAGTAGCACGGTCAGCAGTTCGCCACGGGAGTGACTGCGACGGCCCCGGAAGATGGTCTGACGAAACCAGCCGTCACGCTCCAGCGCTCCGGTCCAGACGATTCTCCCTGATTGGGCGTCGACCCCTCGCAGAGCTACGGCCACGAAGGGTCTCGGCTCGCGGCCAGGACCAGAATCATAGGCTTCCACTGAACCCGTCAGGATCAACTTGGCCTGGCACTCGTCGGCGATGGCGGTCCAGACTTCCCGGCTCAATTCTCCCCAGGTCCGCGTCCGCTGCTGTCGCAGAACCTCGGCGACGCGATTCGGAGCAACGACGTCGACCGCGTTCTTTTGCAGCAGGGAGTAGAGGGCTTGCGTGGCTGCGTCGGCAGTGGCAGAAGCTCCAATGCTGCTACTACTGGTCAGGGGAAGGACCGCAATCCTGCCAATGGCAGCCTGCCAGTTCGCTCCTACCGAGAGTGATTCGGCGGGGTGGAGAGCCTCCTCAGCTGTGAGGTCAAGCTGATCGAGAAGGTCCAAAAGCGCGAGATCGGCGAGCCGGTTGATGTCCCAGACTTCACCCAAGCCAAGAAAGTGTAACCCGTCGATACCAGTGACACTGGTGAACGAGTTCCGCGAATCCTGCGGGAGGTTTCCCCGAACAGCCATTGCAGAGAGAGTGATCGTAGGTACCGGCTGGCTACGGGATTCGTGGACGGTCACCGACAAGAGCCAGTCGGCTTTGAGAGCTTCTGCAAGTCGAGTCAGGCTCTCGGAGCTGGCATTGTCGATCTGACGAATTCGGAGCTGGCGAAGAGTGGCACGCACATGGTTGCGCTCGATCACGGGTCCTGTTCCGAGGAGAAGAGTCTCCAGCGAAGTCGCTATTCTCGCGGTCGTAGCCGGATCCGCTGCGCGATCCCGCACCGAGATGATGGCGGAGGCCTGCTGCTCTCCAGGAGAGCTGGCCTCACCACTGAGCGGAAGCAAGAGAAGCGCGAAGAAGCAAGCTGGGCGAAAGAACACGATAGCGGTTTCCGGATCGTCGTCGTTAGTCGAGAAGAGTAGCGAGCACTTTTTGGATACACCGGCGAGTCGTCTCTGCCAGAGGTTCACCACCGGTGCCCAGCAAGCGGGCACCGAACGTACTGCCCTTCTCGGTGTGAGTGGCGGCCCAGACGATGGCCCCTGTATCGGTCTCGAGCATCTGAGCGTCGAGGGTGACCACGGGTCGCAGAGCGGAGCCGATCCGGATGACCTCCGATTGGGCGACCGTGCCGATCACCAGCCCCTGCACGCCCAAGGCCTCACCGAGGCCGGTGGCCTCCTCTGCACTGGGTGCGGTCATTCTGCTACTCCCCAGGTTTCGAAGGGCCGCCTGCACTTCGCCCGGCTCGACCACGTCCACAGCACCGCTGGCCAGGAGCTCGGTGATGATGAGGCGCGTGGCCCGCTCGCCGGCCTGGGAGTCAGAGCTCAGATTGGCAAAGGGAATTACCGCCACCCGTTGCAGGTACGAAAAATCGAAGCTGGGATTGGCAAATTGAGTGGTCGGTACACCGCTCGAGCAGGCGAAGAACGCCAATGTCCCTATCGAGGTCAGCAAGACTAGGAGAGCTCCCTTGAGAGTCTTGAGTTGCGAGTTGGTCATGACATGGCCCCCATTTAATAGAAGAAGATTCTGAAGCCGACCAGCAGACTGTCGGTCTGCGATGTCAGATCACCCCTGAGCGTCACTTCGGATCGGTTCCATCTGCTGGTGAGCTGGACCCGGGGGTTCAATCGATAATCAGCCGCCACGGATGCGCCTGACGTCCTGCGCTCCGAGTTGGTGCTGCTTCGGTTGTAGGAGACGTTGATGTTCAGCTTAGGTCCCGGAACGAAGAAGAGACCGTAGCGCTGACCAATCGTCGTTTGCCCGTTGTCCTCGGACCAAGAATACTGACCATTGAGAAATAGAAACGTCCCGGGGCTCCAACTCGACCTGACATTGAAGAACTTTCGGTCCAACAGTTGCTCTTGAAGCGGCGTCTCGGTAATCGAGTAGCCGAAAGCACCATCGAGTGTCCAACGTGGCGTCGGCCGCGATCTCAGATCCTCACGCCAAAACCATGTATTGCGGTCCTGGGTTCCGGTCGGTTCGACTAGTTCGGAGTAGGAGAGAGTAGAAGTCAAATCGAGGTCGGGCAGCAAGGCGGTAAACACCCTGAAACGGACCGTGTCGAGCGTCTGGAGCAGCAGGTCTCTTTCCGACTGGTCGCGCCGACTCGCCGAGAGGACCGCATCGAGGGTCGGTAGCGGTATCCACCGCAGGGCTGCGTTGATTGTCTCGGTGGTGCGGAACAATTCTCCGGCGCCCCGATTCTCGGAGTCACTATAGCGATAACCGCCACTGAGCTCGAGGTCGGAGGTCAATTGGACACCGACGCTGCCTGAAGCGTGACGCTCGGTGAAGTCCCGCCGCACGATGTCCGCCGCCACGGTCTCGTCGTTGCTGCCTCCCAGAGTGAACCTCGCCGACACTCGACGGGTGGGGCGATAGCCCAAGGAGACGTTCCCACGGTAGAGTGAACTGTCCTGTGTACTCTCTCCGGGAACAACCGCGAGGTCCCTGAAGGCGGCGACCTCCGTAACCAGGACCACTGGAACAACGTTTGGGGAGATGTTGACAACCTTGAAAAACCGATCATTGGTCTCCGGAAAGCTGATTCTATAGAGCTGTCGACCGGCATCGAATTCAGCCGCTTCGGTAGCGAGGCTCTCCCAGATCAGGTTGTCAGCGCTGTGAAACACCTGCCACAGAACAGCTGGACCCGAAGGCCGATCGACCGAAACCTCGAGGCGGGAGACCGGCAGGAGCCCGCCGACGTCGACGCCTAGGTTTCGAAAGGCGTTTCCACCGCCGATATCGATGATCGGAGGAGAAGGAGTCAAACGGTCGCCGTCGACGAGACCAGGAGTGGGCTCGAGCTCGCCGACCTCCGGCGAGGTGTCGATCGCGAAGAGTCCCTGAACGGCGGGTACCGGCTCGGCCAGATCATCACTCCCGGTAGTCTTCGACCGACTCTCGATTCGACCAACCGAGCCCGTCAGACCGAGGCTGAGACGGCCGCCGAAGAAGTCACGGCCTCCCGCCAGCCTCAACCGCTGGATGTCCTGCTCCGTGCTGAATCCGGTGGATCGATTTTCTACGTCGTTTCGATTGTAGGAGTAGCCGACAGTCCAACGGTCCCTTCTGTAGGTCGTGTCGATGAGGTAGGTGCTTTGTTGGCTGTCGCGGCCAAGAGCCGACACGTCGGCTTCGTTGGAGGAGTCGCGCGCCTGGCCCGAGACAAGTAGACCCTTGGTTGCCCGCCACGAGAACCCGCCGAACAGCGCGTCGGCCCGAAAGTCTTCACTGTCGAATGTCCCCTCCGAGATCCGTTGCTCGACTCCGAAGTTTGCGTTCAACTTGGGCCGATTGTAGAGCAGCTGAAATCTTGGATGCTGTCGGGTCCGGCTCGCCTCGGGCAGGCCGCTGAACCTGGAGGTGTAGTCATAGTAGCGATAACTACCCTCCAGGCTCAAGAACGGCGCCACTTCCTGGCGCAGCCTCAATGAGTACCTCTGCTCGATGTTGTCATTTTCGGTCGTCAGGGTTTCGATAGCGGTCCAGTAGACGATGGCAGTCGCGTTGAAATCGAGGGCGTGACCGAGTTGGGGCGAAGCCAGGCCGGCCACGAGAGCGACTCGAGCCGATAGCTGCTGGAGGTTCAGGCGCATTCCGTGCACTTTTGAACGAGGCGACCTCGAAATCTGGAGAGCCGGGTGTGCTTCGCCAGGCCACCCGCCAGCAGAATGGTGTCACTTCGGAAAGTCGCTGTCACCGGTCAAAAGGGTGGTGGCTTTCAGGGGCTGGGGTGGGCTGAAGGACTACCTTTTCGACTAGGCCGAGAACCGCTGGCTGCTTTTCTCCGGGCCAAAGCAGAAAAATGCCCGGGGCCGAAGCCCCGGGCAAGGATTCAAGTTACAAGCTTGTGACGCCAAGGATCACGGAGTCAGGCTATCGAAGATGTCGTTTCCGTGGCACTTGTTGCACAGAGAACGCTGAGCTGCATCGTACGGGTTCGGCAATGGGTAGGTCCCGAAGGCGTCGCCGTCCTCTTCCAGGAAGGTTACGTTGAAGTCCCAGCGGCCGGCATCGGCGGCCGAGGAGGCGTGCGCGAAGTGGCAGGTCACGCAGGCGACCACGCTGGAATCCTGAGCACCACCGGGGTAGGTGATGTCGGTCTCATCGAAAGTCGAGTCCTCGAAGGGTACCTGCCATAGGTAGGCGGCGGATCCGTCACCACTGCCGCAGGGCGGTGCCGTGGAAGCCATGCAGTCCGTCGTTCCCATGTAGGCGTTGTACTGCTCCCAGACGTCTTCCATCGATTCGCCCGAAGGATGGATGTCGCGGCCGGAGCCCTGATGGAACAGGCCGTGGCAGGTCGAGCACCAAGCGCTGTAGTCCTGAACGTAGACGTTGTGCTCGGGGTCAACCCGTGGGTCGTTGCTCAGTGATTGGCCATACGCCTCCATGGTGGCGGCGTAGGTGACCGACGTGGTGCCGAGATCGACTTCCTGCCCGAATCGATAGAGGAGCCGGAAACTGTCGTTGCCGTGTGGATCGTGGCAGCTCGAGCAGCCGAGGTCGTTATCTACGGTGTTGGCACTGCCCGGTGCGAAGTCGAGAGTCTGGTCGACATCGGTACCTTTGATGTTGGACGCTACGTTGTGGCCAGCCGCGTCGCCAGGAATCGGAGCGCCACGTGTCGACTCGGCCAGATTGGTTTCTAGCAAGAAGCTGAAGTCACCTGCGTTTCCGAAGTCGACGGGGTCTGTCGGATCGGGACTCCACACCGAGTAGCTCCTGCCTGTGCGGCCATGGCAGCGCAGGCAAACGTCACTCCTGTTCGGAAAGAGAAGGAGGTCGTTGTAGCCTTCGCCAGGGAGTTTGTCTGGGTTGATCGGATTGCCGTTGGCATCCGCCTCGGTGCCGTTCATGGCAACACCGTTCTGGCTGTTGTGCATGGTGTGGCAACCGTTGCAGTGAGCGACACCGCCATCATGGAAAGCCATGACGGGGGCGGCGAGGATCACTACGGCAGCCACCAATAGCAGGGTTTTTTTCATTTCGCTTCTCCTTTGTTCAAAGTAACCGGTTAGCCGGTTGGTTTACGTTTTTGTTTCCCTCGACCATCTCTAGGAGCAAGGGACATGCCAGGTCCTATTGCTCTTCGTCTCGGATGGAGTGCTTTGATGTATAGCTATTCGAGCATGGATATAAACCCCGTGTTTGCCTAGCTTTAATCCTCAAAGTGTGGGCATTCCTTGGCTCGCTAGAGCAGCTGTACTGCTCTCCGCGAGACCCAGAGGAAGCCTGACGGTAGTTTTCTGGGTAAGTAGGTGGGGAATATTCCCCACTTTGGGAGAGCTTGTGCGGAATTTCACAAGGTATACCGAGGAGATATAGCACTTCTTCGATGGGATCTGCAGAATCTGCCTGAAACGGCAGCTGGATCGGTACCAGGACAACGACAGAGTTGTCAGGGGTCAAGCCTCAGGTGTTTCGCTGCCCTTGGCCTTGTATTCGTTGTAGCGCACCAGGCGCTCGAGCTGCTCCTTGAGATCGGCGGCGTGGTAGGGCTTTTCTATGAAGAAGCAGGAGTGATTCAGGGGGCCGAGGCCGGCATCTTCGGGGCTGTGATAGACGCAGGATTCAAACAGCACCGGGATTTTTGGCGAGTGGCACTGGCAGACGTCCTGGAAATCCCGCCAGGGCAGACCGTCGGGACCGATGTTGGCGATGACCGCCTCGGGGGGGCGCTGTTCGAGTGCCGCAAGTGCCTCGTCGAAGGTGGAGACCTCTTCGAGGTCGACCTGCCCATCGAGGATTCTCTTGATGATCGAGATCAGTAAATGACTACCGTCGAGGACTAGAAACCGCATGTCATGCCCTCCCGATACATGCAGATAGGGTCATATATGACTGCAAGGAATGGGCCAGGTGAGAGGGGCCAAGGGCCGGAGGGGGAATGGGCACCACGGGCGGGGGCAAGCCCCGCCCCTACATCATGAAGAGAAGCGGTAGAGGCCGGGGCAAGAGGGTGGTGCAAGGCCCCGACGGCCGGCAGAGGCGCCGCGGGCGGGGGCAAGCCCCGCCCCTACATCCAGAGGGCAAGGGGCCGGAGAGTTAACCGGCGAGGTTGAATTTCTTGAGGCGGTAGCGGAGCTGGTCGCGGGTGACGCCGAGGAGCTCGGCGGCGCGGGTCTGGTTGTCGCTGGCGGCGGCCATGGCGCGGGTCACGAGTTGGCGCTCCATCTCCTCGAGGGGGACGATCGGGGCCTCCGCACCGACAGCGCTGCCTCCGGCGCCCACCGGATCCATGCCTAGCTCGTTGAGCACCAGTGCTGTGGGCTCGATCCAGGGGGATTTCTCGAGGATCATGGCGCGCTCGACGACATTGCGGAGCTCCCGGACGTTGCCGGGCCAGGAGTAGGAGAGAAGGAGGTTCTCGGATTCGCGACTGAATCCCTTGAATTTGCGGCCCATCTTGGGCTGGAGGGTCTCCAGGAAGTGATTGGCGAGGGGCAGGATGTCCTCCATCCTCTCGCGCAGTGGTGGCACCCGGATAGGAAAGATGCTGAGACGATAGAAAAGGTCCTGCCGGAAGGTGCCCTCTCGGACCATGGAGGCCAAGTCCCGGTTGGTCAGGCCAATGACTCGCACATTGACCTGGATTTCCCGGGAGCCACCGACCCGGCGCAGCTTTCTTTCTTCGAGCACGTGCAGCAGTTTGGCCTGAAGCTCCAGCTTGAGCTCGCCGATCTCGTCGAGGACCACCGTGCCGCCATCGACCAGCTCGAAGGCACCCTTTCGGGTCTCCTTAGCATCCGTGAAGGCGCCTCGTTCATGGCCCAGCAGCTCGCTCTCGATGAGGGTGTCGGGCAGGGCTGCGCAGCTGATCTCGAGAATCTGCTTCTTGTGCCGATCGGAGAGAGCGTGAATATGCCGGGCCAGGACGTTCTTGCCCGTGCCGCTCTCACCTTCAATGAGAATGGTGTCGATGTCGGAAAGGGCGACCTCGTTGATGACATCGAGGACCCGGTTGCAGGCCTCGGATTCCGACACGATGTCCACCTGGATCTCGCGTTCCCGGGTCTGCCGGGCCGCCTGGACTTCCAACTGCTCGCTGCGAATCGTCAGCGACTTCTCGATGAGCTTGACCAGATCGGCCTGGTCCACGGGCTTGCCGAGGAAGTCGATCGCGCCGAGCTTCATGGCGCGGACCGCTTCTTCGATCTGGCCGACCGCCGTCATCACGATGACTACCGTGTCTTCGAGGCGGCGGAGATTGCGCTCGAAGAAGTCGAGGCCGTTGCCGTCAGGCAGCGAGATGTCCAGCAGTAGGACGTCGGGTTGGTGATCGTCGAGGTGCTCCCTCGCGCTGGTCAGGTTCTCGGCGCTGTGGACGTCGTGGCCCACGCGCTTGAGCTGCTCGGTCAGGGCCCAGCGCAGGAGCTTCTCGTCTTCGACAATCAGGATCAGGGCCATTGCGGTCTAGCTTTCGGGTTCTTCGTTCGGGGATTCAGGCTCGTCGGTCACCGGGGGCGGCTCCTCAGTCTCATCCCCGGGGAGAATCAGATAGAAGTTCGTGCCCCTGCCGACCTCGGAATCGACCTGGAGCGTACCACCGTGCTGCTCGACGAGGCTGCGGGCGATGGCCAGCCCGAGGCCTGTCCCTGAGAACTTGGTGGAGAAGAAGGGCTCGAAGACACGCCTGAGCTGTTCGGGTGGGATGCCGGGGCCGTCGTCTTGCACCGCCAGCACGATGCCGCCGCCTTCTGGGAAGTCGCTGGCACGAACTGTGACGGTTCCGCCGTCCTCCATGGCTTCGGCAGCGTTCTGGATGAGATTGAGGAGCACCTGCCGAATCTTCGAGCCGTCGATCTGGGCCTCCAGGGGGCCGTCGGTGAGATCGAGCTCCAGGGCCACGTTCTGGCGTCGCAAGCCGGGGGCCATGAGGATGCGGACATCGTCCAGCAGCTTGTTGAGGTCTGTAGTCGCCAGGCGCGCCGGCCCAGGGCGTGCCGAGCCCAGCAGGCTTCTGAGGGTTCCATTAACCCGCTTCAGCTCGCTCAGCATCTCGTCGTACAGCTCTATATTGGTCTCGCTCTCGGTGGGGTCCTCCCGGAGGATCTCCAGGGCGCCCTGAATGCCGGCCAGCGGGTTCTTGATCTCATGGGCCAGGCCGGCCGCAAGGCGACCGAGGCTCGCCAACTGATCCGTGTGGGCCAGCTTGGAGGCGACGTCGGCTTGCCGTTGCCGCTGCCGGCGCAGGAACTGCTGCAGCGACTTCTGCAGCTCAGCGGAGTGCGGGTCGAGAACCAGCCTGTGGGCACCGGATGCGGGTCCCTCTCCCGACTCGGCGGCGGCCAGCTCCTCTTCGAACTTACTGGAAAAGCGTTGCACGGATCGGCGAACTAGAGCGTTGATCCCACCCAGGGCGGCGGCCCAGGCTAGGATCAGGAGAGCGAGATTGCGTCGAGTGTGTTGGCGCACCGTCTGCAGGGCGTTCGTGACGTCCATGCTCATCGAAGCCACGGCTAGTGTTTCGCCAGCGGGGTGGCAACGCACGCACTGTTCCGTGGATATCACCTTGCTGATGCCACGCACTCGTTCGCGCTCGCCCTCCGCGCTGAGCCAGACCTCTTGCAGGCGTGGACTGGGAATGAACTCCTGGACGACTTCGAGTTCTGGAACTGTGATGCCGGTCGCGGCACCGATGGTCCGGCCATCCGGGAACAGCAGCTTGAAGTTCATGTTTCGGTGGTCAGCCAGAACGGCTTCGAACATGTGGCGGACGACTCCGGTACTGGTATGGGCCACGGCGATCTGGTCGAGCTCTTGAACGGCAACGTTCAGCTGGCCTCGAGCCGTGTCTTCCGCCAGGCCTACGACCTCCATCTCGGTGAAGCGGGCAGTGGCGACGTACAGAATCCAGAAGGCGAATATGTGTAGTGGAAGGGTGATGAGCCAGAAGCGGCCGCGTCGGACCATGAAGGCGCGGAAGCGGGCTCGCTTACCCGGCTTGGGCAAGATCTCTTCTGCGCGATCGGAGATATCGATTTCAGGGATCTCGCCGGCGGCTGCACCGGCTTCGGAGACTCCGGACTCGGTTCCGGGCACCCCGGATTCGACTTCTCGGTCGACGGGTCCCTCTGGTTCCTGAGAGGTCATGCCGCTGCTTCCACTTGCCTGCGCCCTTTCCTCAGCCCGCCTTCTTGCCCTTGAGCGCCATGAAGACCAGCAGGATGCCGACTCCGATGACGATCAGGCCAGGAACCAGCCACGGGGAGATGCCCTCTGACGGTGGGGGACCGGCTTGGGTCGACGCAGCTCCGGCACCGGGTTGTGCCGGCATCGGTGGCTGGGCTCCTGCGGGCGGGGGCTGTTGCGCTGTTGGTGCGAGTGCGCTTGCAGTTAGTGTGGACGTGGTCTTGTTGTAGTCGACCTCGATCGTGAAGGAAAGCTCGGCCCCGGCAGGGCCCAGATCCTCGCGCTGATAGATGAGACCGTCATTGGCGAGAGCCGGCGCTGCACTGGCGGGCTGTACCGTGAAACCGGTGGCTCCAAGCGGCTGCAGCACCTCGAAGACAACGCGGTCGATCTCCAGGCCCCCTGGCCATTGGAAGTGGTAGTGGCGCTTCTCGGTGCTGACGTCGAGAGGCACGTAGTACTCGAGGCGAATCTCGGGTGCGTCGGTTGAGAGGTAGACGGTGCTCATCTCCTCGCCGGGCTCCAGCATCGACTGGGCGACGAGTAGACCGCCACCTGGGAATCGCTTGGCTACGGCGCTGGGACTGCCTGCCGCGGTCGGGATGGGGAGAGGCACCGATGTGGGAAGTGGTGTGTCCGGTGAGAGAAAGCCCCGCAGCATTACGAGCACGGAAGGTTGGTCGT
>Ga0316187_10004009_pt1 | contig 12750 bp, 7 predicted proteins | sample CroRivburrow1_MG_FD_204927 | JGI IMG/M metagenome (GOLD analysis project Ga0316187, IMG submission 204927) | Coastal sediment microbial communities from Maine, United States - Cross River worm burrow 1 | ecosystem: Environmental > Aquatic > Marine > Coastal > Sediment | place: USA: Maine...
CGGCGGGCTGCCCGGGATGCCCAAGGTCAGCAGCGGGATCTGGGCACCGCCCACACAGGCGTTGTTGGCTGTTTCGCTGGCCAGAACGCCCTGCATCTCCCCCTTTCCAAAGGTCTCGGGATGTTTGGAGGTGTTTTTGGCCGTGCCGTAGGAAACCCAACCGGCAATATCCTCGCCGATGCCGGGCACGGCACCGATGCCGACGCCGATGAGGGCCGAGCGGATGATGGCTGGGATGTTGCGCGCGATGGTGCCGAACTCGGGTAAAATCCGTTGTATTTTCTGGGTTTCACCGATCTGGAAGCGATCTTTGAGCACCTGGATGATTTGGGGAATGCCGAACGCACCAATGAGCACCGGTACCACCTCGACGCCGCTGTCCAATTCGGTGAGTCCAAAGGTAAACCGTGGATAGAACTGCAGCAGATCACGCCCCACGCAGGCCAGAAAAAGCCCGATAAACCCGGCAATCCACCCTTTGATCACCAGGTCCGGGCTGGTCAGGGTGCCGCTGATCAGGATACCGAAGAAGGCCAGCAGGAAAAACTCGAAGGACGTAAACTGCAGGGCAAAGTGCGAAATGATGGGGGATATGCTCACCACGAAGACCATGCTGATGATGGTGCCGATGGCCGAAGCGGTGGTCGTCAAGCCGATAGCCCGTCCGCCCTCGCCTTTGCAGGCCAATGGGTAGCCGTCCAATGCCGTGGCGGCAGCCGCGGCGGTACCGGGAATATTAATCAGGATCGACGAATAGGACCCACCGTAAGTGCCGCCGACATAGATCGCCAATAGGCAGACCAGGGCCAGGTCTGTGTCCATCCCGTAGGTCAATGCCGTCAGCAGGGCGACCCCCAGGGTCGATGTCAAACCCGGCATCGCACCGAAAATAATCCCCAGAAGCACCGATCCGAAAAGGATGGCAAGGCTCGCTGGAGCCGAGGCGAGATGAAAGACAATCTCAAAAAATGCTCCCAGGCGGTCGAGAAGTATCATGGAAACAGGAGCTCCCGCTTTGTCAGGCTAGAATTCCCAATACCGGATGGCATCCATCAGCACCACGACGAGGCCCTCTTTCGGCATGGGCACCAGTAAAAGATACTTGAAAATGGGGCCGATCAGAAAGGGCGTGGCCACGGATAGAATCAAACTGGTTTTAAACTTTATACGCGACGCCGGGTTGTCGCGAATCAACGTCCAGACGTAGAGGCAGTAGCCGATGATGAAGACAAAGGTGAACCAATCGCTCGGATAGTGCAGGACAGACGTCAGTGCGGCTAAAAGCCCGGATGCCATCGAGAGAACAAACAAAATGGTCCCGGCAAGATAGAAAAAGAACATCTTCTTCAGCAGGATGTCATCGTCAAAGTAGAACATGCTGATGAACACTATCAGGAAAAGCACGCTGCACAGGAAGAAATCGATACGCGGGATGTTTAAGTATACGAAACTGAAAAACAGAACGACGATGGCGTAAAACCGCAGCAGTGGTGCCGTCTTCAGAAAACGGACCACATCCGGGCTGCCGAGCCAGCGCAGAACCCGCTTCAATTCCTCAGAACCCACTTCCCTGAGGGCGATGCGAATGAGCAGCGCGCCCAACAGCATGATCATGGCACCGACAAAAAGGGGGAAGAGGGCCGGCGAGACGAACCAGACATTCTGGACGCCGCCCCAGGAATCTTTCATCGGCATTTTCAAGGCCTGGCTGAGAATCCACAGCCCGAATAAAAACATGATGCCACCGGAAAATATATCCGCTTTGCGGAGTTTTTCTTTCTCCATCATAATGAACGGTCCTTGAATCCGATCGGATTTCCGGCGTCGCTTTCCGCCACGCCGGGGCCGGTATCACGGCCAGGTGCCGGTATCATAAACTTTCCGGCACCTGCGCCGGGTTATTGGTTTATGGTTTGGGAATACCGAGAGACGCGGGATCGACGGTCGCCGCCTTCAGGTCCCAAAGCGTCCAGGCAAAATTCGACTGGAGTGCGTCGAACACCGCCTTCGACTCTGCCCCGGTTTTGCCCGAAAGGAGATAGTAATTCTCCTTGGCCCAGGATTTTACCTTTTCGGTGGCCATTGCCTTTTTAAAGGCATCCACGAGGACGGCTTTGGCCTCTGCCGGCGTGTCGGCCGGAACCGCGAAGCCGATGGCCTGGGAAATCGGCAGGTATTTCGACAATCCGGGGTAGGCATCAAACGCGGAGGGAATAGCGCCCAGTCCTTCGACCTCGAAGGAATCCGGGATCAACATGCCCAGGGCTCTCAGCTTCCCGCCACGCAGCAATTGCTGCTGCTCGGCCAGTGATGTCACGACCACCGAGACCTCACCGGTCATGGCTGCATTCTGGGCAGGGGCCGATCCTTTGTAGGGAATGAAATTGAACGCGGCCCCGGAGCCGTTTTCCACCGCCAAAAGGTTCAGGTGGTGGATGGAGCCGGCACCGCTGGCGGCGGCTTTAATACCCTTGGGGTCCTTCTTTGCGGCTTCAATCAGGTCTTTGAGCGTCTTGTACGGCGTATCCGGAGTGACGGAAATGACGTCCGGCGACCCACCGACGATGAAGGCGTCCCATACGTCAAAATTTTTATCCCAGCCGCCCTGAACACCGGCAGTAACGTTGGACTCAGACAGGCCGCACAGGGTGTACCCATCGTGGGGCTGGGAATACGCATAGTTCATGCCCACCGAGCCGGCGACGCCGCCGGTTTTGTTGATCACGTTGATGTTGACCCCCAGGATATTGGCCATTTCAGCACTTATAATCCGGTTGCAGGTGTCGGTCCCGCCACCGGCACCCCAAACGACCACATTGGTGATATTCCGGGTGGGAAACCCCTTGCTCGCAGCAAAGGCACCGGTGGTTACCGTCAACATCACGACCAGACAGACAAACAGAATCTTTTTCATCGCTCTCCTCCCTTTTTCATGTTTTTACGATTTGGAATGGGTTTCCGTCCACATTTGCGCGAATTTTGTGATATCGAATCCATCCCTCCTTTCATGCCTGTACAGCCGGTCGCCCTTTTCTAACCTTTTGGGACGACCGGCATTACGGCTTTTTTGACAGAACGTTAGGCGTTTTCAGCGTCCGCAGCCCTTGAGATGGTGTCGTTGATTTGCCGAATTGTAGGCGTTCGATTTTTGCAACCCTATTCTGAGTGCCGTTTTCGATTTCGTTTTTTAACGTAGCGATTGAGTGCCTGAAATGCTGCCGCATCAATTCTTCGGCGGATGCGGGGTCTCGCCGGCCGATGGCGTCGATAATGGCCAGATGCTCATCGATTGTCTCAACGGGTGGCCTGACCAGACCCTCGGATGACACCACTTGATACGAAAAACTGATGATGTTGTAGGTTTGCAGGATATTTTTTAAAAACTCCTTGGCTCCGATTTCGGTTACATAGTTGTGGAAGCCGCGGTCCACCTTGGCATAAGAGCCGACATCGGGAAACGATTTCGAAATTTGAAAGGCCTTTGAGAAGTCTTTGAGTTTCTCGACCTGGATGTCGGTAATGTTGAGGGCGGCGCGTCTGGCCGCCAGTCCTTCCAATACCTCGCGCAGCTCGAAGATACTGACCATCTCGTGCTTTGTAAAAAGACGCACGAAAAATCCCCGCCGGGGCTTGGCCTCGACCAGCTTTTCTTTTTCGAGATATTTGAGGGCACTCACCAGAGGGGTGCGGCTGATGCCCAGTTCACGGGCCAGCTTGTCCTGCGGAATTTTCTCTCCCGGCAGCAACTGACGCTCTATGATCATGTCTTTGATGATCAGGTATACTTTCTGGTCCAAATTCTCGTGAATGACACCCATATTTTCCATTTAGTTCGCTAACCTCGGGTTCCGGTTTTCACTTTTGGTGTCGAGGAACACCTTGGCATCCTGCCTCGGAAACGCCATTGTATTTTGCATACAAAATTCAATATTCAATATCGATTGTTGTGTCAATAGTTAAATGAGGGGCCAACACCGGGTTCATTCAACTCACGGAACAGCTTCCGATCCAGAAAGGCGGCTAAAAGCGGTATTTGTCAGGTGCGCACTTTCATGCTAAGCGTAGGGGCGTTTGCAGGAAAACCGGCGGACTGATCGGTGGCCGCATCATTATCCGTCATCACGAATCTCCTGAAATACGGAATTTGTTACATCATGCTATCGAACTTTAAAATCATCACAGGAAACCCATCATGCGATTAGCCACTTTAAAAATGGAGGGGCGCGAAAAATCAGCTATTGCCACACCGCACGGGTTGATCCCCTTGGCGGCGGTCAACCGCAGATTCGATCGCACCTGGCCGACCGATACGCTGGAGTTGATCACCAGCGGCGGTCTAAAGGATCTCACCGCGTGGTATATTGCCACAGGACGGCAGGCGCTGGAAACCATGACCGACGATGTCGTTTCCGCAAATGCACTGCGACCATCCCCGCTGTATCGCCGGCCGCGCAAGATCTGGGGCATCGGACTCAATTACGCCGACCACGCCGCCGACCTGTCGGAAAAGACGCCGACGGGTATCCCGGGCAGCTTCATGAAGCCGGACACGACCCTCATCGGTCCCGGCGATGCCATCCGCATCCCTGACCTGTCGCAGAAGACAACGGCCGAAGGCGAGCTGGGAGTGGTCATTGGCCAACAATGCAGAGACGTCCGCGCCGAAGACTGGCTGACTATGGTGGCTGGTTTCACCACGATCATCGACATAACGGCCGAGGACATTCTGCGGCAGAACCCCCGCTACCTGACGGTTTCAAAGAGCTTCGACACGTTTTTCAGCTTCGGACCGCAGCTCGTCACCCCGGATGAGATCCCGGACGTATCGACCCTCGAGGTTTCGACTGTGCTGAACGGCAGGGTCCATGCCAAAAACGTGGTCGCCAACATGACCTTTTCGCCCGCGTTTCTGGTTTCTTTCCTTTCACAGGTGATGACCCTGCTGCCCGGCGATATCATCTCGACCGGAACGCCGGGCGCCTGTGTCATTGCCGACGGCGACATCGTCGAGTGCCGCATCAGCGGCTTCCTGTCTCTGGTCAACCCGGTGGTGGACTTTAAGGGCCCCGGCAAAAAATAATACCACCTCTTGCTTGTCTTATGGCCCGTCTACTGTGTTACATCCACCCACACATATCCCGATATGCGCAGGTGGATGTGCCTTGTAGACAAACCATAATCCGGCGCAATCGTGTGGCATTATTTCTTACCGTGACCCTAAAAGGAGTCAAAAATGAATTTGGGACTGAAAGGAAAACCAGTACTGGTCTTGGCCGCCAGCGACGGCCTCGGGAAAGCCGCCGCCATGGAATTTGCACGCGAGGGTGCACGGGTGATGCTCTTTGCGCGCTCGGAAGACCGTTTGAAGCAGGCCCGGGAGGAGATATCGGCGGCAACGGGCGAAAGACCGGAATATGTGGTTGGTGATATCACCGTAGCCGCAGACATCCGAAATGTGGTCGCGGCCGCGGCCCAGCGGTTCGGTTCGGTCTTCGCGCTGGTCAACAACTCCGGCGGGCCGCCGGCCGGCGGGTTCGACGCCTTCGACGACGACGCCTGGCAGAAAGCGTTCGAACTGACCCTGCTCGGCTTCATCCGCAGTATCCGCGCCGTACTGCCTCTGATGCGTGCGGCCGGCGCGGGCAGGATCGTCAACTTCACGTCGTCCTCCACCCGCCAGGCGATCGACAACTTGATCCTCTCCAACACCTTCCGCATGGGCGTGGTGGGCCTGACCAAAACCCTGGCGCGCGAACTGGCACGAGAAGACATTCTGGTCAACGTGGTCGGTCCCGGGAAAATGGACACGGCACGCCTTCGCAACCTAGAGGCCATGCGGGCTGAAAAACTGGGCCTGGCTCTTGGCGATCTTCAGAAAAAAAGCGCCGCCGAAATTCCCCTGGGCCGCTACGGACGTCCGGAGGAACTGGCCCGCCTGGCCGTGTTTCTCGGCTCGGCGGCCAATACCTACATCACCGGCCAGACCGTTTTGGCCGACGGTGGACTCGTGCAGGCCTACTGAGACAGGGCATTATTTCCGTAAAAAATGCTCGGCAGTCACATTTTTGTTGTTTATAAAAAAATATTTAACAATTTTGTCGAGTTCCCGCGCCGGCCGACAGACAGGTTTATTCAAAAAATACTTTTTCCAATAAATATCAATCTATTGTAAGGAAAAGAAACTGCGGATAAACCTGGCACCTTATTTGCTCTGTGATTCCATGCAACTTTTTATAATCAGATAAGAAAGCCATTAAATGATAAACGATCCATCAGATGAACGCCAAACCCGCAGGGGGCTATATGATCCGCGTTTTGAGCACGACGCCTGCGGGATCGGCCTGATATGTGACATCAAAGGCCGCAAGTCGCATGCCATCATCCAGGACGGTCTGAAAATCCTGGTGAACCTCAGTCATCGGGGAGCCTGCGGATGCGACGAAACCACCGGCGACGGGGCGGGCATCCTCATGCAAATGCCTCATGAATTTTTGCGAAACTGCTGCGAGCGCATCGGGATCGGGCTACAGGCGGAAAAGCGTTACGGCTGCGGCCTGGTGTTCCTGCCGCGCGACGACAATCAGCGGCGGTTGTACATGCACCGATTTGAAGAGGTCATCCGGCAGGAAGATCAACAGTTTCTGGGATGGCGGCGCATGCCGGTCGACAGCACGGCCCTGGGCCTGTTGGCACGACAGCGGGAACCGGCCATCCAGCAGATCTTCATCGGCCGCGGCCCGGGCATCGCCGATACGGCCCATTTCGAGCGCAAACTGTTGGTCATCCGCAAAGTCATGGAACGTTTCGTGCGTGAGTCGGGTCTGAGCCAAGCGTCCTTTTTTCACGTCCCCAGCCTGTCCTGCCGCACACTAGTATATAAGGGCATGCTCCTTGCCGACCAAATCCACGACTATTTTCCCGACCTGAGCCACCCGAACGTGGTCAGCGCCCTGGCGCTGGTCCACCAGCGCTACAGCACCAACACTTTTCCGACCTGGGACCTGGCACATCCCTTTCGCTTTTTGTGCCACAACGGCGAGATCAACACGCTGCGCGGCAATGTCAATTGGCTAAATGCCCGCCAGGCCCTCTTCAAATCGGACCTCTTCGGTGCGGATATCGCCAAGCTGTTTCCAGTGGCAACCCCCGGTGCCAGCGATTCCGCCATCTTCGACAACGCCGTCGAACTGCTCTACCACACCGGCCGCTCCCTACCGCACGCCATCATGATGATGATACCGGAAGCTTGGCAGAACCACCGGACAATGAGTGATGAGAAGAAGGCTTTTTACGAGTACCACGCCTGCCTGATGGAGCCTTGGGACGGTCCGGCGGCCATCGCCTTCACTGACGGCACGTGCATCGGTGCGGTGCTCGATCGCAACGGTTTGCGCCCCTCGCGTTACACGGTGACCACGGATGATCGGGTCATCATGGCCTCGGAAACCGGCGTGCTGCCTGTACCGCCGGAAAAAGTGCGCAGCAAAGGGCGCCTGCAGCCGGGCCGCATGTTCCTTATCGACATCGAGAAAGGACGCATTGTCGAAGACGATGAAATCAAAGAAGGCATCAGCCGACGCCGACCCTATCGCGCTTGGCTGACGCAGAACCTGGCGACATTCGACCGGTTGCCGCGGCCGGTTGCCGGACCGGAACCGGAAACGCTGGCCCTGCCGATTCGCCAGCAGGTCTTCGGGTACACCGAAGAGGACCTAAGAATGATCCTGGCCCCCATGGCTCTAAACGCCAAAGAGCCGGTCGGCTCGATGGGCGACGATATCCCACCGGCCATTTTGTCCAGGCGGCCGCGCCTTTTGTACGACTATTTCAAGCAGCTGTTTGCCCAGGTGACCAATCCGCCGCTGGATGCCATACGTGAAGAGTTGGTGACCTCCCTGAGAACAACCGTCGGCACGGAGCAGGACCTTTTTCAGGAAACGCCCCGGCACTGTCGGCAGCTCATGCTGGACGGACCCGTTCTGACCGATACGCGTCTGGCACAGCTGCGTCAGATCGACCAGCCCGATCTGCGCCCGGCAGCGCTGTCGATCCTTTTTCGGATGGAGGAAGGCAGCCGCGGACTCGAGCGGGCGCTGACCGACCTCTTCCGCACTGCGGTCGGAGCCGTGAAAAACGGTGCGACCCTTCTGATCCTCTCCGATCGCGGGGCCGACGAAAAGTTGGCACCGATTCCGGCCTTGCTGGCCACGGCCGGCCTCCACCACCACCTGATTCGTAAAGGCCTGCGGACCCGCTGCGGCCTGGTGGTTGAAACCGGTGAGGCCCGGGAAATCCATCACTTCTGCTGTCTGTTGGGGTACGGAGCCGCTGCCGTCAATCCGTATCTGGTATTCGAAACCCTGGCGCAGATGATTGTCGGCGGCGACCTGCCCGAGGTAGATGCGTCAACGGCTGACGCCAACTATGTGAAGGCCGCGGAAAAAGGCATCCTCAAAGTGATGTCAAAAATGGGCATCTCAACTCTGCAGAGCTACCGCGGCGCCCAGATCTTCGAGTGTGTCGGCCTCAATGAAACCGTCGTAGACCGGTATTTTGCGGGCACGCCGTCGCGGATCAGCGGTGCCGGCATCGACCTGATCGCCGAAGAGGTCCGACAGCGGCACCGGCACGCCGATGCATCCCGAAGCCATGAATCCGAGCGACAGCTGGATCCCGGCGGTAAGTACAAGTGGCGCCGCAACGGTGAGGCCCACCAGTACACGCCGCTGACCATTGCCAGGTTGCAGCAGGCAGTGCGCAGCAACGACCACCGGGCCTGGAACGAATTTACCGAACTCGTCGACGGCCAGAACCGTCGCGAGGGCCTCATTAGAGGCTTGTTCGAGTTCAAGACAGGTTCTCCGCCGGTTCCTCTGGAAGAGGTCGAACCGTGGGACGAGATCGTCCGGCGCTTCAAGACCGGCGCCATGTCTTACGGCTCCATCAGCAAGGAAGCCCACGAAACGCTGGCAATCGCCATGAACCGCATCGGGGGCAAGAGCAACAGCGGTGAGGGCGGCGAGGACCCGGACCGCTACCGACCCGATGGCAACGGGGACTGGCGCAACAGCGCCGTCAAACAGGTGGCCTCCGGCCGCTTCGGCGTCACGGGTGCCTACCTGGCCAGCGCCGCGGACTTGCAGATCAAAATGGCCCAGGGGGCCAAGCCGGGCGAGGGCGGGCAGCTGCCCGGGTTCAAGGTCTATCCCTGGATCGCCAAGACCCGGCATTCGACACCCTATGTCGGCTTGATATCGCCGCCGCCGCACCACGACATCTATTCGATCGAAGACCTGGCTCAACTCATTCACGACCTGAAAAACGCCAACCCGCGTGCACGGATCACCGTCAAACTGGTATCGGAAGTGGGCGTCGGAACGGTGGCAGCCGGCGTCGCCAAGGGCAAGGCTGATCTGATCCTGATCAGCGGCGAATCGGGCGGAACCGGTGCTTCGCCCCAGGGCTCGATCCGACACGCCGGCCTGCCCTGGGAGCTGGGGCTGGCCGAAACGCAGCAAACCCTGCTGTTGAACGGCCTGCGCAGCCGTGTGGTGCTGGAGTGCGACGGTCAGCTGAAAACAGCGCGCGATGTAGCGGTCGCCGGCCTGCTCGGTGCCGAGGAGTTCGGCTTCGGCACGATCTCTCTGATTGCCCTGGGCTGTGTGATGATGCGAGTCTGCCACCTGAATACCTGCCCGGTCGGCATCGCCACCCAGGACCCGCAGTTGCGCAAGAAATTCGCCGGTAAGCCCGAGGATGTGATCAACCTGATGCGGTTTATCGCCGAGGATCTTCGCAGGATAATGGCTACACTGGGTTTTCGCCGGGTGACCGAGATGGTCGGCCGGGTCGACAAATTGTCGGTCACTCCGGCTGTCGATCATTGGAAAGCCCGGGGACTCGATTTTTCCAGGATTCTCTTCCTCCCGGAACGGCCGGAAGCAACGCCCGACACCTGCCGGGCCCAGAAACAAGACCACGGTCTCGACAAAGCCTTGGACCACGCCTTGATCGAAAAATGCCGACCGGCGCTTGAAAACGGATCGCGTGTGGAAATAGACCTATCGGTCCGAAACATACAACGCACGGTCGGCACGCTGCTCAGCTACGAAATTTCCAGAAGATACGGCGATAAAGGCCTGCCCGAGGACACGATTGTTATCCACGCCAACGGCAGTGCCGGACAGAGTTTCTGCGCCTTCGGCGCACCCGGGCTGACCATTCATCTCCGCGGCGATGCCAACGACTATTTCGGCAAAGGGCTCTCGGGTGCCAAGCTGGCCGTCAACCCGCCGGAGGGCAGCCGCTTTGCGGCGGAGGAAAACATCGTTATCGGCAATGTCGCCCTGTACGGCGCAACCTCCGGCGAAGCCTTCATCCGCGGTGTGGCCGGCGAACGCTTCTGCGTGCGCAACAGCGGCGTGCGAGCCGTTGTGGAAGGCCTCGGCGATCACGGCTGCGAATACATGACCGGCGGAAGAGTTGTCGTTCTGGGACCCACCGGTCGCAATTTCGCTGCCGGTATGAGCGGTGGGATCGCCTATGTTCTCGACGAAGACGGCGATTTCGGGCGCTGTCGCTGCAACCCGGAAATGGTCGACCTGGAAGAGGTTTCGACCGACGACCTCCCGGAGTTGCAGGAACTGATCGAAAACCACTATCGCTATACACAGAGCGCGGTCGCCGAAAGGGTCCTCGCCAAATGGGATGAGGCTCTTCTCCGATTCATCAAAGTCATTCCCGTCGACTACAAGCACGCCCTGAGGGAAATGACCGCCGACAGTCCCGTGAAGGCGGCGGTGTAGATATTTTCCGTCCATAAATGGCCCTTTTCCGCAATTTCGGCGTCAATCGACGGAACCGCTTGTGCGGCGTACAGAAGTACGCCTCCGCGCAATGCCGCCGATTTCCTTGAACTTGCGAAAAATTGCATATTTCTGGATCGGAAACTTATCAGTGCCCTTGATAGAACCGCGGATGGGCACTGAAAAAAAACCACAAAGCCGCCGTCTCGCGTCCTGAGCATAACTGCGAACAGACGAACCCGGCTAAACGGACATAACCGGCTAAACGGGCTCAACGGGCACAACCGGCTCAACCGGCTCAACCGGCCTAACCGGCCTAACCGGTTAACGGAGATCACTTATGGGAAAACCGACTGGATTCATGGAATTTGAACGCGAACTGCCGGAAAAAAGGCCGGTTAAAGACCGGGTCAAGGATTTCAGTGAAATCTACCGCCCTTTTTCGGAAGAAACCCTGAAAAGCCAAGCCGCCCGGTGTATGGACTGCGGCGTACCCACATGCCATGCCGGCTGCCCGCTGGGAAATCGGGTCCCGGACTGGAACGACCGGGTCTACCATGGCCACTGGCGCAGCGCGCTCGGCCAACTGCTCGAGACCAACAACTTTCCGGAATTCACCGGCCGGCTCTGCCCGGCGCCGTGCGAGGAAGCCTGCGTGCTGTCCATCAACGAGCAACCCGTAACCATCGAGCAGATCGAAAAAGAGATCATCGAACACGGGTTTGCAAATGGCTGGGTGCAGGCTCGACTACCCCGCTACCGTACCGGCAAATCTATTGCCGTCATCGGTTCCGGCCCGGCCGGCCTCGCTTGTGCCCAGCAGTTGAACTACGCCGGCCACGTGGTGACGGTTTTTGAACGCGACGATCGTATCGGCGGTCTGCTGCGCTACGGCATACCGGATTTTAAATTGGAAAAACAGGTTCTTGACCGGCGTCTGGCCCTGATGACACAGGAAGGCGTCGACTTCAGGCCGGGTGTGCATATTGGGGAAGAACTGAGCACCGATGACCTTCGAGATTTTGATGCGGTTGTACTTTGTTGTGGCGCCACCCGGTCGCGGGACTTGAATGTTCCGGGCCGTGAGCTGAACGGTATCTATTTTGCGATGGACTTTTTGAGGCAGCAGAACCGTTTGGTCGCCGGCGACATCATTGCCCACCACGACGGCCTCAACGCCAGCGGTAAAGACGTGATCGTCATCGGCGGCGGGGACACGGGCAGCGACTGCATCGGGACCTGTCGCCGCCAGCAGGCGAAATCGGTCACCAATTTTGAAATCATGCCTCAACCCGTTTTGGAAAGGCCGGACCATCAACCCTGGCCTTTCTGGCCGGTGAGACTGCGCACCAGCAGCTCGCATGAGGAGGGGTGCTACCGCCACTGGAGCATATTGACCAAAAAATTTGTCGGAAAAGCGGAGTGGGTAAAAAAACTGGTGACCGTTGATGTGGCGTATTCGGGCGGCAAATCGGGACGTCCCACAATGCGCGAGATTCCCGGTTCCGAGCATGAATGGCCGGCCGACCTGGTTTTATTGGCCCTTGGCTTCAGCGGCCCCGAAACCGATACCGTGGTGACCCAATTCGGCCTGCGCCTTGACGCGCGGGGCAACATCGAGACCGATTCGAACCACATGACAAGCCGACCGGCGGTTTTCGCCGCCGGAGATGCCCGCCGCGGTCAATCCTTGATCGTCTGGGCCATCTCCGAGGGACGCGAAGCAGCCCGATCCGTGGACACCTATCTCATGGGCCGATCAGCGCTGCCGACCAAGGGGTGCTGCGACCTTCCCCGGGTGTAAGACCGGTGGCTGCCGACGTTAAAGGCGCCAACCCGTCCGTCGCTTTTCCGAGTTCTCCTCTGAAACCGATAACCCCCAGAGTCGACACGATACTCCCGGATGGTGATATAATCGGTCTTGCACCTATTTTTACGGTATTTG
>Ga0316187_10004010_pt1 | contig 12749 bp, 7 predicted proteins | sample CroRivburrow1_MG_FD_204927 | JGI IMG/M metagenome (GOLD analysis project Ga0316187, IMG submission 204927) | Coastal sediment microbial communities from Maine, United States - Cross River worm burrow 1 | ecosystem: Environmental > Aquatic > Marine > Coastal > Sediment | place: USA: Maine...
CGCACCGGCCGTGATGGGTGAGGTCGGTATCGCGCCGCGCCATACCCCGCTGATATCGCCGCTGAAGCCGGGTGAAGTCCGTCTCGACATGGGCGATGGCCAGGAAGAGTTCTTCTTTATTTCGGGCGGTATTCTGGAGGTCCAGCCACATGTTGTGACCGTGCTTTCGGATACCGCGATTCGTGCTAAAGACCTGGATGAGGCCGCTGCACTGGAAGCACAGAAGCGAGCCCAGGATGCGCTGGCCGATCAGCAATCGGATCTCGACGTCGCCAAGGCGAAAGCCGAACTTGCGGCCGCCGCGGCGCAGATTGCGGCCATCAAAAAACTGAGAAAGAAATAAAAAAGGGGCGCAAGCCCCTTTCTTTTTATTTCTTTCCCTTTCCCGCACAAGCGGGAGGATCACCATTCTGCAGATCAGATTAATCGATAGTCTGACCTTTTTGACCAATAGTCCTGTCATTGCGGGCCTGACCCGCAATCCATTACAATAAGCCTCTGATTTTGTTCTAGAATTCTTCTATGTCACTGAGTATTGTCATTCTCGCCGCAGGTCAGGGAACGCGCATGAAGTCTGCGCGTCCCAAGGTAATTCATGAACTGGCGGGCAAGCCGCTTTTGCAACATGTCGTCGACAGCTGCCGTGCGCTGGAACCCGAGCAGATTATCGTGGTTACGGGTCACGCTGCTGAACAGGTGCATGCGGTCATGCAGGGACAGGAGCTGAGTTTTGTTGAGCAAACTGAACAGCTTGGTACCGGGCATGCGCTGGCGCAATGCCTTGATGCGATCACCCCGGGTAACGATGTACTGGTGCTGTTCGGCGATGTGCCACTTATTCGTGCCGAGACCATGGCGAGGATCATCGAAGCGGCTGATGACGCCACGGTCCGTATCCTGAGTTTTATACCCGAAAGCCCGTTTGGCTACGGCCGCATCCTGCGCCAGCAGGATGGTTCTGTGAGTGCGATTGTCGAGCATAAAGACGCCAGCCAGGAGCAACTTGGTATCGGTGAATGCTTTTCCGGGATCATGTCGATTCGTGGTGATAGCTTGCACCGGCTGGTGACATCCCTCGACAACAAGAATGCCCAGGGTGAATATTATCTGACCGACGTCGTCGATATCGCGGTGGTCAATGGAAATACGGTATCTGCGATTTTATGCGACGACCCGGGTGAAGTGAGTGGCATCAATAATCAGCAGCAGCTGGCGGCGGTTGAAGCCCTCTACCGGGCGCGGCAGGTGGATATGCTGATGAACCAGGGTGCGAAGGTATTTGATCCGACGCGCATCGATATCCGCGGTGAAATCAGGCTCGGCCGCGATGTACAAATTGACGTGAATTGCGTGTTCGAGGGGAATGTCACGCTGGGAGATAACGTCCGCATCGGCGCCAACTGCGTGATCCGCAATTCGAGCATCGGCGATAACAGTGAAATCAAACCGATGACTTCGATAGACGAAGCCGTGATCGGACAGGGTGTCAGTATCGGTCCGTTTGCACGTATTCGTCCCGGCACCGAGTGTGATGACGAAGTAAAAATTGGTAATTTTGTCGAAACCAAGCAGGCACGCATCGGCAAGGGCAGCAAGGTCAGCCATTTAAGCTATATCGGTGACACCGATATGGGTAGCGCGGTCAACATCGGCGCCGGCACTATCACTTGTAATTATGATGGCGTTAGTAAGCACAAAACCATAATCGAAGATGGTGTTTTTATTGGATCGGATACTCAGCTGGTGGCGCCGGTAACCGTAGAGCGTAATGCGACCATCGCTGCCGGTTCCACCATTACCCGCAACGCCCCTGCCGACAAGCTCACGGTTTCGCGCGCGAAACAGGTTACAATCAACAGCTGGAAGAAACCGGTAAAGCAATCAGGGGATAGTTAAGCCATGTGTGGAATAGTAGGTGCTCTGGCGCAGCGTGATGTGAGTTCGATACTGCTCGAGGGTTTGTATCGTCTCGAATACCGCGGCTATGATTCCGCCGGCATCGCGCTTATCGACGACTGTAAACTGGAACGATTCCGTGCCCTGGGCAAGGTCAGGGAGCTCGAAGCCAAGTTGTCAGGGGATCAGCGAGGACATATCGGTATTGCGCACACCCGTTGGGCTACTCACGGTGAGCCATCTGAAACCAACGCCCACCCGCATTTTTCCAGCGAACGCATTGCCGTGGTGCACAACGGGATTATCGAAAATTACAAGGCGATCCGCGAGCGTTTACTCAATGAAGGTTATCAATTCAGTTCGGAAACCGATACTGAAGTTGTCGCGCATCTGATCGATAGTTATTTTAAGGATGATTTATTTGCCGCGGTGAAACAGGCTGTCGATGAGCTCGAGGGTGCGTTTGCGCTCGGCATAATCGCTACCGATGACCCACAAACCCTGGTCGCCTGCCGGCGTGGCAATCCGCTGGTGGTCGGTATCGGCATCAAGGAGAATTTTGTCGCCTCCGATGCCTCCGCATTATTACCCGTCACCAATCGCTTTATCTATCTGGATGAAGGTGATTATGTCGTCCTGAACAAAGCCGACTACCAGGTCTACGATGCGGCTGGTAAAGCCAAACAACCCGAGGTTAAAGTCAGCGAGCTGAGTAGCGACTTTGCCAACAAGGGCGACTATCGTCACTATATGCTAAAGGAAATTCATGAACAGGGTCAGGCGATCGCCGAGTGCCTGGAAGGCCGCGTTAGCGACAAGGCCGTACTCGACGCGATATTTGGTTACGAGGCCGATGCAATTTTCGGGCGCGTAAAGAATATCCAGATTATCGCCTGTGGCACGAGTTACCATGCGGGCCTGGTCGCTAAATACTGGATTGAATCGATGCTCGACCTGCCCTGCCAGGTAGAGGTGGCGAGTGAATTTCGTTACCGTAAATCGGTGGTGCCTGAAGATACGCTATTCGTCACCCTGTCACAGTCGGGTGAAACAGCGGATACCCTGTCGGCACTGCGTAGCCTGACCTCGAAGAATTACTGCGGCAGTTTAACGATTTGTAATGCGCCGGAATCATCGCTGGTACGTGAATCCAACCTGGTTTTAATGACTCGTGCCGGACCCGAAATCGGGGTTGCCTCGACCAAGGCGTTCACCACGCAGCTGGTGGCATTGTTGCTGCTGGTGGCGGCGCTCGGCAAGAAACAACAACGTCTCGATGATAATACAATCGCTACAATCGTCGGCGAGTTGAATTCTCTGCCGGGTCATATTGAGAAATTACTCAAGCTGGAGGCACAGATAGAAATTATTGCCGAGGATTTTGTCGATAAAGAGCATGCGTTGTTTCTCGGGCGTGGTGAACATTATCCGATAGCGATGGAAGGTGCATTAAAGCTCAAGGAGATTTCCTACATCCACGCCGAAGCCTATCCGGCGGGAGAGCTCAAGCATGGGCCACTGGCACTGGTTGATGCCGACATGCCGGTGATCGTGGTTGCTCCGAATGACGATCTGCTCGAGAAATTGCACTCCAACATGCAGGAAGTAAAGGCGCGCGGCGGCAAGTTATACGTGTTTGCACATCGCGGCGCGCATCTGGATTCCAGTGCAGATGACATCCTGGTCGAGATGGATTGTGATACCAGTTTGATTACGCCCATTCTGTCGACGATTCCATTGCAGTTATTCAGTTATCACGTCGCCGTATTACGTGGTACCGATGTCGATCAACCGCGCAACCTCGCCAAATCGGTTACTGTCGAGTAAATCGGGATTGTAATAGCTGGTTGCTGACCAGGAAAAATTAAGTCTGTTCTTTTTAAGAACTGAGTGTTCCAGGCTATTAGAGTCGTAAACGTCATAGGTAGTATGGAATCAAAAAAATAAGGTTGCAGTGGTACCAGAATCAGGCGTGAAGCACTTCCCGGTAAGCGATCATTCATAGTACATAGAAAATAGGCCGGAAACGCACCAAAGCGGGCATTTTGCCCGACTGCATGCGTTTGTTATGTGTTTTCATGACCTCCCATATTTTGCTAGCATTTCGGCTTCAGTCATATCATGCGTACTATTTGAAAAACTGTAGTAAGAGGGCTTTTTATCTATATACGACTGGCGTTCAAGTACAAACTGATTTTGATCTTCAAATAGGCCAACAGGAATAAAGTGATGCATGTTCTCTTTCAATCGATAAAACAGATGGCTGCCGCAAAGTTTACAAAAGCCGCGCTCCGCCCAATCCGAAGAGCTATATATCGAAATTTTCTCTCCCCCTAAAAAAGATACATCGCTACCACAATGGGCGCCAATAAGTGGTCCGCCGCCCCATTTTCTGCACATCTCGCAATGACATGCACCGATACTTTTCTCAGCGTTGCTGGCTGTAAATCTAACAGCGCCGCAGAGGCATGATCCATTTCCTTCAAATACTTCGTTCATTTTTCATTTTTCTTCGCGGTGCTGTTTTTCTTATATGGGTCCCGATTTACTATTGGAGTATATACCAGGGACCTGGAAACACAGGCAGAGGTAAAACTTCCGCTTTGGGCACCAAGCGGCAGTTGCCTGATTGGAAATGAACGGCGGCTTCTCAATTATGGGTTGTGAAAAAGAACAGAGCTAATTAATATTTTTCGAAATTATTGAATTAATAAAATTGATTACTTAAGAGTTTGTCTAGTACAGACTTGATTTTTAAAGATCACCGCGAAGAGCGGAGGATATTCTATGAGCCTGCAGGGAATCAATCATCTCGCCTTTATCACCGACGATATGGTGACCACGATTCGTTTTTATCGCGACCTGCTGGGCATGAAGCTCAGCACGGGGATTGGGCATGACGGCTACCGGCATTATTTTTTCCAGCTTGCCGATGGCGCTACCCATATCGCTTTTTTCGAGTATGAGGGCGCCAGCGTAATGAAACGCAAGTTTCCCGGTGATCGCACTACTCTGCCGCTCGGCTTTGACCATGTGTCGTTTACGGTCGGTTCCAGGAAGGAATTATTTGCGCTCAAGGATCGGGTCGAGGCGGCTGGTATCGAGGTCGAAGGCGCGGTCGACCACGGCCTGTTCTGGTCGATTTACTTTTATGATCCGCATAACAATATTCCGCTGGAAGCGACCTGGCAGTTCATGGAGCTTGAACAAACCCCGGCGATCAGCGAGGACGATCCGCTGGACATCGCGGCCGAGGGAGCCGATATGCAGGCGGGTCACTGGCCGGCGGTGGACAGCCCGACACCCCAGTCAGAAATGCGGGCGTCTGGCGGTAACGGTCAACCGATGCGCGAAGATTTCCTGGCGCGGGGCCTGGCCAGCTACTCTGCCGGCGTATCGGCAGAATTTCAGGCCTCGTTGAAGCCGAAAGACGACTGAATTCAGTCGCGTCAGTCTTGCGGACGCGTCATCACGAACACATTATCGACCGCGGTGTATTGCTGATACCCCAGCCGCGCCAGCGGTTTGATACTGTTGATGTCAATCAGGCCATCGACGAGCACTTCGTCCCTGATGTGAGTGCCTAGAACCCTGCCGATAATAGTGGTATTGATACTGTCCGCGAGGCTACAGGGCAGGTTTATTTCCTGGTAAAACTCGCATTCCAGGTGGATCGGCGCCTCACGCACGCGCGGCGGCTTGACCAGCATCGATTCCTCGGCATGGAGTCCGGCCAGTTCCATTTCATTGACCTCGTGCCCTACCGGCGCGGTGCTGATGTTCATCGCATCCTTCAGCGCCAGGGGCAGCATGTTGATGACGAATTCACCGCTGGTTTTTATATTGTGCAGCGTATCCTTTTCGCCGCCGTGCTGGTGATAACCGGTAAAGGCAATCATCACCATCGGCGGGTCGCTCGCCAGCGCGTTGAAAAAGCTGAATGGCGCCAGGTTGATTGCACCGTTGGGGTGAATCGAACTGACCCAGGCAATAGGCCTCGGGACAATACAACTCTTGAATGGGTCGTGGGGTAATCCATGATCTTCGCCGGCTTTGTAAAACACCTTGCACACACTCACTGGTAAAACCGCAAAGCTATCACTTATGCAGCCATCGCGTAAACAATTCTCGCATTAGAGGAGGTTCATTCGTCCCAGCCAGCGGGGATCTCTATCAGTAATTACCGTGCTGAGTTACTGCTAAATTCTGGTTTTGCGCAGTCGCAGTGCGTTGGTGATTACCGACACCGAGCTGAAGCTCATCGCTGCCGCGGCAATCATAGGAGATAGTAACAAGCCGAATATCGGGTACAGCACGCCGGCAGCGATGGGAACGCCCAGTGAGTTATAGATAAATGCGAAGAACAGATTCTGACGGATGTTGCGCATCGTAGCCCGGCTCAATCGCCTGGCTCGTACGATGCCACGCAAGTCGCCCTTGACCAGGGTGATGCCCGCGCTTTCTATGGCCACGTCGGTGCCGGTGCCCATGGCGATACCGACATGGGCCTGCGCCAGTGCCGGGGCGTCGTTGATGCCGTCTCCGGCCATTGCGACCGTATTACCCTCGGCCTGTAACTTTTGCACGATATCCGCTTTTTGATCCGGCGAAACATCGGCTTCTACACGGTCGATATTAAGTTTGTCGGCGACTGCCTGCGCGGTGGTCAGGTTATCGCCGGTTAACATTACGATCCTAACGCCCTCGGTATGCAGGTCACGAATGGCTTCGGGCGTGGATTGCTTGATCGGATCGGCGACGCTGATCAAGCCTGCGGCTTTACCATCGATCGCGACCAGCATCACGGTTTGTCCCTCGGCGCGAGCGGCATCGGCATCCGTCGATAATTGCTGTGCGTCGACAGCAAGCGCCTGCATCAATTTCAGATTACCGAGAGCAACGGTATGCCCATCGATACTGCCAGTCACACCTTGTCCGGTGATCGACTCGAAATTGTCGGTGCCGGCGAGGCTGATCCCCTTTTCCTCGGCGCCACGCACAATGGCTTCTGCCAGTGGATGTTCGCTGGCGCGCTCGAGGCTGGCGCCAAGACGCAACACGGTGGCTTCGTCGAAATCTTCGTTGGCGACAACGGAAACCAACCGGGGCTTGCCTTCTGTGAGGGTGCCAGTTTTGTCCACCACCAGGGTATCGACCTGCTCCATGACCTCGAGCGCCTCAGCATTCTTGATTAGTACTCCCAGCATCGCGCCTTTGCCGGTGCCGACCATGATCGACATGGGTGTTGCCAGCCCGAGTGCGCAAGGGCAGGCGATGATCAGCACGGCGACGGCGTTTATGATCGCATAGGCGAGTCGTGGTTCGGGGCCGATCAGTCCCCAGGTGATCATCGTCAATATAGCAACTAAAACTACCGTTGGCACAAAATAGCCAGCGACGACGTCGGCCAGTCTCTGAATGGGTGCGCGTGAGCGTTGCGCTTCGCTAACCATGTTTACAATCTGGGCCAGCAAGGTATCGGCACCTACCTTTTCGGCGCGCATCAGCAAACTGCCGGTGCCGTTCACGGTTGCTCCAATCAGGCTATCTCCAGCGCTTTTTTCTACCGGTATCGATTCTCCGGTGACCATCGATTCATCGATAGCGCTGGTGCCGCTGGTAACGACGCCGTCGACTGGTACTTTTTCTCCCGGCCGGATCCGCAGGATGTCGCCGGGCAAGACCTGGTCCAGGGGGAGATCTTCCTCACTATCATCGTCGCGTACAATCCGAGCCGTGTTCGGGGCCAGCCCAAGCAGCAGTTTGATCGCGGCATTGGTATGGCTGCGCGCGCGTAATTCCATCACCTGTCCCAACAGTACCAGCGCGGTGATTACTGCTGCTGCCTCGAAGTAAACCGCAACCGTGCCGCCAGCATGCACCATGTCGGCCGGGTAGATTCCGGGAAACAGCAGTGCGACCACACTGTAACTCCAGGCCACGCCAACACCGATACCGATCAGCGTAAACATGTTGAGATTCCAGCTCTTCACCGATTGCCAGGCACGCACGAAAAACGGCCAGCCGCACCACAGTACTACTGGCGTGGCAAATACAAACTCGACCCATTGCACCGTTTTCATCGTCAGACCATCCGGCAATAAAGCAGGTGCCAGATCGGCGACCATGGCGAGCAGGAATACCGGCAATGCCAGCACGACGCTGATCCAGAAGCGCCGGCTCATGTCGATCAGTTCTTCGTTTTGTTCCTCGATTTCGATCGTGCGCGGTTCCAGCGCCATGCCACATTTGGCACAGCTACCGGGATGATCCTGCACGATTTCGGGATGCATCGGGCAGGTATACTCGGTACGAGTGTTCAAAACCGGCGCGCCGGCAACCTCGAGTGCCATGCCGCAAATCGGACAACTGCCGGGATGGTCCTGCTCGATTTCGGGATCCATCGGGCAGATGTACAAGGCGCCGGGAATCGGTTCTGCCATGGCTGCTTTCTGTTGCGCCTTGCCGCTCAGATATCCAGCCGGGTCATCGCTAAATTTTTTCTGGCAACCCGCGCAGCAAAAAAGATACTCGACATCTTCAAACTGGTATTTTTGTTCACTGTCCGCGGCTACCGTCATCCCGCAGACTGGATCGACGCAAGTACCCGGCGTAACGCTTTGTGCTGAATTGCCCATTAATGATTATGATATCTATTGAAAGAGGCCCAGTATAAAGCTTGTAGTTACTACAGGTGCAAGCACGGCGTCAACGCTGAATTGATCCAGAGAAACAAAAATACATTTGTTGATCTACAAAGATCAACCAGAAATCAGGCAGGCATGGATTTTATGAGCTGTCAGCCATCGAACTGGTGCGCCTTGCATATGTTATCACGGGGTTGCAACGCGCATTTAGCGCGGATCATTGCAGCATGACATTTGCTTAATTGTCTGGTTTGATTGCCTGCACATGTTTCATCCCTGCTTCGAAGTGTCCTGGAATATTGCAGGCGAAAACGACGCTATCAGAGCCCATGAATTTCCACGAAAGCGTGGCTGATTCACCGGGTTCCAACGAAACAGTATTGGGATCGCTGTGTTTCATATCCGGCATTTTTTGCATCATAAGCGCATGCTTGACCTGATCTTCAGAATTGCCGATCGAAAATTCATGTCGAATACTGCCATCATTTTTTACATTAAATTCAATGGTTTCCCCATGTTTGAGTGCACCCAGCCCGGGTACAAACTCAAATCGCATCGTATCCAGCATTGAAACCGAAATGGTTCGATCTGGACTTCCCTGGCCTGGTTCACCAACACTGAATTTCATACTGTCGTGACTATGGTCGTGAGTACCACTCGCCAGTAACGATGAAGAGAATAATGCCAGTAATATCGACCTTGTTACGAGTTTCATATGTTATGTTTCCTGGAGTTGTTTGAGTAGATGAGCGGACATGTAAGCTACTGAGTCTCCAGTTTTCTTACGTTTAATAATTTATCGACCGGTTCGATGGCCACTACACCACCACCTTCGGTCATTTCATTGCCTATTCTGGATAAGGTATCGGCGACTATTTCAGCCTGTTCAGCAGATGTGTAAACTTCTATTTTCATATTGTCGGAGAAACCAAATTCATTAAATTCATTGATGTAATCACCAAATCCTTTTACCACGCTGACGGTCACTCCGGGGATCCCCAGCTTTTGTATGGAAGTGTTTATCAGGCCGAAATCGGTCATATTCAAAATTGCTACTACTTTGCAATAATTCATAACTTGTACCCTATTAATTAATATTTTTGAAACTATGTTTTTTAGCAGCGTTGGTTTTCCATAAAAAATAGATCGCTGGAATAACCAGCAACGTTAATACCAGGGAACTAATCATGCCACCAATCATTGGTCCCGCAATGCGTTGCATCACTTCTGAACCGGTGCCTTCTCCGAACATGATGGGGATCAGTCCGACCACTATGGCGGCTACGGTCATCATGATTGGACGTACCCTTTTTCCCGCACCATCGAGCACCGCAGTTTTGATTTCTTCACGAGTAAGATCCCGACCTTCATTTAGTGCAATCTGGCTGATATGAAAGAAGGCCTGATTCAGGTATACCAGCATCAGCACCCCGATTTCGACAGTTACCCCTGCCAATGCGATAAAACCCACGCCAACAGCAACGGACATGTCGTAATCCAGCAGATACATTAACCAGATACCGCCAATCAATGCAAAGGGCAAGGTGCCCATGATAATCAGAACTTCTATAACGTTACGGAAATTGATGTAGAGCAATAGCATGATGATGGCTAGCGTAAGTGGTACAACCACGGATAAACGTTCCTTGGCGCGCACCATGTATTCATACTGGCCAGACCATGCGATGGAATAGCCTGCGGGTAGTTGTAATTGATCGGCGACAACCTTTTGTGCTTCTTCAACGTACGAGCCAAGATCGCGTCCGCTGATATCTACCAATGTCCAGCCGTTGAGTCGTGCATTTTCGCTTTTGATCGCGGGTGGTCCATCTTCAACGCTGATATAGGCGACGTCGGATAATGCAATGCGTTGATTATTATGGGTGGTGAGTGGCAACAGACGTATTTTTTCTACCGAATCCCGATAAGCCTGCGGATAGCGGATATTGACCGGGTATCGCTCCAGACCTTCTATGGTTTGGGAAACGCTCATACCGCCGATAGCAGTTTTGATGACATCCTGAATGTCCGCGATATTCAGTCCATAGCGTGCCGCCTTGTCACGGTCGATATCGGCCTTGATATAACGGCCACCGGCAACCCGTTCGGAATACACTGAAGCAGTTCCTTCGATATTTTTTAGAATTTTCTCAAGATCTTTACCGATGCTTTCAATCTGCGCCAGATCGGGTCCTGCGACCTTAATCCCTACCGGGGTTTTGATGCCAGTGGCGAGCATGTCGATACGGGTCTTTATAGGCATTACCCAGGCATTGGTGAGGCCGGGAAATTTCACCAGTTGGTCTAGCTCTGCGCGTAATGAGTCTGTGGTGACTCCGGCGCGCCATTCAGATCTTGGCTTGAACTGGATCAGGGTTTCGATCATGGTTAACGGGGCCGGGTCGGTGGCAGATTCTGCGCGGCCAATTTTGCCGAATACGGATTTCACCTCCGGTACTGTCATGATCAGTTTGTCGGTTTGCTGCAGTATCTCGCGTGCCTTGCCGATAGAGATGCCGGGGTAGGTAGTGGGCATGTACATCAAATCCCCTTCATCCAGTGGCGGCATAAATTCACTGCCGATTTTGGTCGCGGGCCATAGTCCAATGGCAAGCGTCAGGCCGGCAATCAGAATCATGGTTTTGGGTGCGTCCAGTACTGCTCTAATGATTGGCTGGTAAATCCAGCTGACCAGGCGATTCACCGGGTTTTTGTGTTCGGGAAGCACTTTGCCACGAATAAAATAACCCATTAAAACTGGCACCAGGGTTATGGATAAAACGGCTGCGACGGCCATGGCGTAGGTTTTGGTGAACGCAAGGGGTGCAAACATTTTCCCTTCCTGTGCTTCCAGTGTGAATACCGGTAAAAAGCTCAGGGTGATGATCAACAGGGAAAAGAATAACGGTGGGCCTACTTCAACCGAGGCTTCGGCGATAATCTGCCAGCGATTTTCCCTGGTGAGGGTGGTACGCTCCATGCGTTTATGTACGTTTTCGATCATCACGATCGCACCATCCACCATCGCACCGATAGCGATGGCAATCCCACCGAGTGACATGATATTGGCGTTTAGACCCTGTAGATGCATGATAATGAAGGCACCGAGAATACCTATCGGCAGGCTTACGATGATTACCAGTGAAGACCGTAAATGGAACAGGAATATGGCACAGATCAATACCACCACGATAAATTCTTCCAGCAGCTTTTCATACAGGTTTTCAACCGCCTGCTGAATCAGGGTTGAACGATCATAGGTGGTGATGATTTCCACTCCTTCAGGCAGGCCTTGTTCCAGCGACTTGATTTTCTGTTTGACGCTATCTATGGTTTTCTGCGCATTTTCACCAAATCGCATCACTACGTAGGCACCGACCACTTCACCTTCACCATTGAGTTCAGCGATACCTCGACGTAACTGAGGGCCGGTGACGATGTCAGCCACATCCTTGAGTTGTAATGGAATACCATTACTGTTCATACCGAGCGGGATTTTTCTCAGGTCATCGGTGTTTTGCAGATAACCGGTGGCAGTGACCATGTATTCGGCTTCACCCATTTCAATCACCGAAGCGCCTGCTTCCTGATTCCCCCGGCTGATGGCAGTACGGATCAGGCTTATCGGTATGCCATAAGCACGTAAGCGATCGGGGTCCACCACCACCTGGTACTGTTTCACCATGCCGCCAATGGTGGCGATTTCGGAAACGCCGGGCACGGTCTGCAATTCATATTTCAGAAAGAAATCCTGCAGGCTGCGCAGTTGGCTAATGTCGTGCTTGCCAGTTCGGTCAACCAGTGCGTATCCATAGACCCAGCCAACCCCGGTGGCATCCGGTCCGAGCTGGGATTTTGCTGTGGCTGGAAGTGAGGAAGCGACCTGACTCAGGTATTCCAGGACTCGTGATCGCGCCCAGTAAAGATCGGTGCCTTCCTCAAAGATGACATAGACATAAGAATCACCGAAGAAAGAGTAGCCACGAACAGTGACTGCTTTTGGAACCGAGAGCATGGCAGTGGTGAGTGGATAAGTGACCTGGTCTTCCACAACTTGTGGCGCCTGACCGGGGAAGCTGGTTTTGACAATAACCTGTACATCCGACAAATCGGGAATTGCGTCGATTGGTGTTTGTTTGACGGCATACAAGCCACTACCCAGCAGGATCAATGTCGTCAATAGCACCACAAAGTGGTTACGTATTG
>Ga0316187_10004011_pt1 | contig 12748 bp, 9 predicted proteins | sample CroRivburrow1_MG_FD_204927 | JGI IMG/M metagenome (GOLD analysis project Ga0316187, IMG submission 204927) | Coastal sediment microbial communities from Maine, United States - Cross River worm burrow 1 | ecosystem: Environmental > Aquatic > Marine > Coastal > Sediment | place: USA: Maine...
TATATAATAGTGGATAAGGAAGCGGATTTATTACTATACCGGCAGATATCTTATAATGTGAGACACCTAAAAGCCCTAATTTTAACTTCTGCTCAAAATCCATTCCCAGCTTATGGTATTTGAAATAACCTCCAAACAAACCATCAAATCCATAAGTATATCTCAAATTGATTGCGGGTGCCCTCCTTATTCCTACACTTATACGTTGATTACCATTGATAAGAAATGTTTCGTCCCTTGCAAATCTAAGTTCATAAGTTAAAGAAGTATTGGTGAAATAAGATTGAATCTCTCCACTAGCGGGGTTCAGGTCAGTATAGAAAGCAAAATTATATAGCGCTTCAAAATATTCCCGTTTAAATGTAATTTGTTGAGAAAATCCATGTCCAATATCTGAATTAAGCCTCAATGCATCTGAACTGCTCAAGTAAGGTTGATTGAGTTTTCCAAACCTGGTCAAAGCAAGGAAGAAATAGTTTTCGATCAGGTCATCCCAGGGAATCCCTACTTGATCTATTTCATATCTGTGACCATATAGTAATTCTGTCCAGTTTTTTCGATTAAATATATAACCAGCTACTATTCCATATTTAAATCTGTCATCCTTAAACCCGTAAGCCAGATATCCTCTTAACGAAAATTTTCTACTAAAATATTCGTTGGTTCGCATTCCAAATCTCAAACGATTTCCTTCTACATCATTGATCGACCAACTGTATAAAAGAGGGCCAATATCAATTTTTCCTAATCTTAAATATCCTGTTGAAAACATCTTAATGATACTAGAATATGTTTTAATCCTAGGTATATTACTTAATGTGTCCACCATCGAAAACAATATTTTTTCGTCAGCAGATAGCGTATCATGACGATTATTTTCCCAGAATACAGGATCCTTTTCCTGGTAATCTTCGGCTAATTCTACAGGTCTGTTATAAAACTTCCCTTCATGAGGTTTATTGACCACGAATTGCTCATTTGAAGTATAAAATTTAGCCAGCAGTCCGGCAGATTCTTTTGACAACTGACTTATATCAATAAATACACGTGTCTTCTCAGGCAACCAGGCTCCTTCTTTTGTCGACTCCAATTCCTGTTGTATTTTTATTGATTCAATAAAATTGAGGTTTGATGATTTATTGACACTTACGTCAATCTGTTTAAGGGCATATTCGCTCCTTGTGATCCACATAGTACCTTTAAAAGCTAAATCCTCACTATTTTTAGGATAAATCCCTAGCTGATAACAGAAAATCCCATCAACATATAAGCTATCCACTAGTTCATACTCATAATATGTTTTCCATCCATTAGCTATAGGTGAGATAAATTCCTTTTCAACTATCTTCATCCAATTTCGATAAAAATTATACTCCTGGAAAGAAGAGCCTATCAGCTGGGATATGAATTCTCCATCTTCAATTCCTATACCACTGACTCTTGATTTTATAATATTTTCTTTTCTGATTTCCGGATCATTTTTTACGTAGTATTTTGAAATGCTCTCCGAGAGAAAGACAGGTATGATTCTCTTTCCTTGATCATCATTCAGAACCTCTATACTATCAAGTTTCTCCATTACCTCCATCATTATTTTATTTTTTCGAAGTTTATCAGAGATATTGTCAATAGCTATTTCAACCCTATTGTAAGTATCATATTCGTAATACTTTAATGCTCTTTTATCATTTCTATTTTTATTCTGAACAGTTTTTCTTAGAATATCATGTGCGGGATTTTCTCCAGCAATAAATACCAATTCATCAAGGTTTACTACAGAAGGATTCATCATAAAGTTAATTGAATGTCCTGTTTCTTTACCAATATATCTGGACATAGTTCTAAACCCGATATAAGAAACATGAAGGCTATCATAGGATGGATTTATTACTATGGTATAATATCCATCGAAATCCGTTACAGTTCCAATACTGGAGCCTTTATAAAATACATTAGCAAATGGTATAGGTTCACCATTGGAATAATCCGTCACACGACCTTTAATTATGGTTTCCTGACAGTAAACCGTCAATGACAGTGTTTGAAAAATCACAATCAAAAGATAAATAATGCTTTGAAAAGCAATAATATGCGTAGAAAAGGACGGCATTTTGTCCCTCATATATGTTGATTTTGTTTTGCAGGAATAGACGAAATTAGCTGAAATTATTTTGTCTTTATGCTAATTGTTAAATAATCCTAACTGATCTTCATTATTTTTTGGCTTGTCAAAGTTAAGATCTATTGTGCTGCCTACTTCATAGGCATCATCTTTTTCAATATTTTGTTCAGTTATTGGTTTGGCATCTGATTTCTCTGGAATTTTATCCTTGGATAATATCTCAGGCTGTTCAGGTTTGTCTGCATTTGATTTTTTAACCTCTTCTTTAGCTGACGAAGTCTCGTTTTGTTTAAGAACTGGTTTTTTTACATTTTTAATAGCCTTTTTAATACTCTTTTCTGCTTTATCCTCAGGTATATTCTCCTCATGTAACTTTGTAGGAATTACTTTCCGGACAGCATTTGGTTTTTGGGGAAGTTTTTCAACTTCCCCATCCTTAACTGGTTCTTCTTTTTTGGTGTCTAGGCCATTAAGAAGAATTATTTCTTTTATCTTATGGTTTGAGATTTTGTTCCCAATAGCTTTCCATCCTTTTACCTCTATTAAATCATCAATAATAAATTCCTCAGATTTTTTAGCATCTTTTCTTTTGACATCGTATAGAACCGACATCTTCATCCCGGAATTTTCTGTGGCAAATTCCAGCTTTGATCCTTTATCCTCGGATATGAAATTAAAATTCTTGTTGATTGTAAGTGTTTCTATCTGAAATCTCTTAATATAATAAGACTTATAACCACCATGATAATATACTGCCGAAATGTTCAGGTTGCTCTCAAACTTATTGATCATCGCAACCGTTTCAGGCTCATACCTATTCGATATATCATAGCTGGTTAACCTATAAGAGCCATCTTTTGTGATTACTAATATCTTATCTTCAGGTTTGAAGTTCCCCAGGAACTTACCTCTTGAATCACGGTTCAACCTCCCTATTGTGGAATCATACCATATATCCGAACCCCCAAGTGTAGATTTACCTGAGCTTTTCAATTGTATTTTTCGAACAGCATACCTGGTTAGTGTGTTTCCTTTTGAATTTCTTCCCTTAATCTCTATTGATGAGAAATCAAATTCAAATATCTTCTTCCTTGCTTTTGATGTGGCTGTTAGATTAATAGTAATCAACTCAGCTTCACCATTAGGATTGGCTGTAAAATATAGTGTTTTTGATCCTTTATGTCCCTTAGTGAGATCATATTCCCTGTCTCGCGTCACACCAAGTACACGAAATCTTTTCACGAAGGATTTTCCTGACTTAGCATCAAGATATACTATGTTATATACCATCCGTTCATCATTTTTCTTGAATACAGCGGCATATAATATGTCCTTACCCACAAAAGATTTCTCAGCGATCTTGGTAACCATGAATTTACCATCCTTTCGAAAGGCAATTATTTCATCCATATCAGAACATTCACTTACATATTCATCCTTTTTGAGTCCATAACCAATAAATCCATCAATTCGATTTAAATATAATTTTTGATTGTTGGCAGCTACAACTGTAGCGGTTATTGTATCAAAACTTCTTATATCTGTTTTTCGTTCCTTTCCTTTTCCATGCTTTTCTTTTAATCCCTTGAAATAATTGATAGCATATTCTATTAAGTGCCCAAGGTTGTATTCAACAACAGTCAGGTCATCTTGCAACCTTTTTAATAAATCATCCGCTTTGAACGAGTCAAATTTTGAGATGCGCTTTATTTTAATTTCAGTAAGACGAACGATATCATCTTCTGTTATTTCTCTGTAAAACTGCTTTTTAAAAGGTTCAAGACCTTCATCAATTGTGCTGATAACAGCTTCCCATGTTTCACATTCTTCAATATCCCTATAAATTCGATTCTCAATAAAGATCTTCTCCAATGATGAAAACAGAATCTTTTCAAGCAATTCACCCTTTTTAATTTCTAATTCTCTTCTTAACAATTCCAGGGTTTGGTCTGTATTTATTTTGAGAATTTCATTAACACTAATAAAACAGGGCTTTTCATCAATGATAATACAGGCATTTGGAGATATAGATACCTCGCAATCAGTGAAGGCATACAAAGCATCAATGGTTATATGTGGAGATTGGCCAGGTGCAAGTGATATCAGGATCTCTACGTCTTTTGCAGTATTATCAACTACCTTTTTAATTTTGATCTTTCCTTTATCATTAGCTTTTATTATTGAATCAATCAATCCGGTAGTTGTAGTCCCGAAAGGTATGTCCTTGATTATCAGCGTTTTCTTATCTAACTCTTCAATTTTTGCTCTAATCCTGACTTTCCCACCCCGAAGACCCTCATTGTATTCTGAAAAATCAGCCGTACCTCCTGTTGGGAAATCAGGAAATATACTGACCTTCTTTTTTTTCAATAAATCTATTGAGGCATCAATAAGCTCAATAAAATTATGGGGCAAAATTTTGGTACTTAATCCAACTGCTATACCTTCAACTCCCTGGGCTAGTAATAATGGAAACTTTGCAGGAAAGGTTACCGGTTCTTTTTTTCTCCCATCATATGAAAGTTGCCATTCGGTTGTTTGGGGATTGAACACCACATCCAAAGCAAATTTAGAGAGCCTGGCTTCTATATACCTGGCTGCAGCAGCTCTGTCACCTGTTCGTATATCACCCCAGTTTCCCTGCGTTTCCAGCAAAAGTTCTTTTTGCCCCAAAGCAGTAATCGCATCAGAGATAGACGCATCACCATGAGGATGGTATTGCATCGTATTTCCAATAATATTAGCTACTTTATTGAATCGGCCATCTTCCATTTCCCGCATAGCATGAAGGATTCTTCTCTGCACAGGTTTCAGGCCATCACCCATAGCTGGGACAGCTCTTTCTAAAATAACATAGGATGCATAATCAAGAAACCAGTTTTCATACATCCCAGATACCATTACTACATCATGGATCTTTTCATCTTCAGGCAAATCCTGTTCAATATTGTTGTTCTTTTCATCCGCCATTTCTAAAGCACTTCTTCAGGTACAAGGTCCTTTTCGATTTTTAAATTATCTATAATGAAACTCTGACGAGTAGGTGTATTCTTGCCCATATAAAAACTCAATAAATTTTTAATGCTGGTTTCTTTATGCAGGATTACAGGTTCTAACCTTATATTACTTCCAATAAATCCTCCAAACTCATCGGGAGAAATTTCTCCCAAACCTTTGAATCTGGTAATTTCAGGCTTGCTTCCCAATTTTAAAATGGCTTGCTGTTTTTCATTTTCACTATAGCAATAATAGGTTTCTTTCTTATTCCTCACTCTAAATAACGGTGTATCGAGAATATATATGTGACTATTTCGAACCAGATCAGGAAAAAACTGCAGAAAAAAAGTAAGCAAAAGCAAACGTATGTGCATACCATCAACATCAGCATCAGTAGCGATAACTATTTTCCTATATCTCAATCCTTCAATTCCATCTTCTATATTTAAAGCATGTTGCAACAAATTAAACTCTTCATTCTCATATACAACTTTCTTGGTTAATCCATAAGAATTTAAAGGTTTCCCTCTCAAGCTGAATACAGCCTGGGTTTGAACATTCCGGGATTTAGTGATTGACCCACTTGCTGAATCTCCCTCCGTGATAAATATCATTGTTTCATCATGAAGGTCATTCTTAATATTATTAAAATGTACCCGACAATCTCTCAGTTTCTTATTATGCAGATTTGCCTTTTTAGCTCTTTCATTAGCTAATTTCTTAATACCTGCAATGTCCTTTCGTTCACGTTCCGATTGCAATATTCTTTTTAAAAGTGCATCAGCTGCTTCTGAATGTTTATGCAGGTAATTATCAAGCTCCTTTTTAATAAAATCATTTATAAAAGCGCGCATTGTGGGACCTTCCGGGCCAACATTTAACGATCCTAGTTTCGTTTTAGTCTGGGACTCAAAAATAGGTTCAATCACACGAACAGATATGGCCCCTACTATACTTGCCCTTATGTCAGAGGCATCAAAATCTTTTTTGTAATAATCACGGATGGTTTTTACGATCGCTTCTCTAAAAGCGCTTAAATGCGTTCCTCCTTGTGTTGTAAACTGGCCGTTAACAAAGGAATAATACTCTTCACCATATAAATTATTGTGGGTTAAAGCTATTTCAATATCCTGGCCCCGAAGATGCATAACCGGATACCGTAAACTTTCCTGATCTGTTTTATTGTTTAAAAGATCAAGTAATCCATTTTCTGAATGATATTTTTTACCATTAAATACCAATGATAATCCGGAGTTCAAATAAGCATAATTCCATATTTGATTTTCAAGATATTCGGGTATATAATGAAAGTTTTTGAAAACATCCGGATCAGGTTCAAATACAACTAATGTTCCATTCCGGACGCCAGAAGGCTTATTTTTTAATTCTTTTATTAAATTCCCTCTAATAAATTCTGCGGATGTAGTTTTATTTTCTCGAAATGATTGGACTTTGAAATATTTTGAAAGTGCATTTACGGCTTTAGTTCCAACTCCATTTAAACCAACTGATTTCTGAAAAGCCTGTGAATCATACTTCCCACCGGTATTTATTTTAGAAACACAATCTACAACTTTCCCTAAAGGGATTCCGCGCCCATAATCTCTGATATCCACTCTATGATTACCCACTTTAATATCAATGGTTTTGCCATAACCCATCACATGTTCATCAATGCAATTGTCGATTACTTCTTTAACTAGCACATAGATGCCGTCATCCTGGGCGGATCCATCTCCAAGCTTACCGATATACATCCCTGGCCTGAGCCTTATATGTTCTTTCCAATCAAGAGATTTTATGGCACTTTCATCATAAACAAACTGTTGCCCATTCGTCTTTTCAGCCATTCAAATATTTCTTTAATGTAACAATGTAAAGAGTGTAATTAAGTATATAATAAGGTGAATATACAATGAAAAATATAGCATTAAAACTACATTTATTACAATTTTTAATCCAATTAATTGAAATGATTCATCATAATTCTTTGAATATTAATATTTTATGAAACCCTAACGGAAGCGATGGTTTAATTAGGTTTCATCCTTGGATTTCAGGAGTTTTCTTCTTTAATAGAAAAACAGGAAAAGCAATAAGCCATATCATTATGAATGCGGGTCCTGCATAGCCAATAAATTTAATACTTTCAAATGTATAATCAATCGCATTATTTGCAAAACCTATAAAGACCGTCATCAATATAAAAAAAATATTTATGGCCAATACCATCCCTTGCAGCCATATAAATATAGGCTTGCTATTATCCTTGTTTTTAGTGACCGATGATTTTTTATAGAGATAAATTATGACGTGAAACAAAAAAAATGAAAACAAAAAATAGTAAAAGAATTCATTTTTTGTTATAAGAAATAATGCTTCCCCTGATTCAGTAAATATAATTCCGCATTTTTCACCGAGGAAGGCATATACCAATAACAATACTGGCACATATAAGATGATAGTTAGTGTTGTAAAAGATTTAAGAACTCTGTAAAACATGGTTAATTATTAGCTATTAAAACCTCTGTGCAATATTATACCATTTCAAGTAATTTGTTCTTTCCTTTGTCATGTTAAATAACTATATACTATTTATTTAAATCACACTCAATTTAGAATGAAAAGAAATCCTTTTAATAACTTCTCAAATATTATCCTTTATATCATGTTAACAGGTTTTATAACTTCATGTTTGCAAAAAAATAGTGTGACTTTTGACTCAGATTCATGGCGATCCGATATCAATGGTTGCATGGAGAAAAGGATTGGAATGTATAAAGAGGTATTAAATAATAAAAATGAAATATTATCTTTAACTAATAATCAATTAATCAGAATAATGGGCAATCCAGACAAATATGAGTTGCTAAAAAGGAATCAGAAATTTTTTATTTATAATATTTCTCCGGGGAATAACTGTCAGAATAATTCAGATGTTGAACCACTGTTTTTAATAATAAGATTTAATGCCGTAGGCTTATCAAGTGAAGTATTTATTCAAAATACTCTAAGGATTAAAAATTGATCAATAAAAAAGTTATTTGAAGCATAAAGAAGCGGCTCCTAAAATGCCAGCATTATTACCGAGAGTAGCTTTTTTAATTTCAATTTTCTCAGTATAATAGGGTGTCAGCTTCTTCATTAACACTTTATGCATTGGTTTTATCACATAATCATAGCTTTGAGAAATACCTCCGCCAACAATTATTGTCTTTATATCCAAAAGTCTTATGGTTGATACGAGCGCTTCTCCCAATAGCTCTCCTATTGTGTTGAATATTTTTAATGATGTTTTATCATTTTCTAATGCCGCATTCAAAACTAACTTTGTATCCCAGGTTTCAATTTTTTTGCCCAAAATTGACTTTTTAGTCTTTTTTAAAGCTTTATTAATCATAGTAGTCAATCCAGCTTTTCCTATAATTTCTTCAAGCTCCTTCCCTTCTCTCGAGATTATATGACCCAGCTCCATCGAATTCCCATCGCCACCTCTGAAAATATGATGGTCAATAATTGCTGCTCCTCCTACGCCGGTACCAAGAGTTATAAATAAATAATTCTCAGGCATTTTCTCTTCACCAAAATAATATTCTCCCAATGCAGCCACATGAGCATCATTGTCTAAATAAAACTTCTTATCTGGCAGATTGGCCTCAAGCGAGTCCAATAATTGTGCGTTGCTGAGTTCCATTAAGTTAGGAAGCTCGAGGGTGCTACGGCCATCCGCTGAAATCGTTCCTGGAACTCCAATTCCAACTTCTTCAACTTCCGGATGTTTGTCAAATTCCGATTGAAGTATCTCTCCAAAACTATTTACAAAATGCCCTTTTTCTTTTACAAGTTTAGTCGGGTATTTAACTTTTTCAATTAATCCCTGTTCAGAATCTACGAGGCCAATCTTTACATTTGATCCTCCGATATCAATTCCAAAAAAGTGTGCCATATTATTATTTTATAACATTTAAAATTCAATTACAAAATAGAAAAAATACTTAATAATCGCCAAAATGATCATTAAAAATAGCATGAATTATTAATATGTTTCACTAAATAACTTATTATATCACGGTTAATTATATTCTTTTATAAAAAACATGTCATTTCCTGCAATTTGATTCAATAAAAATCATTTTTATTGATCATATTTGCACTGTCAAAAAAGGCAAGGTTTCCTGACCAGGCTCTATAAAAGACATTCCAAATAAGATAATTTTTGAAACATTCAATTGTAATAAACTTTTATATAAAACTAAATTCAATTTAACATGAGTATAGGAAATAAATTCAGACCAGGAGTATTATATGGGAAAGAAGTAAAGGAGTTGCTCGATTATGCAAACGAAAATGATTTCGCATTACCTGCAGTAAATGTTATTAACACAAGTACGGTTAATGCAGCTCTAGAAAGTGCACGTGATGCAAATTCACCTATCATTATCCAATTCTCTAATGGCGGTGCAGTATTTTTTGCCGGTAAAGGATTACCAAATGAAAATCATAATGCAGCAATAGCTGGTGGCATTGCAGGTGCACATCATGTAAGAGCAATGGCAGAAGCATATGGTGTTCCGGTAATTCTTCATACGGATCATTGTGCTAAAAAATTACTTCCATGGATTGATGGTCTTCTTGAAGCTGGAGAAGAACATTATAAAAATACAGGCCAACCATTATATAGCTCTCATATGCTTGACCTTTCTGAAGAACCAATAGAAGAGAATATTGCTACATCCTGTGAATATTTCAAAAGGATGGATAAAATTGGAATGACTTTGGAAATTGAGTTGGGAGTTACCGGTGGAGAAGAAGATGGCGTTGACAATACAGATGTTGATAGCTCTAAATTGTATACTCAGCCTGAAGAGGTAGCTTATGCTTATGAAGAGTTGAAAAAAATCAGTGATAATTTTACTATTGCTGCTGCTTTTGGAAACGTCCACGGCGTTTACAAACCTGGGAATGTGGTTTTAACCCCTATCATATTAAAAAATTCACAAGAATATATTGTTGAAAAATACAGTACAGATAAAAATCCTGTAAACTTTGTTTTCCATGGTGGTTCAGGATCAGAACCTGAAAAAATTACTGAAGCTATTGAGTATGGTGCGGTTAAAATGAATATTGATACAGATACACAGTGGGCTTTCTGGGAAGGAGTTCTTAATAATTACAAGAATAAGGAAGGATATCTACAGGGACAAATTGGTAATCCAGAAGGAGAAGATAAACCAAATAAGAAATACTATGATCCAAGAGCATGGCTTCGTGAAGGTGAAAAAACTTTCGTGGCTCGTTTATTACAAGCATTTGGTGACTTGAATTGCATGAATAGAAATGCATAAAGATCTCATTCTGGCAAAATTATGCTCCAGAAAATGATATTTAAATAGATATAAAATGTAAATTAAACCGTGTTGGATAAACCAACACGGTTTTTTTGTGCATGGAAATATTATAATTTTAATTATTTTCTTCTTCCTTTCAAATCCATTCTATTATATTAGAGGTCGGACATTATAGGAATACTTCTAAGGCGATCCTTTATATTTCTTCCTATAAGTAATCAATGATTTTAGATATAATTGGCAATTAAATATGTTACAAAAACCTAAACTAAGTTTCTGGCAGATATGGAATATGAGTTTTGGATTCCTTGGTATCCAAATGGGATTTGCTCTTCAGAATGCAAATGCAAGTCGTATTTTACAAATTTTCGGAGCGGATATCCATGAGTTATCCTGGTTCTGGTTGGTTGCACCCTTAACTGGTTTGATAGTTCAACCTATTATAGGACATTATTCTGATAGGACATGGACCAAGCTAGGACGCAGAAGACCTTATTTCCTTGCCGGAGCCCTACTAGCCAGTATGGGTCTTGTATTAATGCCAAGGGCTGATATTTTCATAGCCTTCCTCCCTCCATTGTGGGTTGGGGCCGGGTTATTAATGATAATGGATGCCTCTTTTAATATTGCCATGGAACCATTTCGTGCCCTGGTAGCTGACAAACTTTCATCTGATCAGCGGACAATGGGTTTTTCTGTACAAACTGTACTGATTGGGATTGGAGCAGTAATAGGATCATGGTTACCCTATATTTTAACTGAATGGTTCAATATTTCAAATCAGGCTGATCCCGGGAAAGTACCTCTAAATTTAATTTTATCATTCCTCTTTGGAGCTGCAACTTTAGTGGTAACGATAATAATCACCGTGTCAACTACACGAGAATATAGCCCGGAGGAGCTGGAGAAATTTAAAGATCTTGAGAATGAAGAAGATCCTGAAGAAGTAAAAGAAGAAAGTAAAGGACTACTGGATATTTTTACAGATTTCAAAAATATGCCCCTTACTATGCGACAGTTAAGTTATGTGCAGTTTTTCAGCTGGTTTGGATTATTTGGGATGTGGGTTTTTACCACTCCTGCTATAGCTCATCATGTGTTCGGCCTTTCACTTTCCGATACAAGCTCAAAAACATATCAGGATGCTGGCGATTGGGTGGGAATCATATTTGGAGTATATAATTTGGTATCAGCCATCTTTGCATTCTCTTTACCTTATATTGCTGGCAAATTGGGTAGAAGGAGAACTCATAGTATTTCATTAATTATAGGTGCGATTGGTCTGCTTTCAATTTATTTTGCTCCCGATAAGTACTGGTTGATTGTCTCAATGTCAGCTGTTGGTATTGCCTGGGCTAGTATATTGGCCATGCCGTATGCTATCCTAGCAGGATCTATCCCAGCAAAAAAAATGGGGGTTTATATGGGAATTTTCAATTTTTTCATTGTTCTTCCTCAAATAGTAAATGCTTTAATTGGTGGCCCCCTGGTTAAATATGTATACGGAGGGAATCCAATTTATGCGCTCGTAATGAGTGGAGTGTCTTTTTTAATCGCGGCCTTGCTTGTAAATAGAGTTCGGGATGTGGATGATAAATTGATAATCTGATTACTGCAATGTCTTGTAAAAAATAATTTTTAATATATATCCTCGTGAAGGGAACCAAAGCGCACCGGATGCCCCTTTAGGGGTAAGGGGTAGCGCCGGAATTACACCTGCCATCTATTTTTTTAATAATTGTAATTACTTCATCCCTATTATTAATTACATGCTGGTTTGTAAATCTTATCACCTTTATTCCATAGTTTTCAAGTTCATGTGATCTTCCAATATCATAATCCAGTTGCTTATCATGGGTTTCTCCATCAACTTCAATTACCAGTTTAACTTTATGGCAGTAAAAATCAGCAATATATCTATCTAATGGGTGTTGTGGTTTAAAGCGAACTCCCAATTTATTTTTTCTTAATGCCTCCCACAAAAATAATTCAGCCGGGGTCATTTTATTTCGTAGTTCTTTTGCAAATTCAAATAATTTCGGAATAGCCCCAAAATACATGCTGGTTTGGCTCATAGCAATTTACATGTGTTACAATTATAGATATTTAAAACAATATTTTAGTCTTATGTAATCTGCCGCTCACCCTTTAATTCCCTGAAGGGAACCCAAGCGCCAGGGATGCCCCTTTAGGGATTAGGGGTAGCGTTGGAATCAATCCTTTCAACAATTTCTTTTTTAATAATTGTAATTACTTCATCCCTTATAATGTATTATATAGA
>Ga0316187_10004012_pt1 | contig 12746 bp, 12 predicted proteins | sample CroRivburrow1_MG_FD_204927 | JGI IMG/M metagenome (GOLD analysis project Ga0316187, IMG submission 204927) | Coastal sediment microbial communities from Maine, United States - Cross River worm burrow 1 | ecosystem: Environmental > Aquatic > Marine > Coastal > Sediment | place: USA: Maine...
TGTTGCGCCCGCTGTTGCGGTTCGCCTGCTTACAGGACGTGCGATGATAGCCGGGATTTACAGGAAATCTATTCTTGCCTGAAGGCCGTGCCTACACCTTCATCGGTCAGGATTTCCAGCAGCAGGGAGTGCTCAATCCGGCCATCGATGATGTGCGCCTTGGAAACGCCGTGTTCGATGGCATTCAAGCAGCAATTGACCTTGGGAATCATACCGCCGTTGATTACGTCACTGGCCAGCCAATCCTGCACCTGCTTCACCGTGGCAGTGGATTGTAGTTCCCCATTCCCGTCCAACAGGCCAGGCACATCGGTGAGTAGAATCAGCTTGGCTGCACCGATCGCCTGAGCGATGGCTCCAGCCACCAGATCGGCATTGATGTTGTAGCTCTGCCGTTCGTCTTTGTGATAACCCACCGGAGCGATAACCGGGATGAAGCGGTCCTTCTCCAGCATGTGTAGGATTTCCGGATTGATGTGATGCACGGCGCCGACATGGCCGAGATCGATGATCTCAGGAACATCCAGCTCAGGCGCATCCTTCTCGAACACCATCTTGCGCGCGCAGATCAGCCCGCCGTCCTTGCCCGAAAGGCCGACTGCACGGCCACCACTGGCGTTCATATTGGCAACGATTTCCTTGTTGACCAGGCCGGTCAGCACCATTTCGACGATATCCATGGTTTCCCGGTCGGTGACCCGCATGCCATGCACAAATTCGGTTACCTTGCCGATCTTTTTCAGTAACTGGCCGATTTGCGGGCCGCCGCCGTGTACTACCACAGGATGAATGCCGACCTGCTTGAGTAGCACGATGTCACGGGCGAACCCCATTTTTAGATTCTCATCCACCATGGCGTTGCCACCGTATTTGATGACAATGCTCTGCCCCGCGTAGCGTTGCAGATAAGGTAGCGCCTCAACCAGCGTCTTGGCCCGGTCTTGTCCGTGCTTCATGTTATCGGCTCCTGTCTTCATACGGGCTCATGCTGTGCCTAGGGGCGCATCCTAAACTGTTTCAGGCATTTTTCTCCAGCGCCCACAAGGCCTTCACGCCATCGAAGAGTTTTCTGGCAATCTGCCCCTCTGTGATCATCAGGCGCGCGCTGGGCGAAAGATCGACAATGCCGCCTTCTCCGGCAGCCGTATGCTCGCCACCGGCGCCACGTACTGATAGCCCCAGTTTCCGCGCAATCGGCTTGAGCACATCCACATTTGAGCCGTTCTGCGTTAGTCGCGGTAGAGCAATGTGCAGGCTGGCGCGCATGCCTGTGCCCAGATTGGTCGGGCAACTGGTCACTGCGCCATAGCTGGGGGAGCGGGCGAAGTTCAGGCCCTGCGCCTCGAGAAAATCCAGACTGGCATGCAGGCGCTCGAAGATTTCATTGAGCAGGGAGCCACGCTTCATGGCCATGATGCGCAAATGATCTTCCTCACCGACCCAGACAATGAATTGCTCATCAGCCGAGATATACATGCCGCGCCCATAGGGCCAATCGGAGCTGATACCGGCCACGGACAGGTAGGTATCGGCGCTCATGTCCTTGAACATCTTATGCTCGGCTACCAGTTGCAGGTATTGTTCATCAGAGATTTGATAGCTCGACCCCGGAGTCAGCGACACATAGGAACCGCCGAAATCCGGATTGCTTATCAGCTTTTCAAAGGCTGCGACCATCGTATTCTCAAAGGCGATGCGATCATCGCGATTCATTGCACCCGGCAGCGGAAAATCACTCAGATTCCGGCCGACGCGCACACGCATCGAGGTGTCGGCCAGCGAGGCATCAATGGCCGTTAGATCCAATGCTCCGCCGGTGTCCCAGTCGGAGGTCTGTTTGAGGTCGCCTTCGATGCCGTGGTAATCGCGAATCAGCTTGTCCAGATAGGGCTGGAAGATGTCGTAATCATCCGGATACATGGCGTAGGCGCCCATTTGACTATCCGGATTCTTGACCCCGGTTATAATGATCCGCGTCAGACGCCCCTGCAGTTCGGGGGAAAGCCCGTTGAAGTATGCTGCATCGAAATGACGCGCCATCAGGTTTTCAGGATAATTCGAGCGTATTTCGTCGATTTGTTCGCTAAGCATTGGTTGTTCTCCTTAGGGTTTGGACTGTTGCCTGGCCAAAGCGACAAGCTTAGGCGAGCAGGAACTCCAGTAGCGCTTTTTGTGCATGCAGGCGGTTCTCGGCTTCATCCCAAACTACCGATTGCGGGCCATCGATGACATCTGCTGCCACCTCCTCGCCTCGATGCGCCGGCAAGCAGTGCATGAATACGGCATCAGGTTGGGCCTGCAGCATGAGATTCTTATCGACTTTAAAGCCGGCGAAGGCCTTCTCGCGCACCTTCTGCTCTTCCTCCTGACCCATCGAGGCCCACACATCGGTGGTTATCAGATCGGCATCGTGTGCTGCCAATAGCGGGTCGTCAGTCAAGGTGACCTCGGCGCCCAATTCACGGGCCGCAGCCAATAACCTCGAATCTGGGCAATAACCCTCGGGGCAGGCGATGTTCAGTTTATAGCCGAAACTGACCGAGCCATTGATCCATGAATGGGCCATATTATTGCCGTCGCCGATCCAAGCCACTGTTTTACCCTGAATTGAGCCGCGGTGTTCCTCGAAGGTGAATACGTCGGCTAGAATCTGGCAGGGATGGGTTAAATCGGTCAGCGCATTGATGACCGGCACCGAAGAATGGGCGGCGAAGCATTGCAGAATGTCGTGGCCGTAGGTGCGAATCACAATGCCATCAAGCATGCGGGAGAGCACCCGCGCCGAATCTTCGATGGGTTCGCCGCGGCCGAGTTGGGTTGCGCTGGAATGCAGGAAAAGCGCATGTCCACCCAGTTGATACATGCCAACCTCGAAGGATACGCGGGTGCGCGTCGAGGCCTTGTCGAAAACCATGCCAAGGGTTTTGCCGGCCAGTGGCTTATGCTCTTTGCCTTCTCGCAACATGCGTTTGATGATGGCAGCACGATTCAGGATATGGCGTGCTTCTTCTGTTGTGATGTCCAGCAGGCTGATGAAATGTCTCATGCAGAAACTCCTTTGAGGGCGGCGGTTAGTATCGCCAGCGCCTCATCGACTTCGGTAGCCGAAACATTAAGCGGCGGCAGGAAGCGCAACACCTTCGGGCCGGCCGGTAAGATGAGCAGGCCTGCTACGCGGCAGGCGGTGATGATATCGGCAGCCATAATTTCGGATGATTCATCCAGTGCTGCACCGATTAGCAGACCGGTACCGCGCACCTCGCGGATGATTGGATAGGCCTTAGCAAGCTTTTCTAGGCCTGCGGATAGTTGAGCACTGCGTTGTTGGCAATTACTCAGCAGACCCTCCTCTTCGATGACATCAAGCACCGTGAGGGCTGCCGTGCAGGATAGCGGGTTGCCGCCGAAGGTGGAGCCGTGTGTGCCCGGTCCGAAGGATGTGGCTACATCTTTACCAGCCAGCATGGCGCCAATCGGTACGCCGCCGCCCAGCCCCTTGGCCAGAGTTAGGATATCCGGGCGGATAGCAGCTTGCTCATATGCGAACATCGTGCCGCAACGGCCGATACCGGTTTGCACCTCATCGAGCAGCAGCAGGATGCCGTGCTTATCGCATAGCTCGCGCACCTGCTTGAGGTAAGCAGCATGCGCTGTATTCACCCCACCTTCTCCCTGCAGAGGTTCAAGCAAAACGGCTGCGGTATGATCGTCCACGGCTGCTTTGAGTGCTGCAATATCATTGAGGGGCACATGCGAGAAGCCGGGTGGTAACGGATCGAAGCCGATCTTCACCTTGTCCTGTCCGGTGGCGGTCAGGGTGTTGATGGTGCGGCCGTGAAAGGATTGCGTGGCGGTGATGATATGCCGGCGCGGAGAACTGCGATCAAAGAAATATTTGCGTGCCAGTTTGATGGCGGCCTCGTTGGCCTCAGCCCCCGAATTGCAGAAAAATGCCTGATGCAGTCCAGACAGTGAGGTCAGTCTTGCAGCCAGCTCCTGCTGCTGCGGAATATGAAACAGATTGGAGCAATGCAGCATATTGGACGCTTGTCCGCATAGCGCTTTGGCAAGCAGGGGGTGCGCATGGCCTAATGTATTGACGGCTATCCCTGAGATAAAATCGAGATACTCATGACCGGCATCATCGTTTACCCGGCAGCCGCTACCGCTTACCAGTGTGAGCGGGTAACGCGCATAGGTTTGCATGACGGCGTCTTCATTTGTTTGCGTGTTCATTGCTGTAATCTACCTCGTTTTCCTCACGAAACCATAAGCAAGCACTAAGATGCCGAATTCAGGCGTTTGCTGGAGGTGTTCATTCCCGCTTTTCATCGCTGGCTGCAATGCCTAGGCTGTTGCGATGATGGAGCGTATTTCAAGTGATCAGCGCACGCGCGTAAAGGTATGCGGCATTACGCGCGCTGAGGATGCAAGGTTTGCTGCCGAGCTTGGTGTGGACGCGCTGGGTTTTGTATTTTATGACGCTTCGCCCCGCTGTATGACGGCTTCTGCCGCAACTGCCATCATCCGCAGTCTTCCACCCTTTGTTTCTGCCGTCGGTTTGTTTGTTAATGCCACGCAGCAGGAGATTGATGCGGTGCTGGATGTTTGTCCGCTGGATGTATTGCAATTGCATGGTGATGAAACGCCGGCCTTTTGTGCCGCGCAGCAGCGGCGTGTTATCAAGGCAGTTGCTGTACACGATTCGGCGGATATCCTGCGCATCGCTGATTTCGATTGCGCTGTATTGCTTGATGCCAAGGCTCCTCCCGGCGTATACGGCGGTACAGGGCTATCCTTTGACTGGGAACTGGTCGAGGGTCTGCAGCATAAGCATCCGCTTGTGCTGGCTGGTGGTCTGGATGCCGACAATGTGGCGCAGGCCATGGCTGTTCGCCAATGGGATGCACTGGATGTATCCTCCGGCGTTGAAATTTCGCCCGGCATCAAGGATGGTGAAAAATTGCAGCGATTTATGGCCGCTGTTCAGACCCAGACAGCAACATTCAGCGATGGAGTAATGGATTGAACAAGGACTTCCAGATGTACGATATGGAGATTCGGCATGCGCCGGATGCAGGCGGACATTTCGGCCGTTTCGGTGGCAAATATGCAGCGGAAACCCTGATGGGGCCGCTGGCCGAGCTCGAAGCTGCTTTCTATGCTTCCTGGGAAGATGAATCTTTCCAGGCCGAACGCTTGCGCCTGTTGCAACAGTATGTCGGCAGGCCGACGCCGCTGTACCACGCAGAGCACTTGTCACGCGCCATCGGTGGGGCGCAGATCATACTTAAACGCGAGGATTTGACCCATACCGGGGCGCATAAAATCAACAACACCATTGGGCAGGGCCTGTTGGCTCAGCGCATGGGCAAGAAACGCGTCATTGCCGAAACCGGGGCCGGACAGCATGGCGTGGCCACAGCTACGGTGGCTGCGATGTTTGATATGCAGTGCGATGTTTATATGGGACGCGAGGACATGCGTCGTCAGGCGCCGAATGTGTTTCGTATGGAGTTGCTCGGAGCGCGCGTGATTCCCGTCGATTGCGGCTCAGGCACCCTGAAGGATGCCCTGAACGAAGCCTTGCGCGATTGGGTAGCCAGCTGCGAAACAACCTTTTATATCATCGGCACGGTAGCAGGGCCGCATCCCTATCCACTGATGGTCCGGCAGTATCATGCGGTGATTGGCCAGGAGGCACGCGCTCAGTGTCTGGATCAGTTCGGGAGATTGCCAGATGTGGCCATGGCCTGTGTGGGTGGTGGTTCCAATGCCATGGGACTGCTGCATCCCTTACGCGACGATGATATCCGACTGGTGGCTGTAGAGGCTGCAGGTCATGGTCTGGATGGTGATGAGCACGCGGCCTCAATGCTTGCCGGCCGTCCTGGTATCCTGCACGGCAATCTCACCTACCTGCTCGAAGATGCCGAAGGGCAGATCAACGGTACGCACAGTATTTCAGCAGGTCTGGATTATCCGGGCGTTGGCCCTGAACTGGCTGCGATGTATGAAGCGGGAAGGCTAGAGCTGGATTCGGCCACCGACGATGAGGCGCTGGAGGCATTTTCCCGCTTATCGCATACCGAGGGTATTCTGCCGGCCTTGGAATCGAGCCACGCACTGGCTGCAGCCATGCGCATGGCTGCCAAAATGAGCCCTGAGGAGATGATTCTGGTGAACCTGTCCGGGCGTGGCGACAAGGATCTGGATACGGTGATGCAGGTGTTTGGAAAGGATGACAAGGCTGCGCAGGATGGGGCGACATGAGTCTGGACCGTCTGCAAAACTGTTTTGAGCGTTGCAAATCAGAAAATCGTGCTGCGTTGGTTGGCTATCTGACAGCTGGCGATCCCAATCCAGCAAGCTCTGAGAAGCTGCTGCATGTGCTGGCCCAGCATGCCGATATTGTTGAGATTGGCATGCCATTTTCCGACCCGATGGCTGATGGGCCGAGCATTCAGGCTGCCAGTGAGCGCTCCCTTGCGGCCGGAACTAAGATGCATGATGTTTTCCACCTATGCATGAGCGTGCGCAAGGTTCGCCCCGAAGCCGGTATTGTGTTGATGGGTTATGCCAATGTGGCCTACGCCATGGGCTACGAACACTTCGCCGAGCAGGCGGCATTGGCCGGCGCTGATGGTGTGCTGATTGTGGATATTCCGCCGGAAGAGTCGGGGGATTTGGATGCAGCGCTAACGGCTCATGCCCTGCACAGCATCCGGCTTGTCGCGCCAACCTCATCCGTGCAGCGACGTGAGTTGGCGGCGAAGACGGCCAACGGTTTCATTTATTATGTATCTTTAACCGGCATTACCGGTGCTGAAATGGGAGCCGTGAGTGATATACGGGACCAGCTTGAGTCCTTGCGTGGTCAGTCCGGCTTGCCGATATGTGTCGGCTTTGGCATCAAGACGGTCGAGCAGGCCCGTTCAGTGGCAGCCTTTGCTGATGGTGTGGTGATCGGCAGTCATTTTGTGTCCTGTATCACAGAGCACGCCGACGATGAGTCTGCTATGCTTGCTGCGCTGGATAATGCCTGCGCTGCAATGCGGTCGGCCATGAGTAAGGAGAACAAACCATGAGAATCAAGGTGCTGGGTTGTTATGGGGGTCAGTTGTTGGGCTTCCACCTCACTTCTTTTCTGGTCAATGAATCGATTCTTCTGGATGCGGGCTCGCCTACCGAGGCACTGGATCTTGAGGATCAGTTTTCCATTCGTCACATCTTTATTTCGCATACCCATCTGGATCACATCAAGGACATCGCCTTTCTTGCCGATAACCGCTCCCTCAAGCGTTTGGGTGGGGCCAACGGTAATCGGCAGATTGTGGTTCACAGCCTGCCGGAAAATATCGAGGTGATGCGCAAGGATTTCTTCAATAATCGCGTCTGGCCGGATTTTACGCGCATTCCATCCGTGGCAGATCCGATTCTGGTTTTCGAGCCGATTGAAGCGGAGCAGACTGTTGAGGTCGATGGTGTGAAAGTGACCGCCATTGCCGTGAATCATCCGGTGCCATGCACGGGTTTTCTGATTGATCAGGACGATAAACAGTTTATCTACACTGCCGATACAGGCCATACCGATCGCATTTGGGAAGTGGCCAATGCACAACCCAATCTGAAAGGTATTGTTGTCGATTGTTCCTTTCCCAATGCCTATGAAAAGCTTGCCGAGATCAGTGGACATCTGACGCCCAATGGCATGGCGGTTGAGCTGGCTAAATTTGAACGTCTCGGCAAGGTACCGGTTTATCTGTATCATATGAAACCGGAAACGCTGGACGTGCTGACAGCCGAGGTTAGTTCATTGTTTCTTCCGCATCTGCGCATGTTGACGCAGGTGGATGAATTGTTGCTGTAGTTATTTTGAACAGGTCCTAGGAGCTTATTCCATGAACTGGATTACCCGTTTAATTGAAAGTCCGAAAAGCATCCTCGGTGGTGCAGGTAAGAGCACGCCGGAGGGCTTGTGGATCAAGTGTCCCGATTGCTCGGTGGCCATCTACACCAAGGAAATGGAGCGCAGTCTGATGGTTTGTCCCAAGTGCGGCCATCACCATCGTATTTCAGCAGAACTGCGTGCCGTATCTCTTTTTGAAGCTGGCACCTTCGAGGTGATGGACGCTGGCCTGCGCTCGCAGGATCCCCTGGATTTCCGCGACAAGAAAAAATACAAAGATCGCGTGCGCGATGCTGATAAGAAGGCCGGTTCAGAGGATGCGGTGCATAACTATCTCGGTGATATCGGCGGACATACGGTATCTGCCTCGCTGTTCGAGTTTTCCTATATGGGCGGCAGTATGGGGTCGGTAGTTGGTGAGAAGATCGTGCGCGGCATGGAACGTTCGCTGGAGCGTGGTTGCCCATACCTCTTGGTTGCTGCTTCTGGCGGAGCACGCATGCAGGAGGGGATTCTTTCTCTGATGCAGATGGCCAAGACTTCGGCTGCAGCCAAAAAATTACAGCAAGCTGGCATTCCATTCGTCTGTATCCTGACCCACCCGACCATGGGGGGGGTTTCCGCATCCATGGCCTGGTTGGGTGATATCGTATTGGCCGAGCCGGGAGCGCTGATTGGTTTTGCCGGCCCGCGCGTGATCCGCGAGACGGTGAATCAGGAACTGCCTAAAGGATTCCAGTCGGCAGAGTTTCTGGTCGAGCACGGGTTGATTGATGATGTGGTGGATCGTCGCGATTTGCCTGTCTATCTGAAGAATACCTTGGATAAATTGACCGAACGACCCTATCGGCAGGTTGGCTAGGAACTGATTCCTGTCGATTCCCGCAGTCTCAAACATCCGTGATTGAAAAGAGCAGTGTCGAGGCCTGGCTGAGCGGCTTAGGCACGCCTGCAGCTGATCGCGATTACAAGCCCGGGCATGCACGCATGCATGACCTTCTCTCCAGTATGCCATTACATCAGCCATCGCTGCGTATCCGAATCGCAGGAACCAATGGCAAGGGTTCAACTGCTCATATGCTGGCAGCAGGGCTGGCCGCTGCCGGTCTGAAAGTCGGCCTGTACACCTCACCGCATATTCACGCTTTCAACGAGCGCATTCGTATTGATGGCTGTCCGGTTTCCGACGCCACATTGCTGGCCCTGTTGCCGCTCATTGTCGAGCGCGCCATGCACATAGGTGCCTCCTATTTTGAGGTAGCCACAGCACTCGCCCTGCAATGTTTTTCCAATGCAGGGGTAGATGTTGAAATTCTTGAGGCGGGTGTCGGCGCAAGGCTGGATGCAACCACAGCTGTGCCGGCCGATATGGCCCTGCTTACCCCGGTGGCTCTGGATCACCAAGCATGGCTGGGAGATACTCTTGCTGAGGTTGCCGGTGAAAAGGCCCATGTGTTTGATGGCTGTCGCTGGTGTTTTAGTTCCATGCAAAACGATGTCGTGCGGCAGGTGGTGAGTCGAATTGCACCCAGTGTACTCTACATCAGCCAGTCGGTGGATATGCAGCTTGCCATGCGTGGCGCTCATCAAAGGGAGAATGCGGCATTGGCTCTGGCAGCGATAGACGCTCTTCAATCAGCGGGACAGATAAATGCAGGGCAGGGGGTTTCCGATGCAATGCACAAAGCTGTTGCTAATGTGCAGGTGCCCGGACGATTGCAGCAGGTTCATCTGGATGCGCAGTCATTCTGGCTGGATGCGGGACACAATCAACATGCTGTCGAGACCTTGCTTCCCACCTTGCAGGCAGTCGGGCCATTCGATGCTGTGTTTATGTTCACCCGCGAGGATCGTGATTTAACCGATGCGTTGCCGCTGTTGCGTGGTTTGAGTCGTCGTTTGATTAGCGGCAAGCCAAGTGATGCTTCGGATGCCTGCTATGTCTCGCTTGTCGAGGCCTTAGAGAAGGAGGCTGGTGAGGTGGATGGCCGTTATTTGGTGCTCGGTTCTTTCATCACCGTAGCAGCTGCCGAAGACTGGCTCATCACCAAATAAAAGAGACCTCGATTCACTAAGCACCGTCGTACGTGTATGAACCAGCTTTATCATACTGAACCAGGCCACAAATCCTTTTGTTCATTCTTTGTGCGCACAAAGAACGAACCAAGAAAATCGCCCGGCATCAGACAGCCCTTCGGGTTCCCTCGACTACGCATGAAAATGGGCGCGACCTTGCTGCTTTATCCCATTTTCACACTTGTCTCGGCAGCCAGCTGATCGGGGTAATAAAACAAAGCGCCATGCATGGCGCTTTGGGTTTCTTCCTGGTGTTCGTTTGGTTTGAGCTTAGTCGTCGATGGTGAAGCCTTTGATACCGCGACGCATAGCGAGTGGGCCGGTACGGGTGATTTCGATAATGCCGAATGGCTCAAGGTCTTTGATGAAGGTGCTCAATTCGTCGGCACCACCACATATTTCAATCGAGAGATAATCGAGCTCGACGTTATCGACAATCCTGGCGCGTGTGTCTTCGGCAAGCTTCACCAGCTCCGATCTGTTTGCCGCATTGCTCGCAACCTTGATCAGCAGCATTTCGTGTTCGATGTGCACCAGATGTGAGATGTCCTCCACCTTGATGACGGGAATCAGCTTGTTCAGCTGCTTTTTGATCTGTTCAATGACCTTTTCGTCGCCGCGCGTGACCAGCGTCATGCGGCTGACCGTTTCATCCAGAGTGGGGGCCACATTCAGACTTTCGATGTTGTAACCGCGCGCCGAGAAAAGACCGGCCACACGGGTCAGTACACCGAATTCGTTTTCAACAAGAATCGTAATTGTATGTCTCATGCCAGCACCATCTCATCCAAAGCCGCACCCGCCGGAACCATAGGGAATACGTTCTCCTCCTTGGAAACCGCCACATCAACAATGACAAATTGATCATTCAGACCCAGCGCCTTATCCAGTGCTGCATCAAGTTCTTCAAATTTATCAACGCGAATGCCTGTGCCACCGTAGGCCTCGGCCAGCTTCACGAAGTCAGGCAGGGAATCGAAATAGGATTGCGAGTAGCGGGATTCGTAAAACATTTCCTGCCACTGACGAACCATGCCCATATAGCCGTTGTTCAGAATCACCACGATCACCGGAAGATTGTACTGAAACGCAGTGGAGAACTCCTGACTGCACATCTGAATCGATGAGTCGCCGGTAAAGATAATTACCTTTTCACCGGGCATCGCTACCTGCGCGCCGATACCAGCCGGCAGGCCATAGCCCATCGTACCCAGGCCGCCCGAAGTCAGCCAACGGTGAGGACGGTTGAAGCCATAATGCTGCGCCACCCACATCTGATGCTGTCCGACATCGGTGGAGATGATGGCGCCACCCTTGGTCTTTTCATGCACCATGCGAACCACAGCCTGCGGTTTAATCGGGCCATCTTTGGTTTGCTCGAAGGCCAGTGAATCCCTTGAACGCCATTCATTGATCTGTTCCCACCAGAGCAGCAAGGCCTCTTCATCCGGCTTGCAGTCACGGCGGGCAATCTCTTCCAGCAGCTGCTTCAGCACTTCACCGACATCACCGACAATCGGAAGATGGGCATGGATATTCTTGGAAATCGATGAAGGGTCGATGTCGATATGGATTACCTTGGCATCGGGCGCAAAGGCATCGAGGCGACCGGTCACCCGGTCATCAAAGCGAGCCCCTACCGCAATCAACAGGTCGCAATGCGACACAGCCATATTGGCTTCAAAGGTGCCGTGCATACCAAGCATGCCGAGGAAATGCGGGTCATCATGCGGGATGCCACCCAAGCCCATCAGGGTATTGGTGACGGGTGCGTTCAGGGCATGCGAAAGCTCTCTGAGCAAGGCAGCACTGCCGACAGAATTGAGGATGCCGCCACCGGTGTAGAGCACAGGCCGTTTGGCTATCATCATTTTTTTAATTGCGCGTTTGATCTGCCCCGGATGGCCGTGAGTCACCGGTTTGTAGGAGCGCATCTCCACTTTTTCAGGCCAGATGAATTCACAGGTCTCACCGCTGATATCCTTGGGAATATCAATCAGTACAGGACCTGGACGACCGGTTGTGGCGATGTGAAATGCCTGGCGAACAATCAGTGCAATGTCTTCAACGCGTTTAACCAGGAAATTGTGCTTGGTGGCAGAGCGGGTAATGCCGACCACGTCTGCTTCCTGGAAGGCATCGTTACCGATCAGGCTGGATGGAACCTGTCCTGAAATACACACGGTAGGAATCGAATCGGCTAGCGAGTCTGCTAATCCGGTGACTGCATTGGTGGCGCCGGGACCAGAGGTCACCAGTGCCACACCACACTTGCCCGAAACGCGCGAATAGCCATTGGCTGAATGCAAAGCAGCCTGTTCATGACGCACCAGATAATGTTTGATGTCACTCTGGTTGAAGATGGCATCGTAGATATGCAAGACCGAGCCGCCAGGATACCCGAAGATGGTATCAACGTTTTCACGTCTTAGACATTCAACAAGGATTTCTGCACCGGTCATTTTCATGCGTGGTTTTCCGCCTTTTTTGATTGGCTCGCGACCTTAGGGATAGGGGGTAATTATGTCAACCTCAGCAACGCTTTCCGGGCCTTTTTCGCACACATTTGCAAGGGTTTTTAACTGGATTATTTCTCCGCTTCTTGCTTCTTGCGTGCCTTCTCTTTCTGGCGTGCCGTGCGGTTCTTTTCCTCCGAGCTGAATACAAAACGCCCGGAAAGGGTGCACCCTTTCATGCCGGGATCGCAATCCAGGCCCTGAACCTTGCGGCACTTGCCATGCTCCTCGTTCGGGCAACCCCA
>Ga0316187_10004013_pt1 | contig 12743 bp, 10 predicted proteins | sample CroRivburrow1_MG_FD_204927 | JGI IMG/M metagenome (GOLD analysis project Ga0316187, IMG submission 204927) | Coastal sediment microbial communities from Maine, United States - Cross River worm burrow 1 | ecosystem: Environmental > Aquatic > Marine > Coastal > Sediment | place: USA: Maine...
CGCCCGGTCCGTTGACCCTGGGCCTGACCGCACACGACAGCGAGGTCCTGCTGGACGACATCTACCTGGGCGAGGCAGAGCCCGGCCCGGGCGGTTTTCGCCGGGTCGTGGTCGACACGCTGCAAAGTCTGCGGCCGGGCTACCTGCGCGACTGGCAGGGACAGCTCGGCGACACCCTGGACAACCGGCTTGCCGCGACGCACGCGCACCAGCCGGCACGCTATCGCCCGGGTGAGCACGAGGCCCAGTTCCACTATGGCCTGCCGGATTTCCTGGCCCTGTGCGCCGCCGTCGGCGCTCGCCCCTGGGTGGTCGCGCCCACCACGCTCGACGACACCGAGTGGGGCCGCCTCGGCGCGTGGTTGAGGCAGGCTGCGGACCAGCACGGCTTCGACGAGGTGCTGCTCGAATTCGGCAACGAGAACTGGAACCCGCTGTTCCGTCCGGGCGGCATTCCCGACGGGAACCGCCACGCCGCAGTGGCAGACCGGGCGTTTCGCCTGCTTCGGGAAGGCAGCGGGCAGGATCCACGCATACGCACGGTGATCAACGCACAGTTCGTCAATCCCGACAGCGCCCGCCTCGCCGGCGCCCGCAGTCGCGTAGCCGATCTGGTCGCCGTCGCCCCCTACTTTCTCTACAGCCTGGACGCCGGCACCTCCACTGCCCAGGCGGTCGACGCCGCCTTTACCGAAGACGGACGGCTGCTCGAAGAACAGGCCGCGACGGCCCGCTCCCATGGCAAGCGCCTGGCCGTCTACGAAGTGAACTTCCACACCACGCTGGGTGACGCCGACAGCCCCTCCCGCAACGCCGTCGTTGCCGGCGCCGCCAGTGGCCCGGCCCTGGCGCGACGCCTGCTGCAGGGCACTCTCGTCGGCACTCGCGAGCAGGCGGTCTACACCCTTGCCGGGTTCGACAGTTATGTCCACGACAGCAAGGAACTGGTGCGCCTTTGGGGCATCACACGGGATCTCGCGGCCGCCGACCGCCTGCGGCCCACCGGCCTGGCGCTGGCACTGCTCAACCGCGTAGCCGGTGGCCCGGCCCACAGCACCGACTGCAGCGGCGCGGCCTGCACGGCGCTGACCACCGTCTGGTTCGGTGGCGGCAGCCGCGTCGCCGTCGTCTCGGCCCGACTCGGCCCCACCGATTTGACCGTTGCCCTGCCGTGCCCGGCCGGCGTGATCCGACTCGAATTGCTCGATGGCTCGCGGCCGGCGCGTCACAACGAGGACGCAGCGGACGTCACCATCGCCGCAGAGGAACTGGCCTGCACCGGCGCCGGGGTCAGCTTCAGGCTGCCGGCTCACAGCCTGGCCGTGCTCCACCCCTGATCCCTTCCGGGGCGGAATTTTCCAACAGTTCACCGTCCCGACACATTCCGGAGAGACGAATCGTTAGGCTGGTGGCGTCCGATTACCGAGCCCGGTCCATGCGTACAACATCAGCCACACCTCCGTCCTCCACCCCCGACGTCGCCCATAACGCGGGTTTCGCCATGCTCGCCAAGGTGTTCTACCTGGCGAGCCGTCTGGCCGTGCCGCCGTTGGTCCTGGCGCACGTCACGCTGGCAGAATACGGGCTGTGGTCCGCGGCATTCGTGCTGATCATGTACATCGGCCTGACCGACGTGGGCTTTTCCAACGTTTACGTGCGCTTCGTTTCCCGCTTCCACGCCCAGGGAGACGTCGCGGCCATCAACCGTCTGCTCAGCACCGGCGTGTTCACCCTGACGCTGTTGGCGGCGCTCGTGCTGCTCGGGCTGTGGGCCGCGCTGCCGCAGGTTCTGGACTTCCTCAACGTCGACGCCGCGCACCGCGGTACGGCCGCCATCCTCATGTTTGGCGCCGCCGGCATGTTCCTGGTGGACCTGTCACTCGGCGCCTACTGTTATCTGCTGCACGGTCTGCAGCGCATCCGTCAGGAGCAGACCGTCGCGATCATCGGCTACGTGCTGGAACTGGTCGCCATCGCTGGCTTTCTGCTGGCTGGTCTCGGTGTGTACAGCCTGCTCGCCGCCTTCGTGCTGCGTTACACCTGGTCGCTGACATCCTTCATCCGTCTGGCGCACCGCTTCATCCCCGAGCTGCAGGTCCGCCTTCGACACTACGACAGGGCAATGCTGAGGCACTTCTTCAGCTTCGGGGTACCAATTCAGATCAGCGCCCTGCTCGGTACCGTGTTGTTCTCGGTCGACCGGGTGATCGCCGGCGCATTGTTTGGGCCCCAGGGCATCGCCCTGTTCGAGCTGGGCACCAAGCTGCCCCTCGCTGCAGTGTCGGTGCCCGCGGCCATCAGCAACGTCGCCATGCCGGCCGCGGCCCGGATGTCGACACTCGGCGACCAGGCGGGCGTGCGCCGGCTGTACCGCTCGGCCAGCCGCTCCATCAGCCTGCTCGCAGGCGTACCGCTAGGGTTCATGGCGGTGTTCGCGGCACCGATCGCGTTCGCCTGGCTGGGACCGCGCGACGATTTAACGAGCCTGCCCCTGATTCTCGCCCTGACCTCACTGTCGGCGCACCTGCACATCGTCACCGGGCCGGGTTCGGCGGTGTACCGCGCGCTCGGCCAGGTCCGCAACGAATTCGTGTATCACGGCCTTCGCTTTACCGGCCTCGCTCTCGGCATCGGCCTGGCGATCGGCATACTGGGCCCCTCGACCACGACGCTGGCAATCGGCGTGGCGGCCGGCAACGCTTGCGCAGCCCTGGGCTACCTGATGCACAACCAGCGCCGAATGGGCCTGTCTCCCGGCCTCCTGTTCGGCGAAATCCTACTGCCCGGCTTTGCCGCCTATGCGGTCGCTGCGGCCCTGCTGCCGGCCTGGAACTGGCTGGTGCCGGTCAACACCCCTCGGTGGGAGACCCTGGCCGGCATAATGTCGTTCGGCTTGGTCTACTGCGCGGCCCTCGGACTCCTTGCCTGGCGCTGGCTGCTGCTGCCCGACGAGCGGGCTCGACTGAGCGGCCTGATCGCCAGCACCTCGGGCCGGATTCTGAAATGGAGAAACTCATGAAGCCTGCCCTGCTCGCCCCGTTCCTGTCGGCCCTCCTCGTCCTGACCGGCTGCGCCGGTCGGCCGATCCCCGACGAGCCGCGCAACGTCGACGCTTTCCAGGCGGCCGAGAAGAGCGACAAGGTCAGTTACATCGACGCCGAGGCCCTGGCCGCTTTCGAGGCCGAGTCCGACCCGGTCTACCGCCTCGGCCCAGGCGACAAGCTGACGCTGGAGGTGTGGAACCGGCCCGAACTCTCCGGCAAGCACACCCTGGGACCGGACGGCCGTCTCAGCGTGCCGCTGCTCGGCCCGCTCAAGCTCGCGACCATGACGCGCGAGGAGGCCTCGAGCAACATTGGTGACGGCCTTAAGCGCTACTACAAGCGCCCCATCGTCGACCTGCGCGTCGACGAATATCACGCCAACCGCGTCACCGTGCTGGGCCGCGTGCTGACCCCCGGCGTGCTGGAGTTCGACACGCCGCCGGTGCTGCTGGACGTGCTGGCGCGCGCGGGCAGTCTGCCGGTGCTTGACAAGCAGGCAACCCTGACCCGCTGCGCGGTGTTTCGCGGGCGCGAAAAGATCATCTGGGTCGACCTCAAGCGACTGCTCAACCGGGGTGACCTCGCCTACAACATCCGTCTCAAGCCCAACGACCTGGTCTACATCCCGGACTCGTTCGATACGCTGGTCTACGTCATGGGTGCGGTGGAGAAGCCCGGCGCCTACCGCCTGACGCCCGACATGTCGCTGATGGACGCCCTGGCCCAGGCCGGCGGCCCGAACCAGGACGCGAACGAAGGGGAGATTGCGCTTTACCGGCCCGGCCAGGAGGCGACCGAAAAGCTCTCGCTGGCCTCGCTGATGACCGCCGACCGCAAGGTGAACTATGCGCTGGAGGAAGGCGACGTGGTGTACGTGCAGAAGCGCGGCATCGCAGAGGTCGGCTACGTGCTGCGCCAACTGCTGCCCGGGCTGTCGTACATGACTTTCGGTTGGGCCGCGGCCGGCGACTGACGGTCTCAACGGTCGGCGTCGGCCGGGCGCAAGGTCAGCGGATCACTCGCCGGAAGCGGAACGGCCCGGCGGCCTTCTCCTCCATCACCTCGCCCTGGACGATGCCCTTGTACCCCTTGCCCTTCAGGTAGCCCTCGGCCCAGCCCAGCATCAGGAAGAACGCCGGCACTACGTTCTCGCCCAGGTAGACGGTCACGAGCGAAACAAAGAAGGCAATGATGATGCCGAGAAAGGTGAAGGCCAGCGAACTGACCTCCGGCGGCTCCGCCATGCCCTTGAGGAACAGCCGGATGGACATCCAGCCCATCAGACCGACCAGCAGCGCCGTGGTGAGCACGCCGTGCATCAATGACAACAACAGGTAATAGTTGTCGATCGACTCCATGCCCGGGACCTTCGGCCAGGTATTGCGGCCCCAGCCGAGCCAGGCGTGATCCAAGGCGATCGTGTAATAGCGCTCGAACAGTTCCTTACGGTACATGGCGGTCTCCTGCGAGAGCGTCATCTCCATGCCCGGCTTGACGTCGAGGTAGGCTTGAAAGGCCACATACGCAGGAATGGCTGCCAGGGCGAGCACCACCAGACCGACGGCGAAGGCCGCCTTGCGCTTGGGGTGACGACCCGCGTTGACGAATAACGCACCGAGCAGGCCACCCAGCCAGGGTCCACGGGCGATGGTGATGAGCGATCCAACCAACAGGCCGAGCGTAATGAGCCGGCCCTTAGAGATGGGCAGAGGCGGCAGGTACCTGAAGTTCCCTTCCCAATGCCCGCCCCACTCCAGCCAGCGGTTCAGGCGGTAGGCCATGACCATCATCATGCCGGCCAGGATGGCGTGCGCGTAGGGCCCCGCCACGCGGGCAAAGCCGTGCCGGAAGGTGGTCACCCAGCCCAGCCCCTGACCGTGGAAGACGAAGCGTTCGGGCAGGCTCAGGAAAGGGTTCCAGCCGAAGCGGAACTCGAACAGCCCGAGCAACGCGATGATGAACGCGATGAACACGAAGCGCTTCGCCAACTCGACGTGCAGCCCCTCGCGATCGATGGCCAGCCGCGCCACCAGGTAGGGAGCGATGATCTGGAACACCACCCCGACCGCCAGGTTCTGCGCCTCGCTGTAGCCGGCGGCAAGGTATTCCGAGGCGGCCATGGTCGCCGCGATGGCAATCACCAGCACGTCCGCCACCGACGGCCGCCAGAAGCGGGCATAGGCGGCGAGCGTCGCGAAGAAGATCGGCATCATCACGGCCACGTTGGCGCTCGGGTCGGGCAGCCCCGGGGTGATCGCGTGGAAGGTATCGGGGAAGACCAGCAGGACCGGGATATACATCCAGATCAATGCCCGGCCAGGCGACAGGCGGCGCACGGCGACGAGCCCGGCAATGACGCCGACCCAGATGATTAGATGCATGACAGCGTCGCAAACATGAACTTGTCCGGATGATCACCAAGAAACCGAAGCTTAAGCGTGATTCTCAGCCAGAGCGCCGCCGAAATCACGCCCGGTGGTCGGCGGGTACAAAAAATTTTCATTTCTGACACAAATCGCCGCCGACCCTCGGCTCTAATAGCAACCCAACAATCACCGCACGAGGGTAGATCGTGAAAAAACCCGCTTTTATGTGGCTGCTGGCCATCGGCATGATCGTCCCGCTCGATGCCACGGCGGACATCGTTGCCGACTGGGGCACCGTGGTGACCCCGTTGACCACCGAGGCGTCCTTCGCATTTGAGCAGTACGACATCACTCAAAACTTCGCCGACCAATACGCCTTCTCGCTCGAGGGCGATGCCGGCGCGGCCTACGAGGTCACGTTCTCTTTCGATGCCTGCCGAAACGGCTGCGGCAGTCCCGACCTGTCCTACGGCATCTACGAAGCGAACGGCGGGCTGATCACCGCCGACGCGGGCTCGGTGACTCTCTCCGCCGGCAGTTACGTCTTCGAGGTCAAGGGCAACGGCCTCGGCAGCGGCAACAGCGTCGACTACAGTGGCGAAGTGACCTTCACTGCCACCATGGCGGGTGCCGACAGCATCGTGGCGCCGGTCCCGGAGCCGGCCAGCATCATCCTGACGGCAGTCGGACTAAGTGTCGTCGGTGGGGCAGTCTGGCGTCGCCGCAGGTCCAGTGCCCGCACCGCCCGCCGCGTTGCGACGTCGCGAAGGTAGGCCAAAATGCGAATCGTACGTACCCTCGCACGCCGCCCGGCAAGCTGGGCCGCCCTCATGCTGGCGGCGCTGGCGGGCTGCGGCCAGCAAGGTCCGGTCGCGGACGCCCCGCTCCACGCCACGCAGGTCATCGCGCGGATCAACGGCAGCGACGTCTCGATGCTGCAGTACCAGCTGGCCCTGCGTAAGGCCGGGGTGGACTCGCCGACAGAGATGGTACGGCAGGAGGTCGTGGATAAGCTCATCGACCGTGAACTGGCCGTACAACAGGCCCTCGAGCAGCAGCTCGAGCGTCGGCCCGAGGTTCTCACCCAACTCGAGGAGGCACGCCGCGACGTCCTGGCGCGCGCCTGGGCGGCCGACATCGCCGGCGCGGCGCCGCGCCCCGAAGAGAACGAGGCGGCAAGCTATTTCTCCGATCACCCGGAATTGTTCACCCGGCGCAAGATCTACCGCCTGCGTGAAGTCGCCCTGCTCGGCACGCTGCCGCAGATGGCCGAGGTCAAGACCCGGCTGGCCGGCGGCGAGCCGCTGACAGATACACTCGAATGGCTGCGGCGCGAGGAAGACGGTTTCAAAGACCAGATCGTCATCCGCGCCGCGGAGCAGCTGCCGATCGAATCCCTGCCCCGCCTCGACGCGACCGCCGAAGGCAAGGCGGCGATATTCGAGAGTGCCCGCGGCGTCATCGTCTACCAAGTGCTCGCCGCCCAGCCGGCGCCGCTGTCCTGGGACGCGGCCCGGCCCATCATTCTCGCCTACCTGACAAAGCAGGCCGGCAAGCGCGCGGTCGTCGCCGAGACCGAGCATCTGCGGCGCGGTGCCGACATCAGCCTGGTCCGCGATTTTGCCCATCCGCGGCCCGGGGCGACGCTGTGAGCGAGGTACTGCCCAGCGCGCGGATGCAGCCAGCCGCCGATGCCCCCTGGCCTGTAGTAATGCTGCCGTTGCTGCTTGGCCTAGCCGCACTCTACGGCCCGGCCTACGTGGAACTCGCCGGCACGCTGTGGCAGTCGGAGCAGTACGCCCACGGGCCTTTGATCGCCCTGGTCTCGGCGGGCCTCCTATGGCACCTGCGCCGCCCCCTGGGTGCCCTGCCCGACGCCTGGTCGCCGGCAGCCGGCAGCGCGGCCCTGGCGGGCGGGCTGCTGCTTGCGGTACTCGGCCTGTCGCAGCACATCCACCTGCTGACCTTCGCCTCCCAACCGATGGTGCTGGCCGCGGTGCTGCTGCTGATGCGCGGGCGGGCGGGACTTCGCATGGCGTGGTTTCCGCTGCTTTTCCTGCTGTTCATCGTGCCGTTGCCCGGGATCTTCGTCGACACACTCACCAATCACCTCAAGGCATGGGTCTCGTTCAGCGCCGAGGAGATCCTTTACCAACTGGGCTACCCGGTGGCCCGCAGCGGCGTCGTGATCACCATTGGACAGTACCAACTGCTGGTCGCCGATGCCTGCTCGGGCCTCCACTCCATGCTCTCGCTATCGGCGCTCGGCGCGCTATTCGTGTACCTCATGAGCCGCACATCCAGGTGGCACAACGCGCTCATGCTCGCGAGCCTGCTCCCCATCGCCTTCGTGGCCAACCTCGGCCGCGTGCTGCTGCTTGCCTTGATTACCTTTCATCACGGCGACGCCTCGGCCCAGGCGCTGCACGCCGGGCTCGGGCTGTCAGTGTTCGTTATCGCCCTGGTATTGCTGATCGGCCTGGACGGCGTGCTCGCCCGGCTGCACGCGAACCCACCCCGATGACCGCCAGATGCGTCCCATCTCGTCTGGCCCGTGGCTGGATCCTGGGCCTGCTGCTCACCGCCAGCGTACTGGGCGCCGAGCAGCTCGGGCGGGGCAAAACGACCCCGTCTTCCCCGCCGCCCGACCTCGAGGCCATCATTCCCACCGAACTCGCGGGCTGGCGCGCGTTGCCGCGCATCGGCGACCCGACCACCAATCCGGAGGTGGCCGCCAAGGTCGAAGCGGCGTACTCGCGCACGCTGCAACGCGTTTACGTCGACGAGCAAGGTCGCAGCATCATGCTTTCGATCGCCTACGGCGGTAACCAAATCGACGACAGCCTGCAGGCTCACCGCCCCGAGTACTGCTACGCGGCGCAGGGCTTCGACGTGGCCTCAGGTGGCGAAGCAACCGTGCAGACCGCGCAGGGCCGCATCTCGGTGCGCCGCCTGCTCACGCGTTATGCCAACCGGATCGAACCGGTCACCTACTGGCTGACGATCGGGGACCAAACGGCACTGCCCGGTCTGAGCCGCAAGCTGCAGCAGTTGCGTTACGGGCTGGCGGGCGAGGTGCCGGACGGCATGCTGGTGCGGGTGTCCTCGCTCGACCGCGACCCGGCAGCCGCTTACCGGCTGCAAGACCAGTTCATCGGAAGGCTGTTGGCCGCGATGCCGGAGGCCGACCGCAGCCGGATCGCCGGGCGCCGTGCCGATAGCGACACAGCAATCCCGCATGTGTTTTCAGTCTCGACACAAACCGGGAACCCGAATCGGTTTCAATGACCGCATCAACAAGGCAAACCGAACGATGCCCCAGCCACTACTCTTTCTACTGAACCAAGGCGCCACCGACGCCTTGACCGCGCTCAGGCTCAAACCCGCGGGTGCTCGTGTGGTGGCGCGCTCGGTCCTGTTCGCGGCCGATGAGAAGACCGGTGGACTGCCTGACATCGTCGCGGCCGCGCGGCAACGTCACGCACAGTTGGCCTCACTGAACATCGCGAGCCACCCGGCCGGACCGCCCGAGCCCGACTTCGGCAAAGTCGATCTGCTGGTTTTCACCGAGGACGCCCCGGACAACCGGACACTACAGTTCGAGGCCATACGCCGGCGAGTCCCGGTGCTTGCACCCGACAATTGGCAAGACGCCTGGGTGCGGGACGGCGTCACCGGCTTCCTGTACCGGGCCGGCAATCCGGACAGCCTCGCGCTGTCGCTGCTCGCTTTTGCCATCATCGCCCCGGACACCATGTACGGGATTCTGGATCGCGCCGAGCGGTATTTCCGCGCAGTCCCCACTCGGCCGGAGGCGGGTTCGCCCCGACACGCCACAGGAGAATCGAGATGACCCACGTCAACACACCCCTGGTCTCGGCGGTGATCATCGGCCGCAATGAAGGCCAACGCCTGGTCGAGTGCCTGCGCTCTGTAAACGGGGTGCGCCAGGACGGATTCCGCCTTGAAACCATCTACGTCGATTCAGACTCGACAGACGACAGCCCAGGGCGCGCGCGCACTCTTGGCGCCCGCGTCATCGAGGTCCGGCCCGAGCGTCCCTGCGCCGCCGTCGGCCGCAATGCCGGCTGGCGGGCAGCTCGAGGCGAGTACGTGCTCTTCCTCGACGGTGACACCATACTGCAGCCGGATTTCATTCGTCAGGCACTGAAGGCCATATCGGCACCGGAGATCGCCGTCGTGTGGGGACACCGGCGCGAACAGGCGCCTGAGCAGTCCCTGTACGTTCGCGTACTCGACCTCGACTGGGTCTATCCGCCGGGCGAAAGTGAATTCTGCGGCGGCGATGCCCTCATGCGGCATGTCGTGCTCGAACAGGTGGGCGGCTTCGACGACACCCTGATCGCGGGCGAGGAACCCGAACTGTGCCGCCGCATGCGGGCGCTGGGACACAAGATCCTGCACATCGACACCCCGATGACCACTCATGATCTCGCCGTCACAAGCTTCGATGCATACTGGCGCCGGGCCTTTCGCGCGGGCCACGCCTACGCCGAGGTCGCCGCGCGGTTCCGCCACAGCAATGACCCGTTGTGGCTGGCCGACTCGCGGAGGAACCTGCTCCGCGGCACCGCGCTGCTCTGCGCGCCCCTCGTGATGGTTTGGTCAATGGCCTGGCCCTGGCTGACGGCTGTCTTGCTGAGTGGCGGCGTTGCCCTGTTGGCGCGTACGGCACGCCGCTGTGCCTGGAAAACGCCCAACCCCGCCACCCGGCTCCTATATGCAGCCCATTCCCACCTGCAACAGGTGCCGATACTGTTGGGGCAACTCGCCTGGCGCATCGACGTCTGGCGGGGCCGCCGCCGTGGCCTGATCGAATACAAAGGCGCGCCCACCGCAGACATTGTCGCTGGCCGTATGGCCACGCAAGCCAAAGCCGGGCCTGATAATCCATTCGGTTAAGAGAACCTTTACACCAGCCACGACTTGCAGAAGTTCATCAAGACGGCCATACCGCGTCCAAAGAGGAAATCAGCAGGAAAGTCAAAGCAACAAAAAAGGCCTACCCTCTCGGATAAGCCTTTTTTCTTCAGCTACTTGACGCAGCTCAGTATTGGTAGCGGGGGCAGGATTTGAACCTACGACCTTCGGGTTATGAGTTCGGAAATGCCCTTAAAACCAACCAATTATCAACTACTTGCCGGGACGCCCGTTGTCACGCAAGCAGGACAAAGCACAACAACGCAGGACTGAGTCCCGCAAAAGTCACGCAAGACCACAGCGCCACAATTCCGAGTTGCCGCGTAATTCAGCAATTCGCCACCCACACGTGGATCCGGTGATGCAGGAAATCAAAGCGGCTTTCGCCGAAGAGCAAGAGCGGCAGGAGCGAATTCGTGAAGGGGCTGCAAATAGCGCGTGAATTACTACACTTTACAATCGCCTGCTCTATTCGGTTACCGACAAATGCTAATTACGGATCACGGCACTCAGCCTAAATACTTCATCAATTCGGTATCCTGTTGGATTTTGCTCGCAAAATAACTGGCCATGTTGACCAGCATCTTCGTCTTCACTCCGTCTTCCAATGCATCAAAACATACTTGCAGACAAACAGAGTCCATCGTTGCAGTGACGTTGGCCGTGCGTCGTTGCCGATTGACCAGGGCAACTTCGCCAAAAACCGTTCCAGCACCAAGTGTCGTCAATCTGAGTTGGCCACCTGCGTCGGTGTCGACCAACACATCCACCTCACCGCTCAAAATAAAATACAGGCAGTCTGCCGGATCTCCCGCACGGACGATGGGCGTGCCTGCGGCGAACTGCTTTTCCACGCCCGTCTCATTGAGATGTGCGAGCTCAATCTTCGTCATCCCGGAACAAAGGTACTGCTGGCCAAGATCCATTCTGGATGACTTAGGCGCCGACGCAAGGTCGATGCCTGCGGCTATCAGATCGTTCTCACACCATTCAACGGCATAATCTGTATCGTCGAATTCCAGCCAGCCCGGCACTTGCGCTTTATTCTCATCAGCTAACTTTTGCAGTTGCCGTCTGAATTGATATAAATGTTGGCAGGTGGTGAAGAACAGCCACTTTCCCTCTCCCACAGTACGCGCACACAATTCGCTAAGCACGAGAATGGATGACCTGTCTGCGGCAACCACACGCTTAAGATCCACTACCAGGTAATCAACATCGGATAACGCGGACAGCATGTCGAACACCACAGATTCGGCATTGCCGAACAACAGTTCCCCCTGCAACTGGTACACACGGATTCGGTGTCCTTGCGAAGACAGCAGCTGGATTTCTTCTGCATTGCGGCGCCGCCGGGACGCAAACTTGGCACAATCATGCACTTTTCGAACTATGGAGGCAGAGGTCGAGCGCGCGACATTGAAAAGATGCAGACTGAAATCTTTTGATAGCCTTTTGCACGCCTCTATGCCGCGCACACTGTTGCCCTTTTCATCAAGCGCCGGAGAAAAAACACCAAGGCCAAATTGTCCCGGAAGGACCGCCATGATCCCGCCGCCGACACCGCTCTTGGCCGGCATACCGACGTTGAAGATCCATCCACCCGAGTAATCGTACATCCCGCAGGTACTCATGACGCTCAGCACTTTCTCGACATAACGGGATTTTAAGGCCACCACACCTGTTACCGGGTTTACGCCATTGTTGGCGAGGCAGGCGCCCATCATTGCGAGATCGCGCGCATTCACCAGGATCGAGCACTGTCGGAAATACAGATCAAGCACTTCTTCCGGCTCCCGTTCGATAATCCCGTGGCCATACAGCAGGTGAGCGATGGCCCGGTTGCGATGACCCGTGTGACTCTCTGAGCGGTAAACTTTTTCATCGACGTCCAACGGATGCCCCGTATAGCCGGCGAAAGCCGAGAGAATCCGGGTCATCGTTTCAACCCCGGGTTTTTCCTCAATCATGCCCGTCGTCGCGATGGCACCCGCGTTGATCATCGGGTTTAGTGGCCGCCCGGTTTCCGATTCGAGACTGATGGAATTGAACGCTTCGCCAGAGGGTTCCACGCCGACTTTCTCAACCACGTAGTCAAGACCACGGTCTTCCAGAGCAAGGCCATAGGTTATCGCTTTGGAGATCGACTGAATCGTGAAGCTCTGACGGGAATCCCCGACCTGATAGACATGACCATCGACGGTGACCAGTGCGATGCCCAGCCAGGAAGGATCGGCACTCGTCAACTCGGGAATGTAACTGGCGAGCTCGCCCCCTGTAATCTCCAGCAGTTCCGCGTGAAGTCGTTCGAGATATTGCTGAACCGGAGACAGCTGGAGGGCTTTGTTGATCATCGCTGAGCCTGAAAAACTGAGTTTAGTACCTGTACGCG
>Ga0316187_10004014_pt1 | contig 12743 bp, 10 predicted proteins | sample CroRivburrow1_MG_FD_204927 | JGI IMG/M metagenome (GOLD analysis project Ga0316187, IMG submission 204927) | Coastal sediment microbial communities from Maine, United States - Cross River worm burrow 1 | ecosystem: Environmental > Aquatic > Marine > Coastal > Sediment | place: USA: Maine...
CGGCCCAGTCGGTTGAGAAAAGCGTGGTCTGGTATCCGGACGACCACCTGTTTCTTTTCCTTCCGCTGGCACACGTTTTTGCGCGCACTTGCGTTTATACCGCGCTGCTGTGCGGGTGTACCCTGACCTTCAACCGGAGCATGGACCTGCTGGCCGAGGATTTAAAAACCGCCCGACCCGACTGGTTTCCCAGTGTTCCACGGGTTTATGAAAAGGTCCAGGCCAAAATCATGAACACGGCCGAGGCCAAGGGCGGATTGGCGCTGAAGTTCTTCAACTGGGCATTGGCGGTCGGATACAGGGTGAGCGATTTACAATTGGCCCATCGCTCGATCCCGCCGCTTGTTTCCCTCCAGTATAAATTGGCGAACCAGCTGATATTCAAAAAAATTCAGGCCGCACTGGGGGGACGGGTACGCTGGTGCATCAGCGGCGCAGCACCGCTGAATCCAGAGGTCGGAAGGTTTTTTCATGCCGCCGGCATCCTTGTCGTGGAGGGAATCGGCATGACTGAGAACACAAGCTTTTCTAACCTGAATCGCTACGACAACTACCGTTTCGGCTGGGTCGGGCCGCCAGGTCCGGGTATCGAGCAAAAGGTTGCTTCGGACGGTGAGATTCTGTTTCGCGGTCGTAACGTCATGAAAGGCTATTACAAGATGCCGGATGAAACGGCGGCAACCATAACGGAAGACGGCTGGTTGAAAACAGGCGACCTGGGTGAAATCGATGACGAAGGCTTCCTGCGTATCACCGGGCGAAAAAAAGAAATTCTCGTCACCTCAGGCGGAAAGAATATCGGCCCGGCGGCTATCGAAGGACACCTCGCCACTTCACGGTATATCCATCAGGTTTGTGTGGTCGGTGATCGGCGCCACTATCTGACGGCACTGATATCCCTGGAACCGGAGGCGATCGGCGCTTATGCCGCTCAGCATCAAGTCGCCTTCAGTTCGGTTGACGAACTCGGCCAACACCCCCTTATTAAAAAGCTGATAGAGACCGAAATCGCCGAACGAAACAAATCTTTGGCTCCCTTCGAGACGATCAAAAAATTTACGATCGTTCCGGAATTTACAATGGACAACGAGATGGTGACACCGACACTCAAGTTGAAGAAGAGCGTTATCTTGGACCGGTTCAAAGACACCATAGATGCCATGTACAGGTGATTCCCGGTTGGAATATGTACCGAAGGATTTATGGGTAACTATTAGATTTACGACAAATCGATTCCCCCCAGTTTATCTGGGCCTAAGGACTCATCTTGGCTACACAAGATCGCATCTTTATGTCCCGCAAAGAGGTCTTGGCCGCAATTCGGGCCGATTTTCACCAATACGCGCCGCAAACCCTTCTCTTTCTCGAACTCTTCCCGCTGGTTTTCGGCAAGCGCGCGGTTATTTCCGGAACTTCCCGGGATGAGCGCTTGTGGATGGCCGAGCGCGGGCGGAAGATGTTTCAAATCAGCCCCCGGGATCTGGGCATCCGCCTCTGTGATGAACTGGAGCATACCAGGCCGCCATTGGAAGTTCTGGCCGCGGTCTGCCGACGTGTTTTCAGAACCGTCGCCCAACCGGGTGAGTCCGACCGCCCAGGTGAAGCCGGCATATGGCTGTTTACAGGCATGGAAGATTTCTCATGCCGCCAGTGCGGACACTGCTGCCGTAGCCTCGACTACTATGACCAACTCACGGAAGCCGACTATAACCGCTGGCAGGCGTCGGGCCGAACGGACATCCTGAAAAAAGTGCGGCGTGTCAAACGGGAGAACAACACGTTCGCCTACCGCATGTGGGAAAGAATTGGCACCGGAAAAACGGGGAGTCCCTGTCCATGGCTCCACAAAATACCAACCCAAAACCACTGGGAATGCCGGATCCATGAAGTCCGCCCGGAAATCTGTCGCCAGTATCCCGGTAGTCGCAAGCATGCAGAGATGACCGGCTGCCCGGGCTTCAAGACGTCGTAACCGTTGACCCGACACCTATAACCCTATTCCCGATAATTCAAGTGGTTTCACTTTAACAACACATCTTCGTATTTTGTGGAAAAGTTACGATCTGAGACTCTAACCACCAAATAGAATCTCACTTGACAACTGAAACATCCTTCGATAAATTTTATGCACAATATCGCGCTTCGTTTACTTTCGTTTGAAGTCTCCTCACTTTGACCTGCAGCTGAATCCGGTCCACCACTCTCAATGCACTGCCATTTCGTTCCCTGAGCGCGGCTCCAGATCAATTTCATTCGCTTCCTAAACGCGCGTTCTTACCTACTTTCAGTGACGTCTTTGACATCGTTTTTGGGTGCAGGGGGGTAGTTTAAGGTTGGCTTGCAGCGTGACATGTTCACCAGTGAGCCGGTCAGGGAGTCGCAAATGAAACGATATATCAAGTGGTTAATACTGTCCGGCGCCCTATTTTTAGGGATCTCGGCCCTTTCGGATAAACCCCTGGCCACCGCTGACTGCGCAAGCGAAAATCAATGTGTCAAGTGCCACACCAATGTCAAGGGGCTCATCCGGCTGGGATGGGAAATCGAGAAAATCAAAGGAAAACCGACCGCGTCCCAGGAGATCGCGGGCGAAGGATGAGGGGGACCCTTGGCTCCGTTGGAGCCCTATGAAAAAGTTTATGTTTCCAAGGCGTTTTTGGATACCGAACATGGTCAATTGGAATGCGATGCGTGCCACGGCGGAAATCCCAATGATTCAAACTGGCAGACGGCCCATAAGGGTGTCGTAAAGGATCCTACTTTCCCAGACCCGTCTGACGCTTGCGGGTCATGCCATAAAGAGATCGCTGCCACGGCACCGCAAAGCCTTCATTATACCCTGGCGACATTTGATCGAATTATCCATCAGCGTATCAGCCAGGCGGATACAACCCGGGAAAAGGTGATGGCCGCCAAGGAGAAACACTGCGCACAATGCCACGCCAGTTGCGGACAGTGCCACGTCAGTCGTCCGAATTATGTGCGCGGCGGTCTCCTTGCCAAGCACATTTTTAAAAAAAGTCCGCTCATGGATGTTACTTGTGCCAGCTGCCACGGAGGAAGAGTGTTTGGAGAGTATACTGGTTTGAACGATAAGTATGCGCCTGACGTTCACTTCGAAAAGGAAGAAATGACGTGCATGGCCTGCCATCAGGCCATAGAGATGCATGCGGATCCCGGAGAGGTGCCGACCCGTTTTAATGTTCCCCGCCGCCCCGATTGTCTCCGATGCCACCCGCAAGTGCAAGCGGAAAACACGCCCAATGAAGCCCATCGATTGCATCTGCAGAAACTCGCCTGTCAAGTGTGCCATGCTCAAGAAAACAAGAATTGTTTCTCGTGCCACGTTGGCACCGATCAAAAGGGATTGCCCTATTATAAATGTAAGCAGACCGTTATGTTGCTTAAGATCGGTCTGAACCCGCTAAAAACAACAGAGCGTCCATATGATTATGTCGTGCTCCGGCATTCACCGACCAATCCAGAACTTTTCGATTTCTATGTTAAAAACGCACTCAGCCGATTCGACAACCTGCCCACATGGAAACTGGATACACCCCACAATATCCGGCGGATAACAAAGCAGAACCAGTCCTGCAACAACTGCCACGGCAATCAGGCGCTATTCCTAAAACCAGCGGATGTGGCGTCATGGGAGCTTTCCGCCAATGCCATGGTCATCGTTCCAGACAGCAGAATGCCAAAAGAATTGATCGATCGATAAGAACTGACGGTCTTTTAGGGTCACGGCAAGAAATAATTCCACACGATTGCGCGGAATTGTGGTTTGTCTACAAGGCACATCCTCCGGCGCATATCGAGATACGTGTTGGTGGATGTAACACAGTAGACGGACCATAAGTCAAGCAAGAGGTGAAATTATTTCTTGCCGGAACTCTTGATAACCGGCCGACAGGCTGGCTGCCAACCTAAAACCATATTGCAGAAAAAGGAGGACTATCATGCGTAGACGTACATTGATTTTTCTCGCCATTATCGTTGGTCTTATTTATTCGGCCCAAGTGGCCAATTCTGATTACTCGTATAAGGCAAACAAGGAACATCTGGGCGGTAATGTCACACCGGCCGAAGCCTACGAAATGGTCAAGAAAGATCCTCAGCACATGTTTCTTGTGGATTGCCGGACCCGAGCAGAATACCAGTATGTGGGACATCCCGTCGGTGCCTACAATATCCCCATCCGGTTTTTGACAACCAAAATCGGAAAAAAAGGCTATGCAGAGGAAGCCAATTCCAATTTCGGCAAAGACTTGCTGACCCGTTTCACTCCTGAAACCGATACGCTGATCATTTTGTGCCGCAGCGGCAACCGGAGCTGTACGGCCTGCAACGAAGCCATAAAAGCGGGCTTCGCCGAAGATAAGGTCTTCAACATGATGGGGGGCTTCGAGGGCGGAAAGAACAAGAACAAAGATAGCCTTTATTATGGTAAACGCTGGGCCGGGGGCTGGAAATTGGAGGGCTTGCCGTGGACCTACTCGATGGATAAAAACCTGCTGTACAAGCTTGACGTAGACAAAATGGTCGCTTCTGATTAGGACCAATCGCGGCGCTGATCAAACGGCGCGGGCCGCTCTTATCCTATTCTTAATGCGGTCCGGTAGGCCGGGGGCACGGCTCGCCGAACTGGACGGAACAAACTACCGGGGCAAGAGACTGTCTTTAAGCTCACATTGACGGGGTTCCGTGGAACATCCCCTCGAATCCCGAAAGCCAAAATTCACCTGAACAGGCTGAAGCGTTACACCAGGACAATTTCCCGGACCTTGGCGCCGCAGGTGAACATCATATCGAGAACCGAGAGGTTGGCGATAAAATCGCCCCACATCTGGGGATAAATATACTCGGGCTTTTTGAAAGAGACCAATTCAAGACCTTCCGAAATAAAACGAGACGGATCATAATAGGCCAGAGCCGAAGACTGAACCAGAAATTGGGTAGACCCCAAGGACTTGCAGATATCGATAATCACCGAAGTCCCTTTTCCCGAAACACCCAGCTCCGACATAAGCATTATTCGGGTCTTGATCTTGAGATAGTCCGAAATATAGTTGATGATATCCAGATTCAAGCCCAGTAGGTCGTCATACTGCAGGGATAGGACCCGTTCCATTAATCCCATATGATCCCGGAAAAAGGGGGCATTGGAATAGGCGCTTTGAAGGCTGCGCAAATACTTTTTTTTCCAGTTTCCGGCGTGGCAAATTCGAACCTCACTGATTTTTTGCAACCCCAGCCCTTTTTTCCGCACAGGGATGGTCATCCATAGGGTACCTTGATCGTTTTTAAACCGGTTGCGGGTGACCCAGGTTGTTTTGAGGGGTAACTGCACATCATCAAGGATGACAAAATAGTCCGAAAGGTGGGCCTTGTAAAAAAAGCCTGGATAAGGGGCAAAATAAGGCTGGTTTGTCGATATGATCATTTGTGTTATTTGTCACCGAAAAATCGCAGCTCTCGTCTTATAAAATGAAACCACGGTTTTCGCATCCGCACTGGGATTAAGTCGATGTGGGCATGGAATATAACCCGATCGTAACCATTCACAAGGTCGCAAAGTCCGATGCGCTTCAAACAACCTAATTGTAAGCGTTTACAGGGTGCCGCAGATGCAAGGCGTCGGGTGCGCAGACGACCTTTTGTACTTCAAGTGCCCGACAACAAAGCAGATGCGGTGCCCTGTGAACGCTTACGCCCGATCGGCTATTGGGTCCCGATAAAGAACGGCCGAAAACAGTTTGGGTCCCATTGCAAAGCTCGATCGATCTCATCGAGAAGCTTGCCTTTGTCTTCGGGCAAATTTCCTGACAGATCCAGGTAGTTGGTGTAGTGATCACTGGTTAAGATGGTTCGACAGTGAAGATTTTCTATCAGCAGTCTTGTTTCCTGCAAAACCTGGTGCGGAGAAAGAAGTTGAAACTGATCTTTTTTGATCTGGTGCAATAAAAGAGTATTGATTTTAGGCACGAGAGTTCGCAGTCGCACAAAATCCGGTTCGATTTCAGTGAGCGCCTCGGCAGTTTTCACCGCATGTTTGCCCGAGCCTTCAACGCCGCCCAGCCCTAAAACAACATATTCGCTGAGCTGCATACCCGCCGCTCTTACTATCTTACCGGCTTCTATCTGCTCGGAGGCAATCGTGCCTTTCTTCACCCTTTTCAAGGTGTCATCATCCCCGCTTTCGAGCCCCACATGAATCCGACTCAGGCCGGCATCGCGGAGCGTCACCATGCCAGCCAGTCCCTTTTCAGCGATGTACTGAGAAGATCCATACACGGTAATTCTTTGAAGACTCCGAAATTTATCCATACTGTAGCGGCATATAGCGGCCAGGTCCCGGATCGGCATGGCAATGGAATTGCCGGCCGGGAAGAAGAGAGATTTTACCTTCTCCCCATAGACATCACACGCCTCATCGATGTCTTCGCAGATTTCCTTCACAGGCCTTACCCTGTACAAGGGTCCTTTCTTGTAGACCATGCAGAAGGTGCACTTGTTGTGCGGACATCCCACTGTGGCCTGAATCAAAAGGCTGTCGGCTTCACTCGGTGGCCGGTATATGGGACCTTCATAACGCAAGAAGCACTTCCCTTCGGTTCACTGTTTCCGGGCCGCGACCACCAGGCGGTGGTTCATGCAGCCGACATCTTCCACGCGGTTTAAGGCCGACGCATCGGTATGGACCTGCACGTCGGCGAAACCCGCGCGGGAGACGAGCGCAGCCAGATCGTCCGCGCCATAAAGGCGGATGCAGTAAGTTCTATCTCGGATCATCCCCTGTCCTTTGCTCAGCACCATCTCCCGGGCGCAGACAAGACCGTCTTTTACTTCCCGCTGGCGGCAGACGACCACGTCATCGCCGATCTCGTGCCAGGCATGAGGAGCGATCTTCGTGCTCACGGCCTCCCCATCGGAGACGTCCAGCAGCAGCCAGCCCCGCGACTTGAGGATGCGCCGACTCTCCTGCAGGATGCGCAGGTCCGCATCCGGTTCCGGGATGTAGCCTAAAGAGTTCCCCAGGATGAGCACGTGATCGAAGGCCTCGGAGGTCAACTCGGTTTGACGAGCATCGCCCTGCACGAACTGAACGGGATAGCGCCTCTGAGCGGCCACCCGCGCACCGATGTCGAGCAGCGGCTGCGAGTAATCCAGCACGGTGCAGTCGCGGAACCCGCGTTGGCAAAGCTCCAGTGTATGCCGCCCGTGACCGCCGCAAAGATCGAGGATGCAATCATGGGGCTGCATGGGAACAAGTGCAAGGAAGATATCGATTTCCTGCCGCGTGATGTCGTCATCGCCGACACTGCGGGCATCGGTCACCAGGTATACTTCGTCGAACAGGGTCTTCCACCAGTCGGGGTCCACGTCTATGGTCATGACTCCTCCAGGTGCGCACCGAAACCGAACAGGCCGTCCGCCGCAAAAATGGCCGGGCCGCCGTGCCAGGGCTGCAGACGCGCGATTTCCAGTTCTTCCTCTTCGATATCGATGTAGTCATCCAGTTCGCCGGCATGCCACATCTGCTCCAGCTTGATACTGTCATCCCACATGGCCCTGCAGTAAGTGCCCAGCTCGGCCAGCTGTTCCGCCGTGATGATGCGGGGTCGCAGAGCGATCTTTATCGGTCCTAAAAGGTAGGTGAATTTTTCCTTCAGCGCCAGTGCGACCTGCTCGTTTTCGATCGCCAGCAGATCGCCATAATCCATCTCCACGATGGTGCCGTTGATGCGATCGACCGCCTCGCGCACTGTCATGGGGGATTTCAGAATCGCCATGGGCTGCACACCGCCGCCACTGCCCACGTTGGTGGGCACATCCCCGAACCGGCACAAAAAGCCGAAGACCCGGTCGGGACCGATCAGACACCGGAAGTCTGTCTGGCGATTCTTGAGAACGATCCGCCCCCGTCCACGGTCGATTTCCGGCATGGCTTCCCCCCACAGGCCCAGCGCGACTTTCTCCTGAACGATATACCCGCCCTGGGCAAGGGCCGTCTCAATGACCTCGTCCGCATCCTGGCCGACCTCACCCACCTTCACGCCGATCCCGGAATAGCCGCGCTCGGGTTTCAGCACCAGGTTAGGCCAGTTTTGACGGGTCCACTCGACCAGGTCCCCGATCGACTCGCTCCGGGGGCCGGTCGTCCGGCGGGAGAAAAAACGCCGGGTCCAGGGGGTTCGATTCACGGTTTCCGGATTGAAGCGCACGGACTGCGGTCCGGTGATGACCTCGAACATGCTTTTCACATTGATGGGTTCGGTGCCGCGGGGATTGAGAACCCGGTTTTCCCGGATGGCCTGGTAGAGCGGTGTCAGATCGTGCTTGCGGTGCAGTTTGAGGAAAACGTCGTTGTTGAAATCCATGAATATCAGTGAAACCGGCCGTCCCTGGTGGCAAACGCGACCGTTTTGCTGCTCAAACTCGTGGGGGGCGGCCAGGATGCCGGTAATACCGTCCACGGCGTCCAGCCGCCGGGCCAGATTGATGTTCTCGGTGACATTGGTCAAGGTTTCCTCTTCGGCCACCACAGCCAGCAAACCGGGATTGGCGTCTTCTCTTTGACGGTGGACCGCAAGCAGCATCTCGGCGAAGCTAACGACCGGATAGAGCATCGGGTGGTCGAAATTCAGGTCGACCCCGGTGGGCCTGACCTCGTTGATCTTCCGCCACACCACCTTGGCGATTTCCTGGGTGATCCGCTGATAGTCCCAGCCTCCGGGACTGCCGAGGTTCCATTCCGAATGATAGCCGAGAAAACTGGACATGCTTAATCTCCTTGCCGCAGCACCTGCTCTAAATAGTTAAAACCGATTTCCCCCTGCGCCAAAACCCGCCGGGCGAATGCGACCGGATTTGTTTCCTTTAGGTAAAAGGCGTCGTACAACCGACGAAAGCGGCGCCGCCCTATGGTGTATGCCAATTGGTAGCCCGGTTTCAAGCAATATCGTTGGACCATCGCCCCGGCCCGAAGGGGGCCGATTCCCTGCGAGGTCAGAAAAGCGGCGGCTTGGTCGAGCGTTCGCCGGCGCATGTGAATATCAAAATCGACTTGTCCGCGTATGGCGCGCCAGAAACGCCGCTTGGCCATCAGCATACGGTCGACCGGGGTGGAGAAAAACCCTGTTTCGAACATGAGCTCTTCCGAAAAACTGGCCCAGCCTTCGTAGAAAATCGGAAACTCGATATGGCGCCGGATCGGGCGCTCCTGACGCCAGCGGCTTGTGTCCAGCAGGTGATGGCCGGGAAATGTTTCATGGGCTGTCAGCAGACGGTAATCTGCTGGAATCCTCGCCCCTGTGCCTGTCTCCAGAATAAAGAACGTGCCGCCCCGGGGCGGATGGGCCGGAGGCATGCTGAAAGCGGCATTGCTGCGGACCGGCCGCATGTAATCCGGAATCCCTTCGACCTTGACCGGACATTCCCGCACCAGGTCCGCCGTGATCAGCCCTTGCGCTGAACAATGCCGGGCCAGGTCCGAGATGGCGTTCCGGTAAATTTCGCGAGCACCGCCCGGCGGCATTTGCGGGAGAGGCAGACCGTCGACGACCGTCTGCCATGGGCGACCGGGTGCGATGGATGCAGACGCTTGCGTCAATATCGAGCGGGTTTCCGCAATTTCGAGTTCCAGCTCGCGGGCGATGTCCTCCGGCCCGAGAAAGCACCCCATGTGATAAGTGGCGATTCGTTCATATAGCTCAATCGGCAACAGGGTGTCCTCACGGACGCGGGCCTGCCTGAGATGTGTGCCCAGCCGATCGAAGGCATTCTTGATGGAGATTCGGCAAGCCTCCGGCAGTGACAGGGAATCCAGCCACTTCTGCTGCTTGGCGAGCATATCGATTCCCAGATCGCGGAAAAGACGAGGGACGCGATTCAGATTCCGTCCGGCCTGATCGAGAAATGCGGGAAGATGCTTCAAGCGGGCCTTCAGGGCCTGCGATCCGGCTTCAAAAGCTTCCGCCAATCCGATGCCGACAATCGTGAGGTAAAACGTCGGCTGGGTTTCGTACACCCTGACCAGTGCGAGTTGGTCGCGAAGCGTCTGGATGGCGCGGCGCAGCATATCCGCATCGATGGCCTGGGCCGACGACAATAGGGGCGACGGGTGTTGGCCGAGTTCGCGGTCCCATCGGGTCAACTGCCTGATGGCGTTCGCCAGAGTTTCTGTAGAGAAGTCATCCCAGCGGGACCAATCGAACCTTTTGGCCTTGGCCTGGGGGAAAAAATGAAATTCATCGCTGGCCATGCAGACCGGAAACTGCGCTGCCAATGTATCGAATATATCGCCGGCATCAAGCACCGGTTTTCTGTCGCCATTGTTGTCAACGTCTTGATCAGGCATTGGGAGCGGTAAGAAGAGGGTCGACGGTCGGTTTACGTTTCATGAAATCCCCGGCGTAGTGTTCTACACAATTGATTAAATGGTGTGATGCTGATTCGTTAGATTTTTAGAATCCATCAGCTTGCCTCCGGTGTCAACCCTCAATGGATCGATGACATAGGAAAAAGGATTCTATAGGCTTTAAGGTAAAGGTTTTGGACTGCGTTATCGGTCGTCGGCGTATTACAATACAGCCTTCTCCCTCTGGCCTTGCCAAAAACTTTATCATGAAGCCTATATCGCCGTCTATTTTGTACAAGTTAACATTTAAAAATTGGTCCGTTATCCTACATCCATAAAAACGGGTCTTGCTTGATTCATCCAAAGGGGTGCTTAGAATAGATGATAATTACCGCTTAGTCCGTATCGATTTTCCCTTCAATCGATAATTGCGGATTAAATAACATTGGACACGAAATAACCGTATCGCATCTATGACGAGGTAGCCATGCGAAAGAGATATATACTGCTGATAACAGGACTAATAACGGTCTTCTTTGCTGCCGGTCTGCTGCTGTTTCCGCAGCTGAGAGGCGGCGGGGAAAAGACCTCCGGATACGCGCTGGCACGGGTACCCACTCGGCCACCGGTTCCCGTGGTAACCGCCATGGTCACAAGTGAACCGTTCACGGAAAAATTGGAGGCCCTGGGGACGACCAAGGCAAACGAATCGGTGGTGGTCACCCCAACCGTAGAGGAGCGCGTGGTCGCCATCCTTGTTGATGACGGCGAATTTGTCAACAAAGGTCAAGTGTTGGTAAAACTGGACGACAGCGAAGCCCAATACCTGCTGGCTGAAGCCAGAGCCGCGCTCAAAGAGCAGCAACAGCAGTTCGAAAGGATGCGCCGGTTGGCAAAGACAAACGCCACTTCCCGGTCACAACTGGACGAAGAGAAGGGGTTGCTCGATATAGCCGTAGCCAAAGTGTCGCTTCTGGAGGCTCGTTTGCAGGATTACACCATTCGGGCCCCCTTTACCGGAATTCTGGGCATCCGCCAGATCAGCACCGGCGCCGTGGTGGATACGGATACCGTAATCACCACCCTGGATGACACCACCACCATTAAACTCGACTTCACCGTGCCGGAAGCCTACCTCGGCGTTCTGAAAAACGGAATGTCTGTTTCCGCACGCAGTCTCGCATATCCGGATCGGCGGTTTAATGGCATGGTGACCGCCATCAGCAGCCGCGTCGATCCTGAAACCCGCACCTTGACGATCCGGGCCAAGATTCCCAACCCGGATAGGTTGCTCAGACCAGGCATGCTCTTGACCGTGGACCTGGTTAAAAACCGGTCCCAATCCCTGATCATCCCGGAGGAGGCCGTCATCCAGGAGAAGGATAAAAAATTCGCTCTGGTGGTGACGCCCGACAACACGGTAGAGAAAAAAGAGATTGTCACCGGCCGGCGAAATCCGGGAAAGCTGGAGGTGATCAGCGGTTTAAACGCCGGACAGCAGGTGATCGTTCAGGGTCTTACCCGCGTCAGGCCGGGCAGTTCCGTCAACGTGGTCGAAGCTGGCGAAGCCGGCCGCCGTTCCGGGTAGCTCCATGATCCTTTCCGATGTTTCCATTCGGCGCCCGGTTCTGGCGACAGTCATCAGTCTGCTGCTGCTGGTGTGCGGCGTCATCAGTTTCGATCGACTTCCGGTGAGGGAATACCCGGATATCGACCCACCGGTGGTTTCCGTCGAAACGGCATACCCCGGTGCAGCCGCAGCGGTTGTCGAAACCCGCGTGACGCAGATCGTTGAAGACACCATCAGCGGGATCGAGGGCATCCGCTCCATCGACTCCGTCAGCCGCGACGGCATCTCCGAAGTTACGGTGGAATTTAACCTCGACCGCGACCTGGAAGCCGCGGTCAACGACATCCGGGACCGGGTATCCCGTATCCTGGACAACCTGCCGGACGAGGCCGACCCTCCTGAAATCTTCAAAGTCGATTCCAACAGCAGTGTCATCTTGTGGTTGAACCTGGTCAGCGATCGGATGGACGGACTGGAGCTGACCGATTATGCCGAACGTTACCTGGTGGATCGATTTTCGGTGCTGGACGGCGTGGCCCGGGTGTTTGTGGGCGGCGCCCGCCGCTACGCCATGCGCATATGGCTCGATCGCCAGACCTTGGCCGCCCAGGAGGTCACCGTTGCCGACGTCGAGCAGGCCCTTCGCAGCCAAAACGTGGAGCTTCCCGCCGGCCGCGTGGAATCGACCCGCAAAGAGTTCACCGTCAGGGTGACCCGCCCGTACAACACCGCCGAAGACTTCGGTCGGTTGGTAATTCGCCAGGGACGGGACGGCCACCTGATCCGTCTCCGAGACGTTGCCCGCGTGGA
>Ga0316187_10004015_pt1 | contig 12741 bp, 15 predicted proteins | sample CroRivburrow1_MG_FD_204927 | JGI IMG/M metagenome (GOLD analysis project Ga0316187, IMG submission 204927) | Coastal sediment microbial communities from Maine, United States - Cross River worm burrow 1 | ecosystem: Environmental > Aquatic > Marine > Coastal > Sediment | place: USA: Maine...
GCGCTTCGGCTTCGAATGCCGCATCAGCAACAATCTCATCAATGATTTCGTCCAGTTGCAGCGATTGGTGTTGAATCTCAATCGCCCCCTGTTCGATTCGGGCCAGCGTCAAGACCTCGCCAATCAGCTCATTGAGCAGGTTGGCCTCTTTCTCAATGCGGTCGAGCTCCTCCTGTGCGTTATCTCCGGCGGCATTCCTCGCCAATTCGAGTCCCACCTGCAGTCGCGCCAGTGGTGAACGCAGTTCGTGGGAGATGTCACGCAGCAGCTGCTTGTGGCTGCCAAGCAGTGACTCCAGCTGTGCGGCCATGTTATCGATGCTGACTGCCAATGCCCCCAGCTCATCGCTGCGGGAGGCCACGGCTGGATCTGTTCTTGCATTCAGCAACCCGGCACCAAGCTGTTCAGTGGTCTGTTGAAGTGCGCGGATCGGACGGGTGAACATGCGTGTCAGCAGCCAGCTGATGAGCATGATAGCGATCAGGGCAATCGTGATGCGCATGAGTATTGCCTGACGGCCGGTCTGTCGCATGCTTTGCGGTGGCAGGCGCATGGTAGCCACCCAGAAGTAGTGTTGTGACTGGTAGGTCAGAGGTATAGCGACAGCCAGGCGGGGAGGATCTATCAGGGTTATGCGTCTGTTCTGAGTTGCGACCTGATCAGCAAGTCCGCGCAACTCAGGTGGTAGCGGGCGCCTGTGCAGTGAATTTCCCTCGCTATCCAGCAGGCCACCATGCATACGCTGATCCCTCATGGCATGGCGATGCCACTGCCGGTAGGCATTCATGCCGCCCTCATGATAGAGACCAGCCGCTGTTTCACCGAGTGCTGTCATGGTTTGCAGCTGCTTTTCGATCTGCTGGTTTTCCGCAAGCCATTTCTGACTTAACCATCCGGAGATGGCAGCTGTCAAAACCAGTGTTGCCACCAGCAACAGAAATACCTTCCAGAATAGACGCATGCTTTAGATCCTATTCAACGGGGACAAACAGCCAGCCGACACCACGCACGGTTTTGATGCGTGGTTCGTCATTGGCCAGTGGTGCAAGCTTTTTGCGCAGATGGCCAATATGAACATCGAGCGTGCGGTCGAATGGTCCATAGTGTTTGCTCAGGGCGCTCTTGCTCAGATCCTGTTTCGAGACCACTTCGCCGGCCTTCTCCATCAGGGCTACGAGAATATTGTATTCGGTGGCGGTCAGATCCAGTGGGACACCAGACTCGGAAATGGTACGGGATTGCGGTTGCCATTCGATGCTGCCGAAACGGTTGGCTTCATTGCTCTTCTGTTCAGGTTGCTGCTCAGTTCTGCGCAGTATGGCCCGGATTCTGGCAGCGAGCTCACGTGGGTTGCATGGTTTTGGAAGGTAGTCGTCAGCACCGAGTTCCAAGCCGATGATGCGATCCATCTCCTCGCCTCGGCCAGTCAGCATGATTACCGGGACCTGGCTGAAGCCACGCAGTTCGCGCAGCACATCCATACCATTTTTGCCCGGCATCATGATATCGAGAATCAGCAGTTCGAAATCGTTTGCCCTGATCTGTTCAAGTCCGCTGTTGCCATCGTGGGCGCAGGTTATTTCAAAGCCTTCACCGGCAAGGAAACGCTGAATCAGTTCACACAGTTCGACATCGTCATCAATCATCAGAATGGCCATATCGCTATATTGCCATGAAAAGCACCTTCGGGAAGCTGCTTTTACACTTCCTTTACATTCATTTGCATCTTCTTTGCAGAGCCCATGCCCAACGTTGCACGGAAAGGCTCATCATTCGATCTGCGCCGAAGAGCGTAGTTAAGATTCCAAGGAGTTGATGATGAGTGAGCAGAAAATAGTGAAAAGAGAGAGCGGCCTGAAAACAGCTGTGTTTTTCGTGGTTGCATCGGCCCTGTTTATTACCGGTGCCAATATGGCCTATGCATTCGGTGGTCATGGCAGTGAAAGGAACATGGAGCGCCATTCACAACGGATCGCTGAAAAACTGAATCTGAGCGATAGCCAGCGTGATCAGTTCAAACAGATTCACGAGCAGGGACGTGCCGAAGGTAAGAGTATTCACGAAGCGATGCAGAAAAATCGTGAGGCACTGCAAAACCTTGACCCATCTGCCAAGAATTACGCCAAACAGGTGGCAGTACTTGCCAATGAAAAGGCGGAGCTGGTTAAGCAGATGGTGACCCACAGGAGCGAGGTTCGTGCCGAAGTGCATGCGATGCTGACACCTGAACAGCGCGAGAAAGCCAAACAGATGAAGATGGAGCGCAAGGGTAAAGGCAAACGCTCCGGTGATGGTCCGAGAGGCAAAGGAGAGTGTAATAATCGGTGACTGACCCAAGGCTCAGGCCAGTGAAGAGACGCCCTGCATTTGCAGGGCGTTTTTTTATGCGTTCACGGTTATGATGCGCCCATGCCAATCATGACCCTTAACCATCTCGATAAAGCGTTTGGATCACAGGTGCTGTTAGACGACATCAGCCTGAGTATCGGGCGCGGTGTGCGCATCGGGCTGATCGGTCGAAACGGTGAGGGTAAATCGACCCTTCTCAAGATTATGGCCGGTCTCATCGAGCCGGATCACGGTGACGTGACATGCCGTTCGGGCACCAAAGTGGCCTATCTGCCGCAGGCACCCCATTTCGATGCAGGTTTTAGTGTATTCCATGTTGTAGCAGAGGGGCTTGGTGATGTGGCACGAACGCTTGAGTTGTATCACGAGACGCTGAAGCTGCTTGAGAGTGATAGCTCCGATGCCCTGCTGCGTAAGGTGGATGAGCTTCAGGGTGAGTTGGAGAGAACCGGAGCTTGGCAGTTGCATAACCGTATCGAGACGGCGATCTCTAAACTGAAGCTGGATGCGGACCGCGATGTGGGCGAACTCTCCGGTGGTTGGCTGCGTCGTGTAGCACTGGCGCGTGCAGTGGTTTCTGAGCCGGATGTGCTGCTGCTCGATGAGCCGACCAACCATCTCGATATCGCATCGATTGAATGGTTGGAAGATTTTGTCGCGTCATTTCCTGGATCGGTATTGTTTATTACCCATGATCGCTATTTTCTCGATGCTGTTGCAGAGGAAATCATTGAACTTGATCGCGGTCACCTGACCCATTTTCCCTGCTCCTATGCCGAATATCTGGAGAAGAAATCAGAGCTGCTATCGCAGGAGGAGAGTAATCATCGCAAGTTCGACAAATTACTGGCCGGTGAGGAGCGCTGGATCAGGCAGGGGATTCCAGCCCGGCGCACGAGAAATGAGGGACGGGCACGGGCGTTGGAGGATCTGAGAAAGCAGCGGGCAAGCCGGCGTATGCGCGGCGGTGATGTTGATCTGCGCGTATCTTCCGGTATTAAACCGGGCAAGATGTTGATGGAAGCGGTTGAGGTTTCGCATGCCTTTGGTGAGACGTTGATATGTGAAAAATTCAGTCACAAGATTATGGCGGGTGACCGGGTTGGTTTGATAGGCCCCAACGGTGTTGGTAAAACAACCCTGCTTAAGATTCTTCTCGGCGAGATGGATGCGAATGCTGGCCGGGTACGTCACGGCGTGCGGCTGGCGCCTGCCTTCCTGACTCAGATGCGCGAATTGAATCCAGAAACGAGAATTAAGGATGTGCTGCTTCCGCAAGGTGGCAACTATGTGCATATCGGTGGCCACGAGCCACGCCATATTGTCAGTTATATGCAGGACTTCCTGTTTGATAAAGAGCGGTTGAATTCGCGTGTGGCAGCGCTTTCCGGTGGTGAGCGTGGACGCTTGATGCTTGCGAAACTGTTGCTGGAACCAGCCAATCTTCTGGTGCTTGATGAGCCGACCAATGATCTCGATATCGGCACGCTGGCAGTGCTGGAAAAGGCGCTGGCCAATTATGAGGGTACCGTTATTTTGGTTTCCCATGATCGTGCTTTTATGGATCGCGTTGCTTCGCGTGTGCTGGCCTTTGAAGGTGATGGCATCATCATTCCGATTGAGGGTGGTTATTCCGATTATCAGGCCTGGAAAACCCGGCAGTTGGAGAAGGCACAGCAGCAGGCAGAGGAAGAGAAGAAACGGGGGGCACCGGCACAAATTGTTCCGAAAGCCATAAAGAAATTAAATAAGCTCTCCTACAAAGAACAGCGCGAACTCGATGGGCTGCCGCTTGAAATTGAGGCTATGGAAACTGAGAAGGGGGTGATTGAAGTCCGTTTCTGTGAACCTGACTATTTCAGCAGTGATGCCGAAGGCTTCCAGAAAGATCAGACACGCCTGAATGAACTGGAATCTAAGCTTGAGCTAGCCTACGCACGCTGGGAAGAGCTCGAAGCCAAACAGGATGAACTGGCCGGTTAGGGTTAATCGCAAGAGAGCCGAGCGGTTCAGTTCTGGGGTCGGTTTAATGTTTTGGAGAGTTTTTGCTTCTGAGTCAAACATGGATTCATCCTCTCCTGCACCATCAAATCGCTGCAACTTCGTCGAACTGCGGTTAGGTTACCGCGCATGCCAAAACTACTATTTCATCTCGGAGAACTCTCTCTTAAGGGTAAGAACCGTTCCGTGTTCGAGCGCCGAATGGCGAAGAATATTAAACGTGTTATTCAGCCGGTTATCAAGCCCGGTGGTATTCACCGTGAACATGGCCGCATGACGGCTGATGTTGAATCAGTATCAGATGAGCTGATCAACCTGCTCTCGCTGATTCCCGGCATTCGTAATTTCTCTGTGGCGGAATCGTGTGAGCTCGATCTTGCTGCGATGCAGGAGGCTGCCAAGGCCGCAGTACTTGCCGATTTCGGCCCTGATGTGGAGGGCAAACGCTTTCGAGTTACCGCCAAGCGCAGCGACAAACGTTTTCCGATTAAAACGCCGGAGTTGAATTTCGAGATCGGCGGATTTTTGAAAAACCAGCTGAATCTGGCTGTGAACCTTAATAATCCCGAGATCGATGTGCGTGTTGAAATCGGGTTGAAAGAGGCCTACATCTACACCCGTAAGATTGTTGGTATCGGCGGGCTACCTGTCGGTTCATCCGGGCGTGGCGTAGTGCTCTTCTCCGGAGGCATTGATTCACCCGTTGCAGCTTACACGATGATTAAACGCGGCATGGAAGTGGTGCTGGTTCATCTTTATAACAGCACGATCAATCGCGACTTTGTTAAGATCAGGGATCTGGCACGTCAGCTTTCACTCTATCAGGGTAGGGTGAAGCTTTACCTTATCGATCTTGAAGAGTTTCAGCGCCATGCAATTGCCAATGTGTCGGCTGAGTACCGCATGATCATCTACAAACGCCAGATGATCCGCTCAGCCGCCAAAATTGCTCATCTGGAAAATGCACAGGCGCTGGTGACCGGCGATTCGCTTGGCCAGGTGGCAAGCCAGACCTTGGCTAATATTCATGCCATTTATGACGCCTCCGACCTGCCGCTTCTGCCACCGCTGATCGGCATGGATAAAGAGGAGATTATTGCTCTCGGTCGCCGTATAGGCACCTATGAGATCTCCATCGAGGAGTACTGCGATATCTGTTCATTCCTGATCGCCAAACATCCGGAAACGCACGGTCGCCGTGATCGCGTGGCAGAGCTTGAGAGCCTGCTGCCATTGGAAGGGCTGGAGTATCCAACCCGGACGATCTGGTTCGATGGTGGCCATGAAGAGGATGACAAACAGGCAGCTTATTCTGCATGAGTGAACACAAGAGCAGAATCAAACGAACTCTCGGGCTCCTTCTTTTCTGGTCTTCATGGTTGTTATGGGGAGCGATGCTCATCGTGCCTTTCATGCTCGATAGCGATGCGACAACAATTACGCTTATCGTAACCTCTCTGCTAGTGGCTGCGGAGGTTAGCTTTGCGGCAAGCCTGCTGTTACTCGGTCGGCCCTTTTATAATGCGGTCAAAGCGCAACTGAAACCGCTGTGGCAAAGAGTAAGTGGCAACAACGCTTCCGAGTAAAGCTATTTAGGGTTATTTTTTTTGACTGCGGATGGATCATCAGTGCTATCCTTTAGTCTGCGTGAGATATTCTTTTCACTACTGCTGAATGTGAATCGCCCAGATAATGTGCACCCTTTCATGCCGGGGTCGCATGCTTTGCCCGGCACCCTGCGGCACATACCTTCTACCTCATGCGGGCAACCCCAGCCGCTACTCAATCGACACTTTCCTGTTTGCGGCTGCGAACGAACTTCAACACCAGCAGGATACAGGGCAGCAGGTGCCAGAAGAGATCGAAGATATCCATCGGTTTGGCCAGCGTTCCATCTGCCAGCATCTTAAGCTTCTCGCTCAAGTGCGGCTCCGGTTCAAATGGCAGCATGGCCATCAGTACCGCAATAGCGATCAGGGCAAACCAGGGTAATTCATCCAGCCATTTCATATATGTGCTCCTTGCTGTTTCAGCTCTTGATAAAGGCGCGAAAATCTTCTCTTAGCGTTTCAACGGCAAGCTGATAGAAGCGTTCGCCATCTGCAACCGTGGCCAGTTGCGGGCTGGAACCGATGCGTCCATCCGGAAATTTACGCCTGAAGTCGGCGGCATCATAAAACTCGCCGGTAGCTGCGACTGCCGGATTCATCTCTGCCTGTTTCATCGCTTCGGGATGGGCGTAATAGCTTAAAGCCACCTCGCTGATCGTAGCATGATGCCCCTCGGCATCACCGTATAACTCTTCAGCCAGTTCGGCGATGGCATCATCACGCCACCAGTTGACAAGTCGGCAGCGGGGAGGCTGCTTTTCACCGCTCCTGAAGTTGGCATAAATTTCTGAAAAGGCTGAGGTCACTGGTGCAATATTGCCGCCATGACCGTTTAGGAAATAGATATGCTTGAAGCCGTGTTTTTCCAGTGAATCCACGATATCAATGATCAGTTGTATCAGGGTGGAGGGCCTGAGCGTTACCGACCCTGAAAAACCCATGTGATGCTGCGACATTCCATAGCTGATCGTTGGTGCAATCAGCACATCCTCTTTCTCTGCAATGCCTGCCGCGATGGTTGTTGGGCAGATGCTGTCTGTGCCGATCAGACCGTTGGGGCCGTGCTGCTCGGTTGAGCCGATCGGGATGATAATTGCTGTCGAGCGTTGCAAATATCGTTCGACCTCCTGCCATGTACTCAACGCAAGTTGCATCTTTACCTCCGCTTTATTCGTCAGGGAAACGCTAATCGGATCTGGGTTTTTTTCGAGCCCCCTACGCATTCAGCTGAAAATGGGCTACAATAAAAGTGTAGTCGGGAGTGCCAGATGCCAGATATCCGTATACTGAAGACAGATATTACCACCCTTCATGTTGACGCTGTCGTCAATGCTGCGAATAACAGCCTGCTCGGCGGTGGCGGTGTGGATGGTGCTATCCATCGTGCGGCTGGACCTGAACTGCTGCAGGAGTGCAGGAAGCTGGGTGGCTGCGTCACTGGCGATGTAAGGGTGACCCGCGGATATGAGCTGCCAGCTAAATGGGTAATCCATGCCGTGGGGCCTGTCTGGCAGGGTGGCATTTACGGTGAACCGGAGCTTCTTGCCAGCTGCTATCGCAATGCGTTGGCGGTTGCACTGCATAAGGGTGTTGAATCAATTGCTTTCCCGGCCATCGCCACCGGTGCATTTGGTTACCCAGCCCAGAAAGCAGCCAAGGTGGCTGTTCGCGAAGCCCTTGATTTTCAGGACTTTCACGGCGGTCCGGAGTTGATTATTTTCGCCTGTTATGATGCCCCTATGGTTGATCTCTACCGGGGCCTGATCATCTAAGGCGCATCATCTTTATGAATGACTTTACGACCAGTAACCATCGCGCGCGGCAGGTTCTCACCGTGTAGCAGACTGGAGACAAAAACGCCTGCGATATGTACGAAGATTAGTATAAGCATCAGGCTTACGGTGAATTCATGCACTTCCTCCCAGAACTCCTCGCCACCACGTTTCCAGTTACCATGGTCATCATCCGCATGGGCAGCAGTGATCTCAAATGACACATTTGCCAGAGGCCCTTTGCCCTCGGCTGCATAGGTTTCAAGCCCAGTCCAGGTAACCAGTGCAAGTGTTAGGAGCATAACTACCACCATCAGACCACCAGCCGGGTTATGCCCGAGATAGTGTTTGGGGTGCCTGGTCATCAGGCTCTGAAGATAGGCCTTGATCTCGGAAGGGCGGCAGATGAAGTTGGAGAAGCGGGCATACTTTGTACCGATCAGCCCCCAGATCAGCCGGAGGCCGATCAGCCCAGCGATGACATACCCGATTAATGCATGCATGGTCTCCAGATCGCCTTCGCCGGTGAGATAGGCGAGAGTGAAGAATATCACCAGTGACCAGTGAAACAGGCGTACGAAAATATCCCATACCTTAATTGATTGTTGCATCTGCATTCTCCTTGGAAGCGAATTGGGCGAACCGTAATGCGTGATCCTTAACTCAATATGAATAGATGCCCATGGTATGAATGCCTGCAACGGGGTGTTTCCACTGGGTGTGGTTTTTGCTTAGAGTGCGCCCATGAATAATGCAATTGGACTTTTTATCGTATTTGGCATCCTTGTTGCTGTGGTTATCGCAACAAATTGGCAGAACAAAACAGGCAGGAAGCTTACTGAATTCGCATGGTATCGTTATGGCAAAATGGTAGTTCTCGGCCTGCTTATCTTGGGCGCTGGCAGTATCGTGCTTCTTTCGATTTATGGAGCAACCCTGAGCTGATTCCACCTGCAGCGCTGATAGCCGGGAAAGAGTGAAAGTTCTTCTTAGGGTATCGAAGTCGTAGTTGCGACGATTCTGCTATTATTGGTCGATGAGTCAGGATTAAATGGTCAGTGGGGTAGGCCGATAGTTTTCAGTATGACGAAACCGAGAATCAGGCAGGAGGCGATCAGAAACCATATCGCCCAAGCGGGTGGGGTGATAAAAACTGCAGTCATGCAGAGTGGCGCCAGTGGTCCGGGGTGCTTGAACATAAACACCTCCTTAACATTATTATATCAGAAAAAATCGGATCTGCTTTAACTTGGCAAGCCGACTGGCTAGTTTGCCGTAATGAAACCCAGACCGAATTTCGATCTGCTGAATGCGAATGGCCTGAATATGCAGGCCGTGTTTAACCTTTCCGACCTGCCGGAAGAGATCCAAACAGGGCTCTCGGAGCAGATGGAAAACCTTTCCAGTTACAGGCAGCTGATTCTGATTGGCCATGGTGGAAGAGGGATGTGGGAGGCGGCACAGGCCTCTGAGTTCAGGGGTTGTGCAGATCCAATCGATAGTTTCTCGATTGATAGGGTAGAGCGCTGGTTAGCAGGAGAGATCCCTGCAGCCCTTCACGAGATCATCTATCCCGCTTCAAAACGTATCGTACCGCTACAGTCACTGGGCCAACTTGCAGGATGGCATCACACATCCCCGTTTCGTGTCGGTGTTAATCAAACATGGGGTTCGTGGTTCGCCTACCGCGTGGCGATTCTGGCAGACAGTGATTTCGCGCCGACAGATAGAATGCAGCTTACCTCTCCCTGCGACAGTTGTGTTGATAAGCCGTGTATCGCCGCATGTCCTGCCAATGCGTTGGCGTGTGGAGACTTCGCCCTCAAAGGCTGCATGAACTATCGCCTGGCAAGCGAATCTAGCTGCAAAGCCCAGTGCATTGCGCGCCTTGCTTGCCCTGTGGCAGCGGAACATCGGTACAGCACGGAGCAGATCAACTATCATTATGGACGCTCGATGAAGACTATTGAGGAACACTACAGATGACGAATAACGATATAATGCGCCGTATCCGATACGCCTTTGACTTTGACGATTCGAAAATGATTGCACTGTTTGGTCTGGCTGATTTTAAGGTGACACGGCAACAGATCAGTGCTTGGTTGAAAAAGGATGATGATCCTGCGTTTGTGGAGTGCAGTGAACGTGAACTGGCAATCTTTCTCAATGGCCTGATTAACGACAGGCGCGGCAAAAAAGAGGGGCCACAACCTGCAGATAATCTGCGGCTGAATAATAATATTATTTTCAGGAAACTGAGAATTGCACTGAATCTGAAAGATGACGATATTTTAGCGCTGCTGAAGCTGGCGGGTTTCCCCATCAGCAAACCTGAGTTGAGCGCGCTTTTTCGCAAGCCTGACAACAGACATTTCCGAGTATGCAAAGATCAGATTTTGCGTAACTTCATCAAGGGTGTGCAGCTTAAGTACCGTCCCGATAAGACTGCGAAAAAAAATCTGAAAACAGATCAGACAGCGGCAGAAGATTTTAAGTGGCCGAAATAGCAACTATTGCAGCGAGTACCACGGACTGTTTTTTAAATTCACTGACAATAATAAATAACAGCCGCTATAGTTCGCGGCTGGACTGATTTAGTCTAAGACACTGACAGTCATATTGTACCCAGCACTGATCAACACAGGATAATCATTTTGAGCGACACACCTTTTTCAATTCTAAAGATGCATACCGACCTGCTGCAGAACCTCTCTTCTCTTGGGTTTCAGAGTATGACGCCCATTCAGGCAGAGAGTCTTCCCTCTATTTTGGATGGTAAAGATGTGATTGCTCAGGGTAAAACCGGATCGGGAAAAACTGCTGCGTTTGGTCTTGGCCTGCTGGATAAGCTGGATGTATCGCGGCTGCATGTGCAGTCACTGGTATTATGCCCAACACGCGAACTTGCCGATCAGGTCTCTAAAGAGATCCGCAGGCTGGCTCGCGGCATCTCCAATATCAAAGTGCTGACCCTCTGTGGAGGCATGCCGTTCGGCCCTCAGATTGGTTCGCTGGAGTATGGGGCGCATATTATTGTCGGAACCCCCGGCCGCATTGAAGACCATCTGGGCCGCGGCACGCTGAAGCTGGATCGTGTGACCACACTGGTACTCGATGAAGCAGATCGTATGCTGGAGATGGGGTTTCAGGCCTCAGTGGATGCCATCGTTGCTCAGGTACCCAAACAACGCCAGACATTACTGTTCAGTGCTACCTTCCCGGATCAGATAAAAGCCATCTCTAAACGCATCATGATTAAACCTGTGATGGTTCAGGTGGAGTCCACACATGATAGCAGCACGATTTCGCAGCACTTTTATCAGGCGGGTGATTTTAAGAGCGCTATGACCGCGCTACGTCTGCTGCTGCTTCAGCACAGTCTTGAATCCACAGTGATCTTCTGCAACACCAAACGTGAGACTCAGGAGATTGCTGACGAGCTCGTTTCCCATGGTTTCAGTGCTTTGGCGCTCAATGGTGATCTTGAGCAGCGGGATCGTGATCAGACGATGGTGCGCTTTGCCAATAGAAGCACCTCAATTCTTGTGGCTACCGACGTGGCGGCACGAGGTCTCGATATCGATGCTCTGGATGCGGTGATCAACTTCCAGCTTCCGCATGAGCCTGAAACCTATGTTCACCGTATCGGACGCACGGGCCGAGCAGGCAGCAAAGGGGTGGCCTTCACGCTGCATAATGGCAATGACTATAAACTGACCATGCTCGGAGATTACATCGAGTCCACTATCATCAGTGAGCAGCTGCCACCGATGAGTGTATTGGATAAAAAGCCAGTGAAACCGGCCATGGCAACCCTGCAGATCGGCGGCGGAAAAAAGCAGAAGATTCGCCCCGGTGATATTCTCGGTGCATTGACCGGTGAGGGCGGCATCGCCGGAAAACAGGTTGGCAAGATCCATATCCTTGATAACTGGGCCTATGTGGCTGTCAGCAGGGATGTTGTGAAAGTTGCACTCAAAAAGTTAACTGATGGCCAGCTTAAGGGGCGTTCGTTCCGCGTCCGACTGATGTTTGACTGGTCTGCCTGACAAGCGACTTTTAAAGAGGATATTTCAGCCTTGGAAAATAAAGGTCGATCGGTTAACTCAATGATTGACAGGTCAGGGCTACTTCCCACTATTGGCACTCCCTTTTAGAGAGTGCCAGAAAATTGCACTTGGGGGGTTGAAACGATTTCAGCCGAGCCCCATAAAGGGACTTGAATCGGCTATAGCCGATTCTTATATACCAGTTTCCATATTATATATCGAAAGGAGAAACATCGATGGCAACAACAGTCCGTCCTTTACATGATCGCGTAATCGTCCGCCGCTTGGACGAAAACACTATGTCCGCAGGTGGCATTATCATTCCTGACTCAGCTAAGGAGAAGCCAGTTGAAGGCGAAGTGATTTCCGCAGGTAAGGGTAAAATCCTTGAGAACGGCGATATCCGTCCGTTGGATGTAAAAGCAGGTGATAAGGTGATCTTCTCCAAGTACGCTGGTACTGAAATCAAGCTTGACGGTGAAGAGTTCCTGATGATGCGTGAAGACGACATCCTCGGCGTAGTTGAAGGCTGATTCTTTTCAGTCAAAAAACAGATTAAAGATTTGCCGCTTTCGCAGGCGGAAATCACAGAATATTAGAATTAGATTTAATAGATAATAGGAGATTGAAGAATGGCTAAAGACATTCAATTCGGCGAAGATGCACGCGCTCAGATGATGATTGGTGTTAACAAACTCGCTGACGCAGTAAAAGTAACCCTCGGTCCCAAAGGCCGTAACGTAGTTCTCGATAAAGCATGGGGCGCACCGACCATCACTAAAGATGGCGTTTCTGTTGCCAAAGAGATTGAGCTGGAAGACAAGTTCGAGAACATGGGCGCACAGATGGTAAAAGAAGTGGCCTCCAAGACTGCGGATATCGCAGGTGACGGCACCACTACTGCAACCGTTTTGGCACAGTCGATTGCTAAAGAGGGCGTGAAGGCAGTTGCTGCAGGCA
>Ga0316187_10004016_pt1 | contig 12741 bp, 10 predicted proteins | sample CroRivburrow1_MG_FD_204927 | JGI IMG/M metagenome (GOLD analysis project Ga0316187, IMG submission 204927) | Coastal sediment microbial communities from Maine, United States - Cross River worm burrow 1 | ecosystem: Environmental > Aquatic > Marine > Coastal > Sediment | place: USA: Maine...
TGGACGGGATGCTCGAACCACTCTCCCGGCTGGCCCTCGACAAGGCGGCGCCCGCGCAGGGCGAAAGAGCCATCGACGTGGGCTGTGGCTGCGGCGGCACGAGTTTCGCGCTGGCGGAATCCGGTGCGGCGGTGTGGGGACTGGATATCTCCACACCGATGGTCACCCGAGCCAGGGAGCGGGCAGAAAATCGAGAGAATGTGGCCTTCTCGGTTGGTGATGCGGCGACACAGAACTACACGCCGGATCACGACCTGATCTTTTCGCGATTCGGCGTGATGTTCTTCGACGATCCGAAGAGTGCGTTCATCAACATGAGAAGTGCCCTGGTCGAAGGCGGCAGGCTGGTGTTCCTCTGCTGGCAGACGCCGCAGGAAAACCTCTGGGTGTCCGTGGCCGGGCGCGCCGTGCAACCCTACCTGCCTGCAGCCGACGCACCCGACCCGCGCGCACCGGGGCCCTTTGCGTTCGCAGACCCGGACTGGATCCGTGAAATCCTCGATGCAGCGGGCTATTCGGATATAGCAATAGAGTCCAGGTCGCCAGACCTCAATATCGGCAGCACCGTGGAAGAGGCCATGTACATACAGGGCCGGATAGGACCGCTGGCGCGGGCGATCGCCGAAATGGACGAAGCCACGCAGCAGAAAGCCAAAGCGGCGGTTCGTGCTGCGTTGGCTGAACATCAGACAGACACCGGCGTGGTCCTGCGTTCGGCGACCTGGCTGGTCAGCGCCAGAAACGCTGGCTGAGGGGCCGAGGACCAGGATGAACGGAATGCTGAAGATCGACGGGCTCGAGTTCCGGGACCTGGATCGGGATGGCGAGCTGGCGCCTTTCGAAGACTGGCGCCTGTCGCCGCTCGAACGGGCGAAGGATCTCGTTGCCAGGCTGACGCTGGAAGAGAAAGTCGGTCTCCTCCTGCATGGCACTATTCCGGCTACAGGCGGGTCGCTTGGCATTCTGGGCATTGGCCGGGAATATGATCTGGAACTAGCAGCGGAGCTTATCCACGGCCGGGGTGTGAACAGCATGATCACGCGGCTCGCCCCGAGCCCCAGGGAGTTTGCCGCGCAGAACAACGCCATACAGCAGATCGCGGCGGAGAGCCGGTTCGGTATTCCGGTGACGATCAGCACCGATCCCCGGCACCACTTCAATCCGACCATCGGCGCCAGCGTCGCTACCGCGGGCTTCAGTCAGTGGCCAGGCTCGCTCGGCTTTGCGGCCATAGCCGATCCGGAGCTGGTCCGCCGCTTCGGGGATGTGGTGCGCCAGGAATATCGCGCGACCGGTGTGCACATGGCGCTGTCGCCCCAGGCAGATCTGGCCACGTCGCCGCGCTGGGCCAGAATCGATGGCACCTTCGGAGAAGATCCAGAGCTCGTCCGGCGTCTGGTTGGTGCCTATGTGGAAGGTGTGCAGGGCGGATCGCTTGGTCTCGGCAAGGCGAGCGTCGCCACCGTGGTCAAGCACTGGGTGGGCTACGGCGCCTCGGCAGATGGCTTTGACGGGCACAACTACTACGGTCGTTTTTCGGCGTTTCCGGGTGATGCCTTCGAGGTTCATGTAGAAGCGTTCTTCGACGCTTTTGCCAACCAGGTTGCAGGCGTGATGCCCACCTACAATATCCTCAAGGATCTGATGCTGGACGGAAAGCGACTAGAGCAGGTGGGCGCAGGCTACAGCACCGAGCTGCTCACGGATCTTCTTCGCGGTAAATACGGCTATGGCGGGCTGATTCTCTCCGACTGGGCCATCGCCAAGGATGTGAATGATGCCTGCCGAACGGGTGAACCCCGGATGACGCCATTGGATGTCTCCATGGCCTGGGGCGTGGAGAACCTGACCGTTGCCGAAAGATTTGCGAAAGGGATCAATGCCGGTCTCGATCAGTTCGGCGGCGAAGACGAGCCGGAGCCGCTGCTCGAAGCCGTTGCAGCCGGTCTCCTGAGCGAAGGCCGTATTGATGAGTCGGCAACGCGCGTTCTGGTGCAGAAGTTCGAGTTGGGATTGTTCGAGAAACCGTTCGTGGAAGAGGATGCAGTCGAAGAACTGGTGGGCAATGCATCCTTCATGGAGGAAGGGCGGGCCGCACAGCGGCGCTCTCTGGTATTTCTGGAACGATCGGATCAGGAGGCGCTGGTAGAAGGGGATCGGCTGTATCTGCATGATCTGGCTGCGAGCTCTTTCGAAGCTGCCGGGTTCGTTGTTGTGGGCAGTCTCGAGCAGGCGACGAAGGCGGTAGTGAAACTCAAATCGCCGGCTCAACTGCTGCATCCCGACTTCTTTTTCGGAGCCTTCCAGAAAGAGGGGGATCTGGACTTCAAAGAAGAAGACGAGAGCTATCAGGCACTGCGGAAAATCGCTGCCGCGCTGCCAACGCTCGTTGTGCTCGAGATGGACAGACCAGCGATCCTGACGAACATCCGTGACAAGGTGGCAGTTCTGGTTGCCGGGTTCGGGGTCAGTGACGAAGCGGTGGCCGCAGTGCTCAGCGATCCTTCGCAGGCGGCTGGTCTAATCCCGTATACGCTGCCTTCATCCATGGAGGGGGTGTGGGCGCAAACGGCAGACCGTCCCGGCGATGATCCTACGCCGCTTTATCCCTTAGGCTATGCTGCCGGCTGAGACGGCACTGAGAATCTGAAATGGCGGAGCAGAGCGATCAGCAGAACTCCGGGGTAGCGCTGCCCAGCATCAGGCCGTCCACGGCCTGGATTTACGGGTCGCTCGGCTTTCCGATCGCCATGCTGGGCTATCCGCTCGGCGCCTATATCCCACGTCTGTACTCCACCGAGATGGGCATCAGCCTGACGGCAATCGGTCTGGTGATCATGGCGGCAGCCATATTCGATGCGGTAACCGATCCTCTGATGGGCCACTTCAGCGATCGCTGGCGGACCCGCTGGGGCAGGCGCCGACCCTGGATCGTGCTCGGGTTGCCGCTGTGGTTGTTCGCCGTCTGGATGCTGCTCAATCCGTCCATGGGCGTGGGCATCGTCTATCTCGCCTTCTTCTATCTCTTCATGCGTGCCTGTTCGACGCTGTTTGGCTTGCCCTATAGCGCCTGGGGGCTCGAGCTTTCCAGCGAATACCACGCGCGGACGATGATCCAGTCCGCCAGAGAAAAGTACGTGCTGGCCGGGCTGATCGCATCGGCGGCCATGGTGATGTTCTCGGAGCAGGTCTTCGGCCGGGCGGAGGCGAGCTTCGTGCTCAGCAACATCTCCACATTCGTGGTTATTCTCACGCCTCTGATTGCGCTGCTCGTGCTGGTGAAGGTGCCGGAGGTGCCGACTTTCAACGCACCGCCGATCTCCCTGAAAGATGGCATGGCCCGGATGTATCAGAACAAGCTGTTCTTCCGGCTGCTGATGATCGAGCTGCTCATCGCCGGCGGCGAAAATTTTCGCAACACTCTCTCCCTGCTGTTCATTCAGGATTACATTGGCCTGTCGTCCGTCGGCGTGGCCCTGCTGCTTTACTTCGGCTCCGGCCTGCTCGCGATACCCTTCTGGGACTGGATTGCAAAGCGTTTCGGCAAGCATCGATCCCTGGCCACGGCCATGGTGCTGGTTGGCGTGGTGTCGCTCGGGGTGCTGACGGTTAAGGAAGGGCAGCTGCTCAAGTTCTATATCCTGTTCTCGCTCAAAGGTTTCTGCTTCGGCGCCTTTGCCTACCTTCCGCGCGCCATGCTGGCCGATGTGGTCGATCTGGACACCATCCGTTCGGGAGCCGCCCGGCCTGCGAGCTACTTCGCCATCCTCGGCTTCATCACCAAGTGCGCGGCGTCGTTTGGGGGGCTGTCGCTGCCCATACTCGCCTTCATCGGCTACTCGACGGCGCCCGGCGTTCAGAACGGCCCGACCGAGCTACTGTGGCTCGGCGTGCTTTACGGTGTGGTGCCGACCGTGGTGTACGTGGTTGCGTTTTATCTCTGTGTGACCTGGCCACTCGACGACCGGATGCACGCGAAGGTGGTCCGGATCCTCGGCAAGCGCTATGAAAGGCAGGTGCAGAGCTCCTGATGTGCATGCCGCGGCACGGAAGGACTGGCGGACTGGAAACGTCCATAGCTGATCCCTATCGGCTCGATTAGAACAATCAATTTCATCAACCGTGCTCATTCCCTTAATCTAAGAGGTACTAAGGAAGCCAAGGTAGGAAACCATGAAGGCAATCTCACTCACAAAATCTGTAGCGTTGGCTGCAACGCTCAGTCTGATCGGAGTCGCGGCGCCATTGACCGTTGCCTCCGAAATCAGCAAACCCGCGGGCCCGATGGGCAGCGGCACGGCCGCAACGGGTCAACCGAAATCGAATCAGTTCTGGTGGCCGAACCAGGTAGATCTCGCGCCGCTGCGCGATCACGACGCGCGGTCCAATCCCTTCGGCGATGGCTTCGACTACGCCGAGGCGTTCAATGATCTGGATCTGGCGGCCGTAAAGGCGGACATCGATGCGTTGCTCACCGATTCTCAGGACTGGTGGCCAGCCGACTTCGGCAACTACGGTCCGCTCTTCATCCGCATGGCCTGGCACGCAGCCGGCACCTATCGGACCCTGGACGGTCGCGGTGGCGGCGATGGCGGCCAGATGCGGTTCGATCCGCTCAACAGCTGGCCGGACAACGGCAATCTGGACAAAGCCCGTCGCCTGCTCTGGCCGATCAAGCAGAAGTATGGCAAGAGCCTGTCCTGGGGCGATCTGATGATTCTGACCGGCAACGTGGCCCTGGAAAACATGGGTTTCGAGACCTACGGATTTGCCGGTGGCCGGGCCGACGACTGGGAGCCTGATCTCGTTTACTGGGGTCCGGAGGTGGAGATGCTGGCAAGTGATCGCGAGGACCGCGATGGCGAGCTGCAGCGCCCGCTCGGCGCCACCCACATGGGCCTCATCTACGTGAACCCGGAAGGTCCCCGGGGCAAGCCGGATCCCGTCGGATCGGCGAAGAACATCCGCGTCGCCTTCGGTCGGATGGCCATGAACGACGAAGAAACTGTGGCGTTGATCGCCGGCGGTCACACCTTCGGCAAGATGCACGGTGCGCACAAAGCCGGCGACTGTGTTGGCCCGGAGCCCGGTGGCGCGCCCGTGGAAGAGCAGGGCCTCGGCTGGAAGAACAGCTGTGGCAAGGGCCACTCTGAAGACACCGTGACCAGCGGTCTCGAGGGTGCCTGGACACAGGCGCCGACCCAGTGGACGACGCTGTACCTGCAGAACCTGCTGAACTTAGACTGGGAGCAGACCCGCAGCCCGGCAGGCGCCATCATCTGGATTCCCACGGATGAGTCGCTGCACCAGTCGGTGCCGGATGCGCATGTCGAAGGCAAGTTCAATCCACCGGTGATGACCACCGCGGACCTGGCAGTGAAGTTCGACCCGGCTTATCGGGCCGTCGCCGAGCGCTTCCTCGCCAATCCGGACGAGTACGCACTGGCCTTTGCCAAAGCCTGGTACAAGCTCACCCATCGTGACATGGGGCCGCGCAGCCGTTATCTCGGCGACGACGTGCCGGAAGACGTGCTGATCTGGCAGGATCCGGTACCCACAGTGGACCATTCGCTGGTTGGCGCGGGCGACATTCGTAAGCTCAAAGAAGCGGTCCTGGATACGGAGCTCAGCAACGCTGCACTCGTTCGTGCGGCCTGGGCCTCTGCGTCCACCTATCGGGCCAGCGACATGCGCGGCGGGGCCAACGGTGCGCGGGTAGCCCTCGCGCCTCAAAATGGTTGGGCGGCGAATAATCCGGCAGAGCTCGGCAAGGTGCTGGAGGCGCTTTCTGAGATTCAGGAGGATTTCAACGATCGCTCCCGCCGGGCAAAGATCTCTCTGGCTGATCTGATCGTGCTCGGCGGTGCCGCTGCCATCGAGCGGGCGGCAGACGAAGCCGGTCAGGAGATCGAGGTGCCTTTCGTACCGGGTCGTGCGGATGCCACGGCAGAGCAGACCGACCTGGCTTCCTTCGCGCTGCTCGAGCCGAAGGCCGATGCGTTCCGGAACTATTTCAATGCCGCGACCAGCTATCGCTCGCCCACCGACATGCTGGTCGACAAGGCTGATCAGCTGACGCTGACCGTGCCGGAGATGACCGTGCTGGTCGGCGGCATGCGCGCCCTGGGCGCCAACTACGATGGTGGCTCGGCAGGTGTGCTCACCGCCAGGCCCGGCACGCTGTCGAACGACTTCTTCGTCAACCTGATGGATATGTCCATCGACTGGCGGAAAGCCGATGCAGAAGGCCTGTATGAAGGTGTCGACGGTTCAGGTGACGTGAAGTACACGGCCACCCCGGTGGATCTTGTGTTCGGATCGAATTCCGAGCTCCGGGCGATCGCCGAAGTCTATGCCTACGATGACGCTGAGGATCTGTTCCTGGCCGACTTCGTCAGCGCCTGGACCAAGGTGATGCAGCTCGATCGGTTCGACCTGAAGTAAGCCGGAAGGCGCTCCCGGCAAAACTGAGCCGGCGGCGATTGCTGCCGGCTCAGTCGTTTCTGGTCGCCGTGAATGGCACCTCGCCGCGCGGGCTCTGCACCATGCCCTTCATCTCGCTGCCCTCGAAGCTCCCCGCATAGTTCACTTCGACGTCGCCGATCGGCACGGAAATGATCAGCGGAAAAGAAAACGTGTTGCCATTCCGCTCGATCGACTCGATGTCGATCGGTCCGCGCAGGCTGTTGTAGACACCGGAGTAACCGGCTTCGCCTTTCTCGATCTCCAGGGTGGGGTGCTGGATGCCACGCGGGGTATCTATATTGAGCGTCCAGGTGCCGGCGAAGTCTTCTGCCGCCGCCTGGCCGGCAAGAGTGACGCAGAGCAGGCTGAACGTGAAGATCGCCAGTAATCGGGTGATGGATGGCATTTTTTCTCCAGGTTAGATTTCGAACGCGCAGTCTAGCCGGGCGGCTAATCCGGTGCGATCCATATATCCTCCGGACTTTTGAATTCCGGCGAGGGAGCAGATGACCGTAACGTTTGAGATTCAGGACTCGATTGCCACCATCACGATCGATGATGGCGGCAAGAACGTGATCAACCACGGTGTGCTGGATGAGCTGGAAGCTGCCTGGGCGAAAGCGGAAACGGATGCGCAAGCGGTGATTATCAGCGGAAGACCCGGCAGCTTCTGTGCCGGCTACGACATCTCGGTGATGACCGGTGATGATCCCGGCGCTGCCGCGAAGCTGGGCCAGCGTGGCGGCCGCTTTGCCTATCAGCTGTTCGGTAGCCGGATGCCTACGGTTGCCGTTTCCACTGGCCATGCATTCACCATCGGTGCGCTGTGGCTGGCCTGCTGCGATGTCCGCATCGGCGAGTCGGGACGCTTCAAGTATGGGATGAGTGAGGTGGCGCTGAACGTGCCGTTCTCGGCCTGGCCACTGGAGCCGCTCAAGGAAAGGCTCAACAGCCGGCATCTGGTGCCGGCGGTGCTGCATTCGAGAATCTACGATCCCGAAGGTGCGCTCGAGGCGGGCTTCATCGATGAGCTCGTCGCTGAGGGTGCGGGTATGGACAAGGCGCGGATCGTCGCCGCCGAACTGGCGAAGCTAACCGGTTCTGCCTACAGTCAGAGCAAGCGCCAGCTCCGTAGCGAGGCGCTTGCCGTCATGGCCGAGGACCTGGGGCTTTAGGCGAAACCTGAGATCAGGTGCCGGTCCAGTTCGGCGCCCGCTTCTCGGCGAATGCCACCGGACCTTCCTTCGCGTCGTTGGAGCTGAACACCTCCTTCTGCAGGGGTATCTGCATTTCCCACAGGGTCTGCTCGTCGTAGCCCTGCGCAGCAGAACGAACCAGCGATTTCGATGCAGCGACCGCAAGCGGCGCGTTCTCGGCAATCCGTTCCGCCCAGCCGATGGCGGCTTCCAGCGCGCCTCCCTGTTCTGTCAGCTCGCTCAGCATGCCGGATTCCAGCGCGACTTCCGCGGTAATAGGCTCACCGGTGACCGCCATCTCCATGGCTTTGGTGTAACCGACGCGGGCAGGCAGGCGGAACACGCCACCGGCGGCTGCGAAGAGCCCGACCTTGACTTCCCGGATACCGATCTTGGCGCCTTTGCCGGCGACCAGCAGGTCGCAGGTCAGGGCGATCTCGCATCCACCCGCCAGAGCGAAACCCTCGATCGCGGCAATCAATGGCTTCTTGCTGCCTTCCCGGATAAACGTGGTGAGCGGTCCGATGTCTTCACCACGGGCGAAGGCTTTCAGGTCCATCCCGGAGCAGAATCCGCGCCCGTTGCCGGTGATGATGCCGGCGGTCAGAGAGCTGTCGGCATCGAGCTCTTTCACGGCGTTCAGGAGGCCATGAGAGAGGGCGCCATTGATGGCGTTCATCGCCTCCGGGCGGTTCAGCGTGATAATCATTATGCGGTCCCGTCGTTCGACGAGGACGGCGTCTTCCTGTGCGGCGTCGCTCATGGCCGGCTCCTTCTTTTGTGATAGAGAGTTGTGATAGAGAGTTGTGATAGAGAGTTCTGGTTGAGTAGATAATACGAGATTGCACAATATCGCGAGCCGGCAGCGGCAGTTCAAGTCGATCGGCCGCTGGACATACCGGTTGCTGCTCGGTAATGCTCGGCGACCGGATCTTTCCAGAAGGCCATTGCAGACGTGAACTTGAGGACGATGCGTGACGTCTGAACCGGCAGTCGCGACAGTACCGCCGGCTCAACCCCGCGGGCTCTGGGTGTTGTTCATCACCGAGATGTGGGAACGGTTCAGTTACTACGGCATGCGGGCCCTGCTCGTGCTCTACCTGGTGGCTTCCACGAGCGATGAGTCGGCTAATCCCGGCTTCGGCTGGTCTGAAGATTCGGCCTATCTCCTCTATGGCCTCTACACCTGGGCCGTGTATCTCACGCCTATCTTTGGCGGCATGCTCGCAGACCGGTTTCTCGGCACGCATCGTTCCATGCTGATCGGCGGCTGGATCATCGTTGCCGGCCACCTCTGTCTGGCAGCGACGGAGTTTTTCGGGGTAAGCGCCGGACAGGTGGTGACGCTACAGGCGAGCCCGGGTGCGCTTCTGTGTTTCCTGACTGGCCTGCTGCTCATCGTGATCGGCACCGGCTTCTTCAAACCCTGTGTTTCGGTGATGGTCGGCCAGCTCTATTCGGACAACGATCCGAGACGGGATGGGGGCTTCACCATTTACTACATGGGCATCAACATCGGCGCCTTCGCCGCACCGCTGGTCGCGGGGACGCTCGGTGAGACGGTCGGCTGGCATTGGGGATTCGGCTCGGCGGCGGTGGGCATGTTTCTCGGTCTGGTTGCCTATCAGATTTTCCGGCCGAACTACCTCGAGGGAATTGGTCTGCCACCGGAGCGGACGCTCGTATCGAATAGCCCGGTCCCTCGGCGGACACTCAGCGCGGTGGAATGGCAACGGGTGGCGGTGATTCTGGTCCTGGCTTTCTTTGGCAACGTGGCGTTCTGGGCCGCTTTTGAACAGGCAGGCAGCTCGATGAACGTGTTTGCGGCCCAGAGCACGGATCGAACGCTATGGGGCTGGCTGAGCGAGCCATTCCCGGCGACCTGGTATCAGTCGGTGAACCCGGGTGCGGTGATTCTTTTTGCGCCGCTCTTTGCCTGGCTCTGGTTGGCGCTGTCGAAGCGAGGTCTCGAGCCCTCCACACCGATGAAATTCGCGATCGGTCTCTGGCTGCTTGGACTGGCCTTCATCGCCATGGTGTTAGGCGCCATCGAGGCGAGGGACGGCGGTCTTGCCGGCGCGCACTGGCTCCTGATCACCTTTGTGGTCTACACCTGGGGTGAGCTCTGCCTGTCGCCCGTGGGGCTTTCGATGGTGACGAAGCTGAGCCCGGCTCATCTGCAATCGCTGATGATGGGCATCTGGTTCTTCACGTTTTCTCTGGCCAATCTGGCGGGGGGACTCTTTGCCCGGGTTTCCGTGCCGCTCGCTCAGGGCGAGTGGACGTTTGTGATCGCTGGGCTGCCGGGCTTTTTCCTGCTGCTGGTGCTGGTCCCTTGCGCGGTTGGTGTGCTGATCTTCGCGCTGGTGCCCTGGCTGAGGCGCCTCATGCACGGCGTGCATTGAGCCGCTCAGGTGCGCGAGTAGTGCTGGATTCGGCCTCGGAACGGTGCTTCCAGATAGCTCGTGTCCTCAGGTGACTCATACCAGTGGCGGTAGCCAAGGTCTGTCATGCACTGGTTGAAGCGGCTCTGCTCTCTGCGTCCAGGGCCGACCGTGACGACTTCGCTGCGCGCTCGCGCATGGTGGTCAATGAAAGCGGACAGCAGTTCCGCGTGCCCGGGTTCGTAGACGAGATCGCTGCCCAGGATGAGATCGAACTGACCCATGTGATCGTTCTGATCTTTCCAGTCGCACTGGTGGTAGGGAATTGTCTCCAGGCCGTTGAGCCTGGTATTGATCTCCAGAAATCCGGCCACTTCCGGGTGTCGGTCGGTGGCTGTGATGTCCGCTTGCCGATGGCTCAACATCAGGCTCGTCAAGCCGATTCCGCAACCCACTTCCAGAATGCGTAATCGCTCGATATCGAACTCGAGCATGTAGTTGGCGAGCACCTGACTCGAGGCCCAGACCACCCCGAACAGCGGCCAGCTCGCAGGTGGAATGTCGGATCGAGCGGCCATGCCGCTCTCATCGGAGTACTGATTGAGATCCCGCAGCGTGCGCAGGTGAATGTCCAGGTTACCGATTTCCACTGTCTGATAGCGAATTCGGTAACCCGGGACGTTCATGTCAGCCTCAATGCGGCATCGATCTGCCAGGCCTTATCGGGACTTGGATTGCGCTTCGTTGACGCGCAGTGCACGAGACTCGACCTCACGGCCGTTGAGATCTTCTATCGCTGCTCTGGCTTCTGAATCCGACATCTCCACGAACCCGAAACCGCGGGAGCGGCCGGTATCTCTGTCTGCGACAACCTGTGCCGATTGCACGGCACCAAAAGGACTGAAGAGGTCGGCGAGCTCCGAGTCACCGACGCTCCAGGGCAGATTTCCAACATATACTTTCACTGAGTTTTTCTCCGGCTCTGATTGAGCCTCAATTGCGCACTTTCCCGTCAAAATCTTTGATGCGCGTAGGTTGTGTTCGATGGCACCGTGCCAGCGAGTTCGAATGACTTAGAAGCGATTGCCGATGAACAGGCGAGAGGTTGATACTCGGAAGAAATCGGAACGGGGTTCCAGACAAGAGGGACTATACGTGTTGCTGAGCCGAAAAGCTCCCATTTTCTCGCCGAGTTACAGCCGGATAACATAAGCATCCGCTCAGGCTGAGCTATTGATTTTCTGTGCGAATCCACGGATCTTCGGGCCGTGTTGTTCAGTCAGAGGGAGTAGCAGAGATGAGCGAGGCGAAGGTGGTGAAATCCGTTGCTGCGCCGGCCGATGCGGTCTGGGCGCAACTCGGGGATTTCAGCGGCATCGAAGCCGGCGGTGGGATCGATTCCGTCAGCTTCGAGGGTGAGGGCGTTGGGATGACCCGAACCATTGTCATGGGTGGTCGGCCAGTAGTGGAGCGCCTCGAAGCGCACGATGCGGGGGAACGAACGTTCACCTATGCCATCATCAATGAAGACAGCCCGCTGCCGTTCAGCAACTACTCGGCGACGGTTCGGATCATCGACAACGAGGACGACACCTGCACGGTGGACTGGACTGGCAGCTTCGAGCCGCGCGGTGTCGAAGAAGCGGAGGCCATCAATATGGCAACCGGGATCTACGCCGGCGCGATCAAGCGGGCGAGGATCGCTCTCGGCGTCGACGGCTGACGCCTGCTCGAAACCAGCCCGGGTCCGTCAGACGTCCTGCTCAGCTGGTCGCTGGCCATTCCGGCGTTCGGCCAGATCTTTCTGCAGTTGTCCGTGGTAGGTCTTGTCGATCCGGTAGCCGCTGTAGATGACGGCGGCGATCAGGCCCCAGACCATGGCGAACGGACCGTCGATGATCCCCAGCGCGTAGATCTTATCCGGGTGAATTTCACTGGCCGGCACGCCCTGTGGGAACTCGATCACGTCCAGTGCAATTCCGGCAACTACGTGACCGATGCCGTTCGTCACCTTGGCAAAGAACGTGCGAGCGGAGTAGAAGATCCCTTCCTGGCGTCTGCCTGTATTGCGCTCATGGTCATCGGCAATATCCGCCAGTGCCGACATCACGCTGATGTTCAGAAGGGAGCCGCAAGCCGACGCGAACGTGCCGAAAAAGATGATGAAGGCGACCAGCTCCCAGGTGGTGTTCTCCGGGGCGAGGCCAAGCAGCCTGAGGCTGACCGCCGCGGACCAGAATACCGAAAGCCCGGCCGCGCTGATGACTATGGCCCAGCGCTTCTCGATGATCTGATGCACGCTGGCGGCTGTGAAGAAGCCGATGGCGTAGCCGATTATGTTGTTGAGAATCAGCCAGCCGATCTGCGCATCCGTGAGCTCCCAGTAAAAGGTGCCCATGTACAGCGACAGGGTTTCATGGGTGCCGATGGTGATCGAGAGAAAGAAGAGGCCGAACAGCAGATAGGCGTAGTTTCTGTTCTGCAGCGCCGAGAACATTTCCCGCATGATCTGTCGGATGCTGAATGGCGGCAGATCTTCCGGCACCGGCTTCATGCGCGCGATCTGCCCGCGAGTGGCAAACGCCGAGCCGAGCATGGTCACCACAATGAGGCTCACGCAGAACAGCACCACCGGCATGTAGGCCATCTGCGTCATGCGGCCATTCTCGAAGGACGGGAAGATCACGAACCAGACC
>Ga0316187_10004018_pt1 | contig 12738 bp, 14 predicted proteins | sample CroRivburrow1_MG_FD_204927 | JGI IMG/M metagenome (GOLD analysis project Ga0316187, IMG submission 204927) | Coastal sediment microbial communities from Maine, United States - Cross River worm burrow 1 | ecosystem: Environmental > Aquatic > Marine > Coastal > Sediment | place: USA: Maine...
TTGTTGCTGATGTCTGCCACGCTGGATGGTGACGCGGTTGCACAGTTGCTGGGTGATGCGCCGCTGCTGAGCAGTGCCGGGCGCAGTTTCCCGGTGACGCAACATTACCGGCCCGTACGGGCGCATTTTGTTCGTGAGCGCCGCACATTCTGTCATGAAGTCGCAGTCCAGGTGCTGGCTGCACTGCGTGACGAGGAGGGCAGCATCCTGGTGTTCCTGCCGGGTGCCGGCGAGATACGGCAGTTGCAAGTGCTGTTACAGGCAGCGCCGCTGGATGAGTCCGTGTTGCTGGCACCGCTGTATGGCCAACTGTCTGCACGGGCGCAGGATGCCGCCATCCAGCCGGCAGCCGCGGGCAGCCGCAAGGTGGTGCTGGCAACCGCGATTGCCGAGACCAGCCTGACCATTGAAGGTATTCGCGTGGTGATCGATGCCGGTCTGACGCGACAGCTGCGTTTTGATCCCAATACGGGGCTGAGCCAGCTGGTGACCGTGCCGGTATCGCAGGCATCGGCCGAACAGCGTTGCGGTCGTGCCGGTCGCCTGCAGGAGGGCGTCTGTTACCGCCTGTGGGCGCAACAGCAGACGCTGCTGGCGCAATCGACACCGGAAATTCTGCAGGCCGACCTGACGCCACTGGTGCTGGAGCTGGCACAGTGGGGGGTACGTGATGTGACGCAGCTGTGCTGGCTGGATGAACCGCCTGCCGCACACCTGGCGCAGGCCACTGAGTTGCTGCAGCAGCTCGGTGCGCTCGATACGGTGGCCCGCATCACATCACATGGCCGCGACATGGTGCGCTTCGGTACGCATCCCCGGCTGGCGCACATGATGCTAAATGGCAAGTCACTGGGTGTTGCTGCGCTGGCCTGTGAGCTGGCGGCGTTGCTGGGTGAGCGTGATCCACTGGCGGCAGCGGCTGGACGTGATGCAGATATCACGTTGCGGGTTGAGTTGCTGCGGAAAATCCGCAAGGCATCCGCGGCCAGTGACGGGCTGCTGCGACAGATTCGTGCCACTGCGGCACAGTGGCAGCGGCAGCTTCGCTGCGAGCCGCATCCGCAAGACCATTCCGACCTGTCGATGGCCGGCGTGTTGCTGGCCTTTGCCTATCCGGATCGCATTGCGCGGCGACGAGCGGGCAGTGATAACCGTTTTATCATGAGTAATGGCCGCGGTGCACTGTTCGTCGAGGCGGAACCCATGGCGGCCGAGGACATGATCGTGGCGGCGCATCTCGACGGCAGTCGCGAGGCGCGTATCTTTCTGGCCGCAGCTGTACAGGGTGAACAGCTGCGTGACACACATGCCGCACTGCTGACAACCGCGACGCACGTCGACTGGGATGAACGCGAGGGCTGCGTGCAGGCACGACGACAGGTACGGTTGGGTGAAGTGGTGCTTGATGATGAACCGTGGAAAGAGGCCGATCCAGAGGCCGTGGCGCAGGCTTTGCTGACCGGATTACGCAAGCAGGGGGGCGCGGCGCTGCCATGGGATGGTGCATCGCGCGAGTTACAGGCACGCCTGTGTTTTATGCAGGGCCTGGAGCCTGAGTGCTGGCCGGATGTCAGTGATACGGCATTGATGGCGACACTGGAGTCATGGTTGCTGCCCTATATAACGGGCATGTCGCGGCTGGCGCATTTGAAGCGTCTGGATTTGCCTGCCATCCTGCAGGCACAGCTCGATTGGCCGGCACGGCAACGACTGGATGAACAGGCGCCCACGCACCTGCGGGTGCCTAGTGGCTCGCGGGTGCGGCTGGATTACAGCCAGGCGACGCCGGTACTGGCGGTGCGACTGCAGGAAATGTTTGGTCTGACGGAGACACCGTGTATTGCCGCTGGACGCGTACCGGTGTTGCTGCACCTGTTATCACCGGCGCGACGGCCGGTACAGATTACACAGGATCTCGCCGCCTTCTGGCAAGGCAGTTATCATGACGTCAGAAAGGAAATGAAGGGGCGCTATCCGAAACATCACTGGCCGGATGACCCGTTAGTGGCGCAGGCCACCACACGGACCCGACGCAAGCCGGCGAACTAGCGGTGTGAATGGTATGAGCTTTGAAAGGTGACTGCATGGGGACAATCAAGCGCTTTCAGCCCGAGACCGAGACTTACATCGAGGAAGGGTGTTATATCGTGGAACTGCAGAATAGCGCAGCGGATGCCGACTGCTCGATTGCGCGCGCCCGTGTGGCACCGGGTGCGACCACCCGGCTGCATTGTCTCAACGGCATCCTTGAGCGTTACGTCATTCTCGAGGGACAGGGGGAGGTGATTATCGGCGACCAGCCGCCGCAGTCAGTGCATGAGCTGGATGTCGTCAATATCCCGGCCGGTGTGCCCCAAAGTATTTGCAATACGGGTCATGCAGACCTGATATTCTTGTGCATCTGTACGCCGCGTTTTGTTACGGAGAAATACCAGGATCTTGGCCAGTAGGGATTATTTACAGTGAAGCAGCCAGATATACGCAGGGCAGACACGGTCGTGGTGCTCGATTTTGAAACCACCGGCATGTCGCCACAGCAGGGTGACCGCACCATCGAGGTGGGCGCCGTCAGGCTCGAGGCCGGGCAGGTAACGGGTCGTTTTCAGTCACTCATGAACCCCGGGATCCGCATCAATTCATTCATCGAAAACTTCACCGGTATCAGTAATGACATGGTTCGTGATGCACCGTGCTGTGAGTCTGTCATGAACGAGTTCGCGGAGTTTATCGGCCAGCATGACCTGGTGGCACACAATGCCTCGTTTGATCGCCGCTTTCTCGATGCCGAGTTCGGCCGCATCGGGCATGGCTACAGCGGGGGCTTTGCCTGTTCCATGCTGGCTGCACGCCGTGTCTACCCGGATGCACCCAACCACAAGCTCGGTACCCTGGTCGAGTACCGGGATATTCCCACGGACGGCACCTTCCACCGCGCCCTGGCCGATGCTGAAATGACAGTCGGCCTCTGGCTCGGTATGCTCGAAGAACTGCGTGAGCGCTATGCCCTTGAACAGATAGCGTTTCCCGTGATGCAGGCGCTGACGCGGGTGCCTCGCACTGCCGTGGATGGTTTCATGGGCAGTGAACAGCGCTGCAGGTCACGCCGGGCATAAGGTCCCAGACACCGATTGAGAAGACACAAACGCTTATGAACTATGATGTAATCGACGCGCGCATTTCCCCTGCAGGACGCATGGAGGTACTCTCCAAGGTCGAGGTGAATGAACTGCTCGACACCAGCCAGGGTGGCTTGTACAAGCTGTTTCGCAATTGCTCCCTTGCGGTACTCAACAGCGGCAGTCAACTGGATGATGGCAAGGAACTGCTGGAGCGCTACCGGTCATTCGATATCCGTGTTATCCAGAAGGAGCGCGGCATCAAGCTGGAGGTGACTGGCGCACCGGCTCACGCCTTTGTCGATGGCAAAATGATCAAGGGGATTACCGAGCACCTGTTTGCGGTGTTGCGTGATGTCATCTATGTCAGCGACAAGATCAGGAACAACCCCCAGTTTGACCTGGACAGTTCAGCGGGTGTCACCAACGCGGTATTTCATATCCTGCGTAACGCCAGCATTCTGCAACCCATGACCCATCCGAACATGGTGGTCTGCTGGGGCGGACATTCGATATCGCGTGATGAATATGATTACACCAAGGAAGTCGGCTATCGGCTCGGCCTGCGGGGCGAGAATATCTGCACCGGTTGCGGTCCGGGGGCGATGAAAGGTCCGATGAAGGGGGCGGCCATTGGCCATGCAAAACAGCGCAACAGTGACGGGCAGTACCTGGGTATTACCGAGCCCGGCATCATTGCCGCTGAATCACCCAACCCGATAGTGAATGCGCTGGTGATCATGCCGGATATCGAGAAGCGCCTGGAGGCGTTCGTGCGTGCCGGCCACGGTATCGTGGTGTTTCCCGGCGGCGCCGGTACCGCGGAGGAAATCCTCTATATACTGGGGATTCTGTTGCACCCGGATAACAGTGATAAACCCTTTCCACTGATCCTGACGGGACCCGCATCTGCCGAAGATTATTTCAGGCAGGTTAACCAGTTTATCGCCGATACCCTGGGTATCGAGGCGCAACAGCGCTACAAGATCATTATCGATGATCCCGACCGGGTGTCACGGGAAATGCACGCCGGTCTCAGGCAGGTGCGCGACTATCGTACCGAGCATGGTGATGCCTATTACTTCAACTGGTTGCTGAAGATCGATCCGGAATTCCAGAAGCCCTTTGAGCCCACGCATGAAAACATGCGTAACCTTGAATTGCGCCAGGACCAGCCACGCCATTCGCTGGCCGCAAACCTGCGACGCGCATTTTCGGGCGTGGTGGCCGGCAATGTGAAAGATGAAGGCATCCGCGCGATTGAAAAACATGGCCTCTTCGAGATCCGCGGTGACGCCGGCATCATGGGGCCGATGGATGCCTTGCTGGCCTCGTTTGTCGAGCAGCAACGCATGAAATTACCTGGCAAGGAATACGTTCCCTGTTACCGGATTATCAGGTAGCGTTCTGTCTGCAGCCCTTCATTCCACTCCAATGACCATGAGCGTGATACATCAACCGGATAAACAGCGTTTTGTGTCAGAGCGGGACGGCCAGGAGTCCGTGCTGGAGTACCGGCTATTGCCGGATCAGGGTATCGATTTTACCCGCACCTTCGTTCCCGTTGCGCTCCGTGGTCACGGTATCGCCGAGAAACTCGTGCGTACCGGCCTTGACTGGGCGCGGTCACAGGGCTTTGAAATAACGTCCAGTTGCTGGTACGTCAGCCGCTTTCTGAAGCGCCGGAAACAGCGCTGAATACACTGATCGGATGGGTGACCAGATAGCGCCTCAAAGTGGTCTTTACCGATTTCCGTGCTGGCGTGATCCTCGTCATGAATCGCCCGTCTGGATTCATGCTAGCATAAGGCTGCAATTTCGTTAACGACATGAATGGGAGTGAAGCAATGGTTTTAAATCGACTTTGGACCAGCCTTGTAGTGGGGGTTTTGATCGCAGGGTTTACCGGTCTGGCTCGTGCTGAAGGGGAATCGGTGAAAATAATGATGCCCTGGGACGGTGAGGGAACCGTCTATACGATTGGCGTTGACAAGCTGCTCTTTATGGGTGAGTTTGAAGGGATTATGTATGTCGAGAGTAAAGAGGGTGAGCTGGATGCCGCCTATGCCACCTGTCCTGCCAGTCAGCATATCGATATAAAGAACAAGCAAGCAAAGGCCAGCGGTTTCTGCACCATTACCGTATCCAGTGAAGACGTGGTGTTTGCTGAATGGGATTGCCAGGGCAAGGTCGGTGCCTGCGAGGGTAAATTGTCCCTGACCGGTGGTACCGGGCGTTTCGTCGGTGTCACCGGCTCCAGTGAAATGATTGTTCGCTCGGTTCTCAATACCCTGGTCACCGGCATGGGTAACGGTGATGCCATGCGTTCAGCAACCGGTCTGGCCATCTTTCCGAAGCTGACCTACACGCTTGCGAAAGCAAAGTAAAACAAGTGAATTGAAATGATTCTGGAGGTTTGGAAATGAAACAGGCAAGTCGACGCTTCATACTTGTAAACGCTTTGCTGCTGTGTGTGGTGCAAACGGCCCAGGCAAGATCCATCAGTTGCGGGGTGCATGTTATCCAGGATGGCGAACGCAACAGCGCCACCAAGTATGAAGTGCTAAAGAAATGCGGTGAACCGAAGTACCGTGAAGGAAACTCGTGGATTTATTCCCAGGGAGGCCGTGATATCGAGGTCTTTTTCAAGGACGGCAAGGTGGAAACCATCAGGTAGCGGCTCAATCCACAGTTTGAATCATGCACAGACATCGGGGCCGACCTTTACCGGCCCCGATGTCGTTTCCAGACAGGACTTCTGCGTCGCCGCAGGCATACATGCCCGGGGCGACAGCCGGTTGACGTTAGCGCGCCAGTTCACCCTCCCGGTAATGGGCATCTACCCAGCAGCGCGGCAGTGGCTCGCCGGAGAGGAAGCTCAAGTCCGACTTTTTGAATTTTTCGGGATCTTGCACTTCTTCACCATGCTGGTAGCGGCCAATCAACTGTGAGCAGAAAGGGTCGAACAGGTCCTTTAGCGTCAAGACTTCAACCAGATCATCGTTACTTTTGTTTTTCAGAAACATGCTGCTCTCCTTTACTCAAAAATGACCCGCCCGACGGATGGGCGAATAACTAATACCTGTCATTAGTATAGTATTAAAAGGGCAGTTGTTGGAGGTCAGGAGTCCTCTACCATGTGCTCAAGGCATACAAAACAGCAAACCCCGGGAAGGCGGCAGTGGTTTTCGAGATAGCCATCGAAACATCCGATCCACGCAAGCTGACCCAGTCCGTGCTGCAGATTATTACCTTGCTGGATATGTACCAGGCGGAGCTGGCGCGAGTGTTGCACATGAAGTGCGGCGATATCGGTGAGCTGGCGTCCGCGCGTCGTTGCCTCGAAACGGATACCGAACACTGGTCGCGAGCCTTGCTGTTTGTGCGCTTCTACCGCCTGTTATTCGACAGCATGAACGGTGACGGGGTGGCGATGCGCCACTGGCTGCGGGTGGAGAACACGAAGCTGGGCGGTGTGCCACATTTGATGATCGTCGATGATGATCGCCTGGCTGAGGTGGTCAGGTACCTGGAGAATGCGGGATAATTTCTATCCACACGATGCGCAAAGAAACAAATAATAAATAGCCACGGAATTCACGGAAGAACACGAAAATATATTTTGCAAGGCCTTTATTCTTTCGTGTTCTTCCGTGGATTCCGTGGCCATATAATCCAGTGTAACTGAAACAGCCGTCATTCCGGCACAGGCCAGGGTGCTGACGGGTATCTGTCAGGTTGCCACTACCACGCGCAGTGCGTCCAGTCGCAAGTCCGCCGAGTCCAGTGCAGCCGTCAATGCCTCGCGTTGCAGTTCCAGGAACTCGATTTCCTCGGTACGGACGTTCGGGTTGACCTGTGCCAGTGCCTTGAGACGATCGACCTCTTTCGTCAATGCCTGTGTTGATCGCTCACGGGCAGCCGTGATGATTTGCGGGGCTTGCCGGTTGGCAAAATCTTCGCAGCAGGCCAGCAGCCCACGCAGTGGTTGTGAATAGGTGCGGATGATCTTGATGGCCGTTTCTGCGGGGATTGCCTGCCGCGTTGCATTGATCTGCTTGTGCGTGAGTGCGTCGCTGTGATCCTTTCCGTACTGGTCGGCAACCACCCGTATCGTGGTCGGCGGCAGGTAACGGCTGGTTTGCAGTACCTCGCTGCTTACCGTGTCGAGCGTGAACAGGCATTCCAGCAGCAGCGTGCCGGCAGTGACACCCTTGTACCTGACCGCTGTCATGGCAGTGTTGCCGGTCTCGCTGGCAGGCATCATTTCCATGGCGGCTGTTATCAGCGGATGCTCCCAGCTGAGAAACTCGCGGTCCTCATTGGCCAGTGCAATGGCTCGGTCGCAGGTGAAGGTCATGCCTTCCTCATGCAGGCCGGGGAAATGGCTGTGCATGTGTTCACCGGGACGGAGTATGTGGCTGCCGGCTGAATGCGGTTCCAGATCGAGGCTGTAGCAGTCAACCAGTTGCTCAAGGTAGGTATACAACCGGGTGTCATCATCCCGGGCCTCGATCTGTTTTTTCAGGGCGCTGGCAATGCGGGGACGGCAGGAATTATATTCCAGCAGCCGGTCACGGCCGCGATGCAAGGCTGCGTTGAGTGCTGCGTGCCGGCTGCGGGTTGCCTCGATCAAGGCAGACGGGTCCGCCTGCTGTTGCAACACCTCCAGTAAGCGGCTCTCCACGTCTGTGAACACCATATGTCCCGCGGGGCAGACATGCTCGAAGGCATCAAGGCCCTCGTGATACCACTGCAACATCACAGCCTGCGCTGTGTGTTCCAGGCAAGGCACATGCAGCTTGATATTTTCAAGCTGGCCAATCCGGTCCAGCCGGCCAATACGTTGTTCCAGCAGGTCAGGATTCAGTGGCAGGTCAAACAGTACCAGGTGGTGTGCAAACTGGAAGTTACGGCCCTCACTGCCGATTTCAGAACAAATCAGTACCTGCGTCCCGAATTCCAGGTCGGCAAAATAGGCGGCAGCGCGGTCACGTTCAATAATGCTCAGGCCTTCATGGAATACGGCGGCATGGATGCCTTTTTTACTGTGCAACCATTCCGCCAGGTCCATGGTGGTATTTGCGTTTGCGGCTATCACCAGTACCTTGTGTGGACGTAACGCCCTGAGTTGCTCGCAGAGCCAGTCGACACGCGGGTCAAACTGTGTCCAGCGTAGCTGCTCGTTGCCGTCAGTGGCCTGGTACAGCAGTTCCGGGCAGAGCAGTAGTTGCGGATCGGTTGCGCCTGCTGCCCGGGCACTCGCCAGTACCTCGGTATAGGCGCGTGGCGCAGGCAGGGGATAACGCAGCAACGTTCGTTCCGGAAAGCCTTTGACTGCACTGCGGGTATTGCGGAATAGCACACGGCCGGTGCCGTGGCGATCGAGCAGCTGGTCAACCAGCAGTGCACGAGCACTGGATTGCTTTTCCACACCAGCGTCAGCATCGAGCACGCATGCAAGCTGCGCCTGGCTGTCCGCATCATGCAGCAGGGAACGCAGGGTCTCGCCGGATTGTGCGTCCAGAGGCTGGTCGTCGAGTAATGACTGTACCGCATTGGCGACCGGTTCGTAGGCGGACTCTTCCTCTATGAAGCTTTCGAAATCGGGGAAACGGTCCGGGTCCAGCAGGCGCAGGCGGGCGAAGTGACTTTCCTTGCCGAGTTGCTCGGGTGTTGCTGTTAACAACAGAACCCCGGGCGTTGCCCGGGCCAGCTGCTCGATCAAGCGGTATTCGGGACTGACGTTGCCGGGAGCCCATTGCAGGTGATGGGCCTCGTCCACCACCAGCAGGTCCCAGTCGCCGTCGATGGCCTGTTGATGACGTTCCGGATTGGCGAGGAAGAACTCCAGCGTGCATAACACCTGCTGCTCGGTATAAAACGGATTCTCCTGACCGGTGCTCTCCACGATGGCACGACAACGCTGCTCGTCAAGGATGCTGAATGGCAGGTTGAAGCGGCGCAGCATCTCGACCAGCCACTGGTGCAGCAGACTTTCCGGCACCACGATCAGGACGCGTTGTGCGCGTTCCGTTAACAGCTGTTGATGCAGGATCAGGCCGGCCTCGATGGTCTTGCCAAGGCCAACCTCGTCAGCCAGCAACACCCGCGGGGCATGGCGGTTGGCCACTTCGTGGGCAATGTAGAGCTGGTGCGGAATTAAACTGGTGCGTCCGCCGGTGAGTCCACGCAGTTCGGAGTGTGCCAGCCGGTTGAGGTGTTGCAGCGTCTGGTAACGCAATTCAAACCACCGGTCCTGGTCAACCTGCCCCGTGAACAGACGCTCAGCCGGCCGATTCAACTGCAGGTGGCTGTCCAGCTTGCCCTCGGGCAGTTCGACGCTGTCGCCTGCGTCGTCGCTGCCGGTGTAGGTCAGCAGGCCATCCTGTTCGTTGACGTGCGCAACCGTGAATGACCAGCCTTCATGACTGCGAATCCGGTCACCCGGTGCGAACAGTACACGGGTAAGCGGTGCTGTTTGCATGGAGTAGGTCCGGGTCTCGCCAGTGGCGAGAAACAGCAGCGTAACCGTGCGCAAGTCGACCGACAGCACGGTGCCGAGCCCGAGTTGCAGTTCGGCATAGTTGACCCAGCGCTGTCCCGGAATGAAATCGTGCATCTGTTTGTCCCGATAAAAACAGGGGCGTCATGGTAGTGGATTTGCGGTGAAAAATCCTGTGTGTTGAACTTTGCCGGGTCTATCGAGAAATGATGGCTATACAGGTACAATCTGGCTGATGAGCATACCCGCACCGGAAGAAATCGTTAGCGCCCTGCTTGACGCCTTTGAGGCGCGGGACTTCGAGCTGGCGCGAACCTTCCTGTCAGATGGCGCGTTTTCCTATCGAAGTCCTATTGAGTCCTTCAACGATGCAGACGCCTTTATCAGTAATATTTCACGCGTCGGACCGATTCTTGAGCGCATCGAGCGTTGCAAGACCTTCGTCAACGGGAGTGATGTCTGCAGCGTACTGAAGATCCATACCACCATGGATACCCTGAATGCAGCATCGGTTGCGCAGCTAACAACGGTGGTTGCTGGCAAGATCACCGCTATAGAGGCGATTTTCGATGCCACTGAATACAACAAGATGATCGTACCCGGCGCATGAAGGTGTTGCGTAGACTGTTTATAACCATCGTCATTACACTCGGATTATGGGGCTGTGCAACACTTGCGCCCGTCGAGGAGGACAGCGCTGCGGCGGAACAGCTTGCGGCAGAAGCGGGTACCTTGCCAGACGGGGAAGGGTGGTGGTATGCACGCTTCCATATCGACTGGCCTGAAGGCGAGGCAACTCGCTGGTACATGGGCACACTGATTGGCGGTGAAGTGATTGCACCGATCTTTGATGACTATTACCAGGATGTGTATATCTGGCGAGTGCACCGGCGTGCCAGTCACGATGGTCACGGGCATGTTTTCAGCTTTATTTTCTACAGTACTCCACAGGGTGCGCAACGTATTTACAATGCCATTGAGAACCATGCGGTGGTGAAATCCCTGCTGGAAGGCGGACAGTTGAACAGGGTGGCGGTCGATGACGTTACCAGCATAACCCGGCCAAATATAGAAGATACCAGTGACGATCGCTGGCCGGAATCCGTGCAGAAAACCTGGCCGGCCATGATTATGGGTGTCAGCCGGATGTGGCTGGACCTGGTGTCAGAACTGGCGGCCGAAGAGAGCGCGCTTGGCGGGCTCGAGGCGAAGTACAAGAACGTGCAGGAGTCGATCACCGCGGTCTGGAGGGAGCAGGGTCAGCATGCCATGTTGCATCACATCAATGCCGTCTATGCCTACCAGCCACTGTTGATCCGTTACTAGCGGAAATGACGGCTATGCCGTGTTTGTTTGCTACCGGCTGCAAAAAAGTCCACCGGCCATAATCAGGCATAACTCTCCTGCAGGTACGCAATAATATCCGATGATTCATACATCCATGTGGCGTTACCCTGTTCATCGGTGATCCGCAGGCAGGGTACCTTGATCTTTCCGCCACCCTGGAGTAATTCCTCACGGCTGGATTCTTCCCTGAGCGCGTCGCGGGCCTCGATATTGAGCGACAGGCGCCTGACGGCACGTTTGACCTTGATGGAGAAAGGACACATTTTGAAGTGATACAGCACCAGATTGCGGGTGCCGCTATCGACCTGTTGCTGTGCCTCGGCCGCACGCACCATGCCCTTCGGTGGGAAAAGGGCATCCAGCAGCAGCAGGATCGGCCCAATGATGTAATGCGCGGCCTTGAAAAAGTATTTGAAGAATAGTCTCATTGCACTGTCCTGAAATTGATAAACTTGAATCGTTACTGTCGCCCGGCTTCGGGCCGGCAATATTACCGCAATCAGGCAAGGCAACGCGACAGGAGACCGCTGTACAATGAAATGGCTGACCAGTATCCCGTATATGCTATTGGTTCCACTGGCGCTTTTCCTGGCACTGGCGCCGTTCACGCCGGAGCCGCACCTCTGGGAAAAACTCAAAATGCTGTTTGCCGGAACGCTGGTGCGGCCAATTGATATCTTCGACCTGTTGCTGCACGGCACGCCACTGGTCATCCTGTTGATGAAGTTGTCGCTTGATGCAAGGCGCAAGCCATGAATGCTGCACTTCTCATGAAGGCACGTGTGGTCTTGCTGGTAAGCCTGGTTGCGGCTGTATGGCTGGTGTTGCCAGCCGTGGGCATCAGTGCCGTGACCGAGCACGTTAGCCCGGACACCGGCCTGTCTTCGTGGAAGTCCGAGGGCGATGCGCTCGATTTTGAACTGCTGCAGGTATTGCCTGACTACGTGCGTGCAGTCTATACCTCGCGGGGATTGCCAAAAACGGTTGTCGACAAGGTCAGCAGCTACTGCGTATTCGGCACCATTCTGCGAAACACGACCGAGCGGCCGCTGTCTTATCGCGTGGCGGACTGGCGTTACATTACCCCGGACGGTGTGCGGCACCGTATCAGGACCAAGTCGGAGTGGGTGGCCGAGTGGCGCGACATGGGGGTCGCCTTTCGCTGGTCGATGCTGCCGGATGACCAGACCTTTGCAGTGGGTGACTGGGGGCAGGGCTTCACGACAATCGCGCTGCAGCCAGGCAGCCGCTTTGCACTGGAATATTCCTGGACACAGGATGATAAAACAGAAACCAGAATGATCGAGGAGGTGCGCTGTGCGCCCGTTGAACCGCCTGACCATGACTAGGGATTCTCTGATTTATCTGCCATCCCGGCGAAGGCCGGGATCTATATTCTTCAATGCAATGGATGCCGGCCTTCGCCGGCATGACGATAATGGAGTTAATGATAGGCTCCGAAAACTGGGCGTTCTGCTGATGGTGATGAGCTTCGCCCTACTGGCAGGCTCAATCGTCAGCGCGGATTCGGATGCACCCGGGCTGGGCTATCAATTCACGCCACTCGAGCCGCGGGCAGCTGCCCCCGACTTCACCCTGTCTGACATGGATGGGGAGTCTTATGCGCTGCATGACTACCACGGCAAGGTGGTACTGATCAATTTCTGGGCCACCTGGTGCCCGCCGTGCCGCAAGGAAATGCCGGCATTGGAAGCGCTGTACAAGAAACTGGGTGACGAGTCGTTCGCGGTGCTGGCCGTGAACCAGTGG
>Ga0316187_10004019_pt1 | contig 12738 bp, 9 predicted proteins | sample CroRivburrow1_MG_FD_204927 | JGI IMG/M metagenome (GOLD analysis project Ga0316187, IMG submission 204927) | Coastal sediment microbial communities from Maine, United States - Cross River worm burrow 1 | ecosystem: Environmental > Aquatic > Marine > Coastal > Sediment | place: USA: Maine...
ATCCCGCTCAGCGGAAATCGCGACTGCGCTGTTCGACCGGACGCGTCGCGAGACGCGGCGTCCACAGGTCGTGCGCGACCAGGTGGGCGACGCCGGACTCGACCTGCAGTCGGCCGCTGACGCCGAGGAAAGCCTGCGTCTTGGCGAGGATGCGGTGCTGCTCGTAGATCTTCCGCCACAGCACCACGTTGACGAAGCCGGTTTCGTCCTCGAGCGTCAGGAAGACCACGCCTCCGGCGGTCTCGGGGCGCTGACGACAGATCACCATGCCGGCGTAGTGGACCTCGTCGCCGTCGCCGGCGGTGCGCACGGTCGCGGCGTCGGGCAGCCCCTGGTCGGTCAGCGCCTCGCGCAGCGGCGCCAGCGGGTGACCGCGCGTGCTGTGTCCGGTGGCGTCGTAGTCCCAACGAATGGTGTCGAAGCTGTCGAGGGCCGCGAAGTCGACCGCCGGGTCGTCGTCGTGCTCCGCGGTTCCGCCGGTGTGCGCAGCGCGTGCATCCGAGCCGTCCGCGACCGCGTCGACGTCGACCGGGCGCGGTGCTCCGAGCGCGTCCCAGAGCGCGTCCCGTCGGCCGTCCTCGAGCGCGTCCAGCGCACCGGCCTCGGCGAGTCGCGTGAGGACGCCGCGGTCCACGCCCGCAGCGCGCGCCAGCGCCGCGACCGAGTCGGGCTGTCCGGTCGAACCCGGCATCGCCTCGCTGCCTGCGCGGGCGGCGACGATGCGTCGGGCGTCCTCGGCGCGCATGCCCTTCACGAAGCGCAGGCCGACGCGCACCGCCGAGCCCTCGCCACTCCGCGCGCAGGGCTCCAGCGTGCACTCCCAGGCGCTCCGGAAAGCGTCGACCGGACGCACTTCCACGCCGTGACGCTGCGCGTCGCCGATCAGCGTCGCCGCGCTGTAGAAGCCCATCGGCTGCGCGTTCAGCAGCGCAGCGAGGAAGGCCGCCGGATAGTGGGTCTTCAGCCATGCGGTCGCATAGGCGATCAGCGCGAAGCTCGCCGCGTGGCTCTCGGGAAAGCCGTACTCGCCGAAGCCGCGGATCTGCTCGAAGACCCGCTCGGCGAACTCCTGCGGCACGCCCTTCCTGCGCATGCGCGACACCAGCCGCTCCCGGTGGCGCTCGATCTTGCCTTCGATCTTCCAGGCCGCCATGTCGCGGCGCAGCTGGTCGGCCTCGCCTGGGGTGTAGTCGGCGGCGACCATCGCCAGGCGGATGACCTGCTCCTGGAACAGCGGGATGCCGAGCGTCTTCTTCAGCACCGGCTCCAGTTCGGGGATCGGGTAGTCGACCTGTTCGAGTCCTTCGCGGCGGCGCAGATAGGGGTGCACCATGCCGCCGCTGATCGGTCCCGGCCGGATCAGGCTGATCTCGATGACCAGATCGTAGTAGGTGCGCGGCCGTAGCCGCGGCAGCATCGCCATCTGCGCGCGGCTCTCGATCTGGAACACGCCGACGGTGTCGCCGCGGCAGATGTCGTCGAAGGTCGCGGTGTCGGCCGGCGGCACGGTCGCCAGCGACAGCTTGCGCCCGTAGCTGCTCTCGACCAGGTCGAAGGCGCGGTGGCAGACGTTCAACGCGCCGAGGCCGAGCAGGTCGACCTTGAACAGGCCGAGGTCCTCGAGGTCGTTCTTGTCCCACTGCACCACGGTGCGCCCGGGCATGGTCGCGTTCTCGACCGGCACCAGCCGGTCGACGGGCTCGTGGCCGAGCAGGAAACCGCCGGGGTGGATGGACAGGTGGCGGGGGACGCCGCGGATCTCGCGCGTCAGCCGCGCCAGGTTGGCGTGCAGCGGGTTGCGGGCATCCAGGCCGGCATCGGCGAAGGAGTCGTCGTCGAAGCGTCCGTAGGAGGACAGCATGCGCGCCAGCCGGTCGACCTCGGTCTCCGGCACGCCGAGCGCCTTGCCGACCTCGCGCACCGCCGAGCGCGCGCGGAAGCGCACGAAGTTGGCGACCATCGCGGCGTGGCTGCGTCCGTAGCGGGCGTAGACGTGCTGGATGACCTCTTCGCGCCGGTCGTGTTCGATGTCCAGGTCGATATCCGGCGGCTCGGCGCGTTCGCGTGACAGGAAGCGCTCGAACAGCAGCCCCATGCGCACCGGGTCGACCGCGGTGATGCCCAGGCAGTAGCAGACCGCCGAGTTGGCCGCCGAGCCGCGTCCCTGGCAGAGGATGCCCTGCTCGCCGCACCAGCGCACGATCTCGTGCATGGACAGGAAGTAGCCCTCGTACTGCAGTTCCTGGACCAGCGCGAGTTCCTTGTCGAGCTGTCGCCGCACGTCGTCGGGCACGCCACCGGGGTAGCGCCGCCGTGCGCCGGACAGGGTCAGTGCGCGCAGATGGCGGCCGGCGTCGCTGCCGTCGGGCAGCGTCTCGACCGGATAGCGGTAGTGGATGTCGGCGAGCGAGAAGGTGCAGGCTGCGGCGACTTCCAGCGTGCGCCGTACCGCGTCGGGGTCATCGCGGTAGAGCTCGCGGAAGTCCTGCGGCGGGTGCAGCGCGTGCTCGGCATTGGGGCGCAACAGCTGTCCGGCCGCGGCCAGGCGCGTGCGGTGACGGATGCAGGTCAGGACGTCCTGCAGCGCGCGCCGTGAGCGGTCGTGATAGAGCACCTCGGTGGCGGCCAGGACCGGCACGTGGTGGACCCGGGCGTGCTCGCGCCGGCGCCGCTCCTCGCGCGCGTCGCCGGCGCGTCGATGGCGGGCGACGACCGCATGGAGGCGTTCGCCGAAGGCCGCGCGCAGCGCCGCGGTGTGCTTCTCCTCACCGCAGTCCCACAGCGCGTGCAGGCCCTCCGCCGACGCGCACAGCTCCTCGAGGTCGACCACGCTCTGGCCCTTCGGCGAGCGCAGTCGGCCACGCGTCAGCAGTCGGCACAGCCGCGCCCAGCCCTCGCGGTCGGCGGCCAGCAGCTGCACGCGGGCACCGCCACGCACGCTGACCTCAGCCCCCTGGATCAGGTGCATGTCGAGTTCCCGCGCACGCACGTGTGCGCGCACCGCGCCGTAGACGCCGTCACGGTCGGTGAGTGCCAACGCGCGCAGCCCGAGCGCGTGCGCGGTCTCGACCAGTTCCGCGGGACTGCTGGCTCCTTCGAGAAAGGAGTAGTGACTGCGGCACCACAGCGCCGCGTGGCCGCCTTCGCTTCTGCGGGCCGTGCTGCTGCCGCTGGCCGTGTTCAAGACAGTTCGCCGTGCAGGAACCACCGGTCGCGTGCGCGATCGTGGTAGACCCACAACCAGCGACCGTTGCGGGTGCGCGCCCAGTGATAGGCGCGCGTCGTCTCGCGTACCCACCAGCCGCCGGACAGGATCTGCGGTCCGAGCAACTCCTCGACCGGCCCGTCGTCGAGGCCGGCCGGATACCAGGCGCCGGACCAGGGGGCGGCGACCGGTCGCGGCCGCGGCTCGACGCGTCGCACCAGCGGCAGCCGTCCGCGGTCGCGCGGTCGCGCGATCGCGGCGACGGCCGCCTCGGCGGTCGGCCCCTCGAGGATTTCCCAGTCCCAGCGCGCCTCGGGCAGGTGGCCGTCGAGCAGTCGTGTACGCACCACGGTCGCGTTTCCGAACTCGGCGCGCAGGCGCGCGAAGGCCCGGCGCGCGCCGTCCGGATCGCGGCCGGAGGCCTGGAACAGCGTGGCTTGGCGCGCCGCCGCCGGAGCACCGTGCCCGCGCAGTCGCAGTTCGAGGACGCCGCAGGCCGGGGGGTGGGCCTCCAGTCGCAGGCGCAGCAGCTCTTGCACCGGACGTGGTTCCCGCGCCGGTATCGCCGGGGTCAGTCGCTCGTCGACGTGACTGCCGTCCTCCAGCAGCATGCGGAGATCCAGTTCGGCGAGCGCCTCGCCGCGGGCGTCGAGCGTCTCGAGCAGTTGCCGCAGGCCGGTCTCCATGCAGTCGAGCAGCCGCAGGGCGTTCTCCTCGGGCAACTCGAACACGAAGACCGCGCGCGCAGGATCGTGCCACGGCGCCGGGCGCAGGCCGGGGCTGAGCTCACCACGCGCCAATGCGTGCAGTTCCTGGGCGTCGGCACCGAAGCGGCGCCGGATGCCCTCCGGCGGCAGGTCGGCGAAGGCGCCCAGCGTGCGTATGCCCAGCTTGCGCAGCAGTTCACGCAGCCGGACGGGCAGGTCGAGGCGGGCGAGGGGTGCCCGGCGCAGTGCGCCGCGTTCCTCCTCGGCGTCGACGAAGACCTGGATCGTGCGTGCGGTACGGGCGCCGACCGTGCAGCCGAATCGCGTGAAGCCGACCGCCAGCGTGGCGGCGAAACCGTCCGCCGCCAGCGCGGCATGCAGCGCCTCGGCCCAGTCCTGCAGCGAGGGGGCCAAGCGTGCGAGGCCCGAGGCATCCAGCCAGAAGCGGCCGGGGACGTCCGCCGCGGCTTCGACGGCCGGGCTGAAGTTCCACAGGCGACGGGTCAGCGCGGTGACGGCGGCGTCGATCTCGCCGGCGGGCACGACGCCGGCGTGCAGGCGCCGCTCCAGCGACAGTGCCGCCGCGTAGCGCATGCCGGACTCGACACGGGAGCGGCGTGCGCGCGCGTTGACCCACAGCAGGGTGCCCTGCGGCTTGTCCCGGTCGACCACCGCGACCGGGCCGTCGCGCCACTCGGGACGGCGGCGCAGCAGCAACTGCAACGGCAGCGCGGCGATCTCAACACAGGCCGTCCGGTCCACGACAGTTCTCCTCGTGGGTCCAGCCGGGGCCGTGCCGGCGATCTCGGAGCACGGTGAGCCCGCGGGCGAAGCAGTCGAAGCCGGTACGCCGATGCCAAGCATCGACACGCAGCGAGATCTGGCAGCCCAGGGACGGTGCCTCGCGCGGTTTGGCGGTCAGGACCAGCAGCGCGGCGCGGCGTCGACGGGCCAGCGCGTCGAGCCGAGCCAGTGCGGCGGGGGGCAGGCGCATGCCGGGCGCGAGGTCGAGAATCACCAGCGTGAAGCCGTCCGAGGCGAGCAGCGTCTCGGCGGCACGAGCGGCCTGGCCGGCACGCTCCACTCGGACCACTGGCAGCGCGCTCAGGTCGATGCCGGCGTCGTCGAGGTCGGGTGGATAGAAGGTCGCCGCGCGCGCCGCGACCCAGGCTGCCGGCTCGCCGTTGCGCTGCGCCTCGTGGACCAGGGCGGAGGCCACACTCAAAGTCGCACCACCGGCGGCGCCGGACAACTCGACGAGATGCCCGGTCGCGCCACGCAGACTCCAGCGTCGCGTCTCCTCGGCGGGGCCAGTGACCCCGCCCGCGAGCGCGGCCTCGCTCATCGGGACTTCCCGCTCTCCAGCGAGCGACGGACCTCGATGACCTTGCCGAGCAGTTCGACCTCGTCGGGCGGCGGGATCAGCACCGCGAAGGCGGGGTTCTCGGGGTGCAGTTCGATGCGCCGCCCGCGCAGCCGCAGCCGCTTCACGGTGGCCTCGTCGCCGACCCGCGCGACGACGATCTCGCCGGAGCGCGCGGTCGGCTGCGCACGCACCAGCACGATGTCGCCGGACAGGATGGCGGCGTCGCGCATGCTGTCACCCTGTACGCGCAGCGCGAAAAGCCCGTCGGCGGACGGGCCGTCGTAGGGGAGGTAGCCGTCGAGGTCCTCGATGGCGGCGTCCAGCGGGCCGGCCGGCACGCGGCCGAGCAGCGGCACCTGCGCCGGTGAAACCGCGCCCTCGCCGGGGGGGAGGGCGTAGCCGCGTGCTTCGCCGTCGCGGCGCAGCAGGCGGCCTTCTTCGACCAGCTTGGCGAGGTGCTTCTGCGCCGACTGCACGGCGCGGAAGCCCATCGCCTGCTGCACCTCGCGCACCGTCGGCGGGCGACCGCGCAGCAGCCGCTCGCGCACGAAGCGGTAGACGCGCTCGCGCGTGCGGCCGGGCGGGGTGTGCGGGCTCACCCCTGCAGGGTAGTAGACATATGTCTACCGTCAAGTGGGGGGCGCCGGAATCCTGCTTGTGCTGGGGTCGAATTCGAGTATCGTGGAAATTCGGCTGAGAAGCCGATTCACTCTTTTCCTCTTTGAGCGGCTCTGGAACGCGCAGACCCGCCCCCCCCCGAAACCCCTCTACCAACATGACGCGAATCCTCCTTTCAGTCGCTGCGGCGGCGCTCTGCCTTTCGACCGTGGGTGCCCAGCAGAGCCAGACCCTGCCCCGCGGCTTCGACATCGTCGGCGGCGGCAGCCTGTCCAGCTTCCCCTTCAACTCCACCACCGACCACAAGTGGCAGTGGCACTACGACTCGGCGCAGTTCGATGCGACCGGGCCGATCCAGATCACCAACGTGTCGGTGCGCACGCACTCCGGTGCGGGCACCATCACGTCCTTCGACTTCCCGTCGGTGCAGCTGACGATGGCCTCCAGCCCGACCGACTACACGGTCGCCGGCAACGGCATCCAGCCGGGCCACGATTCCACCTTCGCGAACAACCTGAACGCGGACGTCACCGTGGTCCGTGCGGCCACGCCCTTCACGGGCACCAACGTGGCGCCGCTGACCTGGATGTCCTTCGACCTGACGACGCCCTTCGTCTACGACCCGAGTCTCGGTGACGACTTCGTCTTCCAGATCGAGAAGTGCGGAACCAACACTGCGTGGGGCGAGTTTATCGACGGTACCAGCGGTACCGCCGGCCTCAACGGCGGCAACCGCTACGGCGACACCTCGAGCTGCTCGTCCGCGATCTCGTCCTTCAGCAACAACGAGTACGTGCCGATTATCCTGATCGAGTACGGCCCGGTCGGTCCGTCGCTGGCCTCCTCCGGTTCGCCCGGCGGCTCGATGACCTTCGACCTGTCCGGTCTCACCCCGAACAGCGCCGCGGCAATCGTCTATGGCCCCGCCGGTTCCTACACCGTGCCGGGCGGCGGCTGCGCCGGCCTGGTGGTGGACCTGCTGCCGGTGAACTTCCCGCCGCTCTCGTCGCTGATCATCGTCAACTCCGATGCCAACGGCAACGCGCAGCTGGTGAGCAACGTGCCGGGCGGTGGCGCGGGCCTGTCGGTGCAGGGCGTCGACGTCTCCTCCTGCACGGCGACGAACTCGATCGTCCTCTAGGGTCCTGGGCCCTCCCGGAAGCCGTCCCGCCGCCTGGCGGGGCGGCTTCCTCCTTTTTTCGGGGCCGATCGACGGTCAGGCGAGCCACCCGCGGGGCTGGGCGGTCTAGGATGGGCAATCGGCGTCCCTCGACGCCGCCCCCTGTCATGCACGTTCCCTTCCTTTCGCGTTTCCACTTCCTGGTTCCCGCCGCCGCCGCGTTGCTGCTTGTCGTCGACCTGGCCGCGCAGGAGCCCTACCGCCTGCCGCCGCCGGAAGTCGTCGCCCTGGTCGACGCGCCGCCGACGCCGGGCGTGAGCTTCAGCCCGGACGGCGCGTGGATGCTGTTCCAGGAACGTGGCTCCTTGCCGACCATCGCCGATCTGTCGCGGCGCATGCTGCGGCTCGCCGGCATGCGCATCGACCCGGCCGCGAATGGCGGCTACGCGACCTCCTACGGCACCGGCCTGTGGCTGCGTGCGCGCGACGGGGACGAGGAGATTCGTATTCCGCTGCCGGAAGGGGCCCGTGTCAGCGGCGCGCGGTGGTCGCACGATTCCGCGCGGCTGGCCTTCACGCTGGTCGGCGACGACGGCACGGAACTGTGGTACGCGTCGGTCGACGCGCCGACCGAGCCGCGCATGGTCACCGATCGTCTGACCACGGTGGTCGGCGGCTTCCGCTGGATGCCGGACGGCCGCACGCTGCTGTGCAACCTAGTGCCGCTCGACCGTGGTTCCGAGCCCGAGGCGCCGCGCGTGCCGGCCGGGCCGAACGTGCAGGAAACCGCCGGCGACGAGTCGCCGCTGCGGACCTACCAGGACCTGCTGGCCAACCCGTACGACGAGGCGCTGTTCGAGCACTACGCGACCTCGGAGCTGGTGCTGTTGCCGACCGACGGGGGCGAGGCGCATCGCGTCGCGGGTCCGGCCATCTGGAGCGGCGCCTCGTCGGCACCGGACGGTCGCCATCTGCTGCTGACCCGGGTCGAGAAGCCCTGGTCCTATCTGATGCCGATGTACAGCTTCCCGCAGACCGTCTTCGTGCTGGACACGGAGAGCGGCCGCACCTGGACGGTGGAGGAAGTGCCGCTGGCCGAGGGCATTCCGATCGGCGGTGTGCGACAGGGCCGGCGCAGCATCAACTGGCTGCCTGCCGAGCCCGCGACGCTGGTCTGGGTGGAGGCGCTGGACGGAGGGGACCCGAACGCCGAGGTGCCGCACCGCGACCGCTGGATGCAGCAGTCGATGCCGCTCGACGACGGGCCGGACGAGCTGGTGCGCGTGGAGCACCGCGCGCGCGGGCTGTCGTGGCTGGAGGACGGCATGCGCTTCCTGAGTTCCGAGTACGACCGGGACCGGCGCTGGAGCCGCACGCTGCTGCACGACCGCCGGGCTCCGGATGCCGCGCCGGTGGTGATGGAGGACCGCAGCCAGAACGACCGCTACGCGGACCCCGGCCGGCTGGTCTCCACCACCGACGCGCGTGGTGAGTCCTTCGTGCGCGAGGAGGGCGGCTGGCTGTACCGCACCGGTTCGGGCGCGACGCCGCAGGGCGATCTGCCTTTCCTGGCGCGGCAGTCGGTATCCACCGGTGAGATGGAGGAGTTGTGGCGTTGCGAGTCCGGTGCCTACGAGACGGTGGTGGACCTGATGGAAGGCGGCGACGGCATGCCGGCCTTCCTGACCCGGCACGAGACCCCGGACACGCCGCCGAACTACTGGCTGCGTGACCTCGACGACGGCATGCGTCAGGCGCTGACGGATTTCCCGGACCCGCAGCCCCAGTTGCGTGGCATCCACAAGGAACTGGTGAAATACCAACGCGCCGACGGCGTGCCGCTGTCGGCCACGCTCTACCTGCCGGCGGACTACCAGGAGGGGCAGCGTCTGCCGCTGTTCGTGTGGGCCTATCCGCGTGAGTACAACGACCCGTCGACGGCCGGTCAGATCAGTGGCTCGCCGTGGCGTTTCACGCGCATCGCGTCGTCCTCGCATCTGCACCTGCTGACCCAGGGCTACGCCATCCTCGACGGCGCGACCATGCCGGTGATCGGCGACCCGGAGACGATGAACGACACCTTCATCGAGCAGATCGTCGGCGCAGCACAGGCGGCCATCGACTACGCGGTGGAGCGCGGTGTCGCGGACCGCGACCGGGTGGCGTGCGGTGGCCACAGCTACGGCGCCTTCATGACCGCCAACCTGCTGGCGCACTGCGACCTGTTCCGGACCGGCATCGCGCGCAGCGGCGCCTACAACCGTACGCTGACGCCGTTCGGCTTCCAGTCCGAGCGGCGCACCTTCTGGGAGGCGCCGGAGGCCTACTTCAAGGTCGCTCCGTTCATGCACGCCGACAAGATCAACGAGCCGATGCTGATGATCCACGGCGAGGCCGACAACAACTCGGGGACCTTCCCGATGCAGTCGCGGCGCATGTTCCAGGCCATCAAGGGCAACGGCGGGACCGCCCGCTTGGTGATGCTGCCCAACGAGAGCCACGGCTACCGCGCGCGCGAGTCGGTGCTGCACACGCTGGCCGAGATGATCGACTGGCTGGATGTGCACCTCGCCGAGGACGGGCCGATGCCTGCGTCGGCGCCGCGTTGAACGCGCCACGGAGTCTCGGGCGAGTCGCTTGTTTCGGTAGACTCTGCTACCATCTTGCTTCCTGGCTGCACGACCGTTCAGCTGTCCATCCTCACCCCTACCAATTCCATCCTGATGCGATTCCGTTTTTTCCTGGCCGCGGCCCTGCTCGTCTCGAGCGCCTCTGGCCAGTCCTACCAGACCCTGCCTGCCGGGTTCGACACCCTCGACGGCTCGTCCGGGACCGGCTTCCCGTTCACGCTGTCCTTCTACACGGAGCACACCTGGCAGTGGCATTACGACTCGGCCCAGTTCAACGCCACGGGCCCGGTAGAGATCACCGAGATCTTCGTGCGCTCGGACGGGGCAAGCGGCACGGGGGGGATCTTCGACTTCCCGAGCCTCGAGGTCACGCTCGCCAGCAGCCCGACGGACTACACCGTGGCCGGCAACGGCATCCAGCTCGGCCATGACCCGGTGTTCGCCAACAACCTGAACTCGGACGCGACCGTGGTGCGTTCGGCGGCGCAGTGGACCGGTTCGGGCGGTTACCTGGACTGGATCCCGTTCGGCCTGACCTCGAGCTTCGTCTACGACCCGACGCAGGGTGACGACTTCGTGGTCGAGCTGCGTTCCTGCGGCATCAACGTCATGTGGGCCGGCGCTCTCGACGGGGAAACCGGCAGCACGGGGTTGGTCGGCGGAAACCGCTACGGTGACCGCTTCAACTGCGCCTCGACCACCCAGGAGTTCTTCAACAACGAGTTCGTGCCGATCGTGCGCATCGAGTATCAGCCGGTGCCGACCGGGCCCTCGCTGAGCATCGGTGGCGGCGCCCCGGGAAGCACGATGACCTTCGACTTCGCCGGCTTCACGCCGAGCAGCCCGATTGCGGTGGTGTACGGCCCGTCCGGCCAGTACGTCGTCCCGGCCGGCCCCTGCGCCCTGCTGCCGATCGACGTGCTGCCGCTGAACTTCCCGCCGCCGACCTCGCTGATTCTGCTCAACAGCGACGGCAACGGCGATGCGCAACTGGTGCAGTTCGTGCCGCCGGCCGGCGCGGGCCTGCTCGTCCAGGCGGCAGACGCCGCCACCTGCACGGCGAGCAACACCGTCACGCTCTAGGGCGGCAGCCCGATCCGCGAGCCGTCCCGCCCGCGTGGCGGGGCGGCTCGCCCCATGATCCGGCCAGCGCGCGGGCGGCGCCTAGAAGTAGCGCAGCCACAGGTAGAGGTGGCTGATCGCGAGCGTCCCGACCATGGTCGGGATGCCGATGGCCATGAAGCGCAGGAAGGAGATGCGCGTACCGGCGCGTGCGGCGATGCCGAGCACGATGACGTTCGCCGAGGCACCGATGGGGGTGCCGTTGCCGCCCAGGCAGGAGCCCAGCGCCAGCGCCCACCAGACCGGCATCAGCACCGGGTGGTGCAGGGTCTCGTAGGGGAGTGCCGCGCTGTCGGCCGCGCCGCCATGGAAGACCGCGTTGGCGGTGTCCTGGATCAGCGGGCTCATGGTCGCGACGTAGGGGATGTTGTCGACGAAGGCCGACAGGATGCCCGATGCCCACAGCACCAGGGAGGCGGTCAGCGACATGTCCTCGGCGGTCGGATGGGTGACGTCGATCACCAGTTCGCTGATGTCGCCGATGATGCCGACCTTGACGATGCCGCCGACCATGATGAACAGGCCGATGAAGAAGAAGATGGTCGTCCATTCGACTTCTGCCAGCACTTTGTGCGGGTCACCCGGCATCAGGAGCAGCAGGGTCGCGGCGCCGAGCAAGGCGATGGTCGCAGGCTCCAGGTGCACGGCACCGTGCAGGATGAAGCCGACCAGCACCAGGCTGAGCACGGCAACCGAGCGCCGCGCCAGCCGCGGGTCCTTCATCAGCGTGCGCTCGTCCATGCGCATCAGGCGCATGCGTTTGGCATCGTCGACATGCAGGCGCTTGCCGCACACCAGGATGCAGGCACCCAGGAACACCAGCAGGATGACCACGACGATGGGCGCGAGGTGGACCAGGAAGTCGATGAAGTTCAGGTCCGCGCGTGAGCCGATGATGATGTTCGGCGGGTCACCGATCAGCGTGGCGGTACCGCCGATATTGGAAGCGAGCACCTCGGCGACCAAGAAGGGGGTCGGGTCGATGTCGAGTTCAGCCGCGATCAGCAGCGTCACCGGCGTCATCAGCAGCACCGTCGTGACGTTGTCGAGGAATGCGCTGGCGACCGCTGTCAGCAGCACGAACAGGATCAGGATGCGGATCGGCTTGCCCTGGCCGAGCTTCGCCAACCGGACCGCGGCATATTCGAACACCCCGGTGCGGGCCAGGATATTGACCAGCACCATCATGCCGATCAGCAGGAAGACCACGTCGTAGTCGATGCCGAAGCGCCGCGAGTAGAAAGCCTCGTGCTGCTCGAGGATCGGCAGCGCGATCATCAGGGCGCCGGCCGCGAGGGCGACCTTGGTCTTGTGGATCTTCTCCGAGACGATCAGCGCCAGGGCGACCAGGAAGATGCCGCCTGCGACCCAGTACCAGGTGCCGGGGTGAAGCGCGACCTCCGCGACGTCCGGAAGGTGCTCCTGCACGGTCCTACGCGAGTTCGGCGGTCACCCTGCGCAGCACGCTGCGGCGGGTCACTGTGCCGACGAACTTGTCGTTCTCGACGACCGGGATGGCCTTGTTGCGGTCGTAGACGAAGATCTGGACCGCTCGCATGATGGTCTCGTGCGGACCGACGGTCTGCACCTCGGTGGTCATGATGCTCTTGACCGGCACGCTGCGGAGCGCGGCGAACTCCTCGTCGAAGAACCCTTCGTGGAAGACGTTGGCGAGGTCCCGCCTCAGGTCGATGTAGCTGGGCAGGATGCGCCGGAACACGTCGAGGACCGAGACCACGCCCAGGATCTGTTCTCCGGGGCCGAGTACGACACCTGTGGTCTGGTTGCTGCCGAGGACCAGACTGACGAAGTCGGCGACCGACGTGTCGGGGGACACCGTCAGCGGATCGGGGAGCATCGCGTCCTGGACAAACATCGTCTCGGTAGGTGGGCGTCGCGCGCGCGGGGCAAACGGTAGCCGTCCACGGCCGTACGTGCGAACAAGATCACGGACCGATTCGTCTGGAACC
>Ga0316187_10004020_pt1 | contig 12738 bp, 12 predicted proteins | sample CroRivburrow1_MG_FD_204927 | JGI IMG/M metagenome (GOLD analysis project Ga0316187, IMG submission 204927) | Coastal sediment microbial communities from Maine, United States - Cross River worm burrow 1 | ecosystem: Environmental > Aquatic > Marine > Coastal > Sediment | place: USA: Maine...
AATCTCGGACTTGAAGAAACTGGAAAAAACCCTGTCACGAGTAGCTTCTCAGTGCTCTGGTGATTCCAGGCCTGAGTGTCCTATTGTTGAGGCATTATTTGATAAGAATTATTGAATTAGAATAATATTGAGTCTTCTTTAACATCAATGGTTTCGTGGCATTGCTCAGTAAAAATTTACCAGATGACTAGCAAATAGCTAATGTTGCCGTCATCGTTATATTTGTCAAATAAGTCACTTCAAAAACAACTTATAAGCCGGATTATTGGTTTCTTCGTGATAGCTATAACCCAACTCCGATAAAAAAACTTGAAATTGATTATTGTCATTTTCCGGTATTTGTACGCCGACCAATACTCTGCCATAGGCTGCTCCGTGGTTACGATAGTGAAACAGGCTAATATTCCAGCGTTCGCCAATGCGGTTGAGAAATCTTAATAGAGCGCCCGGGCGTTCTGGGAATTCAAAACGGATTAGTCTTTCATCGCAGACCTGACTGCAACGACCGCCCACCATATAGCGAATGTGCAGCTTGGCCATTTCGTTGTCAGTCAGGTCGGCAATGGCATAGCCATGCTGGCGCAATTTATCGATAATGGTATCAATTTCACCGCCGCCTTCTGGCACTTTAATGCCGCAGAATACCTGAGCAATTTCGGGCCCTGAATAACGATAATTAAACTCGGTGATACCGCGCAGGCCAATGGTGTCGCAAAATTTTCGGAAGCTACCCGGTTGTTCCGGTATGGTCGCACACAAGATGGCCTCACGGCGTTCACCCAGTTCGGCGCGTTCGGCCACGTGGCGTAGTCGATCAAAATTCATGTTGGCGCCACTGTCGATTGCCACAAAACATTGGTCTTGGAGTTTGTGTTGGGCCACATATTTCTTTATGCCCGCAACGGCCAATGCACCTGCAGGTTCTGCTATGGAACGTGTGTCGTCAAATATATCTTTTATGGCTGCGCAGATCTCGTCGATTTTCACCAAAATGACTTGATCTACGTATTGTTGGGCTATTTTAAAGGTCTCTTCACCAATTTGGCGCACCGCCACACCATCGGCAAAAATACCCACTTGATCCAATATGACGCGTTCTCCGGCTTTCATGGCCTCGTATAGGCAGGGCGCGTCTTCCGGTTCGACACCAATGATTTTTATTTCGGGTCTGAGGTATTTTACGTAAGCACAAATACCAGCGATAAGACCGCCACCGCCAACGGGTACAAATATAGCATCAATTGGCTCGTTACATTGTCTTAGGATTTCGGTGGCAACCGTGCCCTGACCAGCAATGACGTCTGGGTCATCGTAGGCATGTATAAACACCATATTGCGTTGTTGTGCGAGTGATAGGGCGTGTTCAAGGGCGTTGTCATAGGTATTGCCATGTAATACGATTTCTGCGCCCCAGTGTTTGACCGCTTCAACTTTAATATTGGGGGTGGTCTTAGGCATTACGATCAAGCCTTTGATATTCAATTTTTGCGCGGCCATGGCCACACCCTGAGCGTGGTTGCCGGCTGACGCAGTGATTACGCCGTTTTGTCGTTGTTCCTTGCTGAGCCCAGAGATTTTATTGTACGAACCCCTTAATTTAAACGAAAACACTGGTTGCAGGTCCTCTCGTTTGAGATAAACCCGATTATTGATGCGACTGGATAAGTTTTCGGCGATATCAAGAGGTGTTTCTATGGCGACGTCATAAACACGTGAATTGAGAATCTTTTTTACGTAGTTGCTTAACATGGTCGATACATTAGTTAAATTAACAGGATAATTAAGGGTTTGTTGTCAAGCTTAAGATTATCATGTTTGCCCTGAGTTACGGTAAACTTATTACTGTAATGGACGATATTTATATATAACAATAGCTTATATTAAATCTATGCGGTTAGTTGGCTGTGATCCCCCTATGTGATTTTCGTCACAGTTAATTTGTACTAGCATCTGTATATGTTAAAAACTAAAATAGGCTTAATAAATATAAATTATATTTGCTATTAACAATTTGAGGTAACCTTTAATGACACAGGATGAAATGAAAAAGGCAGTGGCTGCAGCCGCCATTGAATATGTTCCTGCCGGCACAATTGTGGGAGTTGGAACCGGCAGTACGGCTAATTTCTTTATTGATGAACTGGCAAAAATAAAAGACCAGATTAAAGCCACAGTGGCAAGTTCTGTCGCCAGTGCTGACCGACTCAGGTCCCATGGCATAGAAGTCATGGATCTAAATGATGTGAGTGAAATTTCTGTGTATGTAGACGGTGCGGACGAGGCCAACAAATCACTACATTTGATGAAGGGTGGTGGTGGTGCCCTTACACGGGAAAAAATTGTTGCCGCCGTGGCGGATACGTTTGTGTGTATAGCTGATGAAAGTAAACTCGTCGATGTAATGGGTGAATTTCCATTGCCGGTTGAAGTGATTCCTATGGCTCGCAACTATGTTGCTCGAGAAATCGAGAAAATGGAGGGTAAGCCAGTCTATCGTGATGGGTTTGTAACGGATAACGGCAATGATATCCTCGATGTGCACCATATGATTATCGAAAATCCAGTTGAATTAGAACAAATGCTTAATGACCTTGTTGGTGTAGTAACCAACGGCTTATTTGCACAACGAGGCGCCGATGTACTGTTGTTGGGTACGCCGGATGGTGTTAAAAAACTGACTTAAAGTGGCGGTAAATTTCTCTGTATGGCAAAGAGAAAGTTTTTTAGAAAAGTACGTATTGTCTTCATGTTATTCATTTTATTCCTGGTCGGTGGCGACGCCTTACTGACTCGGTTGCGGACGACTGATTGGGATGCACCACTACTAGTTGCGATTTATCCCGTTAACGGTGATAAATCCGCTGTGTCTGACAAATACATCAAGCAGCTTTCAGAGTCTGATTTTACAGATGTGAGCACATTTCTGGAAGAAGAGGCCAAAGAATATAAGCTTGAATTGGCTCGTCCGGTTGAAATCACTTTTCGCGAACAGGTTTCCGAACGTCCTCCCATGCCACCTGTAGACAGGAATGTCTTCGGAGTAATGTGGTGGAGCTTGAAGTTACGTTATTGGGTATGGCAGGTAAAGCGTCAATCCAAACCCACGGCAGACGTGCATATATTCGTTTTGTATTATGATCCCAAGCAGCATGATCGTTTGGCTCATTCTTTAGGCATTCAAAAGGGTTTGATTGGTGTTGTGAATGCCTTTGCACACCAAAGTTATACCTCGCAAAATAATATTATTGTTGCCCACGAGTTTTTGCATACGGTAGGCGCCACTGACAAATATGATTTGGCGACGGGTATGCCGATGTATCCGCAAGGTTTTGTCGAGCCTGACAAAGAACCCCTGTATCCCCAGGAGTTTGCCGAAATCATGGCCGGGACAATTCCCACCAGTAAAAGCAAGCATAAGATGCCTGAATCGTTGGTTGATACTATAGTGGGGGTGGAGACTGCTTTGGATATTGGTTGGATAGACTAATTACGTATTGATTGGATTGCGATAGGTCTAGGCTGGTATGCGTTCCCACGCAGAGCGTGGGAACGAGGTGCTAACTTTGCAAGTATACGTCGCGTTAAGTTTTAAGGTTTCAAGATATCCTTTTTACAACATAAAGAGGTAGCGCTACTTACCTGAGTGGCCAGAGAGTGTCACCTCAACTTTTTCATTATCGGCAAGACTTGCGTAGTACTCACGCAGTATTGTCAGTACTTCTGGACGACTAAAATTATCCGGTACTTCGGAGTTTTCAGATAAGGCTTTTCTTAGTTTTGTGCCCGAAAGAAGCAGACGATCTTCGGCTTTATGTGGGCAGGTCTTCATAGAGGCCATGCCGCCACACTTATAACACCAGAAGGTCCAGTCGATCTTTAATGCTTTGGTTTCCAAGGCATCTGCTGGAATTTCGTCAAAAATATGGTGCGCATCAAAAGGACCATAATAATCGCCCACACCTGCATGATCACGTCCGACAATAAGATGTGAACATCCGTAGTTTTGTCTGAATAAGGCGTGCAATAGCGCTTCGCGAGGACCCGCATATCGCATATCCAAAGGATAACCTGCTTGGATAACCGTGTCTTTGACAAAGTAGTGATCGATTAATGTGCTAATGGCATTGGAGCGAACATCGGCAGGAATATCGCCTGGTTTAAGTTTGCCTAACAAGGAATGGATTAAAACTCCGTCCAAGGTTTCAATGGCGATTTTAGCGAGGTATTCGTGTGAGCGGTGCATGGGATTACGGGTTTGGAAGGCCGCAATGGTTGTCATGCCTTTTTCGGCAAACGCTGCCCGGGTTTGTGCCGGTGTCATGAACTGATCACCGTATTGTTCCGGGAATTCGCCTTGAGAAATGACCTTAACGGGACCAGCGAGATTGATATCGCCTTGTTCCATTACCATTTTAACACCGGGATGTTCCAGATCAGTTGTTTTATAGACGGTGTTGCATTCGTGAGCTTTATCGATGGCGTATTTTTCTTGAACGGTCATGGTCGCAAGGATTTCATCACGTTCTTCGTCGTATAAAGCAACCTCTGAACCTTCAGTGATTGAATCCGCTGTAGCCTTGTCGGTAGAAAGTGTAATCGGAATAGGCCAGAATAAGCCGTTGGCCATATGCATGTCGTCACAACAACCCTGCCAATCAGCCTTGCTCATAAAGCCGTCTAAGGGAGTGAAGCCACCAATACCCATCATAATGATGTCGCCGGCTTCACGAGAATCTAGATTAACTTTAGGAAGAGTTTCAGCGCGAGCCTTTTCAGCACTCAGGGCATTGCCTTCCAATAATAGAGGCTTTAAATCGCCTCCGCCGTGCGGATTTACGAGTTTTAACATCGTGTTCCCTCTATAGATTAGTGTTTGGTTTCTATTGAAAATAAGTTACGTCGTCCAGCAGTTCAACCTTAACTATATCTAGGCAAAATGCAACGCTATTGTGTTTTCGCTAGTATAAAAATCCTTTATTCACCGTGGCTTGCGGGGTGTTTAACATGTCAATTTCAAGGGGTTTTGCAAAAGCTGCAAGAATCTTTCGGCCAATAGTTGATTAATAAGACTGAATCTAAGCGAGCAACCCAATAAAATGTCTTACGAATCACATAAATAAGCTATGTGACTGTACTTACCCCCTGAATTAATTGACATAAATGCTAAGGCAAAAATCTTTTATGCTTACGTCGAAAACTTTTTTGTATTTTAAATCTAAGTTTAATTTATTATTAGTGCTTTCTTAAATCAGCGAACCTGTTTTCCTGCAGCCTGAAGATCCGCGTGGTAAGAAGAACGTACCATTGGACCACTGGCGATATTTTTAAAGCCCAATTTTTTTGCAATGTTTGCCAGTTGTTCAAATTCTTCAGGAGTCACAAATCGTGTTACCGGCAGGTGGTGTTTGCTAGGCTGTAGATATTGGCCTAGTGTAACCATTTCAACATTGTGTTTGCGTAAATCCGTCAATACCTCTTCAACTTCCTCCAGGGACTCACCCAGGCCTAACATAAGCCCAGATTTCGTCGGAATGTGTGGATACATGGCCTTAAAATTTTTCAGCAGGTCCAGTGACCATTGGTAGTCAGCACCCGGTCGCACCTGTTTATAAAGACGTGGGGCGGTTTCAAGGTTGTGATTAAACACGTCCGGTGTTGAGGATTTCATTATATTGAGAGCGATTTCCATGCGACCGCGAAAATCCGGCACAAGAACTTCGATCTGGGTTGCTGGAGACAATTCTCTGATGGCTTGAATGCATGCGGTGAAATGGGCAGCACCGCCATCCCTGAGATCGTCTCGGTCAACTGAGGTGATTACCACATAACGTAAATCAAGGTCTTTAATGACATTGGCTAATTGCAGTGGCTCATTTTCATCTAAGGGATTGGGGCGGCCATGGGCAACGTCACAAAATGGGCAGCGTCGGGTACAGATATCTCCCATAATCATAAAGGTTGCTGTACCGTGGCTAAAACATTCGCCTAAATTTGGACAAGACGCTTCTTCACACACAGTGTGCAGGTTATTTTTTCTGAGTAGGTTTTTAATCCTAGAAACTTCAGGAGAAGAGGGTGCTTTGGCGCGAATCCAACTTGGCTTGCGTGCCATAGACTCTGTAGGTACAACTTTTATCGGTATACGAGAAACCTTTTCTTCGCCTCGCATGGGCACACCACGCTTTATTTCTTTAGGACGTTTATTCATTAATTTTTACAGTCTGTGTGGTTAGCAATAACCGTTGAAGATGTTTTTGCAAGTTAGTCTGAACCAGTGAAATATCTTCACGAATACCCAGGTCCTTGAGTTGAGTTATAACCAAGTCTTCATAACCGCAGGGATTAATATTCTTAAAGGGATTAAGATTCATATCGACATTTAAGCTTAAACCATGATAGCTGCAATGTTTTCTAACCCGTAGTCCCAATGCGGCAATTTTAGCGTCGTCGACGTAAACACCAGGGGCATTTTGTCTTCTAGTACTGTCAATGTCAAAGGTCTTGAGTAAATCAATGACCGATTGCTCCAAAAGCCATACCAGTTTTTTAACACCGATACCGAATCGCGCTATATCGAGCATAACGTAGCAAACCAACTGTCCCGGTCCATGGTAGGTCACCTGACCGCCACGATCGCTTTTAATAACCGGAATATCGGAGTGTGTAAGGATGTGTTCTGGCTTGCCGTTTAGGCCTAAGGTGTATACCGGTGGGTGTTGTAGGAACCAGATTTCGTCTGGCGTTTGTTTGTCTCTGTTTTCGTTAAATGCTTGCATATTTCGCCAGATATTTTCATAGTCACACATACCGAGATGGCGAAAAATTAATTCATTCTTTAATAGGCTATGTGCTACAGAAGTGACTGGCATTTCTATTAACTATAATTATAGGGCCATTAAAACTAATTGGTGAGCGCTGAGATCCATATAAATGGCATCTAATTGCTCACGACTTCTAGCCTCAATGGTAATGGTCACAGAAAGATATTTACCATTACTGCTTTCACGTTTGTGAAGCGCACTTTCTTGGATTTCCGGTACATGGCCCTGCACAATCTCAAATACGATCTGTACAAATTCCGGGGTCCTAAGTCCCATGGCTTTTATGGGGAATTGGCAGGGATATTCTATGAATGTTTCATCGGTATTTTGCATAATTGGTATCTATTATATATTTTTTCTCGTTCCCACGCTCCCGCGCACATCGTTATACATAAGTCTGCTGGACCCTACCGTCTCCGCTAATCGCCGGCACGGCCGGCTCCTACGGGTTATGTGCGAGAATCCAGCGTCGTGTGCTGTAGGAGCTAGCCCAACTGCGCCACAACACGTATAGCTCGTAGCGTGCGCCGTGCGACTGTGAAAGTATTCGAATAATCTATAAATATTGCACCACCAACCTACGGCGAATACTTTCACAGTCTCAGGAGCGTGGGAACGAGCTGTTAATCCAATTAAATCGCGCGAATTCTAAGTTAACTCGCCTTTACGTAACTTATCTTTATAGACCTGATACAGTGAATAAAGTTTATGGAAAATTGGACCTGGTTTTCCATTACCTACCGGTTTCTGGTCGAGGAGTGTTACTGGCAAGATTTCTTTGGTGGAACTGCTTAACATTACTTCGCTGGCCCGGTTAAGCTGATCCATGGAGAGGCTAGCTTCGGCGTAGGCAATATTATTTTGTTGGGCGATTTCTAGAATAAGATCTCGTGTTATTCCGGGCAATAACAAGGGTCCTTTAGGGGGAGTAATTAGGGTTCCATCCACAACCACAAAGATATTACTGGCGGCGCCTTCGGTGACTTCACCCTCTCGAATCAATATGGACTCTGCTGCACCATTATCGATGGCGTATTGCCTTAGTAAAACATTGGCGATCAAGCTGATGGATTTTATTTGACATTTTTTCCATCTAAAGTCATCACAAGTGACGGCAGAGATTCCATTTTCAATAACATCTTGCGTGGGGCTCTTAAGACCTGAGCTCATCATAAACACCGTAGGTGTTGCGCCATTTGGTATGGCGTGATCGCGAACAGCCTTGCCTCGTGTAATCTGAAGATAAAGCGACTGGTCGCCATTTCCGTTGATTTCTATGAGTTTTTTAAACAATTCAAGCCAACGCTTGTGTCCATAAGGATTGTTTAATTTGATGGCGGATAGGCTATTGTCCAAGCGTTGTAAATGTTCATTAATTCTAAACAATTTTGCGCCATAAACGGGAATGACTTCGTACACGCCATCACCAAAAATAAAACCTCGATCTAGAGGAGAAATTGTTGCTTCTACTTCCGGGAGAAAGTTACCGTTTAAAAATACTATTGACATAATGAACGCTTATCATCCTAGGTAAACACTGCTACTCAATTTATTTGAATGCTAATTCGATTGTATCAATAATGGTTTGAAATAGACTGCCAGTAGGAATGTCGGTTAAGGCAATGAGCTTGCGTACAGCGTAGTTTTTTCTGCCCAGCGTGATATTAACAGTACCATAGGTATTGCCCTGACCAACAGGCGCGATAATCTCAGCATTTATGCTCATGCTCGCATCCAGGTTTTTATACTGACCTTTTGGGATTGTGACAAATAGATCCTCTATGAGTCCTAATGGCAATTCTTTTGATTGCCCTTTCCAAATCCTAACACGGCTTAAAGGTTCTTTGGCAGTGTAGAGCTTATGAGTTTCATAAAATCGAAAACCGTGGGTGAGAAGTTTGTGTGACTCTCTTTCTCGGGCTTTTTTGCTTTTAGTGCCCAGTACAACACTAATGAGACGCATATTATCACGCAGGGCAGACGCTACCAAACAATAGCCGGCCGAATCCGTATGTCCTGTTTTGATACCGTCAACGTATTTGTTGCTCCACAGTAGGCGATTACGATTTTTTTGTTCGATTTTATTATATTTATAAACCTTTAACGAAAAGGCGCGGTAATCATCCGGGAAATCGCGAATAATGGCCCTACCCAGGTTTGACATGTCTCTTGGAGTTGAATAATGATTTCGATGCGGTAACCCGGTGGCGTTGTAAAAATGTGTATCATTGAGGCCAAGAATTTTGGCGTATTCATTCATTATGATGACAAAATCTTCTTCGCTACCGGCGATATGTTCTGCCAAAGCTATTGTGGCATCATTGCCAGACTGAACAATCATGCCCTTAAGTAATTCTTCGACAGACACTCTTTTGCCGGATTCTACAAACATCCTAGAACCTTTCATACGCCAGGCTTTATTGCTTATTTTTACCATTTCGCTAAGGCCGGCATTGCCTTTTTGTATTTCGGAATAGACAACATAAGCTGTCATCATTTTAGTGAGACTGGCAGGCTCCATTCGCTGGTCAGGATTTTTTTCCAAAAGAATTTGACCACTGTTAAAGTCGACCAATATGTAACCATCGGCTTTTATATCAGGAGGGCGTGGAGTGGTATTTTTTGCCGCATAAACTTCGAGGGAATTAAAAAATAAGCTAATAATTATGATGATAAATAAATGGATAGAGTTAAAACTGATTTTTACCATGGTACTATCTTAATCCTTTCTTAAAAACCTGCTTTCGGTACTAACTTTTTAGTCTGTTTTGATAAAGTGATCAGCATATCCCTGTTGCGACAAAATAATTTCCATTTCTTCGGTTATCTCACGGCTCCTAAATGGCCCGAGACGAACACGATAAAGATTACCACTATTTTCATTGCCAGAGTTAATCTGGCTTTGATTAACGCTAAATGATGGCGCAACATCTATAGGATCTGCTCGCTGATTTAGCAGTTTTAAAGCTGCGGCTAATTGTACATCTTGTTGCAATTTAATTACCAGATTTTCCGCAAAATTGCGTTGTGAAAAGGCGCCAAGTTGAACATATAAATTATTTGCGCGCCTCTCTAGTGTGGATTTATTAGATTTTTGACTTATTTGATTTGTATTGTTGTTATTGGGCCTAATAACGCTGATTTCAACATTTGCTGTACCTTTTGATGTCATGTCGAGCTTTTGTGCGGCCACATAGGATAGATCGATAATTCTATTGTCCACGAATGGACCACGGTCATTAACTCGAACTACTATGCTTTTTCCATTATCGAGATTGGATACTTTAACATAGGACGGAATCGGTAAGCTTTTGTGTGCAGCTGTCATTGCATACATATCATAAGGTTCACCGCTGGAAGTTTTGCGACCATGAAATTTTGTGCCATACCATGAGGCCAGCCCTTGTTCTGTGTAATTTTCGATATTTTTGCGTACATAATAGCGCTTGCCAAACACCACATAGCTATCAGGGTTTCCGTATTTACTTAAGTCCTCTGTACGTGGTTTGGCATCCGGAATTTGATTAATATCTACTTGTTTGTCGGGCGCACCATCTGTGTCTTGAGTTGATAAACTGGAACAGCCCGTCAACAATACCCCGGTTAACAAAACCATGGTCAGAACAGTTGATGTGAATTGGATGCGCATATTTCGTGAAAAAGTAACAATTATCAGTCGGCTTTACTTAGTTCCATGTTACGTTTTTTTAAAATTTCCTGACTTAATTGGTAGACTGCCATGGCATATAATTGACTATGGTTATACCGGGTGATTACATAAAAATTGGGCATGCCCACCCAATACTCATGTCCGTCCTTTAATTCTAGCTCGAGTAAGGCGGCTTTTTCGTCATGGGGCAGTTCGTCTTCTATAGTAACACCGTTTTTAATTAAGGTGGCGACTTTAATTTTTGGTTTAATGCCTTTTTTTACCCAGGCCTTGGTCTGTTTTGATGTTTTCAATTTGGCAGGGCTTGTGATTGGTTGGCCTTTTATCCATTTATGCTTATTAAAATAGTTTGCCACACTGCCAATCACATCTGTCGAGTTGTCCCATAAATCTCGTTTACCATCGGCATCGAAATCTATGGCGTAGCTGCGAAAACTGCTGGCAATAAATTGAGGTTTGCCCATAGCGCCGGCATAGGATCCTTTGAGTGTCAGTGCATCAACTTTCTCTTCCCTTGCCATAAGGAGATATTGCTCCAGTTCTCCACGGAAAAATTTACTGCGTTTCGGATAATCAAACGCCAGGGTGGAGAGTGAATCCATAAGGCGATAAGTGCCCTTATGTTTGCCGTACAATGATTCTACACCAATAATGGCAATAATAATCTCTGGAGGAACGCCGAATTTATTATAAGCACGCTGAAGAACTGATGCATTTTGTTCCCAGAATTTTACTCCACCATTCACTCGCTTATCAGTGAGAAAAATCTTTCGGTATTGATACCAGGGTTTTGCTTCAGCCGGTCTGGTGATAGCTTTAATGATTTTCTTCTTTATAACCACATGTTCAAATAAGTCATCCAGTTCTGCACTGTTGAACTTGTGTTTTTTGACCATATGCTTAATGAATTTTTTAACATCGGCGCGTTTGGATATGTCTGCAAATGCGCTACTTGGTGCGTAAAAACAGATAAGTAAACTAAGGCTAATTATAATGTGTTTCATTTCAGATTATCCGGGTAGCAATTTTTTGTGTGTGTGAATTGACATGAGAATACCAAAACTAGCCATTAAAGTTACCACAGAAGTTCCGCCATAACTAATTAAGGGTAGGGGCACACCCACAACGGGTAATAATCCGATAACCATGCCAACATTTACAAAAACATAAATGAAAAAAGTCATAACCAGACTTCCGGCCAATAATCGGGTAAAGGTATCTTGGGCCTGGGCCGCAATCCATAATCCGCGACCTAAAATAAACAAATAAGTGACCAACATCAAAACAATTCCAATAAAACCAAATTCTTCTGCGTAGGCTGAAAATATAAAGTCAGTAGAACGCTCAGGCAAAAACGCCAATTGTGACTGTGATCCGTTCAACCAGCCTTTTCCATATAATCCACCAGAGCCAATCGCTATTTTTGATTGGATAATATGATAGCCTGCTCCGAGTGGGTCAGATTCTGGGTTTAATAGGGTTAAGACACGTTGACGTTGATAATCCCTCATAAAATACCAAACAATTGGTGCACAAGCCGTGCCTGCGATGCCCAAAATAACCAAATAACGCCAAAAGATTCCCGAAAAGAATATGACGAATGCTCCGGCACTGGCAACCAGTAGAGAGGTACCCAGATCAGGTTGTTTAGCAATTAACATGACAGGAATAACAATAATCAATGCCGCCATGAATATACGTCGCTTGTCTGGGGGTAAAGACTGGTCAGAAAAATACCAGGCCACCATTAAGGGTACGGCTAATTTCATCATTTCAGAAGGTTGAAAGCGAAACAAGCCCAAATTCAGCCATCGTTGCGCACCTTTGCCTATTTCACCGAAGGCTAAAACTGCAAAGAGAAAGCCAACGCCAATAAGGTAGAACCAGGGCGTCCATCGCTTTATGGGGCCGGGGCCGATTTGAGCGATTGCCAACAATAAAATAAAGGCAACCGCAAAACGAATAGCTTGTCGAAAAACGACATCCATATTTTGGCCGCTGGCGCTATACAGAATAAACATACTAGTGACAGCTAAAATGATTATGCCGAGAAGTAGGGGTAAATCAAGATGCATACGTACGGCGATGCCGGTACGTTTATGGGAAAAATCGTCATATGCCGAATCAAACATGCTCATGGTTGACCATTCTCCGTGTTTATAGTCTCATTTTGTTTTTCTGGAGTGGTCTCTGTCTCTGTCTCCGTCTCCGTCTCCGTCTCCGTCTCTGTCTCTGCTTCTATTTTTT
>Ga0316187_10004021_pt1 | contig 12734 bp, 10 predicted proteins | sample CroRivburrow1_MG_FD_204927 | JGI IMG/M metagenome (GOLD analysis project Ga0316187, IMG submission 204927) | Coastal sediment microbial communities from Maine, United States - Cross River worm burrow 1 | ecosystem: Environmental > Aquatic > Marine > Coastal > Sediment | place: USA: Maine...
GGTGATACGCGTGGATACCCGCACTGGCGAGTACCAGGGCCGTGCCAGCAAGTCCTGATGTCCCCTTGAACTGGCGGCCATCGGCGGATCTGTCCGCCCTGCGCGCACGGGCCGCCCTGCTGCAGGAAATCCGGACTTTTTTCGCAGGCCGCCAGATCCTGGAAGTGGAGACCCCGTTGCTGTGCAGCAGCGGGGTAACTGATCCTGCGATTGCACCCCTGTTGGTGGAACGCGGTGATTCACTTGCCGGGCCACGCTATCTGCAAAGCTCCCCTGAATACGCTATGAAGCGCCTGCTCGCCGCGGGCAGTGGTCCCATTTTTCAGCTGGCCCGCGCATTTCGCGACGGTGAAGCCGGGGCCCGTCACAACCCGGAATTTACTTTGCTGGAATGGTACCGCCCGGGCTTTGACCTGCCGCAGCTGATGGCTGAGGTGACGGAGCTGGTAACCCTCTGCCTGGGGGACATGCCCTGCCACAGACGTTCCTATCGCGACTGGTTTGTCGCTCTGCTGGGAATCGACCCGATGCTCGCCACGGTGGCCGAGCTGGAGGCCCTGGCACGCAGTGAACTTGACCCGGGCATGATGTCCGGCGATCGGGACCTGTGGCTGGATCTGCTGGTGAGCCACCTGCTGCAGCCACGCCTGGCTGAGCTGGGCATGTGTTTTGTGTATGACTACCCCGAGTCACAGGCAGCGCTTTCGCGCGTCGACAAGGTCGATGGTGTGGTGGTGGGGCGCCGCTTCGAGCTCTATGTCAATGGGCTGGAACTGGCTAATGGCTATCATGAGCTGGTAGACGCGGCAGAGCAGCGGCGGCGCTTCGAGTTGGATAATTTGCGTCGCCGGGAATACGGTCTGTCTGAGCGGCCACTGGATGAGAACCTGCTGGCGGCCATGGCGCACGGCTTGCCGGATTGCAGTGGGGTTGCGCTGGGAGTCGACCGTCTGTTGATGTTGCTGACGGGTGCTGCTGATATCCGCGATGTGCTGGCCTTTGACTGGCAACGCAGTTGATTTAGTGGCGTGGGTCACCCTTACCTGAAACGCCATCATCCGAGGGTCCTCGCTCGCTCAACACTGCTGGACCATATCCCTCGATAAATGCCTTTGGCAGCCTCCTCGGTTTGCCACTGCTGAGCTCTATGCAGGCGAAACGCATGGCACCGCGCAGCAGGGTGGCGCCGTCGTCGAGGCGGATAACCTGGAAATGGCGTGCCATGGTGAGTTTGCGGTCCCACTCTACTATCCAGGTGCCGGCGATGATGTTATCCCCCTCTCTCGAGGCCTGCAGGTAGTGGTATTCGCTGTGGGTGATAGCCATGGCGCGGTCGAGTTCGCGGTAGCGATCAAGGTCCAGGCCCAGCGCAACGGAGTGGGACCAGGCGACCTGCTCACACCAGTTCACATAGACGGTATTGTTGGTATGGTTCAGTCCGTCCATATCTTCGGCCTTGACGACGGTGCGCAGGGTATGGGGGTGTGGGCGATCCCACAGGGCGCCGGGGTCGATGATCATCAGGCGGTTGCGAGTGCAGCTGCGCGATCGTTTTCCAGGGGCTTCTGGGCGAATTGGGTGAAGCCGTAGATGATGGCTATCACCGGGCACAGCAGGTTGAAAAAGGCAAAAGGAGCATAGGTGAATGTTGCCACCCCGAGCGTAGCGGACATATAGGCGCCGCAAGTGTTCCATGGAATCAGTGCGGAAGTGAGGGTGGCGGAGTCCTCCAGGGTTCGCGACAAATTCAGTCGCGACAGGCCATGGCGTTCGTATGCGTCCTTGTACATACGCCCGGGCAGGGCTACGGCGATGAACTGGTCGGCGGCGAGTATGTTGGTGCCAATACAGGTCATCACGGTAGTGGTAACCAGTGAGCCGGTGTTTTTCACGCCTTTGAGCGCCAGCTGCAGCAGGTAATTGAGTATGCCGGTACGCTCCAGTACGCCCCCCAGGCCCAGCGCGCAGATGATCAGCCATACGGTGTTTAGCATGCTGCTCATACCGCCCTTACTCAGCAAAGCGTCGAGAAATTCGTTGCCGCTTGCCGAGCTATAGCCTGCGAAGAGGCTAACCCAGATACCCTTCAGCTGAGTGAAGCCAGCCCCCAGCCCCCCCTGGTCTCCGGCCAGCCGGGCCACTGCTTCTGGCTGGAACAGCAGCGCGAACACGGCTCCGGTCAGGGCGCTGACCACTATGGCTGGATAGGCGGGGAAGCGCTTGTATACCAGGCCCAACATCAGCACCAGCGGCAACAGCAGGTGCAGGCCTATATTGAACTCACCCAGCAGCGAACTTTTCAGCGCCTCGATTTCAGAGGGAGTAGTGGCGTTGGCACTGCCAATGAGAGCGAAAATAAGCAGGGCGATGGTAAAGCTGGGCACCGTAGTCCACAGCATATGGCGGATGTGATCGAACAGGTCGACGCCGGTTGCCGCGGACGCCAGGTTGGTCGTGTCTGACATGGGCGACAGTTTGTCACCGAAGTAGGCGCCTGAGATGATGGCGCCCGCGGTGATCGCCGGGGACAGCTCGAAACTGCCCGCAATACCCATCAGGCCAATGCCCAGTGTGCCTGCTACGGTCCAGGAGCTACCGATACTGATGGCCACGATCGCGCAAATAGCTGCGCTGGCAGCGTAAAAGATACCCGGGTTAAGCACCTGTACGCCGTAGTAAATCATTGCCGGGACGGTGCCGCAGAGTATCCAGGTGCCGATAAGCATACCCACTGATAACAGGATCAGCACCGGTCCCAATCCGACCGTAATCCCTTCCACGATCCCCTCCTGGGCAACGCGCCAGGAAATTCCTATGCGGCGTCCCACCAGGGCAGCTACACAGCTGGCCAACACCAGGGCGATCTGGTTCGCTCCATAGGAGGAGTCGGAGCCAAACAGGTAGACCGAGCAGGCCAGCAGGGCAATCAGGAATACTATCGGGGTGAATGCCAGCAGCGGGGTGAGTGGCACGTCAGGATGTTGTGAGTTGCTCAAATCAGTTGTTCCATGCGATCGTGGTGCTGTCTGCCGGGTAAGTTGCAGGATGCCCTAAATCAGCCTGCCGGTACAGCGACCGGATGTCCCTCTTTATCCCGGGTGCTACCATAGCACCGTGATGGCCCCGTCCCCCAATAACGAGTTAAGCCCCTATTACTACCGGGATAATTTCCTGCGCTTGTGTGACACCGTGGAAGCTCAGTATGAGGATGTGCTGGGCGAGGAAGAACAGCTACTGTTGCGGCGCTTTCGCAACCTGGCATTCGACGCCCAGTGCCTGTACGTGCGCCTGGTGTCGCGGGTTGGCCCCTGGTTCCGGGTGAGTCGTCTGGAGTATCCAGAGCTGGGCGACCTGGGGTCCGCTCTCGCCGCGCTGGACGAGGCCGGTCTGTTGTTTTTCGGGGAGGAGCTTGCCATTGACGAGCTGGGCCAACTCTATACCCGGGCCGAGTTGCAGCAAGTGTTTACTTCACACCTTCCAGAACAAAGGTTTGGAGATAAAACCGCCTTGCTCGCGGCAGTGGACGGCCTGCCTCTGGATGACAGCACCATCACCGCCATGCTCTGTGACCTGGACGGCGACGATATTGTTGCTCCCTGGGGTGGCGATCAGGTGCTGCTGCTGCAGTTACTGTTTTTTGGCAATCGCCGCCAGAGCCTGACGGAGTTCGTGCTCAGTGACCTGGGAGTGGCCAATTATTTTCCCTACAACCTGGATCGTCAGCAGCGCCTGTTCGTCAATCGGGAGGCGCTGGATGAATACCTTGCCTGCGCGATGCTCAGTGATTGCTGGTATGAACTGCGCGATACAGGTGACGCGCAGGGCATGCAGGAGCTGGCCCTGGAGTTGTTGTCCCGGCAGGTCAATTTCGAGTCCACCAAAAGTCGCTGGCACCGCTTGTGTAATGGTCTGGCCAGGGACCTGGAGCGGGAGGGTGAGTTCGCGACGGCGCATGCGCTGTATGCCGCAAGTGAGAGCCATCCGGCGCGTGAGCGTCGTGCCCGTATCCTGGAACGCGATCTGCAATGGGGGGAGGCGGCGGCACTTTGCGAGGAAATTCTTCTGGCTCCATGGTGTGAACGCGAGAGTGAGGCTGCCCGGCGCATACTGCACCGGGCGCGGCGCAAGCTTGGCGGCAAACCTGCGCCGCGCGTTCGTGATCATTTCAGCGAACTGCACATGAGCGTGGCGCAGGAGGACGGTTCCGTGGAACTGCTGGTGGCCCGTGCGCTGTCTGGCGACTGGCGGTCGGTGCACTATGTTGAAAACAGCTTGTTCAAAACGCTGTTCGGGCTGGCTTTCTGGGAGCAGATCTTCGCGCCGCTGCCCGGTGTGTTTCACCATGCCTACCAGACACGGCCCAGTGACATGTTCGAGCCGACGTTTCGGCAGCGTCGCAGTGGGCTGCTGGATCGACGCATGGAGGAACTGCGTTGCTGTGATCTGCGCCGGGAGTTGAGCGCAGCTTATAGGCGCTACCAGGGCTACCTGTGCAGCTGGGTGGACTGGCATTATATCGATCTCGCCCTGGTGCAAGACACGCTGGCAGTTGTTCCCCCTGAGCACCTGCTGGCGATATGGCAACGGATGCTGTTTGATCCCCTGGAAAACCGCAGTGGCTTTCCCGATCTTATCGCCCTGGGGACGCAGCAGGGCGAATACAGTCTGATCGAGGTCAAGGGGCCGGGGGATGCTCTTCAGGATGGGCAAAAGCGTTGGCTGCGTTTTTTCCAGCAACAGGGAATTCCCTCAAGCGTAGCCTGGGTGTCGTGGTCTGGTGATTGAACTCACAGTGGCGGTAGCCGAGCTTGCACGCTTCTGTCATCGGCGCGGTGACATAGATCACCGTTTCAGCCCATCGCCGACAGGGGAGCAGGGCGTGGCCGGGCACCAGCGCCTGTATGCACGCAGACCCGGCAGTTACCACAGCGAGTATGCGGTGGAGCACCTGCATCGTGACGGCGACCTGCTGCTGTCACTGCGCGGTCGGGCCGATGGCTATGATGCTGCCCAGGGCTACGTTGAGGAAATCAAGACCTGTCGGGTGGCGCCTGCCGCGATACCGGAAGCGGTTTCGCGCATGCACCTGGCGCAGGGGCGTCTCTATGCCGCGCTGATCGCGAGGCGGGAAAACCTGGGCGCACTGGAGGTGCGCCTGACCTGGTATAACATTGACAGCGATGAGGAGCATGCTCTTTCCCAGTCCTATTCGGCAGCGGAACTGGCCGAATTTCTGGCGGCTTCGCTAAAACAGTTTTCTGGTTGGCTGCATACCCTGGCCGACCTGCGCCGGGCCCGCAATCAGAGCCTGCTGGCGCTGGGCTTTCCCCACGGCGAGTTTCGTCGCGGGCAGCGCGAGTTGGCAGAACTTACTTACAAGTGCATTGACCAGGGGGGGCAATTATTGCTGGAGGCGCCCACCGGTATAGGCAAAACTGCGGCCGTGCTATTTCCAGCCCTCAAGGCCCTCGCCACTGGCAAGCATGACAAGGTGGTATTTGTCACCGCGAAAACCGTGGGTCGGCGCACGGCAGAGGATACCCTGGCGCTGTTTGTCGCGCAGGGCTACCGTGGCAATGCCTTGAGCCTGACAGCCAGGGAGAAGATCTGTCTTTCTCCCGGTAGCGCCTGTCACGGGGATGACTGTCCCTATGCCCGGGGCTATTACGACAAACTGCCCCAGGCTATGCAGGCCGCCATCACTGCACCCGGTCTGCGGCGCCAGGATATCGAAAACCTGGCCCGGGAATATGTCGTCTGTCCCTACCAATTGGCCCTGGATCTGCTGCCCTGGGTAGACCTGGTGATTGCGGATATCCATTACGTCTACAGCCTGCAGGGGACTTTGGGCGCATTGATGGATAGCGATGCCCGGCGCTGGACCGTGTTGTTGGATGAGGCACATAATCTGCCCGGTCGGGCCCGCGGGATGTACAGTGCCCGGCTTACCAAGGCCGCCGTGATGTCCGCCAGGCAGTCCGGTAGTGGCCCGCCAGCGCGATGCCTGGAGAAAGTGAACCGACAATTACTGGCTCTGCAGAAAGAATCCTGGCAGGAGGAGCACTTCGATTCCAGGGAGAGCCTGCCTCAGCGGCTGCTGTCGGCGTTACAGGAATTTACCATGGCCGTGGCCGAGCGGCTGGCGATCGAACCGGCTTACCTGCAGCGTGATCCCCAGTTGATGGATATTTTTTTTACGGTGCTGCAGTTTTTGCGTGTGGCAGATCACTGGGGTGAGGATTATCGCCTGGAACTGACACGCGAAGGCGGTCGCCAGAGCCTGGTGGTGGCACTCATCTGCCTGGATCCGCAACGCTTGCTGGCGCTGGCGCAGCAGCGCGCGCACGCTGTCACGGCCTTCTCGGCCACCTTGTCGCCCCTGGACTGGAGTCGGGCGTCTTTGGGCCTGGAGGCCGACGCGGTCTGCCGCCGGGCCTCTTCACCTTTCGCCAGGGAGCAGTTGCAGGTCAGCCTGGTAACCTCCATAGATACCCGCTACCGTGAACGGCAGCGCACCCTGCCGCGCCTGGTGGCCTGCCTGCGCCGCTGGTTGGCCCGTGAGCCGGGTAATTGCATTGTGTATTTCCCCTCCTATCGCTACCTGGAAGATTGCCTGCAGGGACTGCAGCCCGATGCGCACGACGACTCACAGCGCTATCTCTGGGTGCAACGCAGGGACATGGACGAGGCCGCCAGGGACGCCCTGTTGCAGTTGCTTACCCAGCGGCGCGACGTAGTGGCCCTGTGTATTCTGGGAGGGGTGTTCGGGGAGGGCATCGATTTGCCCGGGGAGCAGTTGTCCAGCATTGTGGTGGTGGGGGTGGGTATGCCCCAGGTCAACCGCCAGACCCGGCAGTTACAGCACTGGTATGAGCAGCGCAATGGTCGGGGCTTTGAGTATGCCTACCTGTATCCCGGAATGCAGAAGGTAGACCAGGCCCTGGGGCGGGTGGTGCGCGGCAGCCAGGACCGGGGCAAGGCGCTACTGATAGACCCGCGCTACCGGGAACAGCAGTATCGCGACTTGCTGCCACCCTGGTGGCACTACCAGGAAGACACGACTGACTAGCCCTGCTGCAGCGCAGCGGGTGTGGCGAAGCGGTAACCCGGCTTGGCAAACGCCAACTGAACCGTGCTGATGATGCGCTCGCGAAATCCCCCTTCGCAATAGGCGAGGTAGAACTCCCACATGCGGATGAAATTGTCATCGAAACTCATTTCGCGCACCGCGTCCAACTGCTGCATAAAACGCTCGCGCCAGTGTGCGAGGGTCAGTGCGTAGTCAGCGGTAATATCCCTGAGGTGGATCATCTGCATGTCCGTGTCGCGGGCCAGGTGATCACTGATAACCGCCACGGAAGGGAGACAGCCGCCGGGGAAAATGAAGCGCTTGATGAAGTCCACCGAATCCCGGGCCTCCTTGTAGCGCTGGTCGCTGATGGTAATGGCCTGTATCACCATTTTCCCGCCGGGCTGCAGCAGTTGACTGCAGCAGTTGAAATAGTTGCTGTAGAAGTCGTGTCCTACCGCCTCGATCATTTCGATGGATACCAGTTTGTCGTAGCGGCCACTGAGTTTGCGATAGTCTTCGCACAGCACGGTCACCAGGTCTTGTAATCCCTCCTGCGCCACGCGATCGCGTGCGTATTCGAACTGCTCCCTGGAGATGGTGGTGGTGGTGACACGGCAGCCGTAATGGCGCGCCGCGTGGATCGCCATGCCCCCCCAGCCAGTGCCGATTTCCAGCAGGTGGTCGTCGCTGCGTAATTCCAGTTGCCTGCAGATTTCATCCAGCTTTGCTGTTGCAGCGTCATCCAGAGACTGCTCCGATGCTGTGAACAGAGCGGAGGAGTACATCATGGTGGGGTCCAGGAACAGGCTGAAGAAGTCGTTACCGAGATCGTAGTGGGCAGCGATATTCTTGCGTGAGCCGTCATGAGTATTGCGATTGAGCCGATGCGCAAGCTTAAGTCCCAGTTTAACCAGGGCGGATTGACCGGATTCCATAGACTCCATGGCGGTCATATTGGCACTGAACAGCCGGGTAACCGCAACCAGGTCCGGTGTGCTCCAGGACCCCAGTATGTAGCACTCTCCCGCGGCGATGGTGCCCCCTGCAAGGATCTGACGATAAACACTGGCATCGTGCATGTGCACCTCGGCATGAGGCTCAGCCGGGTTGTCGTTGTTGCCAAAGTGATAGGTTTCCATACCGTCGTAGATGGTCAGACTGCCTGTTTCCAGCTTGCCCAAAACCTTCAGTAGCAGTCGTCGGGACAGGTCCTTATGCAAGCCCAGGCGGCGGGTATGGGGTAGCCGTATCTGGCTGACACTTGTATTGCTCATTTTTATACTCCGGAAGCGGTTGTTCGGGGGTGATTGTGAAGAGGGGTTCGCTTGAGGAACAGGCGCAGTGCCTGCCAGTAAATGGCCAGGGCGATCCTGGCTGTCATTAACGGATAGCGCCACAGCAGACGGTTGAGGCTGGTTGCGGTCATAGGCCTGGCTTTCAGGGACAGGCTGGCGTCAAATATCCGCTCGCCGTTGTTACTATTGCCCAGGTGCAGCACCAGGCGCTTGTCGGGTGTGTTACTGCGCCAGTGGTAACGCATATCCATGGGATTGAAGGGCGACACGTGCAACTGCTTGTCGAATTCAGTGTGCAGCCACGCGCCGGACTCAGGACCCGTTAACACATAGCTGTGTCGCTCATTCCAGGGCGTGTTGTTGACTTCCGCCACCAGGAACTCCAGGCGTTCCTCGTTTTCGCTGAAACAGTAATAGCAGGCTATGGGATTCATGTTAAAGCCAAAATAGCGCAGGTTGGCCAGCAGGTAAATCGGCCCGGTGTGCTCCTGGCCGGTCTCCTCGCGTATGCGCCGGCGCACTTCCTGGTGCAGCGGCAGGGACGGGTCACCGAGGAAATCACTGCGTCGAAACTGGGCCAGCGCGCGCCGTCGGGCCGACCAGAACCAGCGCCCGTCAAATAGTCCCGGCAACTCGTCCAGCTTGATGTAGGGCATGAATACCCTATAGCTGAATTCATGTCGCCTGGGGTGTAACCTGCGGTGCCGCACCACACCCTCGTAAATTCTGGACTTCACGCCGCCGCCCGCGCCCCGCTGGCACTAATTCCTTCAGCCACACGCAGGGCACTGACTACCCCATCTTCGTGAAAGCCGTTTTCCCAGTAGGCGCCGCAATACCAGGTATTGTTCGCGCCATTTATTTCAGCCCAGCGCCCCTGGGCGGCAATGCCCTCCAGGGAGAACACCGGGTGGGAGTAGTTGAAGCGTCCTAGTATCTTGTGTGGGTTGATAGCCGCGGTGTTATTCAGGGTGACGCAAAAAGTCTCCGGGGCGTCCAGGCCCTGCAGGATATTCATATTGTAAGTCACCACAGCCCGTTGTTGATTCTCTCCAAGGTTGTAGTTCCAGCTTGACCAGGTTTTGCGGTTGCGTGGCAACATCCGGATGTCGGTGTGCAACACCACATCGTTAGCCTGGTAGGGAAGCGCCCCTAGTATCTCGCGCTCCGCATCGCTGGGGCGGTCCAGCATCGCCAGCGCCTGGTCGGAATGGGTTGCGATGACCACCTGGTCGAAAGCCAGCTTGCGACCGTCAGCCATTTCCAGATGCACCTGCTGGTTCTCGCGCAGGATACCCTGCACCGGGCTTTTGGTATGAATGCGTTTTTCGAAGCGTTGGCACAGAGCTCGCAGGTATTCCCTGGAGCCACCCTCAATAACCCTCCACTGGGGCCTGTCCGAGACTGACAGCAGGCCGTGGTTGCGGAAAAAGCGCAGGAAAAAGCTCAAGGGGAAATCGAGAATGGTGTCGCAGTCGGCGGACCAGATGGCCGAGCCCATGGCAACCAGGTACTGTCTCTGGAAGGCTTCGCTGTAGCGATTACGCTGCAGGTAACTGCCCAGTGTTTCCGAATTATCCACCTTTCCAGACTCCAAATCGGCGACCGACTGCTTATTAAAGCGCAGTATATCGCGCACCATGCGCAGGAATCGAGGCGACAGGAGGTTGCCCCGCTGAGCGAACAGGGTGTTCAGATTGGTCCCGGAGTACTCCAGGCCGGTTTTGTCGTCGTGCACGCTAAAGCCCATGCAGGTCGCCTTGCTGGGCACACCCAACTCCTTCATCAGGGCGATAAAATTGGGATAGGTCCAGTCATTGAATACAATAAAGCCGGTATCAATAGCGTAGCTTCTGGGTCCCAGTTGCACGTCTACGGTGGCAGTGTGTCCGCCCACGCGGCTGCTGGCCTCGAATACCGTGACCTCGTGAGCCGCGCTCAGGTAGTGGGCGCAACTCAACCCGGATATACCGGACCCGATAACTGCAATCCTCACAGATTTGTTCTCCTCGAAGCACTGTTGTCGAGTATTTGTCGAAATTCTCGCACAAAGTGATGGTTGATGTTGCAATTACGGGATGTTCAGACGATCGGATCAAATTCCAGTCCTTGCAAAGTCAGATGATCCGGTCGCGAAAATAAGGCGTATACTGACCTGAATATGCGCACAATCGGGAAGGCAAAGAGTGGCTGAGCAGCAGGAAAATGAAAGCGATAAGTGGAAGGCTCCCTCCGGCAGGCGAACAGACGAATGGAGTGAGTGCCTCACCCTGATCGCGGCGAATGAGGATCGGGCGGCGTTTACTCGCCTGTTCCGCCATTTTGCACCATTGATCAAGGCTTTTGCGCTCTCTGGTTCGAATCTCTCGGCAACGGTGGCCGATGAGCTGGTGCAGGAAGTGATGCTGAAGGTATGGCAGAAAGCGGGTGCATTCAACCCCGAGAAAGCCGCCGCCAGCACCTGGGTGTATACCATTGCCAGGAACTGCCGTACCGATATGTTCCGCCGCTTGCAGAAGTTTGATACGCCAATTGCTGCAGATGACGTGTGTCCGGAGCAGGAAGGGGAAGAGCCGTTTTCGCAACTGCAGAGCAGGCGCAACCGGGAGCGGGTGCGGGAGATGATGAAAGAGCTGCCCGCTGATCAGGCCCAGATCCTGGCCAAAGTTTATATGGAAGGAAAGTCTCACGCGGAAGCCGCGGGAGAGCTGGACCTGCCGCTGGGGACTGTGAAGTCCCGTGTCAGGCTCGCATTACAAAAATTACAGATTCAAATGGAAAGTTACAGTTATGGCTAAATTTCACCCTGAGTTGGACCTATTGACCGAGTATGCGGCGGGTTCCCTGTCACTGGCCCAGGCGGCCTGTGTCGCTGCGCACATGAATTATTGTGAGCAGTGTCGACGCACAGCTGGTCAGCTTGAAGATCTGGGAGCGACACTGTTTGACAGCTTGCAGCCCGAGGCAGTGGGCGACGTGCAGCTCAATGCGGTGTTGGCAAGGCTGGATGACCTGCCGCCCCTGAGCTACACCAAGGTTGAGCAGCCCCTGGCGGGTCAAACGCCGGCTCTGCTGCAGCGCCTGATGCGGGGCGACTTTGCCGACCTGGCGTGGAAAAAGATCACCAAGACCCTGAGCATCAGCTATCTCAGTACCGGCGACCCCGGTTATGAGTTTGCACTTTACCATATCAAGGCGGGCGGTAAGATCCCCGAGCATACTCACAGGGGCTCCGAAATGACCCTGGTACTCGAGGGCGGTTTTTCCGATGCCAATGGCAGCTATCACCAGGGAGATTTCCTGTTCCGCGAGCCCAGCGATGTGCACGCGCCCACGGCGCTGCAGTCCGAGGACTGTATTTGCCTGGCGGTACTGGATGCACCTTTGAAGTTCACCAGTTGGAAGCATCGCTGGATGAACCCCTTCCTGAGCCTGCGTGCTGGTTGAGCCTCTGTAACCCCCTGCCCTAGTGGGGGGTTATTTTGCCTGCGTCACGTTGGAGTCCACACAGGTGGCCGCGGCAGCGCGCGTCACACGGCAAGTGGGGTCCCGAGTCACCTTCTGGCCTTGCTAGCCTTACAGACACGACAGGCACCTTGCGAGAGCCAATCAGCATATTGCATACGAAACCAGGGCGCTTGGTCCATTCACCTGGTGAATAATTAGCATTGTTCCCGAGAAAGTCCCTCTATGTTAAAGTGCGCGGCTGCTTGAGCAAAACGCTCACAGGTCAAGCCAGATTCAGCGTTAAAAATTACATGGATGTCCTGCCTGCACGGGGCCATCTTCCGGAAAAATAGTTATATAAATCATATATATAGGTACGGGGGTACACACCGCAATGCGCATCGCCATTCCCAAGGAAACCCACCCGGGCGAAAACCGGGTGCCAATAATACCTGACCATGCCAAGAAGCTGTGCCGTATGGGTGCAACCCTGGTGGTGGAAGCAGGCATGGGGGCCGGTTCCGGCTTCAGTGACGCCGAGTACAGCGAGGCCGGCGCCACTGTTTCCCAGGACCGTAACGAAGTGTTTAGTAGTGCCGACCTGTTACTGCGCTTGCGTAAGCCGGAACTGGACGAGATAAAGCTGATGAAGCGCGGAGCCGTGCATATCAGCTACCTGGACCCCTTCAATGAACACGAGTTGGTGCGCGCGCTGCAAGACGCGGGCGTGACCGCTATCAGTATGGAAATGATCCCGCGCACCACCCGCAGCCAGAAAATGGACGCCCTGAGCTCCCAGGCCAACCTGGCGGGTTATGTGATGGTGCTGCAGGCGGCTACCCATCTTCCGCGTATCTTCCCCATGATGATGACGCCAGCGGGTACACTCAAGCCGGCAAACGTATTCGTCATCGGCGCAG
>Ga0316187_10004022_pt1 | contig 12732 bp, 14 predicted proteins | sample CroRivburrow1_MG_FD_204927 | JGI IMG/M metagenome (GOLD analysis project Ga0316187, IMG submission 204927) | Coastal sediment microbial communities from Maine, United States - Cross River worm burrow 1 | ecosystem: Environmental > Aquatic > Marine > Coastal > Sediment | place: USA: Maine...
CAGCGTCTGAGTCGCCAGCACCTGATCAAGTTGAGACTGATTAATCAATCCTGCGGCCAGTAACAACTGGCCCAGCGATGCCTCGCTATCACCAGTCTCGGGCTGTGAAAAACCTGATCCGGGTGAAAGTGCGGCCAGGGCCGCCCCGAGATCACGATATTGATGGGCCGATACTTGCTCCATGACACAATCCTTGTGTTTATGAGGTTCTCCCTGGTCAAACTGACCAGCAGTTATATTCCTGCAATTCTGCCGCCCAGGCAAGTCATTGCCGCCTTTATCTGGCCAACGGCCTTAATATAAATTTAAATACAGGAACTAATCATTAGATTCATATAATAAACAATAAGTTATGATAAAAACGAACGAAAAACGTCAAATTATTGGCTTTTTCACCGCGCAAAGCTGAAAAACTTATTGATTTTTGGTACAATTTGTCTTAATGATCATAGAGTAAGGGTCAAAACCCTGATTCTAATGATGTGGTACGTACATTGCATTGTAAATCTGCACGGGTATCAGTCCATTTGTTAGGAGGAAAATAAATGCCTACCCCACAGAAGCAAAAACAAAGTGAGCAGGTATTTGAACTCGGCAATCTGACCTTAATGTCCAGCTTTATCGAGAATGAAGCCGGCCATAGCGGACCCAGCAAAGCCCTGCAGATTGCCAATGTTCTACAGACCACACTGGACATTAACAAACTCATTGAAATCTATTCGCATGAGATCAGCAGCCTGGTACCACATGACAGCATCCTGTTCGAAAACAAACCTAATAATATAGAGGTAACGATTGGCACGAAGGCACGCCATAGCTGCTCCTATCAACTGGTCGTCGCTGCTCAATCACTGGGGCAACTGAAACTTACCCGTAAAAAGAAATTTACCGGCGAAGAGACCCTGTTACTGGAATATCTGCTCTGTGGACTGGTTTACCCGCTTCGCAATGCCATTTCATATACGGCAGCATTAACAGCAGCCTCCCTGGACCCTCTCACCGGCGTTAATAACCGTAGCGCCATGAACAGTACCATCATTCGGGAAACAGAACTGGCCCGTCGTCACGAAACCCCGTTATCACTGCTTGAACTGGATATCGATAATTTTAAACAGGTCAATGACAGCTATGGCCATGCGGCCGGGGACACGGTATTAAAGACCATCGCCAATACCATCGAAAACTGCATCCGCAGCAGTGATATCGTTTTTCGTGCTGGCGGTGAAGAATTCATCATCCTGCTGAGCAACACCCGGAAAAAAGGGGCGTTGTTACTGGCAGAACGCATTCGTAAGACCATCGAGGGATACGATATTAATTACAATGACAAAACGATACCGGTAACAGCCAGTATTGGTGTGGCCTGTTTTGAAAAAGGCGACAATAGTGAAACATTATATGAAAAAACAGACAGTGCCCTGTACCAGGCCAAGAATAGCGGTCGAAACTGTGTTCGATTTGCTGATCCAGTGACCTGTTAACCAGGACTTAAGTTTAAACCATTATCTTTACGGAGATAATAAAAGAGCATAATAAATTAACGCCCATTAGAAATCCGCCTGAATTCTCACCACCCACAACGCAGGGTATTAATGAATCAGTGGTCAGAACAATAATAAGAATAATGGCACAAGGCAATAACAGGAGCAGATAATGCGTACTTTTATTCTTATCATTGCAATTACAATAGCGGGCATACCGCATGCATTTTCTGCCCAGCTATCCGCACCGGCATACAATCAGGCCTCTAATAACGGTTTTCTGAAAATAGCAAACGATAAAAAACCCTTACGCAAACCCAGCAAGGGCATGAGCATGCGCAAGGTCAAACGACTGTTTGGTGATCCTATCAGAATAATGCCCGCAACAGGAAAACCGCCTATCGAACGCTGGGTCTACGAAAAATACACGGTGTATTTCGAAGGGAAATATGTCATTCATGCGGTCAGGAATCGTCAGTTTTCACCCACCAGGACTAACTAAGCCCTGAGGGATATTGGCATTATTGCCTGAAAAATATCCGGAGCAGCCTTAAAAGCACATCGTAATCCGCACTTTCCTGCCGCGATAGACCGGTGTTAAAATCTCCCGCCATTTTAACCGACAAAGAAACCTTCATCATGACTGTCAGCCTGGATGCCGAATGGGCCCCTCAGTCCGGTGTAATGCTGGCCTGGCCACACCCGCACAGTGACTGGAATAATAACCTTGCTGCTGTCGAACGTGTGTATTGTGATCTCTGCCGTCATATCACCCGTTTTGAGAAATTGCTAATCATTTACCGCGACCAGCAACACCGGGATCACATCCACAATCTGCTCAGCCAGCAACAACTCGGACAGGAACAACTACACTGGGCCAGAGCCCCGTCAAATGATAGCTGGGCGCGTGATTTTGGTCCTATAACTATTACCATCAATAAGCAGCCAACATTACTCAATTTTATCTTTAACGGCTGGGGCAATAAGTACCCCGCCGGACTGGACAATCAGGTTACCCGCCAACTACACAGCCATGGCTATTTCGCTAGCACCCCGCTGAAAGATCTGGATTTTGTCCTTGAAGGCGGCTCCATTGATTGCGATGGTAACGGCACCCTGCTAACGACTCGACGCTGTCTACTGGCACCCACACGCAATCCACATATAAACCAGGCCGGGATCGAAACGTTATTAAAAGAAACCCTGGGTATCGAACGCATTTTATGGCTGCAACACGGCGGACTCATCGGCGATGATACCGACAGCCATATCGATATGCTGGCACGATTCTGTAGCCGGAATACCATTGCCTTCACTAGCTGCGATGATCCTGATGATGAGCATTTCCAGGCATTGCAGGCTATGCAACAGGAACTGATACAATTTAAGCGCTGTGACGGCCTTCCCTATAAGCTGGTGCCGCTACCACTACCCAAAGCCTGCTTCAAAAATGATGGCCAGCGCCTGCCGGCCAGCTACGCCAACTTTCTGATAATTAATGATGCCGTATTGCTTCCCGTCTACAATGACCCGGCCGATGCCATTGCCCGGCAACGCCTGCAGGACTGCTTCCCCGAACGTGAAATTATCACCATCGACTGCCTGCCCCTTATCCAGCAATATGGCAGCCTGCACTGTGTTACGATGCAATTCCCTGAAGGTGTACTAACAGAAGGCATATTGCCAAAAAATATTTCACCAGAGGATGATCACCAGTGAGCAGAAAACTGAATCTGGCCCTGATTCAACAGCAATGTAATGCTGACCCGAGCACTAATCGAGTCACAATAACGAATGCCATCCGCACTGCAGCAGAGCAGCATGCTCAATTGGTTGTGCTGCAGGAATTGCATAACAGCTATTATTTCTGTCAGAGCGAAGATAACAGGAAATTTGATCTGGCCGAATCTATTCCCGGTCCCTCTAGCGAATATTTTGGCGCCCTGGCGGCAGAACTGGGCATCGTCATCGTTACCTCATTATTTGAACGTCGTGCAGCAGGTCTGTATCACAATACCGCAGTCGTGCTCGATAGTGATGGCCGCATCGCCGGCCAATATCGAAAAATGCATATTCCGGATGACCCCGGTTATTACGAAAAATTTTATTTCACGCCCGGCGATCAGGGTTTTGAACCCATAAACACCTCAGTGGGGCGTCTCGGCATCATGGTATGCTGGGATCAATGGTTTCCTGAGGCTGCACGGCTCATGGCCCTGGCCGGTGCTGAACTACTGATCTACCCAACCGCGATTGGCTGGGATCAACAGGACGATGACGCCGAACAACAACGCCAGCTCGATGCATGGATCACGGTACAGCGCGGCCACGCCATAAGCAACGGCCTTCCGGTCATCAGTTGTAATCGCACCGGCTTTGAAGCCCATCCGGATAACCCGGCTACAGGCATTCAATTCTGGGGTTCCAGTTTTGTCACCGGCCCGCAGGGCGAACTACTGGCCCGGGCCTCCACTGATCAGAGCGAAACCCTGCTGGCCTCAATCAACCCTGGATACAATGAAGAGGTGCGACGCATCTGGCCCTTTTTACGCGACCGCCGTATCGATGCCTACCATGAACTGCTGCAACGTTATCGTGACCAATAAACGCTTTATCTCCCACCCGCAGCCGTTTTATGGAATAATCACGTAATAAGCGGTCACATTGGCCGATAGCAACAGAACAATAAAACAAAAGCGGATACAACAGCATGATTTTAATACTAAAAGCCAATATCGATCACGCCGGTGGTGATTATCGCCAGCTAATGGAACACCTGCAAAATATGCCGGGCATCCAAACCCGTATTAACCAGGAAAAGGGCAGTCAGCAAAGCCTGACCGAAATATACATCGTCGGCGATACCAGCTCATTACAAGTCGATGATATGGCCTCATTGCCCGGTGTCGACCGCGTCGTTCGTATTTCAGCAGAATACCGGGTTCTCGGACGCCATCAAGATGATGACCGCTCAACCAGCTTTGAATGCAATGGCGTCACCTTCAGCCAGGACAACCTGAATGTCTTTGCCGGGCTCTGTGCCGTAGATACCCCGGAACATGTTGAAGAAATAATGAAAACACTACAGCAACATGGTCAGGTCTGCACCCGTATGGGCGCCTACAAGCCACGCACCAACCCCTATTCATTTCAGGGAAATGGCAAGGGCTGCCTGCCCTACGTATTCGAGCTGGCAGGGAAATATGGCATCAAAATGATCGCCATGGAAATCACCCATGAGTCTCATATAGAGGAAATCAACGAGGCGCTGGAAAAAACCGGCCGCCCGACCAGCCTGATGTTACAGATCGGTACCCGCAATACCCAGAACTTCGAACTGCTGAAAAGCGCCGGACGGCAACAGGAATTCCCGGTACTACTAAAACGCGGCTTCGGCATCACTCTGGAAGAATCACTCAATGCCGCCGAGTACCTCGCATCCGAAGGCAACCGCAAGGTCATCTTCTGCCTGCGCGGCATGAAAACCAACATGGGCGACCCGCATCGCAACTTTGTCGACTTCGCCCACATCCCGGTCGTCAAACGCCTGACCCGTATGCCCGTCTGCATCGACCCGTCACACTCGGTCGGCACACGTGACCAGGATCCCAACGGTATCCTTGATGTCATGCATGTCACCGCCCAGGGTGTCGTCGCCGGAGCCAATATGATCCTGGCCGATTTTCACCCCAATCCGGCCAAGGCCCTGGTCGATGGACCCCAGGCCCTGTTAATGAAGGAATTACCCTACTTCCTCGAAGACATCGCCATCGCCCGCGAGGCCTATGAAAAACGCCTGGCGGCAGCGGATAGATTTAACAACGGCTAGCCAGGACCTGTAAAGCAGAAATCCCCGTCATGACGGGGATTTCTGCTTTAGCCCGGCCATAGCAAACCCAGGCCATCATAAACTTTGACATCTTGCCGGGCGCACCTCTGCCTGAGCTTCATGTAACCATGCCAGAGCCAGATCCCGTTCGGGAAACATCTGCAAGTTCCATTCAACTTCCCGGGGTATCGTTGTCAATAACTGGGTTACCCTCTGCGTCGCCTGTTTATAAGATACGACGGCCATCGCATGAATCTCCGGGATTGCGGCCAGTTTTTCCTGCGCAGCAAAGGTATAACTGTAGTCATTAATCTTATTGATCAGCAATGAAAATGGGGCCTGCAAATGGCTACGCAGAAAATCATGGTACTCATCAACCATTGCTTCGGTCAAATCAATACCCTGATTGATAATCACCTCGGCAAGATCATCTTCCAGAAGAATTATTTTCCCAAAACCCAGTCCATGTATGGTCATTGATGCTTGTCCTGTTTCAAAAACACGCCTGATCAGCAGATAATATTTTCCTGCACACCAATTATTAAACAATAAAAGGCCTTTTTATATAACCCAAAAGTACTAGTACTGGCATAGAATAAAATCATAATTGACGATAATCGACAATCTCACGCAGGACCACCGTGGCATAGCTGCCTGCAGGCAGAAAAAAAGTCACCATCAGGCTGTCCCCGGATAATTCCCACTCCATATTCTCAGGCAACAATCGCAAAGAGCGGCGTTGTTGTTTTAGCCCGGCCTCCTCAAGCCCAATACAAAGCAGCGGGTATTGCTGCGTCTCCTCAAGCTCCAGTGCCTGGGCCTGTAGCGAAGTCATAAGCTCACCCCGCCCCCACAGGCTACCGGTCGGGTGGATATCTTTGTCAAACAGCCGTTGTTCAGTATCCATATCGGTTTCAGCTACCTTAAAGACGCTGTGGCTACCTGACAACTGCATCACATCACCATCTAAAAGAGTATTCCAGTTTTTATCTGCAACACGCCGGGACAATATATTATTGAATAGCTGCGATCGGGCCACTGACAGATACAGGCTGCGCTGATTGCGCTTAGCGCGGAAACGCTTTTTAAACATGGCCTCGGCACGGGCCAGGTTGTTAGCACCAAAACGCTGTTCACCGAAATAGTTAGGTACACCATAACGACGTACCGACTCAAGCCGGCTGATTATTGCATCATGGTCACCACGAAGATCACGCAGGGTTATCCTGAACTGGTTGCCCGTTAAGGTACCCCGGCGCAGCTTGCGCCGATGCCTTGCTACATCAATCACCTCAACGGCTTCAGAGTCCCTGTCAAATTCAAGTCTGGACCAGTCCGGCTCTTCGCGCCCGGCCACATCGACACTGAACCATTGTGTCGTCACTGCATGACGATCCTTCATACCACCATAACCGATATCACGTTCTTTTATACCCGCCAGATGAGCGATCTCATTCGCCAGCCACTGAGTATTCTGGCCACGTTTTCTGAGCTTTAGAAAAACATGATTACCCTCACCATCCGGCTCGAAACCCAGCACCTCATCCACCTGAAAGTCTTCCGGGCGTTGACGCAATATTGCAGTAGCCGATGGTTTTCCATAGGCATAGTGACACCCCGCCAGTGGGTCGTTCACGACGGGCTTGATTGTAAATAGCGATTCAGTTGATGACATAACAAATTAGAACTTAGTGTTGTTTACAGTTTTATCAGATGGGGTTATTGCCATCTCGAACGGATGTGAGAGATCACATGTAAGGGAGAACATCAGCACCAGTACTATTTTTCATCTAACAATACCACCGCATAGACAGCGATCCCCTCAGCGCGACCGGTGAAGCCCATACCCTCGGTAGTGGTGGCCTTAATATTGACCCGGGACAGATCAATAGCCAGGTCATCAGCCAGACACTGACACATGGCCGGAATATGCGGGGCCATCTTCGGTCTCTGGGCAACGATGGTCATATCCATATTACTAATACTTAAGTCCTGTTGGTGCAAACGACTCACCACATCACGCAACAACAGGCGGCTATCTATACCGGCATAGCTCGCATCACTATCCGGAAACAGTTGTCCAATATCACCCAGACCTGCTGCACCCAGCAAGGCATCACACAGGGCATGAATGGCGACATCACCATCCGAATGGGCCAGCATGGCATGGGTATACGCTATCCGCACCCCGGCAATCACTACGTGATCCCCCCCGGTAAAACAATGGGCATCATAACCATGACCGATTCTCATGACTGCTTCTCCTGTTGCCTCAGGTACGCGGCGGCAAGGTCCAGATCCTGCGGCCGCGTGACCTTGATATTCTGTTCGTTACCACTCACCATCCGTGGTCTGTAACCCGCCAGCTCTATGGCACTGGCATCATCGGTAACATGCCGCCCCTGTGCAGCGGCATCCAACAGGGCCTGACGCAGCATTCCCAGCCGGAACATCTGCGGCGTCAATGCCCGCCACAGGCCATCACGGCAAACAGTCTCCTCAACCAGACCCTCAGCATTCACCCGTTTCATGGTATCAGCCACCGGAATCCCGAGCAAACCACCGACAGGATCATCGGCCACGCTATTGATCAAATGGGTAATGTCAGCCAGCGTAATACAGGGACGGGCCGCATCATGAATCAGAACCCAGTCATTACTGTCGGCCTTTACACTATGGCTGAATAACTGACCTGAATAAAGCGCCTCCAGGGCATTCAATACTGAAATGTGGCGCTCAGCCCCGCCGATCACGGTGTCCACGCTAACACCGATACGGGATGATAATTCTGTCCGGGCAGACACATTCCAACGTTCATCATCCGCCGCGATAGCCAGGACAATATCCGCAATGGCTGGGTGCTGTCCCAGACGCATGAGCGTATGTTCAAGGATGGTCAATTCACCCAGAGTCAGATATTGCTTGGGTCTATCGGCCTGCATACGTGAACCACTGCCAGCGGCCGGAATCACGACCCAGTAACGAGGCACAGTAGTTTGATCAGACAATGTATCAGCGGCTTGCGTCATTTTTATACTGTCTGTGTCTCAACAAGACGACAGGGAAAAGATTCCGGTATAAACCAGCGGCCTATCAATATTTACCATTCCAATCAGCATATTAGTGTAATTTCCGACAGCACTTTATAACCCGACTTATCTGTCAATTGTGCCAGAATAAAGGGGAATTTTCACCAACAAACAACATCAGATCAATTACCGGGCAAATTACCGGGTTGCTTTTAAGAATAATTGCTACATACTGCACTTATCAGGAACATCGAACTTCAGCGGTAGATTTATATCAACTAGCAAAGGAGGTGTATCATGGATATCAGGAAATTTTCACCATGGAACTGGTTTCATGATGAAAAAAACAAACCAGCGAATATTCCCGTCCGCACAACGCCGGATCAGCTCACATCCGTCAACCCAATCATGCAATTACACAGCGAGATCGACCGTCTTTTTGGAAATACGCTGCGCAGCTTTCCGAGTATGCTTGGCAGTAGCTGGGACTGGCCGGAAATATCATCCGTTGAACTCACTCCCAGCCTCGACATCAAAGAGGCTGATGATAATTATCTCATTAACATTGAGATTCCAGGTGTCGCCAAAGAGGATGTTGATATTCGGATCGAAGGCCATACGCTGACGGTTAGTGGTGAGAAAAAACAGGAAAAAACCGAAGACAGGGAAAACTATCATTGCATTGAACGTCGTTATGGTTCATTTCAAAGAACACTGACACTGCCACAGGATGCCAATGCCGATAGTATTGACGCTAAATTTAAAGATGGTGTATTAACAATCGCCATCAAACGCAAGGAAAAAAGCATACCTAAAGAAACTAAAAAAGTTGAGGTAAAGGCCGCTTGACTGGTCGTAACTGTTGCCCTTCGGGGCAACAGACTTAATAAACCTGAGTAATTGACTCAGACTGGTAGCCATCCGTCACGAACAAGACGGAAATCTAACAGCGGGGGTTTTTATGAACACAACGACTGAAGAAATAACACAGGATAGAGAAGCGTTATTACTCGCCATTAGTATAGAACGACATAACAGCCGCCGTTTTCGTGAATGGGCTATGCGGTTCCTGCCTTATGATTCAACAGTAAGTATTTTCCTGGAAGAACTGGCCCAGGAAGAACTTGATCATGAGCAGGAACTACTGGACACCTATCATAAGTACTATGGTGAGAAAGCACCGGACAACATCCCGCTCCCGGATGAGCTGATACATTTCGCCAGAGGCCTGGAGGCTGTAAAGGAGCATTTCTTTGTTATTAATTCCTATATAGCTCAATCACTACTGGAAATGGCCATTAAATTCGAACGCTATTCACAGCAATTCTATCTGGATCTCCTGGATAAAACAGCGGATCCTGTATTGTCCGCAACTTATCGTATGTTAAGCGAATATGAGACTGAACATGAGAATATTTTACTGGAACGTCTTGAAGCAGAAAAGATTAATTCGATCGAACAAATGGTCGCTGAGAATCATACCCTTAATGGGATGCAGCTAATATAAACAACCGGGATAAGAGCAACAATTTCCCGTTACAAACAATGTTACTCTGAGAAAAATTATTCAAATGAATAGCCGTCGTGATTCAAACACACGGTTAGGCAAACGTTTGCCATCTACCTGAATTCGCCTTTTCAGAATAAAATCAAACAACATCGGATTATACTCACGCACCGCCGATATCAGCTTCGCTTCACTTTCTGGCAGCAGGCCTGAATTGACATATTGTCGCATTGAAAACACCGGCATAACACCCGGCAGCGGATAATCAGAGCCATTGATTAACCGATCATGCCAGTCCAGGTTCTGAATAATCCGGCTTATTATTGAAACATCACGATTCACCTGAGTAACTGCCGCGATATCACCATAGAGAAGATCAACATAGGCAGGCTCAGACATCAGCCGAGCAAATAGTTCAAAATTATCAACTTCGGGACTACCCTTTCTATTAGCGCCTTTATCAATATCGATACTCCTGCCAAGGGAAGCGCAATGCGCCACAATGACCCTAATGCCAAGATCTAAAGGGCGACGCATCAACAATGGATTACCATAACCCTGCAGACCATCAACATGTACCGCATATTCAGTTCCAGCATGGATCAACAGGGGGATATTCAGGCGCCGCAACGCCGCATAAAAGCGATCACACAAGGGTGATGCCGGATTCATACCCATAGAGCCAGGCAGCCACTTCACTGCCCGTGCCCCCGCGGCGACCACCTGCTCTAGTGCTTCTACACAATCTTCACGGTAAGGATGAATTGAGGCAATCCATTCAAAATTTTCAGGATATTGATTGGCGACGCTGGCTGCATAGTCATTGGGCGTATAAAAAGGACTGTTTTCAAGGACACGCCCTCCCTTTTCGTCATAATGATAATCAAAGGCCAGTAACATAAACTTTACCCCACTGGCCATACCCTGATTCAGTTTCACCAGTCGCTGAACATAACCCTGATCAATACTTTTCGCAGTCCCGGCACAGGCGGCATTGAGATAAAACTTGAACTGGACATATTGAAACAGGTGTAACGGGGACTCCATATTCGGATTCACCCAGATACCACTGTCACTATCTCCCGTACCTATCAGATGGGTGTGACAATCCCAAACCTGGGCAGTATCAAGTCCTTGCCAGGCGGCCTGAACCAGATCATGCTGCGCCAGCGCCTCAGGCATCCGGCCATTAACACAGCGATTCCATAGCCCTTCATCGGGCCAGTAACGTAAACCGGCGCAGCCAGCCAGGCCCAACATGCCCAAGGTCGCAAGAAAACCACGTCTATGCACTACTTGTCTCCGACATTAACTCAGCCCCCCGAGAACCGGGCATCAGGTTTCAGAATTTCTGATATATAGATCAATACATTAAGTTAAAATCATCGGTACTAAGCCATTGCTATCCCCCATGGTAACGACGAAAGTCCATCGAATGCTACTATTTCAGTGATGATGGCGTGCGGGTGTGTATTTCGACATGAAATTCAAAAATAACGCTGTAAAACTCTGTTGACGCATCGTTAGTTTCTCAGTTGCTTAGTTTTCTGTATTATCTCAGATTCAGGGAATTAATCAGAGTATCCTTAGCTTTTACCTGGTAACCAGACTAAATAAGGACTAATAGGACTTCATCACAGCCCTTTTTATATAGGGATACAACCATACACATTAATCAACAGGATGCCTATGAAAAGTGCGAAATATCTGGCGATGCCATTGTTTGGATTGCTTGCAGCACCTACTCTATTTGCTGCGCCGATTGAGAACATTGATTTCAATGGTTATTTAAGTTTTGAATATGAGCAACATATAAACGGAGATGCCGGCGGTGATAAGCACGGCTCTTTCGACCTTGACTTATTCGACCTCGTTTTAAATATTGATCTCTCCAACAGCTTGCGCGTAGCAACCGATATCACATGGGAACATGGGACGGCGACTGAAAATGAGCTTGGTAATGCTGCGATTGAGTATGCCTTTGCAGAATACCGCATAAACAACTTACTTCAGCTAAGAGCAGGAAAGATGTTCACCAATTTTGGTATATACAACGAAATCCATACAGCCAAGCCTGCAATTCTGACTGTAAAAGAGCCTCTTTCCACCAACAAGAATAACAAGCTTGGAAGCGAATTCCGCTTTTACCCCCGCTGGAATACAGGAATCGCTCTATTGGGCATTAAAGAAACTCCAGAATACGGGCTTGATTATATCATCCAGTTATCTAACGGCGAAGACACAGAGTCAAACCCATACGAAGAGGACACAAACAACACTAAGGCAATAAATGGCAGATTACGTGTGCATCTAAGTGATACCATACGGGCCGGCCTCTCCTTTTATCATGACAAATTAAATCACTATGACCTTTCCGGAAATGTAGATGGAAGCACCAGAATCACAAGTTTTGGCAGCCAGCTACAGTATGAAACTGCTGATGGGCTTGGAATTGAGGCTGAGGTTGTTAGTGGCAAAGTGAAGACGTATCAAGGGGTGAATATTGATCGTTACGCCCTAACCACGATGTTCTATTTTCAATTGTCCCCGGGCATCACGCCTTACTACCGCTATGAATTTCTTGATCCCAACAGGGATATCTCTGATGATAATGGTTCAATACATATTCTTGGCGTTAATCTACCCGTAGATAACAATATGCACCTAAAAATTGAGATCGATAAATTTAACACCGATACGGCGAATTCAGAATATAACGGTGCTGACTTTGTTGAACTCAAATCGTCAATATCAATCGGGTTCTAGGGAAGAACAATGTTTAAACGTACATATATTTCTGCACTTATCATGATATCATGCGTATCTGTTTCTCACGCCGGTGAACCCTACCTGTTACTCAACAAGGAAATAATACATACCAATATA
>Ga0316187_10004023_pt1 | contig 12727 bp, 9 predicted proteins | sample CroRivburrow1_MG_FD_204927 | JGI IMG/M metagenome (GOLD analysis project Ga0316187, IMG submission 204927) | Coastal sediment microbial communities from Maine, United States - Cross River worm burrow 1 | ecosystem: Environmental > Aquatic > Marine > Coastal > Sediment | place: USA: Maine...
ATGAATGGGCGCAAGCCTATCAGCGGCAGTTGCGGCGGCCTGAACGGCGGAAAATGTGAGCTTTGCAGCGGCAGTTGCCGCAACCGTAAGAAATAGCGACGGAGAGCGTTGATATGCAAAAAACATCCTGTCTGGTTAAAGACTACATGGCAAGCACGCTGACGACGTTTCGGCCGGACACCGACGTGCTCGACGCGGTTCACGAACTCGTCACCCATCGCATCGCGGGTGCGCCCGTGGTCGACAGCGATGGTAATTTGATCGGGGTATTGTCTGAACTCGATTGCATGCAGGTTGCACTGAATGCCGGATACCACGGCAACTGGGGCGGGCCGGTGTCAGAATTCATGAGTGATGACGTGCAAACCGTCGATGCGGAGATGAATATCATCGATCTTGCGCAGGTCTTCGTTAATTCGAAGTTCCGCCGATTCCCGGTCATGGACGGGAACCGGCTGATAGGTCAGATCAGCCGGCGAGACGTGCTAAGGGCGCTGCAGGAACTCGCCAAAAGCTGAAATAAATTCGGGCCCAGGGCCTATTCACTGACGCCGGGTCGCGGCTAAGCGATATACGTGCGCAAGAGTTTATTCAGACTTCAGGACCGATAGAAAATGCGGGTTCTCTTCTTTGTCGGACAGCACCGTATGACAGAGATCGCAGTCGCGCGATATTCGTTCCCGGTCGGCAGTTCTCAATTTCTTGCCGTGACAACGATAACAACCGGGTGACGTTTCATGACCGATATGCTCTGGATACGTGTTCCACCATACTTTCATACCCGGAAATACATTGACCGAGTATATGTCGCCCAGAGCCTGCGCGGCCGAATTAACAAGGTCTGAACTCTCTTCGGCGACTTCGGGATAATTCTCTGCGTAAAAGCGATGCAACTCGTCGCTGATAGTTGTACGCGCTTGCTCGTGCGAGGGGTATTCTGCATCGATGATGCGAAGACCCTCACGCTTTACAAATGGTAACGATTGATCGATCAAGCCGTCGCGAATAGCAAGATCTATCTCGCGGTCCGGGGGGGCGTATTTGTGGCTCGGCCGGTTGTGGCAATCGACACAATCCATGAAACGCCAGATGCCTCCTTCCTCCGGCGCTTTTCTGTCGCTGTACGTTTTGACCGTACCATCGGTATCCGTGAATTCAACGTCGTAAATGTCTTCGCGGGTCTCGTCCGATCGGTAACGAATACTGACTTCGGGATCGACGTGCCAATGTATACCAGACGATTTGCCTTGTCCGGCGGCGCCACCGACCTTTAACAGAATCGCGCTGGTCAATTCCGTGTTCATCTCGTCATCTTCGTAGCTTTTCGTTACGGTCAGCTTCTCGCCAACAAACTTGGTTGGCCAGTGGCACTGCTCGCAGGTATCGCGGGCCGGGCGCAGATCGTGAAGAGGTGTCGGGATTGGTCGAGGAAACAGGTCGAAAGCAACAGCGATCAGCTGCCAGGCGCCGTCGAGTTTGGATTTTACGAACCAGTCGGCTCCTGGCCCTATATGACACTCCGCGCAGCTGACGCGTGAGTGTGGAGACCGCTGATGTGCCGTGTGCTCAGGTTCCATCACCGCGTGACAAGCCGTGCCGCAAAATTCGACGGATTCCATAACTTCGACGCCTTTGTAAGTGGCGCTGGCGAGTATCACGATATTGACCATGGTTGCACCGAGAAATACCAGCAGCCAGCGGCGTGTCTTGGGCACGTTCAGGTCGAAGATGGGCAGCGGCGGGCTTCCTTCACCGCCGGTCATTCGACTCGCCTTGCGGCGCCACAGGAAAGAGCCGATCGGAATCAGGATCAGTCCGAGTACGAAGATCATCGGCAGGATCAGATACGTCAGGATGCCGAGGTACGGCCCACCTTCAAACCCGATTTGCTCCATCGCAAACAGGCTAACGATGAGCACCAGGCTCGCGATCGCAATTCCTGTTCCGGCCAGGCTCAATTTATTGTGGGTGATGGATGCAAGAAAATTTCTAAACATGACATTCCTCGATTGCCGTCAAACTCGGGTATTTTTTTTTGCTTCGCTATCCCGGCCAGTTCATTTTTTTTATGGCCGGCGCTTATTGTTACATCAATAGCTGAGCAGTGCCCAAATGATTCCAACCGCGAGGGCGACCCCGATAATAAGGAAGATCGAGCCCCAGACATAGGCTTTTCGTCGTTCCCTGTCCGTCGGTGCGTCTACGAGGTAATCGTCCAGTTCGTTGTTGTCAATCAATCGCTGGTACTCCAGCGGTCGTTCCGACTTGAACCGTTGCAGAGACATTTTTCCGGTGAATATTACGAGATCCATTGGAAAGCTTTCCGGACGCAGATGCGTGTGGAAGAAATGGAACACGAAAATGAAACCGGTGGCCAACAAGGCCTCATCACTGTGTACCACATAGGCTGCGTTTAGCGTCCAACCGGGCAGAAAACGGGTGAAGAAGTCCGGCAGCCAGAGCATCAGTCCTGACAGTCCGATGATCACCACGCCCCAGAAAACAGCGAGGTAGTCGAATTTTTCAAAATAAGTCCACCGGTCGCCGGGAGGACGCTCACCGAGGTAGAAGAAGTAACGAATATTTGCAAAGAAGTCGCTGAAGTCCTTCGGCTGCGGAACCATTGAGTTCGGTCCCCATAACAGTCCGCGCTCTTTCCGGACCACCCAGCGAATAAACAGATTGCCCAGATGAACCGCCATGTATCCAAATGTTCCGATTGCCGCGAGACGATGAATAAATCTCGCTGAATCGATGCCGCCAAGCAGGTCCACTAATTGTTGCGCCCACGGCGCGGCATGGAACTTGATTGGCAGCCCGGTCAGGGCGAGCAGCAGGAATGTCGAAATAATCACGACGTGCATACGTATGTTCATTGTTGAGAAGCGCTTTACGTATTGGCCGACGTGGGAATCGTCATTCTCGAATTCGCCTCTCAAAGTGCCAACCAGCGATCGTTGCAGCCAGAGAATATCGTGCACGCCAAAAAACGTGAAGACGCCAAGCAACAAACCGGTCATGGCGAACCAGACGACATACACAGCGAAATTATCGTCGGGATTCGAGGGGTCGTTATGCGGATCGAAACTGATAAAAGACGCCGTAACAGACTCGTGACAGCGACTGCAAGTGGCCACCAGGTTGGCGGAATTTATGCTCGACTGCGGATGCTCGGCGGGAAGATTCTTGTGCGGCGTGTGGCAATCGGAACAGGTCGCCCCGCTGACCATCCCCAGGTCGTTCGCTTTGCCGTGGAAACTGTCCCTGAAAGTCGTCAGGTATTCCTCATGGCAATGGCCACAATTGTCCGCCGAGTTCAGTCGGCTGACCGCCGTTGTAGGATCGGCAATGGCGTGGGTTTGGTGACAGTCTGTGCAAACAGGGCCTTCCTCGCCTTCCTGCCATGCCAGACCATGCGCGCTGAGTTTTTTCCAGTCCTCCAGCAACAGCAGATGACAGGTGCCGCACATATCCGGCGATTGCCCGTGCGCGGTCGCCGATCGCTCGTTTGCGACCTCAAGTATGCGGTGATCCCCGTGGCAGTTGCTGCAACTCGGGGCGTCAATCAAGCCCGACAATAACAGCGCTTTTCCATGTTCGCTCGTCAGATACCCGTCGACAAGAGCCGCCGGTGCATCGTGACATCCGCCACAATGCTTGATCTGGTTGACCGACGACACTGCTGACGCGAGGTCCGAGTTTGGGTGAATCTGGTGCGGATCGCCATGGCAGTCATTGCACCGTGTTTCACCGTCGTGAACGCTTCGTCCGATCGACCTCTGTACCCGTCCATGACATGCGCCACAGCTTTCCTCGTCCGTTAGTGGGTCGAGGTCATCCTCACTATGCTCTGCCGTCACGTTGGTGTGGCAGTCCTGGCATACCAGGTCAGGGTGTGCGGGTGAGGAAAAAACCACATCGCCATGGCATTCGGCGCAATCGATGGCCTCCGCCCAGGCTAATGACGTAAGCAATGACAGGAGACTCAGAATCAAGAAAGCTCTGGAATCGCTGATGCAGCGTGCGGTTTTTGACATTTCTTCGACTCGTCCGCTAAACCTGAGCCATTAATATTCCAATGCTCTGACTTTTACTATCGGTGTTTTCCGAAGTCATGCAGGACGACCGACGATAGCTGAGCCTGCTCAATGTTCAGCCAGATTCGATCGCTCTTCAGAAATATTGAGCCGCATCTCTTCCCGAAGGTCATTAACTCCGCCAAAGAACTCGCGCATCATCACGACCCAAAGATAGTAGCCACGCTCAGTCAGGTGTAATTGCACGCCGCTTTTTCTTATCGCGCCGATCAGCTTCAGGCCAGCCAGTTCTTTACGCAGCGCGCGGCGAAAATCGCCATCAAATCGATACTCAGCCGCGTCGAGATCGAGCGAACCACTGAAGAAACGCATCAGCAGGTAATAGCGCATTTGATCGACGCGATTCATCGTTTTCTGCCTGACAATCCCTGTTGTGCCGTCCTCGACAAGATGCAAGTAGTGATTTATCGAAAAGGTGCTGGCATACAGGCTGCCGTCAAGATAGCTGAATGCACCGCTTCCGAGCCCCAGGTACTCATCGCGTTCAACGATGTATTCGTCAATCATGTTGCCATCACGCGAGAAGCACCATCCGGACGAGCGCCGGTAGCCCGCGTTTTGCATGTGCCGGACGATCAACTGGTAAAGCTCTTTTTCGCGCCGGTAATTGATAGCGCCTAACTCCCGCTGCATTGACCGGGCTGTGCTGTTTGCGGTCATCAGTGGGTAAAACGAAACCTGATCAGCATTCACTTCGTTGGTCAGGACGCGGAGGTCATTCAACAATGATGTTTTTGTCTGGTGCGGAAAATTGAAAATCATGTCGACATTAAGCGTGTCGAACTCACCCCGAATCCGAATCAGACGTTCGCTGATCATCTGGCCGCTACCGTACTGGTCGTAACGATGCATCTCCCGTAGTAATTGATCGTCGAAACTTTGCACGCCAACCGAAAGCCGGTTGACGCCCACGTCGCGCAGTAAAGGCACGCGCACGTCGTCGATGTCGTCCGGATTGGTCTCGACTGAAATTTGCCCGACGGGATGTAGATCACGAATCAGCCTGACCGTTTCGATCAATTCGGCGGGCAAGACAGTGGGCGTTCCGCCGCCGATGTAAACCTCGTTGAAGCGAAATCCTGCTGCCGTGGCGTTGCGAATCTCCTCGCGCAGCGCCACGAAATACTGCTCGGCTCGATCTTTCTTGAATTGCACCCGATGAAACGAGCAAAACGGACACAGCACGACGCAAAATGGAATATGCAGGTAAAGCAGATACTGCTTGTTGCGGTCGGCCGCCGGCAACGAGACCGCGGCGGTTGAGTCGCTGAAACTCATGTGTCCGCGATTAATGGCGTGAACGAATGTTCCGATCAGTGAATCGGGAATCACGATCGGAACACCTGCTCAACTGTCGTTCAAAGTCAGTCTACTCCGCGTACAGTGGCGCGATATCGATGTAGATTTTGTAGTGGGAAATCAGTTTTCCGCTCAGCTCAAAAACGTTGACGAACGGCAACGTTAATTCTGATCCATTCAGGCGCTGGTAGGTAACTTCTCCCTCGCACACTAACGTGGATCCGCTCACCAGCGTGTTGGTCAACGCATGCGAGGAGCCTTTTATGGTGTCAAAAAAGCCGTCGACTGCGGAACGAATCGTTTCCACTCCGTATACAGCGGGCGCTGACCCGAATCGAAATTTCGCGTCGTCAGTAAGATACTCAAGGAACGTCTCCGTGTCCTTGCTGTCAATCGCATCGAAAAGGCTGCCAAGCCACTCCGGCGCCGTGCCGATTGTCATTGTTGACTGGCGTAGTAATGAAGCAGCGCTTTGACATCGTCGTCGGACAATGGGTCCATTTTCTCTTTCATCTTGGCTGGCTGTTCTCGGTCACCGGCGGCGAATTGCGCGAAAGAGGTTTTAAGATAGCCCATCTGCTGGCCGCCCAGCATGCTCGCCTCATCTTCTGCGTTCATGCCGGCATCCGAATGACATTTATCGCAGTGTTCATTGTGGAGTGCCTCGCCAGCAGCAGCGAGTGAAGCATCAAAATCCTGGGTGGCACGCACATACGGCAGTTCTGAGTATGCTGCGGCGATGTCCTCGATATCTTCATCGCTGAGCCCTTCGGTAACGCTGCACATGTTTGTTTCTGGTCGAGACGTGTCGCCCTGGTTGTAGGCATGGTCGGCACACGGTCGCTCTTTGTCCCGGTAAATAAACAACGCGTCGGAATGAACGAATTCGTCTATGCCCGCGATGGTCGGGACATCACTCCATTGGCTGACGCCATTGTCGCCATGACAGTCGTTACATTCCTGCATGATGGCATCAAGGTCAGCCGCGTTGACGACGGGGGCCAGCAGGGAAAGGGCGGCCGATGCCGCATATAGTCGTAGCCTCTTCATCAAATTCTCCAGTTTTAGGATTCGAGCAATCGGAAATTATAACCGGTCGGCGTGTCCGCTTGAACCTATTTTACGATAAGAACAAATGTGCCCGTATCCAGCAATAAGTGAAAACCGAGGCGATTAAGTGCGGTGTGAGCCTGCGAGTCTTACGTATGTACAAAACTTGTTCAACACAGCCGGAGCGGGCACTCGGCAAAAAAAAATCCTCTGAAAACAGTCGCTTAAAAAATGACTAACTGCGCGGTTCAGGCTGTTATCCGGTGACCCTGGAACGTGCCCTTCCTTGATAGGTAGATCCCGCTATAGAAAGCGCTAACGCATTTGATAAAAGGAACGAGCACAAGAAGGCTGATTTTTGAGAGACGTTGTTTTGAACGTCGATCGTAAGAAATTTATCAATCGGAAGGGGAAGATAATGTTCAGTAGAACTTTCAAGCTCGCGGCATTGGTTTTCGTCGGGCTCGCCCTATGGGGTTGCGAGGGCGACAAAGGTGATACCGGCGCAACCGGTGCAGCAGGAGCGGACGGCGCAGATGGTATGGACGGACTGGCCTGCTGGGACCTGAATGGTAACGGCATTGGGGATCTCCCCGACGAGGATCTTAACGGCGATGGCGTGGTCGACGTTCTTGACTGTAACGCCACTGCCAGCGGCGCAATTATGATCGGTGACGGTTCTGCGCTCACCCCGGAGCAGATCGAGATACTCGGCAAGCTTGAAGCCGTTATTACCGGAGTGACTGTCGCGAGTCCACCGGTGGTGGATTTCACTGTTACCGATGGCAACGGCAATCCGGCATTAGGCATCGCTGAATCCGTGACCTGGTTTACTTTTGCCAAATTGGTGCCGAATACCGATCCGGATATCAATGGCGGACTGCCGTTCTGGCAAAGCTACGTAAATTCCGCCTCAACCTCCACTGAGCCAGGCGGACTCGCGAATGCCGTGCAGGCAACGACCGATACTTTCCGTTCCGGTGGAACGCTACTGGAACTCGGCAGCGGCAATTATCAATACACGTTTGGTACAGACGTGGCTGCTGTCACCGAACCGATCGCAGTAGCCTGGGAACCCAACCTGACACACCGTGTCGGCATGGAGATTCGCCTGAGTGGCGAAGGCGAGGTCCCGCTGGCGCCGGACAACCCGGTGTTCGACTTTGCTCCTGACGGCGGCGCAGGCTCAGGTGTTACAAGGGATATCGCGACCACTGCCAGTTGCCAGAATTGCCATTACGAGTTTGATTTGCATGGCGGTCCGCGCAAGTCGGTCGAATACTGCGTGACCTGCCACAATCAGGGCACCGTCGATCCGGATACCGGAAACACTGTGGACATGGCCCACCTGGCGCATTCCATCCACATGGGTGAGGACCGTACAAATCCATACATCGTTATCGGCTACGGTGGCAGCGTCCATGATTATGGTGAGGTAACGTATCCGCAAGCGAAGACCTATTGCGAGACTTGTCACACGGCCTCAGAAGCGACTGCCGATGGCGACGCCTGGAATGAGGGTGCAACGGCATCGACCTGCGGTGGTTGTCATGACGATGGACTGCTGGTGGCAAGTAACGATCCAGTGACCGGAATAGCCATGTACTCTTTCGATCACGATGCTGCCGGTGCTGACGTTCCGGTCGGGGTTGCTCAGGACGGCCTGTGCGCCAGCTGTCATCTCGGCTCAATTTCCGGGGCAGGTCCCGCGCTCGCTATCCACAGCAGTATCCGCGGCGATGATCGGGCACGCGCGGCAGCCGGTGATAACTTCGTATTCGAGTTCATTAGTGCGACCAACACCGCTCCTGGCGAGACTCCGATAGTTACGTTCATCGTCAAGGATCCTGATGGCAATGCCTATAACATCCTGACTGACCCCGAGTTCACCGATCCCGACAATTCGGCGCTGAATCTCTACGTTCAGTGGGCGACGGCTGACTACTACGGTGGTGACGAGCTTGGCCTGGTGCACGGCGGCAGGATTAATGACGACCTGACGACCCAGGCTGTCCAGGACCTGAACTTCCGAGACACTGGCTACCCCTACAGGATGCGTCTCGGTGCCATCCAGGCCGTTGCCGTACAGAACGCGGACGGTAGTTTCACGGTCCCGTTCTACAGAGCGCTGCCGGCCGAATTTACCGGCGATGTGATGTTTGCACTCGGCGGACATCCGGCATTCGAGACCACGGACGCCGATGGTGTAACGGCCTTCGAAAGAGCTGCGACCATCAGTGCTGTGTACTATCCGGGTGAGCCGCGAGACGCTGCCTTTGATAGTGCGCAGTGCAACAGTTGCCACAAGCGTCTTTTGGCGCATGGCTCTAACCGCAATGGCAATGTCGAGATCTGCCTGGCCTGCCATAACAGTGACGCGGCTGTGTGTTCCGCCAATCCGGATCCTCTGGACGGCTCATGCCCGGATGGCGAAACGCAGGAAGGCTACCACATGGGTTATATGGTGCACGCGATCCACGCGGCGAGCACAACCTATGAGGGTGGCGCGTTCTCCGGGGTCACCTACCCGCAGAGCATCGGAAACTGCGATACCTGCCATAAAGATGGTAGCTATAACGTCGCTCGTACGACCGCCAGATCAGTCAGCACCAATCAGGGATCTGACATCAGGGTCTGGACGGACGACATCGCTTCGACGCCGAGCGCGGCAGCCTGTGGCGTCTGCCACACCAGCACGGCGGCCACTGGTCACTTTGAGTCCCAGGGCGGCCAGGTTGATGACCTGAAGTGCACGATCCTCGGTGCCGAGTGTGGTGATGTCGACGGGATGACTGGCAGCGGCATACCAAACGGTCAGGAAGCCTGCGCGGTATGTCACGGCACGGGTGCGGAATTCGAGACCGCGACGTTCCACAACCCTGGCTTGGAACATTAGCAACAACAAACGGGGCGCCCGCAACGGGCGCTCCGTTTGAATAGCTGAGGATTTGATCGACCAAGGTACGGGCCAAACTGGTGTTTGGCCCGTTTTTTTATGCGTGACTGTCGTTGTCGAAATATTTGACAGAGATTTCCAGAACCTGTTTTTCGATTGTATTTCCATACGTATTTGTGCCGATGCTCCGGCGGCGAATTGGTATGTTGATTTTGGGTACCGGTTGGTACAGTCTAGTCGCAGCAAAAAGAATGGCGCCGAAGTGTGCGTGCCGCGAACAGCAAAAATAAGGTAACGGATCATGGCAAGTTTTAGGAATTGCACAGGCCGCATTGCGGCACTCATGCTTCTCGGTATTTTTCTCACTGCCTGCAGCGGCGAAGACGGCGCTCCAGGCGCGACCGGCGCTAGCGGGTCCACTGGAGAGACCGGCCCGCCCGGGCCTTCCACCGGTGGCGGAATCCCGGTGACCTCTGCCGAAAAAATTAATGTCGCGGTTACCAGCGTCGAATTTCCAGCCGAAGGAGGTGCGCCGACCGTTCAACTGACGCTCAGAAACGATCTCAACCAGGGATTGGTCGGATTGCCCGCCGCCAATATTCGTTTCGTCATTGCACAGCTGACGCCGGGAACGCAGGGTGGATCCAGCGAGTGGCAATCTTACGTTACCCGCGATGACGGCGGTGTCACCGACGCCCAGGCAACCACTGAAACTGCCACTGCCGGTGACTATGTGGACAACCTTGACGGAACGTATTCTTACACGTTCGCAAATGCACTTACCGATTACCCGGCCGGGCCGGTTTTCGACGCATCCAAGACCCATCGTGTCGGCATTGAGATACGCACGAATTCAGGCGGATTCTGGCCGGAAAACATCCCGGCGGACAACGCACCGTACGATTTCCTGCCGACCAGCGGTGATCCGACATTTGAACGCCTGATCGTCGACAGCCAAAGTTGTAATGCCTGTCATGACAATCTCGAATTGCACGGTGAAGCTCGCTTCGACGTCGAATATTGCGTTCAGTGTCACAATCCATACTCCATCGATGGTGATACCGGCAACACGGTCGACATGAAGGCGTTGGTGCACAACATTCATGCCGCAAGGCCTGATTACGTGATCGTTGGTTTCGGTGGCCGTGTACATGAATGGTCCGAGCTGAAGTGGACGCAGGACCTCAGGAACTGCGAGACCTGCCATAACGAGGACAATCCGGACACGCCACAAGCCAGCAACTGGCGCCTCGTTGCCAATCGTGCTTCCTGCGGCACCTGTCACTACGACGACGGCGTGCCGGATAGCGGGCACGATTATGCGATTGAAGACGGCACGCATCCGCTTGGACTGGCGTTCATCGACGATACACAGTGCATCGACTGCCATGGACCGGATGGCACGGTGACAAATCCGGAAGGCCGACTGGTACAGACGCCGATAGCGCACGAGATTCTTGAGAAAACGGCCGGCGAGTCTTTCTCGTACAATATCCTGGACATAGTGGGTACGGCGCAGGGCGAAATCCCGGTGATTACGTTCTCAGTCACCGACCCGACCAGCAATGATGACGCGTACAACATCCATACGGATGAGCCGTTTACCACATGCGCGCAGGGTGCCAGTCGACTGGCTGTCAACATAGCCTGGAGCGCAACTGACTACGCCAATATCGACAGCGGAAGTCTTCCCGCCCTGCCGATTTCCATGAATCCGCTGGCGGCCTGTGGCGGCACATCAACGGACAACGGAGACGGTACCTTCACGGTAACCGCACCGATTGCAGTTCCCGCCACGGCAAGCGGTACGCTTTCGGTCGCAATTGAGGGTCATCCGGCGGTGGACGTTGACAACGATGGCTCACCCGAACGTATCGCCGTCACCAATGCGGTAGCTTATGCACCCATTACGGACGCGGACGCAGTACCGAGACGAGACGTTGTCGACATACAAAAATGCGATGACTGCCACAACCAACTCTCGCTGCACGGCAATAATCGCACCGACAAACCCGAGGTATGCGTGACTTGCCACAATCCGATGATGACAGACGTCAACCGGCGTAGTGCCGACCCATGTCTGACCGATCTGGGAGCCGATGACACATCGATCGATTTCAAGTTTATGGTCCATGCTATCCATGCGTCGGGTGCAATCGGTAAACCTTACGAAGTCTGCGGTTTTGGTAACAGCTCGCATTCTTACGACATTACCTATCCTGGAAGACTGAATAACTGCGAGGGCTGCCATCTCGCGGGTACCTACTTCCCCGTCGACGGCGCTGACGTGTTCGGCACAACGTTTGACGCCAACGATCCGGCAATTCTCACAGATGATCGCGTTGTATCACCGAACACGGCTGTCTGCTCTGCATGCCATGTCGATGAATTGGACACCGAGCATATGCGACAGAACGGCGGCGACTTCAATGCAACGAAAGCAGCGGACGGCACTATGAGTTCGTTCAGCATCGAAACTTGCGATGTCTGTCACGGTCCTGGCAAGACTGCTGACGTGAAAGAATTGCACGGGGTCGGTACATTCGAGTTCAACTAAACAGCGTCGTGAGTCTTCTAATGCAGGCTCACGGCTTGGTTATTCTTACTGTGCTCTTTTTTGACAGGGATGCGTAAACGAATGGATCTGAATACTATCGGTCGTTTCGGCTTGTTGCTCTTGCTATGCAGCCTGGGTGCGTCCATCAGCCTGGGGCAAACAGCGGAAGAACCTGAAGCTGAGGTTCCTTACAGTAAGAAGGGCGCCGATTCCTGTTTTGCCTGTCATGATGACCAGGTGACCCTGGCCGTATTTCGAACAGCGCATGCGGTACCGAGCGATTCGAGGACGCCCTTCGGGCATGGCCAACTTCAATGCGAAGCGTGTCATGGTCCAGGCGGGGATCATGCGGCACGTGTACGGCGCGGCAAGGAACGACCGCCCGTAGTGAGGTTCAGCCCAGACTCTGCAACGCCAGTAATCGAACAGAACAGCTATTGTGTTGAATGCCATCAAAGCGACACGGGATTTGGTTGGCACGGTAGCGCACACGACGACAATACCGTCGCATGTGCGGACTGCCACGTCAGTCACGCAGAACGTGACCCGGTGATGAACACCGTAACGCAGGCAGACGTCTGTTTCGATTGCCATCAGCAACAGCGGACGCAGTCGATGAAGCCGTACTCGCACCCAATACGCCAGGGCAAAATGGACTGCGGCAGCTGTCACAGTACGCATGGCGAAACTGCGGAGTTGCAGTTAGTGCGACAAACACTCAATAACACCTGTTATGACTGCCACGCTGAAGTTCGTGGCCCCTACCTGTGGGAGCATGCACCTGTAGCTGAAGATTGCAGTACCTGTCACGATCCGCACGGTTCGAAT
>Ga0316187_10004024_pt1 | contig 12727 bp, 7 predicted proteins | sample CroRivburrow1_MG_FD_204927 | JGI IMG/M metagenome (GOLD analysis project Ga0316187, IMG submission 204927) | Coastal sediment microbial communities from Maine, United States - Cross River worm burrow 1 | ecosystem: Environmental > Aquatic > Marine > Coastal > Sediment | place: USA: Maine...
CAGATCTAATTATATATTTGGTAGAAAATGGCTTTGTCTTGGACAAAAGCATTTTTGTCTGAAGCGTAACAAGATGCTTGATACTGGATGCTGGATGCTGGATAGCAGCTGTATTCTATCGGCTTCTATTCCGTCAAGCTGCCTCCGGAAGCTTACCCATAATTATCATACCCAGGACTTCGTCCTTGGTGACGTCCTTGGTCTGGCGGGTTCCGATCAAGTTGCCGTTCTTTATGACGGACACACGGTCCGACAGGTCAAATACGTCATGCAGATCATGGCTGATCAGAAAGATACCGATGCCCTCGCTTTTGAGCTGCTTGATCAACTCAGAGACCATGGCTGTTTCTTGGGGACCGAGCGCCGCGGTGGGTTCGTCCATGATCAGAATTTTGGCATTGAAGTAGATTGCTCTGGCGATAGCGACGGATTGCCGCTGACCGCCGGACATATTTTTAACCGCATCGGTGATGTTTTTAAAATTGGGATTCAGCCGGGAGATGACCTTTCGGGCTTCACTTTCCATCGCACGATCGTTGAGTGAGCCATAGTTGGTCATAAGCTCCCGACCCAAAAACAGATTGCCGGCCGCATCCAGATTGTCGGCTAACGCCAGCGTCTGGTATATGGTTTCAATGCCGTATTTGCGTGCATCCCGCGGAGACTCGATGCGAACCGTTTCACCATTGATGCGAATCTCTCCCTCGTCGCAAGGGATGGCTCCGGAAAGGGCCTTCATCAATACGGTTTTTCCCGCCCCATTGTGACCCAGAACACCGGCGACCTCGCCGGGGTAGAGATCAAGACTCACCCCGTTCACGGCATGAACACCGCCAAATCGCTTGTGGATATTGACCATCTCAACTAGAGGCGTTTGGCTCATGGCATTTCTCCCTAAGGCCTCTTTTTATTGTAAACCACATCAAACCATACGGCCAGGATCAGAACCGCGCCGATCACCAATTGGCGCATGGCGCTGGAAATACCCAAAAGAACCATCCCGCTATCCAAACTCTGCATGATCACCGCCCCCAAAATAGCGCCGTAGATGGTGCCCTGACCACCAGCCAGGGAAGTTCCGCCGATGACGGCGGCGGCAATGACGTTGAGCTCGGCCAGCATGCCCATGGAATTGGCACCGGCGTTCAACCGCGCCGTGGTAATTACCGCAGCGATAGCACAGAGTATGCCCATGACCAAAAACACGAGGGTTGTGATCTTTTTAACCGCGATGCCCGCTAGCTCAGCCGCTTCAGGGTTGCCCCCGATGGCGAACACATATCGGCCGAACCGGGTAATTTTGGCCAGCAGGCTCATGCCCACTACCACAAAGATCATGATCAAGACCGGTACGGGTATGCCGCGCGGAATCTCTGTCCTGGGCTTGTAATAGGCGTTCATTACCAGAACAAACCCGCATACCAGGGCGGTTCCGATGGCCAGATAAAGCAGCTGGACCCAAAGCGGTTTTACTTTGAACCCATATTTGAGGCAGCTTCTACGGACCATGATGGTGTTGGTCAGCATCCATGCGATGGCCACGCCGGCCAATATCCAACTCCATGTCGCCCCAATGGAACCGTCGATGCCGCCCCCCAAGATTTGATAGGTCTTGTCCATGGGCGCCACGGTCCGGCCGTCGGTTACCAAATAGGCTGCACCGCGAAACATCAACAGTCCTGCCAACGTGGTAACAAACGAAGGAATCCCACGGTATGAAATCCACCAACCCTGCCACAACCCCACAAGCCCACCCAGGGCCAGACCGCAAAGAATCGTTAAGGGCCAGTTCCAGGCGGCACCAAGGGGCAACACGTGCACCTGCAGATAAGCAATCACCATACCGGTGAATCCAAGCAGCGATCCGACAGATAGATCGATATTGCGGCTGACAATCACAAGGACCATGCCGGTCGCCATAATACCCACGACGCTCGACTGCACCGCCAAATTATACAAATTCCTGGCAGTGAAAAAGATGCCGTCGGTCATGATATTCAGTATCACCCAGATCACGAGCAAGGCGATGATCATGGCCAGCATCCGATTATCGATGTCGACGGTTTGAAGGAATCGCGACAGTGCGTTTTCTTTTATTGCTACCGGTTGCGCCTGGTTAGACATTTAGATCTTTCCTAGGTTGATTGGTTCAGCGTTCAGGGTTCCCGGTTAAAGCCCCCTATCTAGTCGATTATTATAAAATAACGCACGAATGGGGCCGAATTCCATGTTTCAGCCAGTGGGTGAAAGAAGCCAATCCAAAGGTTACAACTATTTGAAACTGCATAATATATTGATCAAGATCCGCAATACCCGATTTCACCAATCGGATGAAAAGGCGCTTTTACCACATGAAGGCTGAATCTCTTTGATGGGAGCAGGTTGGGAGGTTTACAACCCTTATATGAAACTTCATTTTAAAAGTTGGAGATGATCTATCCGGTGCCACTTTGCATTTTGTAGGTTGGGTTGAGCCTGCTCCAAGCTTTGTTGGGTTTCGTTGCACTCAACCCAACCTACATTTTGCCAGTGTTATTGCGAAATGCGAAACCCAACAACGGCCGATTTCCAGATCGAGCCCCAAAAGTTTCTATTTCGATCAAACTGGCCGCTTTTCAGGCCAGCGGCGGCACTGAACTTTGAACTCCCTGGCCCAGACCTGACTTTACGTTGCACAGTTATTTATATTCAAACTTAGAAACCTTATACGGGCCGTAACATTCTCTTATAAGTCGCACCAGGGCGGGCTGAACCGCTCAACCTTGGTACTACTTACATGCCGCAGGCGCCTTATCGGCAACAACACCCTGGCAGACCACCTCGCTTTTCACCCAGCCGGCGTCGATCACATTGTTGAGGTTATCCCTGGTGATGGGCACCGGTTTTAGCAGGATAGAATCCATCTCAATGCCTTTGGGACCGCCGGCCCACTTGGTCGCATTGTCGACCTTTTCGCCTTTGGCCAGGGCCACGGCGATGTTGGCTGCGGCTTTACCCAATTCGCGCGCGTCTTTCCAAACAGACACGGTTTGGGTGCCCCTGGCAACGCGGTTCAAGGCGGCGTGATCGCCGTCCTGGCCGGACACCGGCGTGATGCCTTCCATGCCTTGGGCAGTAAGTGCCGCCACGACACCTCCGGCGGTACCGTCGTTGGAAGCCACAACCGCATCAACTTTGTTGTTGTTGGCAGTCAGAATCTGCTCCATATTCTTTTGAGCAACCTCGGGCTTCCAGCCGTCGGTGTACTGCTCACCGACATTTTTAATTTTGCCGGCATCCATGGCCTCTTTCAGCACCTCAAGCTGTCCTTCGTGCAAAAAATCAGCATTCGGATCGGTGGAGGAGCCTTTGATAAAAACGTAGTTACCCTCGGGTTTGACGTTAAAAACCGCACGCGCCTGCATCCGGCCGACTTCCTTGTTGTCGAAAGTCAGATAAAAAGCATATGGATCTTCGATCAGGCGATCATAACCAACGACAGGTATGCCTTCGGCCTTGGCCTTTGCTATGGCGGGAGAAATGGCATCTGAGTCGTAGGCCAAGATGATCAGGGCATTGCAGCCGCGGGCGATCAAGTTTTCAACGTCAGAAATCTGCTTGCTGGAATCAGCCTGGGCATCGGCGCTGATATATTTGGCACCCAGCTTCTCAAGTTGTGCCTTCATAGCAGCCTCATCCGTCTTCCAACGCTCTTCCTGGAAGTTTGACCAGCTCACACCGACGGTCAAGGATTTCGCGAAAGCGGCGCCGCTCATAACAGTAAGCACGGCGACGGCGATAAACATGCAACCTACAACCTTTAAAGACTTTTTCATGCTAAAACCTCCTTTTTTTATGGTTATGCGCTCAATGGGCAATCAGCGACCACCAGCAGAGTTGAGAGTATGAGGATGGTCCCTGGAAGGGGCTCAGGCCACCTCTGCTGGTGGCCGCTGATTTTTAATAGAAAATATAGCACCGGGTGACGCTTCCCTTGGCTGTAATTTTATTGCAAGTAATTTAATTTGATAGATTAATTATACAGAAATTACATGGCACATGTTTAAAAAATAGTCAACATTTCCTGCACGAAATCTCATGCGTGCGATCAATCGTTCCAAAAAACTTGAGACCATTCGAACCGTCGGTAGGATCTCATGCATGGATATCGCGCAGGCCGGAGACCAAAATGTGACGAACTCCATTCAAGAAGCCTATCCCGAGATCACATTGACCTATCTGCGGCAATGGAATCCAAAGGTGGTTATTAATTGCGGATCCGATCAGAAGATATTTGCTTCATCTCGTTGAAAAATGGCAAACAGGGTATATGTTTAGGCCATGAAAAAGCTCATCTTTTCATTTTGTCTCCTGTTGGTTGTATCGGGATGTGGTCCCCGGTTGATATATCCCCATCTAAACTGGCTGGTTCCTTTTTATGTGGACGATTATATCTCCTTGAACCGGGAACAGAGCAGCTTGCTGGAAGAGCGTCTTCTGCAGGTGCTGGACTGGCACTGCCGCACCCAGCTTCCGGTTTATGCCCTATCAATGGTGAGAATGGCCAAAGAATTGGAAGACCCTCTCCATCCCGTCAGCTTCGAGAGACTACAATATTATTCCAACCAATTTACAACCCACTGGCGGGAATTATCGCAAAAAATCGGGCCGGAAATGGCTGACATATTAGCGACTGCATCAGATGAACAGCTCGCAGAAATGTTTGAGAACATTGGGAAACGAAATAATAAATATAAGTCCAAATATGTTGATATTCCACTGGACGAATTGGAAAAAAAGCGTAAGGAACGGCTGGCAAAAGACCTTAAACAATGGATATCACGCCTGACGCCGGAACAGAAGCAGGCTGTATCCGACTGGAGCGATCAAATAAAGCCGCTTGCGGCAGAGCGATTGAGGAATCGTGAAAGAGCTTTGACTGAATTTAAAAACCTGCTCGCGAAGCGGAGGCGTGACCCGGCTTTTAAAGAGGCTTTCGTGGCGCTTCTGGTTAATTTCGATCAAATGAGAGCACCGGATTATCAGAAGAAGATTGATTACAACACTGAGGTAACCTTCAGGTTATTGATGAAAATAGACCGGTCTCTGAACCCCACCCAGCGCGCGTATCTACTGAAACGCATAGGCTCCATGGCATCAGATTTTGAAAAACTGAGTTGTGATCCGGTCCGAATAAAGCCATAGCAGTATGAAGAAGAAATGGAAGGTCTCGATTTTACTGAACACGGCGGCAACGCCTATCCGGATTTTGAGGTCTCCTCCTCCTATGGTGGTGTCGGCAGCTCCATGGGACCGGGTTCACCTTCCACTACTGGTGACACGGTCGGTCAATTTGAGCCTGTCGAACAGACATAGATCATCGTATTCCTCTCTCTGGTGAATGCCTGGCGGCATCCGCATCATCTGCCGCCAGGCATACGACCCTGAGGCGGAGAATAGAAAATGGGATGTTTACAATAAGGAAACATGAGAAATCATAACTTACCAAAGCATTTATCCAACGCTTTGAAGCCGCGGGGACTTTATGATCCCCGTTTCGAGCATGATGCCTGCGGGGTCGGCATGGTCTGCCACATGAAGGGAGAAAGATCCCACCGGATCATCGCCGACGGTCTCCAGATTCTGGTCAATCTCAGCCATCGCGGAGCCTGCGGCTGTGATGAAACCACCGGCGACGGTGCCGGTATCTTAATGCAGATGCCCCATGCCTTCCTGAAAAAGGTGGGTGCGGAGGCATCCATTACGCTTCCCGCTGAAAAAGAATATGCCAGCGGTCTGGTTTTCCTACCGTCCGATCAGGAACAAAGAAAAATTTGTATGGATCGTTTTGAAGCGGTTGTGGGCGAAGAAAAACAACAGTTTCTCGGCTGGCGGCGGGTTCCCGTGGTAAGTGCGGCCTTGGGGGATCTGGCCCGGCAGCTGGAGCCGGCCATCTATCAAATATTCATCGGCCGCGGCCCCGGCGTCGACGACCCGGCTCTCTTTGAACGCAAGCTGTTTGTCATCCGTAAGGTCATGGAAGGATTTGTCAGGAAGTCCGCGCTGCCGGAGGTATCTTTCTTTCACATCTCCAGCCTTTCAAGCCAGACCCTGGTGTATAAGGGTATGCTGCTGGCCGATCAGATCGCAGCCTTTTATCCTGATCTGACCGATCCGGACATGCGCAGCGCCCTGGCGCTGGTGCACCAGCGCTACAGCACCAACACCTTTCCCACCTGGGATCTGGCGCATCCTTTCCGCTTTCTGTGTCACAACGGTGAGATCAACACCCTGCGCGGTAATGTCAACTGGATGAACGCCCGGCAGAGCTTGTTTCAGTCGGAGCTTTTCGGAGACGACATGTCCAAACTGTTTCCCATTGCCACCCCCGGTGCCAGCGATTCGGCTATTTTTGACAATACCGTTGAACTGCTCTACCACTCCGGTCGGTCGCTTCCCCATGCCATCATGATGCTGATCCCCGAGGCCTGGGAAAAGCACGAAACCATGGATGACGCAAAAAAGGCCTTCTATGAATATCATTCCTGTCTGATCGAGCCCTGGGACGGACCGGCATCCATTGCGTTCAGCGACGGAAACTGTATTGGAGCGGTGCTGGATCGCAATGGTTTGCGTCCGTCGCGCTACACTGTAACCAAAGATGACATGGTCATTATGGCATCGGAAACCGGCGTGCTGGATGTGCCTCCGCAGGACGTAAGGAGCAAGGGACGACTGCAGCCCGGACGCATGTTTCTTATTGATATCGAAAAGGGACGTATTGTCGAGGATGAAGAAATTAAGGCTGAAATAGCCGCCCGCAAACCTTACCGTCAATGGCTCGAGCAAAACCTGGTAACCCTTGATGAGTTGCCAATCCCACCCAAAGACACAGCAGAAAATTCACTGCCGCTAAAAACACGCCAGCAGATTTTCGGCTACAGCCTGGAAGATCTCCGCATCATTCTGGCTCCCATGGCCCGCGAGGGCAAGGAGCCCATCGGCTCCATGGGCGATGATATACCACCGGCGATTCTGTCCAGCCGACCGCGCCTGCTGTTTGATTATTTCAAACAGCTTTTTGCCCAGGTAACCAATCCGCCGCTGGATGCCATCCGAGAAGAACTGGTGACCTCGCTGGTGACGACCATTGGGGCCGAATTGAATCTGTTCGAGGAAACCCCGCAGCACTGCCGCCAGCTCAAACTGGATCATCCGATTATCGATAATATCCGGCTCGAAAAAATCCGTCATCTGAATATCGGCAAAATTCGATCTGAAAGTCTGCCGATCCTTTTCCCAGTTGATGAGGGCGGCCCCGGCCTTCAACAGGCCATGGAGGGACTCTGTCATCGGGCGGCCCGGACCGTCAGAGAAGGTGCCGGCATACTGATTCTAAGTGATCGCGGAATGACGAATGACCTGGCACCGATTCCTTCACTGCTGGCCACTGCCGGAGTTCACCACCACCTGATTCGCGAGGGCTTGCGGAACCAATGCGGCCTGGTTGTCGAAACCGGGGAAGCCCGGGAGATTCATCACCACTGCTGCCTGATCGGATATGGTGCCGGCGCTGTCAATCCTTATCTGGTTTTTGAAACCCTGGCGGAAATGACAACCGACGGCGACCTGGCGGGAATCGAACCGCAAACGGCTGTTCAAAATTACATCAAGGCCGCCGCTCAAGGGATATTAAAAGTCATGTCCAAAATGGGCATTTCCACCCTGCAAAGTTACCGGGGCGGTCAGATTTTTGAATGCGTCGGCCTGAACGAAAGCCTGGTTGAAAAATATTTTAGCGGCACCCCCTCGCGGATCAGCGGCGCAGATATTGATCTGATTGCCGGTGAAGTTCTATTACGACATCAGAAGGCGATACCGAATATCAAAATCCCGACCGGCGGCCATCTGGATTCGGGCGGCAAGTACAAATGGCGGCGCGATGGTGAGGTGCACCAGTACAATCCAATGAGTATTGCCAAGCTGCAACAGGCCGTACGCTCCCAGGATGCAGCGGCCTGGCAGGCGTTTTCGGAACTGGTCGACGAACAAAACCACCGGGAGGGATTGATTCGGGGCCTGTTTGAGTTCAAAACAACGGCATCCCCCATTGCCCTGGATGAGGTCGAACCGGCCGAGGCCATTGTGCGAAGATTTAAAACCGGTGCCATGTCCTATGGTTCCATCAGCAAAGAGGCCCATGAAACCCTGGCGATTGCCATGAATCGCATCGGCGGCAAGAGCAACAGTGGTGAAGGCGGTGAAGATCCGGATCGATATCACCCCGATGATAATGGTGATTGGCGCGGTAGTGCCGTCAAGCAGGTGGCTTCCGGCCGGTTCGGGGTTACCGGCGCCTACCTGGCCAATGCAACCGACCTGCAGATTAAAATGGCCCAGGGAGCCAAGCCGGGAGAAGGCGGACAGTTGCCGGCCTTCAAAGTTTATCCCTGGATTGCCAAAACCCGTCATTCGACACCCTACGTGGGGTTGATTTCGCCGCCGCCCCATCACGATATTTATTCCATCGAAGATCTGGCGCAACTGATCCATGATATGAAAAATGCCAACCCCAACGCCCGGGTCAACGTCAAACTGGTATCCGAAGTGGGGGTCGGCACCATAGCGGCCGGCGTCGCCAAGGGCAAGGCCGACCTGATTCTGATCAGTGGCGAATCCGGCGGTACCGGCGCATCCCCCCAGACATCCATCCGCCATGCCGGCCTACCCTGGGAACTGGGCCTGGCCGAAACCCAGCAGACCCTCGTCATGAACGGCCTGCGCAGCCGGGTGGTGCTGGAATGTGATGGTCAACTCAAAACGGCTCGCGATGTTGCCATAGCCTGCCTGCTGGGGGCCGAGGAATTCGGTTTCGGCACGATTTCTCTGGTCGCCCTGGGTTGCACCATGATGCGGGTCTGCCATCTCAATACCTGTCCGGTGGGAATCGCCACCCAGGATCCGGAACTGCGCAAAAGATTTGCCGGTCGACCGGAACATTTGATCAATTTGATGTATTTTATCGCCGACGATCTCAGAAAGATCATGGCCGTACTTGGGTTCCGCACCATCCGCGAGATGGTGGGCCGGGTGGAATTGCTCGATGCCGGCAAAGCCATCGATCACTGGAAAGCTCAGGGACTGGATTTTTCCAAAATTTGTTACAAGCCCGAGCTGCCGGAGGCGATTGCCGACACCTGTTCCGTGCAGGACCAGGACCACGGTCTGGAAAATGCGCTGGATCATCGGCTGATCGAAGTATGCCGGCCGGCCATCGAACACGGCCAGCCGGTTAAATTTGAATTGCCGATTCGAAATATCCAGCGCACGGTGGGCACCATGCTCAGCTATGAAATCTCGAAACGATATGACTTGCGGGGATTGCCGGCTGACACCATCGTCATCCATGCCACCGGCTCGGCCGGACAGAGTTTCTGCGCCTTCGGCGCACCGGGACTGACGGTCCACATCCACGGTGACGCCAATGACTATTTCGGCAAAGGGCTGTCCGGTGCCAAATTGACCATCCGTCCCCCGGATGGCAGCACATTTAAATCCGAAGACAATATCATTATCGGTAATGTTGCCTTTTACGGCGCCACCAGTGGAGAGGCCTATATTCGGGGAGTCGCCGGCGAACGTTTCTGTGTCCGCAACAGCGGGGTAACGGCTGTGGTTGAAGGCGTCGGAGATCACGGTTGTGAATACATGACCGGCGGCCGGGCTGTCATCTTAGGGCCCACCGGCCGCAATTTTGCCGCCGGCATGAGCGGCGGGGTGGCTTACGTTTTGGATGAGACCGCAGACTTTGGTCGCCATCGCTGCAACCTCGAAATGGTCGAATTGGAAAATGTCACCGCTTCGCAAGATATAAAAGAATTACGAGACATGATTGAAAGCCATTATCACTACACCGGCAGTGCTGTGGCTCGGCGCATCCTGGATGACTGGAAGGCCATGCTAACTAAATTTATTAAGGTCATGCCGGTGGAATATAAGAGAGCGCTGCTAGAAATGCAGAAGGACAAAAGTTAACAGTTATTGGCTTCTGGGTTAAGCGGTTCAGGGTTCAACGTTCAGGTTTGAAAAACCAGACAACTCGTATCAAAGGGATCGTGTCTTTATCTGGTTATAGCTCCGTTTCATTCAATTGGGTATGACGGGAATTCAAGATTTTTATCAATATTGGGAACAGTATCAATTGGTTTAACCTTTGAACCCAGAACCCTGAACCTATAACCGCCCAGTTTAGGTGGATATCAGTTACTCGTAATATGATGTTATATCTCCATCAGTCAAATGAGGATTAAAAATGGGTAAACCAACAGGTTTTAAAGAATATCATCGTGAGCTTCCCGGCAAACGTCCGGTGGCGGAACGAATAAAAGATTTTAAAGAGATTTATCAACCCTTTCCAAAGGAAAAACTTAAAACGCAGGCCGCCCGCTGTATGGACTGCGGGGTGCCGACCTGCCACGCCGGCTGCCCCCTGGGCAACCTGATACCGGACTGGAATGATTTCATCTACCGCGACCGCTGGCGTGATGCCCTTGACCAGCTTTTAGTGACCAATAATTTTCCCGAATTTACCGGCCGACTCTGTCCGGCGCCCTGCGAGGAAGCCTGCGTCCTGGCCATTAATGAGCCGCCGGTCACCATTGAACAAATCGAGAAAGAAATCATCGAATATGCCTTTGAGCAAGGCTGGATAAAGCCCGAACCACCGCAGCAGCGAACCGGCAAGACCGCGGCCGTCATCGGATCCGGGCCATCCGGTCTGGCCTGCGCCCAGCAGTTGAACCGCACCGGTCACACAGTCACAGTATATGAGCGCGCCGACCGGATCGGCGGACTGCTCCGATACGGCATCCCGGATTTCAAACTGGAAAAATGGGTGCTGGACCGCCGTTTAGACCTGATGCAGCAGGAAGGCATCCATTTTGAGGCCGGCATCGACGTGGGTGTCGATCTGACGGCACAGGATCTGAGCAGTTTTGATGCCTTGGTGATTTGTACCGGTGCGACAATTCCGCGGGACCTGGCGATCCCCGGGCGCGATCTTAAGGGAGTTCATTTTGCCATGGATTTTCTGACCCGCCAGAACAAAAGCTCGACCAGTGATGATCCGGCGGTGATGAACCTGTCTCCGATCTCCGCCGAAGGCAAACATGTCATCGTCATCGGCGGCGGTGATACGGGCAGCGATTGTATCGGAACCAGCATTCGTCAGAAGGCCAAATCCGTCACGAATTTTGAGTTATTTCACAAACCGACCGAGGATCGACCGGACGACCAACCCTGGCCCTTCTGGCCTGTAAAACTGCGCACCAGCTCTTCCCATGAGGAAGGCTGTGAGCGCCAGTGGGCAATATTGACCAAAGAATTTATCGGTGCCGGGGATCGTGTCGTCAAATTGATAACCACCGATGTGGAATTTGTCACAAACGGTCAGGGACACACCGAAATGCGGGAAGTTCCGGATACCGTTCGCGAATGGCCGGCCGAGCTCGTGCTGCTCGCTATGGGTTTTACCGGGCCGGAACCGGATTCGATTGTCAGCAGCCGCGGCCTCAAGCTGGATAAACGCGGCAACATTCAAACCGACCGTAATTATAGGTCCAATGTACCAGGAATTTTTGCCGCCGGCGATGCAAATCGCGGACAGTCCCTGATTGTCTGGGCCATCTCCGAGGGACGTGAAGTGGCGCGTTGTGTAGACACCTATTTAATGGGGACTTCCGTGCTGCCTGCCAAGGGCGGTGTGGATCTTCCAAGAGTATAACGCAGGAACACGGTGGCGTTTATCGGTTCTGGTTTCACCGCTCTGGTGTCAGCCCCGCCGCCGGCCAAATAAACGGTCGAGTTGAACGAAAAGGAGACTTTGATAGTGTCAATATAGATTCATATGAACGCGACCTCTGGCCAAAAAAACGGCCAGTCTGATCAAAAAAGAAACTTTTGGGGCTCGGTTTGGAAATCGGCTGTTGTTGGGTTTCGCATTTCGCAATAACAACGGCAAAATGTAGGTTGGGTTGAGTGCAACGAAACCCAACAAAGCTTGGAGCAGGCTCAACCCAACCTACAAAATGCAAATTGGCACAGGATAGATCCAACTCCAACTTTAAAATGTTTCATATAAGAGGTTAAGCAAACCTATCCCAAACGCTTCAACCCTGAACCTTTTAACCTTGAACCTATGAACCCTCAAACCACTCAATCTCCATGTCATCACGATCACCGAGCGCATTTTCCAAGAGCGTGATGAGCGTCTGGTTTGTCCCTTTTTCCTTGAAGATTTCAAGTGTCGAACGATTTATAAAATAGTCCGTATCATCTTCAGACTCTTCTTCAAGATTGTCGATTAAAAATTGAAGATCGTCCGCCGTAATCTCCCCCACAACGATACCATTTTCCTTGTCTCGTAATTGAATCATTTTTACCTCGTTCCTCGATGTTTATAAAAGCTTGTGCGCCTTGAATCGCCATAAGCAATAACGGATGGGAAAAACGAATCAAGCTTTACCCTTTCTGCTGTTGACACGACCACACGAAAGTGTTTGTTTAGGCATTGAAATAATATACGAACATCACCTAACAATCAAGGAGGAATAAAATGAGCGAGCTGATCATAGAGATTGAGGTACGGCCTGCCAATCGTGCGCTCAGCGAGAAAAAAATTCCTTCGGAAGTGGAAGGATAATCATAATGAAAATTCGTGAAATCCGAGCTGCAGGGCTGAAGGGAGCAA
>Ga0316187_10004030_pt1 | contig 12719 bp, 8 predicted proteins | sample CroRivburrow1_MG_FD_204927 | JGI IMG/M metagenome (GOLD analysis project Ga0316187, IMG submission 204927) | Coastal sediment microbial communities from Maine, United States - Cross River worm burrow 1 | ecosystem: Environmental > Aquatic > Marine > Coastal > Sediment | place: USA: Maine...
TGTCGCCAGCGAGGTGGCCAGCATCAGTGGAAGGACCAGGCCGTAGTCGCCGGTCAGCTCGAAGACGATCAGGATCGAGGTCAAGGGGGCGCGCGCCACCGCCGCGAACATGGCTGCCATCCCGACTACCGCGAAGGCTCCGGTATCGAGACTGGAGAAGCCCCACACCGGAGCGACCAGCGCGGCGAATCCTGCGCCGAGAGATGACCCGATGAACAGCGCCGGCATGAAGTGCCCGCCTGATGCATGCGACCCGAGTGTGGCTGCCGTTGCGATGATCTTCAGCCCCACCAGGATCAAGAGGACCCACCAGGCAATTTCCATCACTCCCCCGCCGACCAGATCCGCGATGAATCCCTGGCCCGTCCCGAGAATGCGAGGTTCGATTGTGACGATCACCGCGACCGGAATCCCCAGCGCCAGCGGCCGCAGCCACGGACGATCCTCAAACTGTTGGAGCGGGGTGTGGACCGCATCGAAAGCCTTCAAGAACAAGAAACCGCTCCCGGCGGCTAGCAACCCGAGCAATGCGTAGAGAGCAAGTTCGGTCGGATCTCCCAGTTCATGCGGAGCCGCCGACAGAATGCGATCCTCGCCGACTATCGATCGGGTGGTAACTGCGGCAGTCACGGAGGCAATCACGACGGCGTTGAGATGACGGATGGCGAAGTTGCCGAGAATCACCTCCATCGCGAACAGCATCCCGGCAATCGGCGCATTGAAGGTGGCTCCGATGCCCGCCCCGGCACCGGCTGCGACCAGGCTCCGCACCTGATCCTCGCCGAGGCCTGAATACCTTCCGATCGAAGAACCAATTGCGGCACCGACCATGACGGTTGGACCCTCCCGGCCTGCAGAGCCGCCACTCCCGAGAGTCAGCGCAGTAGCGAGGATCTTCAAGTAACTCGACCGGGTTGGTACATAGCCCGACCGGACCGCCAGTCCGGCCGTCGTTTCGGGGACTCCGCTTCCCCTCAGTTCCGGAAACCTCCTGGCAAGAGCCCATGCGGCGAAGAGTCCGGCCGGGACGGTGAGTAGCGGGAGCAGGCGACCCCAGGACAGAGAGTCGTCGAGCCAGCCGACTCCGTCACTGACGAGGGCGACGCTCCAGATCAACGCCGCCCCACCCAGGCCGGCCATCAAACCGACGACCAGCGCCAACGCGATGAACACGGCAGTCGACTGCTGCCGGACAATGGCGCGGAGACGTTGCTTCACCAGGGCCAAGCTAGTTGTGGGACGTCGACCGGTGCCGGCAGAGCAGCAAAGCCTTTGGATTCACAAAGGCAAGGGACTAGTTATCTGGCGCGAACTTTGAATAGACATCGCGCTGTCCGGCCGGCGGCCGACAGGGACCCTCGTAGGGAAAACAGGACCTCCTACCTCATTGAGAGTCCTACACCCGGGGCGGGTGTAAAAGAGCCGATCTTGCCAGGGCTGGGCAAGGTCGGCTCTTTGGTTAAGAGGCCCTCAGTAGGACTTCGGCAGGCCGAGAGAGTGCTGGGCGACAAAGTTGAGGATCATCTCCCGGCTGATGGGGGCGGTGCGGAGCAGTCGAACATTTCCCCACAGGTCGGCCAATCCGTATTCCGAACTCAACCCGTTTCCACCGTGCGTCTGGATGGCCACGTCGAGCGCCTCGAGCGCCGACTCACCGATTGCGTACTTCGCCATGTTGGCGGACTCGGCCGCATCGTGACCGTTGTCGTACTGCCAGGCAGCCTTGTAGACCATGAGCCTGGCGAGCTCGAGATCGACTTTCGCTTTGGCCAGCGGGTGAGCGATTCCCTGGTGAGCACCGATCGGGACGTCCCATACCTTGCGTTCCCTGGCGTATTCGGCAGCCTTATTGAGGGCGTAGCGGCCCAGACCGGCTCCAATAGCTGCGCCGGTGATGCGCTCCGGATTGAGGCCCTCGAAGACCTGCCGAAGACCATCACCTTCTGTTCCGACCAGCCGATCAACCGGGACCTCGGCGTTATCGAAGTACAGCGTGTACTGGTTTTCTGGAGACACCATCTCCATTTCGATCTTCTGCATCGTGAATCCCGGCGTATCAGTCGGGACCACGAACAGCGAGAGTTGCGCTTTGCCCGTTTCGGAATCGGTTCCCGTTCTTGTGACAACGAGGACATCCTCGGCCTCGTCGACGGCGGAGATGTAGTACTTCTGGCCGTTGAGTCGATAGACGTCGCCGTCACGAGTGGCAGTGGTGGCGATCCGATGTGAGTTCGAACCGGCATCCGGTTCGGTAATCGCAAAGGCAATCCGCCGTTGCCCGGTTGCGAGCTCGGGCAGCCAGCTTTGCTTCTGCTGATCGGTTCCGAACTTGACGATGATCGATCCGGCGATCGCAGGCGAAACGATCAGAATGAGAAGCGGCAAACCTTGAACGGCGAGTTCCTCGCAGACGATCGAAAGCTCGTAGATCCCCATCCCGCCACCGCCGTATTCCTCGGGAAGGTTGACCCCGACGAACCCTCCCGTGGCCAGCGCCTCCCAGAGTTCCTCGACCTTCTCGCCCCGACGGCCTCGCTCGGCGTAGTACTCATGACCGAAGTCGCCGGCGATTTCGGCGATGGCCTGGCGAAGCATCGTCTGTTCTTGTGTTTCCAGAAAGTCCACGAATCAACTCCTCGAGCTACAGGCGAAGCGTAGACGGGTCACCGAATGGAGACATCGGTCGCAGTCGGGGAACGCCGGCCGCTCTCACTGCTGCCGGCGAGCTGCGGCCCAGCGAGCAAACAGGTCCAGAACCTCCGGGTTCGCCATTGCGTCGGCGCGCGCGGCCTTGTCGACGGCGACACCGGCGAGGATGCGCTTGACCGGCACTTCCATCTTCTTGCCGTTCAAGGTGCGAGGCACATCGGCTATCTGATGGATCTCGTCGGGAACGTGACGGGGCGATAGCTCAGAACGGATGGCCGCCTCGAGCCGATCTCGGAGATCAAGGCTCAGGTCGGCCCCGCCCCTCATGACGACGAACAACAGCAGCCGGTCTTCCCGGCCGAGCCGGCCGGTGTCGATGACGAGGCTGTCCTCGATCTCGGTGAAGCCGTCGATGATTCGATAGAACTCGCTGGTTCCGGTCCTCACACCACCGCGATTGAGCGTCGAGTCGGATCGGCCGTAGACCACACACCTCCCATCAGGGGTGACCTTGACCCAGTCGCCGTGGCGCCACACTCCGGGGAACATCTCGAAGTAACTGTCCCGGTACCGGCTCCCGTCCGGGTCGTTCCAGAGGTATATCGGCATCGACGGCATGGGCTCGGTGATAACGAGCTCTCCCACTTCATCAATGACCGGCTCCCCATCGATGTCGAAGGCCTCCACATGGGCACCGAGGTAACGGCATTGGATCTCACCGGCCCTGACCGGCAGCACGGGACACGAGCCAATGAAGGCCGCGCAGAGGTCGGTGCCGCCGCTGACTGAAGCGAGGAGCACGTCGTCGTTCACCTTCTCGTAGACCCAGCCAAAGCCTTCGGGCGACAGTGGAGCACCTGTGGAGCCAACGCTGCGAAGTCGGGAGAGGTCGTAGTTCTGCCCGGGGTGGAGGCCGGCTTTGAGGCAAGCGTGGAGGAAGGGGGCCGAGGTGCCGAAGTAGGTGAGTTCCAGCCGTTCGGCCATCTCCCACAGGGTGCTGAGGTCGGGAAAGCCCGGACTGCCGTCGTACAAGACGATCGTCGATCCGACCTGAAGGCCCGACACGAGGTAGTTCCACATCATCCATCCCGTCGATGTGTACCAGAAGAACCTGTCGGATTCGCCGAGGTTCATCTGGAGCGACAGATCCTTGAGGTGTTGGAGGAGAATCCCTCCCTGCGACTGCACGATCGGCTTGGGTAGCCCGGTAGTCCCGGACGAGTACAGAACCCAGAGAGGGTGATCGAACGGAACCTGCTCGAAACGAAGCGGTTCCGAATCGGAGGTGAGCGTTTCCCACCCAAGGGTGCCGGGTGGACGGTCGGAACCAACCCTATTGAGGATGACGGTCGCCACCAGCGAAGGCAGTCGGGTTCGAACCTGGTCGACGATCTCGAGCCGATCGAACACCTTTCCGCCGAATCGGTAGCCGTCGACGGCCAGCATCACTTTGGGTTCGATCTGCTCGAAGCGATGGGCCACTGCGCCGATTCCGAACTCGGGCGAACAGCTCGACCAGACGGCCCCCAGGCTGGCAGTAGCCAGAAAAGCCACCAGTGTTTCGGGAATGTTGGGCATCAAGGCGGCGACCCTGTCTCCCTTCTCTACGCCCAGCCGGCGAAGGGCGGCGGCGGCGGCCGCGACGAGGTCGGCTAGTTCGCCGTAGCTCAATTCCTCGGTTGCGCCCGTCTCATCCGTGGCGATAACGGCCGGGTGATCGTCTCTTCTCGAGAGAGCGCGTTCGGCGTAGTTGAGCCGGGCGCCCTCAAACCAACGGGCTCCGGGCATTTCCCGACTGCTCAGTACTCGTTCATAAGGCGAGTCGATCCCAAAGTACTCCCACAACGCTCCCCAGAACCCCTCGAGATCGGAGACCGACCACTCCCACAGGCTCTCGTAGTCGTCGAAGTGGCGTCCCTGATGGCGCTCGAGCCAGGTCATGAAGTGGGTGAGATTGGCAGCCTGGAGCTGCTCCTCAGAGGGAGTCCACAGAACGGTTCCTTCGGCGATGTTCGCACCCATGCGCCGGAGGCTAGTGACACTCCGGGCGGAGGGTCCGCGCGAGAACCCCGCTATCCCGTCGGCCTCGATGACCGTTGGGTAGGCTCGGCAAAGGCCAAGCAAAACGGAGGTTCCCGGCATGCGACCCGTTTACGCACTTTCGGGCGGTGTTTCGAAATTCGCCAAGGCCAGACCTGACAAGACCTTTCAGGCGATTGTCAAGGAAGCCTACGACTATGCCATCGCCGACCTGGGGATCGACTTCCCCGCTTTCACCCGGGCGGTAGACGGCTCGGTAGCGTCCTACTTCTCGGATCACTTCAGCCGCCAACTGATGGCCGGAATCATGGCCCAGGACTACCTGGGCCTGGTGCCCAAACCATCGCATCGTGTCGAGGGCGGCGGCGCTACGGGTGGCCTGTGTTTCCAGGAGGCGTGGAAGTCGATCGCCTCGGGGCACATGGACGTCTGTGCGGCCTACGGCTTCGAAACGATGAGCCACGTCGAAACCTGGAAGGGCAACGAATTCATTGCACTGGCGTCCGATGTGTCCTGGGACTATCCGGTCGGAGGCTTCTACTCGGGCTACTACGCAATGATGGTCACCCGCCACATGAAGGAGTACGGCACGACCGTCGAGCAGATGGCGGCAGTCTCCGTCAAGAACCACCTCAACGCCTACCACAACCCCTACGCCCAGAAGCGCAACCGTTACACCATCGATGACGTCCGTAACTCACCAATGGTGGCCTGGCCGTTGACCCGCCTGGACATTTGCGTCATGTCGGACGGGGCGGCGGCAGTCATCTTCGCTTCTGAGGAGGGCATAGAGAGACTGGAAGCGGCCGGCGCTGAGATCACGCGGCCGCTCGTCCAGGTGACCGGCATCGGTCGCGGCACGGATGCAATGCGCATGTCCGACCGCCCGCACGTGGACTACGAAACGTTCATGCAGGATTACGCCACTGATCAGGAACGAGAGTCCGACGCTACTCGCGAGCACTACCGCGCCATGTGGGAACGGGGGACCCGCTATCCGGGGGTCCATTCCTTCCGGGCGGGGCGCACCGCAGGCAACATGGCCTACCGGCAGGCGGGGATCACAGATCCTCTGGCCGAACTCGATTTCGTCGAACTTCACGACGCCTACACGTCGAGCGAAGTCCAGACATATGAGGACCTCGGACTCTGCCGCTACGGCGAAGGAGGGGCGTTTGCCGCTTCGGGCAAGGCCTTCATGCCGGGGATCGACTACGGACTCGACTTGACCTCCGACCCGGTGTGCCCGGTCAATCCGTCCGGAGGCTTGATCGCTTGCGGCCATCCGGTGGGAGCGACAGGGCTGATGCAAGGCGTCTTCGCAATCTGGCAACTCCAAAACACCATCGGCAAGCACTTCAGCGATGAGACGCTCCAGGTTGCCGACGCCCGAAAGGGAGCCATCCATTCGCATGCTGGAACGGGCACCTACGTCACCGTCAGCATTCTCGAAAAGGAGGGAAACTGATGAGCGACGCACGCCGAGAAGAGACACTGGGCGGGTTCGTCGTCCATGGAATTCCGTTCCCGGTCGAGATCGATCCCGACGCACTGGCCTTCCTCAAGCGGATGGCGCCGATTCAGATCGAGCAGGAGTACTCGATCACCTATCTCCATTCATACGGACAAGACAGCCCATGGTTCGCCGGTGCCTCCAACAAGAAGTTGCTGGCCTCGCAGGAACCGGACTCCGGATACACCTACGCGACTCCACGCGGCCACGACATGTATACGGGGCGCGAAACCGACTGGATCGACGTCACCGACCGCAAGGCGACCGTGCATGCGTTCACCGTCTGCTACTTCGGGTCGGAGGAGTTCCTGCCGGATACGCCGTTCGTGCTTGCCCTGATCGAGTACGAGGGCGTGAACACTTTGTTCCTCACGAGATTGATCGGCCTGGACCATACGCAGGCTTCGCTCGAGTGGATCGGCAAAGAAGTACGGCCCCGGTTCCTGAGGAACAGCAAGCTGAAGCCGACCGACGTGTACTTCGTGCCGGCATAGGCGCACTTCGGACGACGCCGCCGACCGCCGGCGCGATCGGCTGACTGCCACCAGATGAAGAGTCCCCGGCGGGCCACGAGGTAGTGACCTACCGGCCTTGTGAACAGTGCACGCAGGCGCCGCACGTACTATGACGCGCCGCGGTTGAAAGGATCACATGGCGACAAACCCAGGGGCCGGGTGGTTCGACAACTCGCTACGAGCACTCATCGTCTCGAACGTGGTGACGATCATCATCGCCGTCGTAGAGGACTGGTCGCTGTCGGTGGTGCTGCTCATTTATTGGACACAGAGCGTGATCATCGGGATCTTCCACATCCGCCGGATGCTCAACCTCGGTGAGTTCACGACCTCCGGGTTGAAGATGAACGGCCGGCCGGTCGAGGCGACGCCGAAATCAAAGAAGCAGATCGCCGCGTTCTTCGCCCTTCACTACGGGTTCTTCCACCTGGTGTATTTGGTCTTCGTGCTGACCGCGGTCTCGTCGGATGATGGCCTTTCTTCCCTTGGTTGGTTGGGGTTGATCGGTGGCAGCAGCGTCTTCGCGGTGAATCACTTCTTTTCGTACATCCATAACCGCGATCTCGATCGAACGGGGAAGCCCAACCTGGGAACGATGCTCTTCCTTCCCTATGCCCGTATCGTGCCCATGCATCTGATCATCGTGATGGGAGCGGCCTTCGGCGGTAGCCGGGTGGCTCTGGTGGTCTTTCTCAGCTTGAAGACCCTCGCCGACGCGGTCATGCACATCGTTGAACACAGGGCACTGCGAAAGAACGCCGTTCTAGGTTCTGAGGCGAGTTCTGGGTTCTGAGTTCTAGGTCATAGGTTCGTCGCCGGGACCATTCATAACCCAAAACCTAGAACCTAGAACTTCCTATGCGGCCCGTTCCTTGATGATCTCAGGGATGCTGATCCTCCGCACTGCTCGTAGGCCGGGGATCTGACTCACGAGGGCCACCACCACGATGGCGAGAGATGCCCACACGAAAGTCATCGGCTTCACATAGAGATCAAACGAGAACATGTCACTGCTGAAAGTCGCCATAGCCATCGAGGAGAGGTAGTAGCCGGCCACGAGTCCGATCGGAATACCCATGACCGCCACGATCAGGTTCTCCGTCGTGATCAACCGGCTGATGGTTCTTCGATCGGTGCCGACTGCCAGGAGGGTGGCAACCTCCCGCCGGCGCTCGGCGATGTTCACGCTCATCGCATTGAAGATGAGGGCAAAGGCCATAGCTCCACCGAATACCAGCATCACCCCGACAAACGCATAGAAGAGCAGCATGAACTCCTGCATCATGTCGAACATCGCTTTGGAGTCATTGAAAGCTGCCACGCCCGGGAGTTCGGTGACGGCCGAGCGCAGGTCCCCTCCCTCGAGCCCTTCTTCATATCGAATCAACGCGCTGGTGGCCGGCAAATCAACTCCGGCGATCTTCGTGAGACGCTCATCCGACAGGTAGGCAAGTGTTCCGAGGGGTTCGTCCAGGAAGCCGGCGATCTCCTCCGAAAACGAGGCACCGAGAAGACCCACCTGCACTTCGATGGAGTCACCGACCTCAACGTCGAGCAGATCGCCGAGCGCCTTGCCGACCAGCAATCCACTACTGAGTTCCAGCCACTCTCCTTCGGAGGACAAGAACCGGTGCATTTCGGTTCCGGCGTTGAGCGACACGAGAGCCGTGTCGTAGTTATCAGCTCCGGCAGCCAGCCTGACAGGAACCTGCAGACTGGGTTCGACAGCTTCCACTCCGTCGATTCCGCCGAGCGCCTCGATCTCGGCATCGCCGACCGGACCGGTGAAATAGACCGTTGCGTCCTCTTGCTGGATGTCGACGAACTGAGTGTTCATCAGATGGTCGACCGTGTCGATCATCCCCCACGACACGAGCACCAGCATCAGCGACAGCACTACCCCTACAACCGTGTAGATAGTCCGGCGTGGATTGCGTCCGATGCCTCGTAGTGGCATCCGCCAGCGGATCGGGAGCCGCCGCAGCGGCGGGATGACTCGTTCAAGGAGGCTGACTCGCCCTCCTCCGGTCGGTGTCTCACCTCGCATCGCCTCAGCGGGGCGGATACGCGAGGCGACGAGTGCGGGCGCCAGCGCGGCCAGGAAGGCTGCTCCAACGCCGAAGAGAATCCCGCCGACGGCGTTGGCCGGGTAGAACTCGATGAGGGTGACGGGGACAGATAACAAACCCGTATAGAACGTGGTGATGACGCGGGCGAGCAGCGCGCCGGCAATCGCTCCCGGAACCGCCGCGATCAACCCCGGTACGACCCCGTACCCGAGGTAATGCCTCAGGACCTTGCGCTTCGTCATGCCGTTGGCGAGCATCGCCCCTATGTGGGGGCGCTGTGCATGGACTAGGCGGCTGATCATCACATACGACGCCAGACCGGCAGCAGTGAGAAACAGCAGCGGGAAGAACCCGGCCATCTCTTCGAATCCTTTGATGTCCTCCGCAAGCGCAGCATTTGAGGCCTGCTCGGCTCGGGTGTAATCCGCAGTGGCTCCCGTCCCGGCGGCAAGTCCGGCCAGTTGCTCAAGTAACTCGTCGTTCTCTGCACCGCCGTCGAAGTAGACCGCCAGTTCGTTCGGGCCGGTGGCCGTCAGCGTCCGGGTGGTTTCCTCTGTGGCGAAGATGACACCGAAGTTGTCCGGCGTGGTGATGAGTTCCTGACGATTACGCGCCGGCCAGATGTACTCGGGGGAGGAAACGATCCCGGCCACCCTGGCCGAAATCCAGTCATCACCGGCGAGAACGTCAACAGAGTCGCCGGGGCTCAGGTCGAAATGATTCGCCATGTGCTCCTCAACCAGGATCGACTCGCCTGTTGCCAGGTAAGACCCTTCGAGCACCTTCAACTGATTGACCTCGGCTTGCAGGTCGGCGGGCACACCCACGACCCGCCCGAGCATCTTCACTCCGCCGATCTGGAGGGGTTGGTCGGCTACGGTCCGCACCGCCACCGACTCGACACCGTCAACCCCGGCCACCAGGTCCTCCAGCGCTTCGACATCGCCCCCAACGTAGGTCACGTTGGCGAATCGATACTCGGTGAAGGTCGCCTGATAGGAGGCGTCCAGGTTCAAATACGAGTCGTAGGAGGCCACAAACATCGTGACGCCCAGAAAGACGGTGACGGCTACCGCGATGAACTGAGCTCGATGCCGGCGAATGTCGCGCCAGAGCTTGCGATTCAGTGTGCTCACCACGTCAGTGCCTCCGCCTCCACCGGGGATTCGATCCGAAGGTCGTCAACCACCATGCCCGACCGCAGCCGAAGCACCCGATCGGCCATGTCACCGACCGCGGCGTTATGCGTGACCAGAAGCACCGTCTGGTTGTTCCGCCGGTTCAGGTCTCGCAACAAACCGAGAATCATCCTGCCCGTTTCGAAATCGAGCTCGCCGGTCGGTTCATCGCACAGGAGGATCGGCGGTTCCTTGGCGAGCGCTCTGGCGATGGCCACTCGCTGCTGCTCACCACCGGACAACTGAGCCGGGAAGTGGTCGGCCCGATCGGCCAATCCGACCAGTTCGAGCACCTCGCGGGCGCGGTCACCTCCGTTGTGCCCGGTCAGTTCGGCAACCAGCTCAACGTTCTCGGAAGCAGTGAGCGTCGGAATCAGATTGAAGAATTGGAAGATGAATCCGACTTCCGAGCGGCGATAGGCGATTTGCTCATCAGTGCTCAGCCCGGTCACGTCGATACCGTTCACCATCAGAGATCCGGCCGTGACGTCGTCGATGGCACCGGTCAAGTTGAGTGCCGTGGTCTTGCCGGATCCACTAGGACCCAGAAGAACGGTGAACTCCCCCGACGGAATATCGAGGTCGATCTCGCGCAGTGCACGAACCGCGGTTGGACCCTCCCCGTACGTCTTGTCTACCTGTTTCATGACGATTGACATTCGAAAGCTCCTAGGGATTGATTCCGTTGAACACGAGCTCGACGCGCCGTGCCATGCTGCGACGCATGTCCGCCGGTGTGAACTCGTCGAGGCTCAAATACATCAGCAGTTCGGTAATGAGGACCGAGTAGAGAACGAAAACCGCATCGTCGATCGCCACGCTCTTGGCTATGCGACCCGCTTCCTGATGAGCCGACAGCACACCAGCGAGCTGCACCATCAGTTCCTCATCGAGGCGGGCGAGTTCGTGGATCGCTTCGCCCCCCGCCAGGCTGAACCGGAGCACCTCTCGCAAGAGATGGGGGTTGGTGCCGACCATGATGTCTGTGTAGGCAGTGAACAGGTGATGGACGGCGTCAAGGGGGTCCATATCGTCGGCCACCGCGGCCCCGCCCGCCTCGAGCATCTCGCCCACCTCGACTTCGAATAGAGCGATGAGCAGCGACTGCTTCGAACCGAAGTAGTTGTAGAGCGTTCCGACCGAAACTTCCGCGTCGGCGGCGATCTCTTCCATACGGGCTGCGTCGATGCCGTCCGCGGCAAACCGGACTGCTGCTGCCGTGAGAATGGCCCGGGCCGTCTTCTCCTTCTTGAGCTGCCGAAGTGACATATCTGAACCTTCTCTATTTTTAGAGTCGGTTCAAGTTTACGCAGCGCGTCGGTTCCCGTGAGACAGAAATGTCCTGATCCGGCGGGCCGAAAGGCCTATCAGTCGTCAGTCTGACTGAGTACTGAGTACCTCTCTACCCCCTCAAGGCCGACCAGAAAATTCCCGGCAGTTTGGCCGGCGACGGATCGGCTTCAAGAGAGACGAGCTTTCGCAGCACATCGTGCCCGTGTGCGTGATTCGGGAACCAGACCGGTTCGAGCGGCGGCCGGAACGGTGCGCGGACGACGGCCTTCTGTGCCTTCTCAAAGAAGTAGGAGTTGTGAACTGAGCCGATACCCGAACCGATGTCATCCATCGTGTGTCCCGGGTAGGCGCCCCACGGTGGGCTCATCAGGCTGTATCCAGCTCCGACGAACGTGTTGATCGCAACGGTGCCGTAGCGCAAGTCGGCAATCGCCTGCTCGAAGGCTGCGGCGAAGCCTGGCTCCTTCTTCGTCTTCGGATGGACGATCACGGTGGCCCCGAGCGTTCCCCAAAGCTCCTCATTGCAGAACGACACGGCTCGCTCCAGGTACTCGGCCGTCGAACCGGCCGAAGGGAGCAGCGCTTCGCCGAACAGACCGGCGAAGGCCTCCGTAGTGAAGCAAACGTCGCCGGAAGCCTCGGCTCGAATCCCTTCGATCAACGTCCAGGGAACGGTTCCCGCTCCGGCCTTCCCGAAGCTTCCGGCCTCCGGATGCTGAGTCAGGAACAGATCCCGGCGCTCGTCGGCGCCCGGGTAGTAGGCAGGGCGGACGTCAGTTTCCTCGAGAGCCTTCCTGATGGCCTCGAGCAGCGGCTCGCGCAGATTCCAGTCCTCCGGCATCACGATCACCCGTGCGGCAATGCAGTTGAAGCCCGCATTGTGGGTGAGCATCGAGGCGATGTTCCTGCCCTGATATGCAACCTGAGATTCCGACCACGGTCCGGGCACCACGATGACCGGCGAAACGTTCCCGAGTTCCGACGTGATCGGCTTGTCGAGAAGAGGCTCGCTGTTCACCTTCCGCCTGGTGCCTTCTTCACCGGAGCCGAAGACGATCGCGTCATGGGTCTTGTCCGAACCGGTGATGTGGATCCGCTCGACTCCGTCATGGTGGCAGAGGTAGCTCCCCTCGTCCGCTCCCCCATAGATGATGCGAAAGAATCCGTCGTCGATGAGCTCCGCAAAGACCTCAGCCATCAGCGGGCCCAGATACTCGTTGACCGGATTCATCTTGAGGACGACCACCTCATCCTCACCGAACATCTTGGACATCGTGTCGTTGGAAGGAATAGCCCCGATGTTTCCCGCCCCTAACACGAGTCCGACCGCGGCCTCCCGATCGGCACCGGGCTGATAGATAGCTGCCTGGCTGGCGGCAATGTCGCCCGGAGCAACACCGGGTTCCATCCACACCTCGCCGGAGATTCCCGCGAACAAGAGCTTGTCGTAGAGGTTGGTGGG
>Ga0316187_10004032_pt1 | contig 12716 bp, 6 predicted proteins | sample CroRivburrow1_MG_FD_204927 | JGI IMG/M metagenome (GOLD analysis project Ga0316187, IMG submission 204927) | Coastal sediment microbial communities from Maine, United States - Cross River worm burrow 1 | ecosystem: Environmental > Aquatic > Marine > Coastal > Sediment | place: USA: Maine...
ACCGAGGACACCCGAAGGCTCCCCAGGGATGGCTGCATCCGGTTTACGATCGAGATCAGCCAAACGTCGGCCTCGATCTCGGGGATCTCCGAAGGCCGCTCGACCTCGGTGAAGTCCGGCCCCGGCGGTTCCACCCGCGGGGCCAACCGGCTCAGCAGCACTCGAACGAGTCGCGGGTAGTTCCGGTCAAAGAAGCGGACCCGCGACCGCTCCTCCACGGCGGCGCTGTCACCGTGACGGCACGTCGAGTGCCCCCATCGGTGGACCACCCTCGAACCGGGGACCAACGCCAGTCGGGCGCCCAACCGACGGGCCCGCCACAGCCACTCGGTCTCCTCGTAGTAGAGGAAATATCCCTCGTCCAGCGGCCCGAGTCGTTGAGCTGTGTCGCGACTCAGGGCGAGCAGGGGTCCGCGGAGGGATGGAACGGGGCAGGGATCGTCCGCGGTCCACACCCTCCAACTCCGCTCGATGACCCGCTCCAGGGCGCGGCGACTTGGCCACCGTCGGCCCATGGTCCGGGTCAACTCGGCGGCCGGGCTCGGGTCGTCCGGGATCGGCAGGATGAGCTCGCCGGCGCGATCCCAGAACAACTGAGGGCCGGCAACATCCACACCATCCGCAACCACGTCCGCCAGCGCACCGACACTGCCCTCGAGAAAGACGATATCCGGGTTCCCGAGAAGAAGGAGCTCGCCCGAAGCTTCCGACACGCCCGCGTTGAGGCCGGCTGCGTAGCCTTGATTCGGCCGTCGCAGAACTCGGTCGGGCCGTGTCGCCTCGACCATGGACGCTTCGTGATCGTCTTCGGAGTGTTCCACCACGATGACCTCGGTCAGGAATCCGGCCGTTTTTGCCTGTTGCCGAAAACTCTCGACGCACTCGGGCAACACACCCGACGAGTGGTGGCAGACGGAAATCAACGAGATCTTCACGCCCTTTGCCCCCACCCACCCGAGGCGGCCCAATGGGCGGCCTCGTCCAGAGTCGCTCCCACCGCGTCCTCAGAAAAGCACTCTGCCCGTTCGAGCCCGCGCCGGCGCATGGTTCGCCACTTCAGTCCACTCGCGAGAATCCGCTCGGCCGCAGTGGCAAATGCCTCGACATCGCCGGAGGACACCAGTTCCGCCGCCCCCGAGGCGAAGCCCTGGTGCGACGGGATCCGCGACGCCACCACCGGTAGACCACAGGCCATGGCCTCGAGAACGGCCAGCCCAAAGCCCTCGGACTCCCACGACGGAGCGAGCAGGAGGTCGCAGCCCCTCAGGAGGTCCGCGACTTCGGGCGGATCGAGATGATGGTGGAACTCGTCCGGCTCCATCACTTTCCTCTCGGCCTCTGAGAGGGGCCATTGGGACAGCCGGACAAGTTGGAGATCGACCCCGCGCTCCCGCAGCAATCGAACGACGTTGAGCGCGGTATCGACCCCCTTCATATAGAACTCGAAGGGGTGGGCAACGAGCACCCTGGGCCGGGGTCCCGGTCCCTTTCGATCCATCGGCTGCCAGTACGGTTCGAGCGCCGGCGGCACGATCCTGACCGGGCGTTGGAATCGGTCCCGATTCAGAGTGGCGAGATGGGGTGAGACGGTCCAGGTCGGGATGACCATGGAGTAGGTTTCGAGAATCTTCGGGTGCTCATCGCGGTTGTGCTCGAGGGCGGCCTCGAAGCCCTGGCAGAAATGAACCGTCCGGCCGGTGGGCAATGCCGCTGCCGCGGCCACGGTGGTCCAGAAGGTCGCCACGTGGAGCTCGGCCTCCGGAACGTGTTCGGCGGTGAACTCGGGAACCGGGCGAAAATCGTCAGCGGTCGGGTACCACGTGGGTCTGGGTCCGCGGCTGACGACGGTGACCCGGTGGCCGGCCCGGCGCAGCAGATCGGCGTGGTGCAGGACCACCTTGACACCGCCGAAAAGCGCGGTGTCCTCGAGCAGGTAGTTGATCCTCAGGGACCGACGGTCGGTCAAAGCCTCTCCCACTGATGCTCGACGTCGATCAGCGACGGCGTCCACTGAGAAGACTCGAAACGCACGGCCTCGGTGAGGATCACCTGGTCGTGGTTGTAGAGCCCGCTCTCATCGAGGAGGAAGGCATAGACGTGAAACGTGCCGGCCGCGATGGGCAGTGATGGGACCCTGAACTGAAGGCGGTATCGGGTGTCGCCGCTGATGGGATCGGCTCCGTCGCGCTTGGTGGAGGCGGCGAGGACGCAGCGGCCGTCCAGGGTGTCGAGAGTCACAGCGAGGTGAAACGGCTCCTCGGGATCAGAGCTGGTGAACTCCACATCGACGACGAGCTCGTCCCCGGCGCTGAGGTCGAGAGGAAGACCGGTGGAACTCCCCCCGGGACGCACCGCGGTGATCCGACCCACCTTCTTCCCCTGGGCGGTGGCCGCCGCACCGGAGTCGGCCTCGGCATCCCCGGCGCCCACCCGCCGCATGTTCCTCGCCTGCAGGTGCGCCTCGTAGGCGTCAACCACCTCCTGGGCCGGACCCTCCCGCTCGACACGGCCCCGGGCGAGCCAGACGGCCCGGTCGCAGAACATGGTCACGAAGTACATGGCGTGCGAGCAGAAGACGATGGTCGTTCCCCGGTCCTTGATCTCGCGGATCTTGTCGATGCATTTCTTCTGAAAGTAGCCGTCCCCGACCGCCAACGCTTCGTCCACCACCAGAACCTCAGGATCGACGTGGGTGGCGACGGCAAAGGCGAGCCGCATGGCCATCCCGGTGGAGTAGCTCTTGACCGGGTGGTGGATGAACTCGCCAAGCTCGGCAAAGGCGAAAATGTCTTCGAGGCGGCTCTCCATCTCCTGTTTGTCGAGGCCCATCAGGGCCCCGTAGAGCATCGCATTGTCTTGACCGGAGAACTCCGGGTGGAAGGCGGCGCCGAGTTCGAGAATGGCCGCCACGGTTCCGCTGACCTCGACCTCGCCCACGGTTGGGCTGGTGGTGCCGGCGATGATCTTCATCAGGGTCGATTTGCCCGAGCCGTTCTCACCGATGATCCCGACGGCGGTCCCCGACTCGACCTCGAGGCTGACGTGGTCGAGGGCCTGGATATCGAGGTGGCGGCTCCGGCGTCCGATCACCCTTTTGATCCGCTCCGTCGGCGACGCATAGACCCGGTACCACTTGTGCACCTCCCGCACGGAGACGGCGGAGTGACCCGGAGTCAAAGCCATGATGGAGCGAAAGATACCACGGACCCGCGAGCGACTGTAAACACCCTGTAACGGCGAAGGCTACGCAGAACCGTTCACCCTATAATGCTCGGGATCGATGTGGGGAGCGCCGTCGGCTCGCAGACTTCACCGGGTATGAACTGCGGGCGAAGCCTCCTCTGCCAAGGAGAGAACCATGAATCGACGCCACCTCACGCCCCTGCTCGTCGCCGTCTTCGCCACGCTGACCGGCCTCGCCTCGGCCGCAACCCCCACCGTCGACAGCCTGGTCGAGCGGGCGATCTCGGCAGCCGAGACCGACTCGACCCTCGCAAAACACGACATGCTTCGGATGGTGATTCGCCAGGAAGAAACCACGTCCGACGGCTCGGCCACCGTTCGTGATCTCAGTGCAACCGTCCACGGGGGTCGTCTGGAGAACATCCGGGTGGAACTCGACGGCGGAACCAGCCTCGTGCTCAACAACGGCACCGGATGGGCCATCATGCAGGGCGAGCTCGACACCCGCGTCCAGACTCCGCGCATGGCCGCCGGAACGATCCGGCAGACCGTCTTCCCGTTGATGCTTCCGTTCTCGCTCCGCATGGATGGGGTCCTGCTCGGCGCCACGGTCTCCGAGGCCAACTTCGACAACACTCCGGCCTGGGTCATCGAGGTCCGGTTCGAGCCCGATTTCTTTGCCGCCCCGACCATGGTCACGACCTGGAAGATCTTCATCAGCCGCGAGGGCAACCTCGTTCTCGGGGCCGAGTTCCAACCGCCCGCCGAATTCCGCGCAGTGATGGATGAAGGTATCCGATACCGAACCCTCACACGGCAGGACGTCGACGGACTCAACCTGCCGGCTCAGATTCTGTTGGATGGCATCGATCTCAACGGAGTGGAGAATGGCCACGTCCGGGTGACCAAGATCGAGTCAACAACCATCGGGCCCTTGGATCTTTCGATCTTCATCCACCCCAGCGAGAAAGAGCGGCTCGATTCCGGCGATGTGCTCTAGCAATTTTCACCAGCTTTTCAGCTGGTGAAAATTGCCGGCCTTCGGCGCCCGGCCGGTGGTCGATCTGACTTCGTGGTGATGCCTTCTTGACTGGAACGGGAATGACAAGGGTGTGTCATTGGGAGCGAGGGGCTCCGCTTGCCACGGCAAAGGCCGTCGGGCGGAGCCGGGACGACCGAGTCGACGCCCCCCCACAAAAAAGGGCGGCCCGTCGGGCCGCCCCGTTGCGATTTGTGTACGCGGTTGAACCGCTGTCGCCGGTCTACTCGACCGCGGCTCCGAGCACCTCGGTGGCTGGGATCAGGATGGGATCCTGGGTCCGATTGTCGATCACCGATGCGTAGGCCGCCACCGGACCGCCCGACAGCACTTTGATCTCCACCGACCCGACCATATCCAGGTTCCCGATATGGGCGAACTCGAAGATGTTGCCCTGAACCAGCACCCCGGGACCGACCTGGAGATTGGGAATCCGGCCGACCCGCACCCCGGCGGTGTCGAAGACGTTGATCTCGACCGCTGCGGTGTTGTTCCCGCTGGTGTTGAGCACACCGACGTTGGTCCGGAAACCGGACGTGTTGTCCGGGTAGTTCGAGACCCCGGTGATGAAGCCGGCCTCTCCCTCTTCGATCAGGTCGGAACCGCTGAACACCTTGAGGTTCTGACCGAAGGTCCCACCGTACTCGTCGACGTTGTAGGTCTTGGCCACCACCTTCGGCAGGGGCGAGTCGTCGCGACTGGTGATCACGAAGTAACCCTTGGATTCAACCCCGGACGGTAACATCGAGTCACCGAGAACGCTCTGGAAAAACGACGCGTTGGCCGATGCGGTGTCGAGCAGCATGACCGGGGTCCACCCGATCTGGCCGTTTTCGGGAGAGACATACTCGACCCGGGTGGAGACCCAATCCAGGGTGGTGTTGAAGAAGGTGATGTCCGATCGCCACTGGGAGTTGTTGGCGCCTTCCAGATGAGCGACACCAGGCACCCAGAAGACCGCCCCACTCTTGTCCACCGACTCCACGTGCACCGGATCACCGGTGGCGTTGTCCACGATGGACACGCTCGCCGAGAGATCGAAACCGTTGGCGAAGATGTAGAGCGAGTAGATGTCGAGGTCGGACAGAATCCCGGCTTGCTCGGCGACCCTGATGATCTGGGTCGTACTGTGGGGCTGGATCGCCACGTTGATGGGCTCCCCGATGATCTCGCCGCGATCGCTGAGGACGTTGACGGTCACACCCCACGCCGTGCGGTCGGAAAAGTTAGCCAGACTCAGGTTTGACCGGTAGAAGAAGTTCTCGGCAAGACCGGTCAGGAGCATGTATCCATCATCGTTCTCCCTGACCGGAACCGCACCCACGAACTGTCCGAAGGTGCCTTCGGGTGTCTCGTTGAAGGTCCTCGACATGATGAGCGGCGCCACCTCGGTCCCCTCTCCAAAGCTGCATCGGAGCGAGCCCTTGTTCGTATCGCCCTGGACTCCGGGGATACTGCCGACGATGTCATCGAAGACCCGGGTTCCGCGCCGCTCGAGATTGAACTCGATGGCGTGAGTCACGGTCTGGGTGTTGTCGGTGTCTTCGGGGAGGTATTCGATCCGTACCATGACCGGATCGTCACCCGGATTGAAGATCCGAAGATCGGTCTTCCACAGGGTCTGGTTCAGACCCGGAGTGTGGACCGCCGAGGGCACGAGGAAGACGTCCGGTTCGGGTTCGACGACATCGATGATCTCGAGCGTTCGCGTCGTGACGTCGGAACCGGCGCAGTTGGTCGCGATGAGCTCGACCTCGTAGAAACCCGGATCCTTGAAGATGTGGGTGAAGCTCTGCTCGGTGCTGGTCACGATGACCTGGTTGCCGAGACGGACGGTCCAGAGCCACTCGGTGGGGGCCGTGTCGCCACCGCCGCCACCACCACCGCCGCCACCACCGCCACCACCGCCGCCGCCGCCACCGCCACCACCGCCGCCACCACCGCCGCCGCCGCCGCCGCCGGCGAACTGGTAGACGCTGTGGGTCTGGTTCTTGATCGACACCGACCCGCTTCTGGCGTCACTGGTGTTCGCCGCGACGTCGTAGGATACGGAACCGCTGCCGGTCCCGCTGGTCGGCTGGTTCAGGGTGATCCAGGGGTTGACGGTGGACGCACTCCAGTCACACCCGGCCTGAGTGCTCACGCTGACGGTCAGATTTCCACCCTCCGCCGGGAAGCTCCACTGCGGCGGGTTGATGGAGTAGGTGCAGGTCGGAGCACCGGCACAGGTGCCGACATCCTGAACCGTGAAAGTCTGGTTGGCCGTGCCCAGCACGGCGCCGCTGGTCGGATCCTTGACCGTCACCTCAACCGTCTTGCTGCCGCCCGATGCGAACTTGAAGGCAAAGTCATGGCAGTTGCTGAAGAATGGTTCACAGGTTTGAATCTGGGGGTAGCCGGCACAGCCGTTCTCACCGAAGTTCCACTCGGCCCGAATATCTCCGGGGTGGCCGGAAATCGCGAACGCCACCAGCTCACCGATCTCGGGGCTCGCCGGGCTCCAGGTGAAGCTGGTCGCGGCGATCTTGAGACCACCGGATGAAGTGTCGGCGAAGGTCACCACCTCATCTTCGAGGGCCGGACTCGGGCTCATGCTGAAGGACGCCACAGGGGGCCCGTCCTTGCCGCAATACGGCGGGCACTCACCGGTGGTCTTGACGGTCAAGCCCTTGGACTGGGTGCCGGTGGTGGTTTCCAGAATGATCTCTTTGAGTCCTGCCTCGGGCCAGCTCCACTCCACCTCGTTGCAGGTTCCGGCGACCCCCGAACAGGTCATCACCGGAGGGTTGCCCCGACAATCCTCTGATGTGAAACTCCAGCTGAGGACCTCGAGCCGCTCGTCGGTGGTGAAGACCACGGTCTGGCCGATCTCGGGTGAGAAGACATCCCATGTGATGTTGACCGGGATCCAGGGGTGGTTTTGGGTGACGGTGTATGTATCCGTGAACGATCCGGATGTTCCGGTGACCGTGATGACACCCACACGTTGATGCGGCGTGTCGTTCTCGGCGACGTTGAAGCCCACCGTTCCCGGTCCGCTGCCGCTCGTGGGATTGACGAGAATCCAGTTGACATCACTGACCGCTGTCCAACCGCAGCCGGCATCGGATGCGCCGATGTTGAAACTCCCGGCCCCTCCAGAGGGATCGAACACCGCCTGGTGGGTCGGCAGACCGTATTCGCAGCTGAGGCCCTCGGTCTGGTTGACGGTGTGGGTCTTGTCCCTAATATTTATGTTCACCGATCGTGCGGCTCCGGTGTTGGCCGAAACCTGATAGGTGACCGTTCCGGAGCCGTTGCCGCTCGTTCCCGAGGTGATGGAAACCCACGGCGCGTTCTCGGAGGCGGACCACGTGCAACCGCTCGTCGTGCTGACGGTGATGGTGCCGGTACCACCGGCTTCGTCGAAATTGCGGAAGGTCGGATTGATGGAGTAGCTGCAGGTCGTGCCGCCGCAACTCCCGCTGTTCGCCACCGAGACGGCGTGGCTCACCTGGGGCTGGACGACGCCGCCGGTGGTGGTCACGGTCACGCTTACAGTCTTGACTCCGCTACTTGCGTAGGCGAAAGGAGCCTGATCGCATCCCGGGAAATTGGGAGAGTTGCAGGTGTAGGTGGTGGTGCCGTCGCAACCGGTGCCGCCGAAGCTCCAGACCGCCCGCTCGATGTCGTCGGCGGGCACGCCCGTGACCTGGAAAGCGATCCACTGACCGATTTCAGGGCTCGTGGGATCCCAGTCGAAGTCGACCTGGATGTTGCCGTTGAAGACCTCGAAGTCCTCGATCAGAACCACATCCTGATCGCTGTTGCTCGTGTTGACGAGAGTCAGACGGAAGTCGTAGAGACCCCAGTCGAGGGTCTCCGCCGGGATGAGACACTCGTCATCGATGAGCCCGGGGCCGTCACAGCCCGACAGCTCGTTAACGACCGTTTGCGTTCCCGGTTCGAGCACGTCCCAGTCGAAATCGAGAGTCGCGCCCGTCTGGGCAGCCGAGTTGCTGGTCAGTGTGATGGCCTGGTTGTGGAGTGGGTTCGACGGCGTGATGCCGAAGGATGCCGACACCGAGCTGATGTTCTTGATCAGCTGCGCCGTCGCCTGATACGGCACACCGGGCTGGCCCGGCGTGTCGTGCTCGTAGCTGACCGTGACGTCAAAGTTCCACTGCCCGCTCTCTGCCAAAAGGACCGGGGTGACGGGATTGCCTTGGTAAGGTGTTTCGCCGGATGGCCCGGTGACCAACCAATCAAAAGGGACGGCACCCCCAGGGTTTCCCTCCACTTCGGCGGTGAGCGTCACGCTGTCACCGGTGACGACGGCCGCGGGTGTGAGGGTGATGACCGCCTCGGGGGTGCGGTCGATGGTGACCTGTTGGGTCTTGATCTGATCCGGCGTCGAACCCGGGACATAGAGGAAATCGTCGGTCTCCGCCGCGGCGTGGGCGTAGAAAACATCACTGCTTGCCATGTCCGCCGGCAACACGAAGGTCAACGGATTGTTGGTGGTGCCGAAGGGCGGGACGACCCCTCCGGGCGGGTCGAGGACGTTGGAGTTGTGCGGGTCGGCGCCGTCGGTGATCCAGGTGGCGAAGCGCTCACCGCCCAGCGAGGTGTTGGTCACGGTCAGAAGATCGCCCGGGAACGCCGGTTGGGGACTGAGGGTCAGATTGGCCAGCGGCGCCACCGGTCCTGTGCATGCGGTGGGATCGATGACCTGCAGCACGCTGTACCTGGAGAGGTACATGGCCGCGCCGTCGTCGGAGAAGACCGCGTGGTTGTTCCACATGCAGAGACCGAGGCTGTTCCACGCGTGGATCGGATCCCAGAACTCCTGGTCCAGCGGGACCGGGTTGGTCGGGGTCGAGACGTCGAAGGTCAGGGGCTCCTTGGAGGTGTACTGCTGGGAGACATGAACGATGGGGTACTTGAGGGCGACTGCGTTGGCCTGGTCCTGGGTGGGAAGGGTCTTGGTCGAGAGCAGTCTCGGGCCCGCCGGACTCCCGGTGGCGTACCCGATGTCGTAGATGGAGAGCTCGCCGAAGTTGACCACCGCCGCGAGTCCGGCCGCCTCGTCCACCGCCAAACCATAGCCGCGGTACATATTTGCCCTTGAGATCCCTCCGTTGCCGGCGTCGTCGAGCCCGAAGACCGGGCTCGTGTGAGTCTGAAAGATGTGGAACTGGTCGAACTGTTCCGACATGTAGAGTACGGGCGGGCTGACGCTGTCGATATAGAGACCGTTGACGATCTGGACACCGGAGCCACCGGCGGTGACGCACTCCAAAACGGGGTTGTTGGCCTCGTCGATGCCGTTGAACTGATAGAGCGCCGAGTCGTTGCCGCCGCTGCAGTTGTTGTTTCCGAGACTGGCAGCGATCAGATATTGCTGAACACCGACCTTGAAGGTGAACCCGCCCAGGACGATCCTGGCGTCGAAGTTTTTGTGAACACTGCCGAAGCTCGGGGTTGTGCCCGTCCCGAGATCGAAGAGCACCGTCGCCGCCTTGTAGCTGGCCATGCCGTACCGACAGTCGTCGCAAACCGTGAAATTTTGGAGATCGTAGTCGGAGTCACCGAGATTCGGAACGTTGAAGAACGATGTCGAAAGGGTGGTCGGGTTGAGCGGGTTGTCGATGTTCATGATCTTGATCTCGTTGCCCTCATCGACAAAGAGATACTTGTGGTTCTTCCACGTCACCGTCTGCAGCCGGAAGACGCGGTCGTACTCCGGCTGAGCGGTGCAGTTGGTCGGACTGTAGTTGATGTTGCCTACGTGCTGGAAACATTCCTGGGCGCCCGCGTTTGCCGGAATAAGAACCACGACGATCGCAGCAATCGCGAGAGGAATGCGGGTGAAGGCGGCGCGGCCGTTGAAGAGCATTGTCTGACCTTTCGACCTGAGCGAACGAATCATCGCGACTCGGCGACGCTGTCTCAATTGTCTGAACTCCCGACTTGACTGCATCTCGGTGCCCACCTCTATCTTGTGCGAACGAGGGCGTGATTTCAAGAACTGATGGTCTCGAAGGATCTTCCGGCGCCCTCCGTGCAGGAATCGGCGGAATGGTGGAACCATGAGCCGATCGGTATCGCGTACACTCCGGGTATGGAAGCTCCCGCCCGAACCGTCACCATCGATGGCGTGACCCTCGCGCTGAGGGTCAGCCGCAAGAAGGTGAAGAACATCAACGTTCGCCTGGTGGGAACCGAGCTGCGGGTCAGCGCACCGAGGTGGGTTTCCGAGAACGAGCTCGATGATGCCATCCAATCGCTCGCACGCCGATTGGTGCGACGGGAACGGGCGCGTAAGGTCAATACTGAACACGACGCGCTTGAATTGGCCCGGAGGGTGGCCCGGAAGTTCCCCGATCGCCCTGAGATCATGGCTGCGCGGTTCTCGACCGGCCAGATTTCGCGGTGGGGGAGCTACAGCACCCGCACCCGGACGATCCAGCTCAACGCCGCCCTCCGCCCGATGCCGTCGTGGGTACTCGAGGCGGTGGTGGCGCACGAATTGGCGCACATCCACCACCCGGATCACTCGGTCGCCTTTTGGAATCTGCTGCGTCGCGTCTGCCCAGAGACCGACCGGGCGCGGTACTTTCTCGAAGGTGTCAGCTGGCTCGGTCGAGCCTGGTCACGGCTCCCCCCGGTTGAGCGGTCACTCCTCGTCGATGGCGGGGGCGGGCTCGACGGCTGATTCCACCGCGGCCGGCTCGTGCCATGAGAAGAAGTCGATGTGCTCGTAGTCGACGGGCTCCGCTGAGAGAACCATCACCGCGCGTTTTCCGTCGGTGAAAAAGATGTCGCCGGTGAGATTGCCGCGTGGCTCTTCGATCGAGATCTCGCCGACGCCCCCGGCATACCCGAAGATATCGAGCGCCTGAGCCCAGAGGAAGTCCTGAATCAACGACGCCCGGGTTTCGTCGACATCGGGGTCGATGCGGTGGGTGGTCAGAGTCGAACTCTTGGTGGTGAATCGACTGCCGATGTCGCGGCTGATTTGACCGATGAGCACCGGTCTGCCCTGATATCTGACCGGAGCCTTCCAGAGGCGGAGGTGATTGCGGTAGTGAATGTTGTTGCGCACCTTTTGCAGCGCGATGTCCTGCGCCCTACCGTAGACATAGAGATCGCTGATGGGAGCGTAGCGGTAGCCGCCGCCGAAGATGCCGAAGACCCCGGTCTTGAGCGCCGATCCGGTGGTCATAGCCGCCGTCGGGTCCCAGCCCATGCGGAGAAAGGCCGGCCACACCGCCTCGGCTTTCCCGATGATGACGAGGTTGAGCGGGTCGCCGGTCTTGCTGCCGTCCTTGTTGGTGACGAAGGCCGGTTGGTTTTCGATCCATTCGAGGAGGCCTTGCTCTTCGAGATCGGTGTAGTCGTCCTCGGCATAGATCACCACATCCTCGAGCTTGTGAAAATCGGCGTTGAACCCGGGAACCTCGATGATGAACTCGAAGGACTCGGCAGCATTCTCGCCGATGACGGTCACGACCATCCAGCGCACGCCCTTGCTCCGGTCGCCGAAGACAAATCCGGATCGAGTCTCCCCGGGCGGCAGCTCGAAGGGCATCGAGTTGAGGTAGTAGAACTCCCGTTTGGCCTGGTTGGATTTCTTGGCCCCGGTCTTGAGACTCTTCTGTGCGACCTCGAGCGCCGAGCGGTAGTTGGGGTCGATGCTCCGCGGGAGAAAACCGTGTAGCCGGTTCGTATCATTGGTGATTTCGACCCAGATCGGTTGGATCTTCTTCTTGTAGAGCTTGGTGTCGAAGGCGGCCTTGGCCTCCTCGGCCGAGAGCACCGCGACGGAAACGGTGATGCCGTTCCTCGTCTGGGTTTGCGCTCGATCCTTGAACCCCACCTCTTCAAGGGGCGTCGGGTTGAAGGATGCGCAGCCGGCCAACGACATCAGGAGGATGGAGAATGCTGCAATTCCGGAACGACTCTTGAATGTGATCATGCCTCGAGTCCCTTTGGGCGAAGGTACCACAACCCGGCGGGACTCCTCAGTGGCAGATCTCCCAGGTCGGGTGGTCGCGTCTGATCAGGGTGAGCAAGTCCGCCGCCACCGCCGGTGTCAGGTGGGGCACGGGGCAGACCTGAGTGAAGTCGGACACCACCCCCCAGTGGAGGTGTGAACCGGGCTCGGAGATCACCAGGTTGCCGATCAGGTCGCCGGCGGCGACCGGATCCCCGTCCGTGACCGCGATGTTCGCGATCTGCAGGTTGCCGACATTGATGTCGGGCGACATGGGCTCGAAGGCGTAGATCAGCCCACCGGTCGGATCAGCCGAACACTCGATGAGGACGTTGCCCTGATAGAGGCCGTTGCCGGTGTTGAAGAAGAGATCGACCCAGCTCACCGTGCCGTCGCAGGCGGATCTGAAGGGCACCAGATCGGCAACCGGCATGAAGTCGATGCCGTCGTGGAGTTGGTCGGGAGGATCCCACGGGCAGTCGCCGCTCTGGCAAAAGACCCTGCCCAGCCACGAGA
>Ga0316187_10004033_pt1 | contig 12715 bp, 7 predicted proteins | sample CroRivburrow1_MG_FD_204927 | JGI IMG/M metagenome (GOLD analysis project Ga0316187, IMG submission 204927) | Coastal sediment microbial communities from Maine, United States - Cross River worm burrow 1 | ecosystem: Environmental > Aquatic > Marine > Coastal > Sediment | place: USA: Maine...
CAAGGGAAGCACAGATAGAAGCGGCCTTGGAAAAGGTTCGTGGCCGTGCCATGGCCATGCACAAAAGTGATGAGTTGCTTGATGTAGGCGCACTTTTATACCAGGAACTTATAAAATTGGGCATTGAAAATCTCACCAGTGGATATGTGTTGATGGATGAAGATGAGAAAATCGGATGGAATTACTTGTCTGATCCTGTTAATGGCAAGATTTTTCCTAAACCTTTGGGGGTGCCACACCAGGAAACAGAAGTGATGTGTGCTATCACCAAAAGCTGGAGAAAAAAAGATCCTTATCTTGTCATTCAAATGGATGAGAAAGGAACTATTGCACATCAAACATTTATTGCGGAACACACAATCAATTTTCATTTAACACCTGAGGAATTGATTGCATTAACTCCGGAAAGGTTGGCATTGCAGACTTTTAATTTTAAAGAAGGTTATCTGCTGATTGTTGGGGCAGAACCACTTACAGATGATCAGATAGAAATGATTTTGCGTTTTGCTAAAGTTTTTGAGATGACTTATCGCCGGTTTCTCGATCTTCAAAAAGCAGAAGCACAGGCAAGGGAAGCACAGATTGAAGTGGCACTGGAAAGAGTACGCGCACGCTCTATGGCGATGCATCATAGTAGCGACCTGCGTAAAGTGGTTGGTGAACTATTCTCTCAAGCGCAACACCTGGGATTTGAAATCCAAATGTTTGTTATTTTCATAATTAAACCAGAGGGTGGATTTGAATGGTGGAGTACAGGAGTTGAGGAAGGACAACTTCCCAAAAGTTATTATATACCAGCGATGGAAGAATTTAAAAATCATCCGAGGGCCAAAAATTTACTTGATATCATTAATAAAAAGAAGCCTTATCGAGTATTTGAATTATCTGGTGAGGACAAGAAAAGTTGGGATAAGATTTTATTAGAAAAAACAGAATTAAAGCAACTGCCTGCTCGAGTAAAAAGAGCAATGAAATCTTTGGATCGCATTGTTCTTTCTGATGCCAAATTAAGTCATGGAATACTGGAGGTCGCTGGACCTGTGGCTCTATCTGATGAGAAAGCAATGATATTGCAACGCTTTGCCAGGGTATTTGAACAGACGTATACACGGTTTTTGGACGTTCAAAAAGCAGAAGCACAGGCAAGGGAAGCACAGATTGAAGTGGCATTGGAGCGGGTAAGAGCTCGTGCTATGGCCATGCACAAAAGTGAAGAATTGGCCGAAGCTGCCGAATTACTCTATCGACAGTTGCAAGATTTAGGAATTGATCCCTGGACCTGCGGTTATGTTTTCATAGAGGAAGAGAAGGAGCAGGCAAAGGTCTGGATGACAGAACCAAATGGTAAATTTTTCTGGGGATTATGGGCAGTTCCTCTGAGAGAAGAAAAAGTATTGAAAGACCGGTACAAAAGCTGGAAGAGAAAAGAAGATATTCATATCAGGATACTAAAAGGACAGGACAACATTGATCATCATATTTATATAGCTGAGCATTCCCCTGTCAGTCTTGATGAAATCGTACCTCATCTTCCGGCGGATCTTGTACTCACCAGTGCAAATTTTTCACATGGTTATCTCCTTGTTATTACAGAGCTTACTTTATCCATCGAAGAAGAAATTATACTAAAACGCTTTGCCAAAGTTTTTGAGTTGACGTACACACGCTTCCTCGATCTGCAAAATGCAGAAGCACTGACAAGGGAAGCACAGATAGAAACAGCCCTGGAAAAAGTGCGATCCCGTTCTTTAGCGATGCATAAAAGTGAGCAACTTCTTGAAACATCCAAAGTGCTTTTTGAGCAATTTGAGTCATTAGGTAAAGCACCGGACCGAATTGGAATTATCATTATCAATGAAGAAGTTAAAGAATTTGAGGTATGGGGTACGGACCAAATTGGCAGTCAACTCAACCATCGCTTCAGGGGTTCATTAGACGAAGCTACCGTCATGTCCAAAATGTATATAGCCTGGAAAAAAGGAAAAGATTCCAATGTAATAGATCTGTCCGGTCAGGATCTGAAAGATTGGATGAAGTATACCAGGGAAATTGTGAAGCTTCCCGTTGACGATACGCAAATAAAAGACAGAAGGGTACAACAAGCTGCATTTTTCTCACATGGAATGATACTTTTTACATCAAATGATCCAGTAGGTGACGAAACAATGCGGTTATTGGTTCGTTTCGCTAAAGTATTTGATCAAGCCTACACCCGCTTCCTTGATCTGCAAAAAGCAGAAGCACAGGCTCGTGAAGCAAAAATAGAAGCAAGTTTGGAAAGGGTACGATCCCGTTCAATAGCCATGCACAAGAGTGATGAACTATCTGAAGTCGCCACATTATTGTCTCAGGAACTCAAAACTTTAGATATTACTCAATTTGCAGCATGTGGATTTGTCCTTAATGACGAAAAAAATAAAATACAACACGTCTGGGATTCTCGATCTGATCTGAAACTCCTTGATTTCTTCGACCTGCCCTTGACCGGAGATCCGGTATTAGATGAACGATATACAGCCTGGAAAAGAAAAGATCCTGTTTTCTATCAAAAAGTTGGGGGTGATAAATTAAAAAATCACCTGGAGTTTTGCTGGCCTGCCGCTAGCTCAACCAAAGAACAGAATCTCTCAAAACAAGATATACCTGATCCTACTTATTTTTACTATGGAAATTTTTCTCACGGCTATTTGCATATTCTTGGTACCGATACTTTAGATAAAGAACAACAGGCCGTTTTAGCCAGGTTCACAAAAGTTTTTGAACAAACCTATACCCGGTTTCTCGATCTCAAACAAGCAGAAGCCCAGGCACGGGAGGCGCAGATTGAAACTGCTTTGGAGAGAGTTCGTTCCAGATCCATGGCCATACACAGAAGCGAAGAATTATCTGATGTAGCTTATGTCCTCTTTGAACAGCTAAAAAATCTTGATGTACAACTTCGATGGTGTTGGTTTAGTATTTTTGATGACGATTTGAAAGGTATGAATGCTTGGTTCACAGATGTTGACGGTCAGTTCAATCCAACCCCCATTCACCAAAAATTTCAAGATTTTGAAGATGTAAAAGCTGTATTCAAGGCCTGGAAAGCTAATCAACCAATTTATTTGAATGAAATCAAAGGCAAGAACTTAATATCATATATAAAGGAACTTGGTAAAAATCATAAATTTAGACAAGGCCTAACGTATCCGGTTTTTAGAAAAAATGTTTCAGGTTGTCTTTATCAAACTCATGCAATTTTCAAATATGGCTATATCGGATACAGCGACTTCGAGCCTCGAAAGAATGAAACACTTCAATTTATTAATCGTTTTGCAAAGGTATTTGAACAAACCTACACCCGTTTCCTCGATCTAAAAAAAGCGGAAGTCCAAACTCGCGAAGCTCAGATTGAAGCAGCGCTGGAACGCGTTAGGTCCAAGGCACTTGCAATGCAAAATTCAGGCGACCTGCTTGAAGTTGCTAATGTACTTCGAGAGCAAATGGGTAATTTAGACCAGCCGGAATTGGAATCATCCATCGTTCATCTCTATAATGATGGAGCCAGGACTTTTGAAGCCTGGTATGCTTTTCGTCCACCTGACAATCCTGATGGGAAAATTGTTACTGGTACAGGATATATTTCAGTCGACTCAAGTGCATGGTCGAAAGAAACAATGTCTAAATATCAATCTTCAAATAATGAATACACCATCGTTTCTAAAGGAAAAAAATTGAAGGAATGGTATAATGTTCTATCTAAGGTTGCTCCAGATACCTTAGAATATGATGATAATGGGAATATGATTGTTCCAAAAATATTGTATTACCACTATTCTAAATTTTCGGGAGGATCTTTGTTATTGATATCCAACCAAAAACCTTCTGATGAAGCGAAAGAATTGCAGCGAAGAGCAGCAAAAGTATTTAATTTGGCTTATCAGCGTTTTCTTGATTTACAACAAGCAGAAATACGGGCAAAGGAGGCCGTAAAACAATCGTCACTCGATCGTGTCCGGGCGGAGATTGCCAGCATGCGTTCCACAGAAGATCTGCAACGTATCACACCGATTGTCTGGACGGAACTGATTACACTTGGTGTTCCCTTTTTTAGGTGTGGTGTTTTCATTTTTGATGAAAATGAACAAACCATAAATGCATATGTCTCGACACCTCAGGGTAAATCTCTTGGAGTGCTTCGTCTTTCTTTCGATAGCAGCGACACCAATCAAAAAGCTGTTGAGAGTTGGCGCAAACAAAAAGTATATTCTGACCATTGGGACAAAAAGCAATTTAAGGCCTGGACTCAATCGATGGTTGATCTGGGGCAGATTAAAGAAGAAAATCAGTTTCAGGGTGGTGAAGCACCCCCAGATTCACTGAGTCTCCAGTTTATACCCTTTACACAGGGTATGTTATATGTGGGCAGCAGAGAACCGCTATCCGACGAACAAATCAACCTCGTGAAATCTCTTGCAGAAGCATTTTCTGTTGCCTATGCCCGGTATGAAGATTTCAGTAAACTGGAAGAAGCAAAAGGCCGCGTAGAGAACACATTAACAGAGCTTAGAGCAGCACAGAACCAACTTATCCAGTCCGAAAAGATGGCATCCCTGGGAGAGCTAACAGCAGGTATTGCGCATGAAATTCAGAATCCACTAAATTTTGTCAATAATTTTTCGGAAGTAAGTGAGGAATTGCTGAATGAATTAGAAGAGGAATTAGAAAAAGGTAAGTTGGAAGAAGTCAAAGAAATTTCAGCAGACATTATTGAAAATCTTAAAAAGATCCATCACCATGGTCAGCGTGCCAGCGGTATCGTAAAAGGCATGTTGGAACATTCCAGAACTGGAGATGGTAAAAAGGAACTTAGCGATATCAATATCCTGGCTGATGAATATTTGCGATTGGCCTATCATGGATTGCGAGCAAAGGATAAATCCTTCAATGCTAACTTTAAAACGGATTTTGATGATAAACTTCCTAAACTTAATGTGATTCCACAGGATATCGGCAGGGTATTGCTGAACCTCATCAATAATGCTTTCTACGCGGTTGATAAAAAAACCAAACATCCTTCACCAGAGGCTTCGGATGTCAAGGTGAAGGACGGTGGTTACAAACCTTTAGTCTCCGTCAGTACAAATAACACAGGGGATAAGGTCGAGATTCGGGTGAAGGACAATGGTGACGGGATCCCGGAACAGGTCCGGGATAAGATATTTCAACCTTTCTTCACTACCAAACCTACCGGACAAGGAACAGGATTAGGATTAAGTTTAAGCTATGATATTGTGAAGTCGCATGGAGGGGAGTTGAAGGTGACCTCGAAAGAAACTGTAGGTACAGAATTTATTGTAATTCTGCCCTATTATAAATAAGGAGATGAATAGAATTTATATTTATTATTTCATTTAATTTGATCATTTATGAAGCGTTTTATATGGGTTATTTTTCTTTGCACAACTAGTATTTCATTAGTTGGTCAAAGTAATAATCAAACTTTAACAAACCTGATTGATAGCCTAAAAAATGAGCTGGAAATAGAGGAGATTGATACCTTAAAAGCTGAAATATTATTACAGTTATCTGAAAATTTATTGTACAATGATCCCGACTCAGCTATTTTTTATGGGGAAAAATGTTTGGAACTGGCAGAAAGAGCTAATAATATTCATTACCAATTAGGAGCTCTTGGATTTATTGGTAATGCAATAATGAATAAAGGTGATTTGCCAAAAGCATTGGAATTTGGATTCAGGGCTATTGATATGGCAAAAGACGTCCCCGTTCGCGTAGCCGGGATTGGGCCTACCTACGACAATATGGGGCAAATATATTACAAGATTGCTGACTATGAAAAAGCATTATATTATTTCAAAAAAATGGTTGACATGGGTGAACTTGATAGGGTCGGGGTGGCTTTTGGTTATTGGCATTTGGCAGAGGTTTATGAAAAACAAAACATGTTGGATTCTGCAATGTTTTGCCTTGATGAATCATTCCAGGTTTTCAGCACACTCAATCATTCATTTTTCCCTAATGTTTACCATGTAGTACCGGGCTGGTATAATGTAAGAGCAAAGATTTATCTACGGCAACGAAAACCGGACCTGGCCCTAAATGACCTTTTTACAACTTTGCAAATGACATTAAAGATTGATCAGTCATATTATTCTGCCATCACATATAATGATATTTCCGCTTACTATCGACAAATAAAAAAACAAGATTCTTCTATATATTATGCTGAAAAAGGATTGGCTGAGGCAAAGAAAGTATCAAATATAGAGGGAATTTTAAGCGCCAGTGAAATACTTGCAGAACAATATGAATCAGTGGATCCGAATAAGGCGCTGTATTATTTTAAATTAGCGGTTGAAAATCGAAATAAATTATATGGTGCTGGGAATATTCAGATCATGCGGGATATGATCACTCAATATGAAGAAAAACAAAGGGAAATTATTGCAGCCAGATTAGAAAGCCGGAACCGGATAAGGATAAACGCCCTGATGGGAAGTCTTTTTACCTTAGTTGTAATTGCACTTTTGCTTATTAGAAACAGCCGCATGAAAAATAAGGCGAAGCAAAAAATTGAGGGCGCCTTTGACCAACTTAAGGCCACACAATCCCAACTCATCCAATCTGAAAAAATGGCATCCCTGGGTGAGCTCACTGCAGGTATTGCTCATGAGATCCAGAACCCACTTAATTTCGTCAATAATTTTTCGGAAGTAAATAAGGAGCTTGCAATAGAATTAAAAGAAGAAGTTCTCAAACCTGAAATCGATAAATCAGTGATCACTGAAATTGCAGAAGATATTGTTCAAAACCAGGAGAAAATCCATCATCATGGTGAAAGAGCCAGCAGAATTGTAAAAGGAATGCTCGAGCATTCCAGGACCGGAGATGGCAAAAAGGAATTAATCGATATCAATAAACTTGCTGATGAATATTTAAGACTTGCCTATCATGGCTTTCGTGCCAAGGATAAATCATTCAATGCGGATTTTAATTTGGATTTGGATAAACAATTGTCTAAAATTAAGGTTATTTCTCAGGATATGGGAAGGGTTTTGTTGAATTTGATTAATAATGCTTTCTACGCTGTGTCATCCAGATCACGCCAATGGCGAGACACGGAGGATAATGGTTATAAACCAACAGTAATAGTAAGTACGAAGTCAATACTATTAAATTCCGGAAAGAAGGGAGTAGAAATCAGGGTGAAAGATAATGGTGATGGGATTGCGAAAGAAGTTTTGGATAAGATCTTTCAACCATTCTTTACCACCAAGCCTGCCGGAAAGGGTACTGGCTTGGGATTAAGTCTTAGCTATGATATAATCACAAAGGGGCATGGAGGTGAAATGAAAGTGGAAACCAGGGAAAAATTGAGCAAGCCCGGGAAAATTGATTTAGAAACAGGAACAGAATTTATAATTACAATACCAGAATAGATAGTTTATGAAAATATTAGTAGTTGATGACGAGCAAGATATACAGCCGTTATTTAAGCAAAGGTTCAGGAAGGAAATTAGAAATGGGGAAATGGAATTTGTTTTCGCCTATTCAGGGGAGGAAGCATTGGATTGCCTTGAAAAATATCAAAGTGAAGCTGTGTTGATCCTTTCAGATATAAATATGCCAGGAATGAGCGGACTGGAGTTGCTGAAGAAAATTAAGCAAAAACATCATCAGCCACCACCAGTCGTCATGATGATTACGGCCTATGGCGATGATGAAAATTATAAAAAGGCAATGGAATTAGGAGCAGATGATTTTATAACCAAGCCGGTTGATTTTAGTACATTAAAAGAAACAATTAAAACGATACATTAATGGTAAAAATATTGGTTGTTGACGACGAAACTGACCTGGAAGTATTAATTAAGCAGAAGTTTCGTAAAAAAATCAGGGAACAGGTTTATGATTTTGTTTTTGCAATAAATGGCGTCCATGCCCTGGAACAACTGGAACAGCATACAGACGTGGATGTTGTGCTTTGCGATATCAATATGCCTGAAATGGATGGTTTGACTTTGTTATCAAAATTAGCTGAAAAACACTCACTTCTTAAATCTATCATAGTTTCAGCTTATGGCGATATGGACAATATCCGGACTGCCATGAACCGGGGAGCATTTGATTTTATCACAAAACCGGTGAATTTCGAGGACCTGGAGGTAACCATGGAAAAAACTATTTTGCATGTAAGCCAGATTCATGAGAAAGTGAAAGCTATCCATGAAAACAACATACTCAAAATGTACGTGGACGAAACGGTACTTAATTTTATGAGTAGTCGGGAATTTGAGTCATCATTGATGGTAAATGAGACGGTGGAAGCTACAGTTGCTTTTATTGATATTTGTGGCTTTAGTGCGATCAGTGAAAAGGAAGATCCGGATAAGGTGGTGAAGTTGTTGAACAGTTATTTTGATGTAATGGTGAATGAAATCCTCGGGCATAAGGGATATGTGGATAAATTTATCGGTGATGCCATTATGGCTGTCTTTCGTGGTGATTATCATCTCGACCGGGCCATAGAGGCCTGCCTGTCAACCCGTAAAATGATAGGTGAATTACCAAATAGTACAGAAAACCTTAACTTCTCACCCTGTGTTACAATCGGCATCAACAGTGGGCAGATGATTTCAGGGAATATTGGAGCTGCTGCATTGCGCAGGCTTGATTACACAGTTATAGGTGATGAAGTAAACATTGCTCAGCGATTACAAGCACAGGCCAAAAATGGACAAATCCTTATTGATTCCTCAAATTATGAAAAAGTAAAAGAATCTTTTAATTGTCAGAAAGTTGGAGAATTTGTTCTGAAAAACAAATCCACTCCTTGTGTATTGTATGAAGTGCTTGATTAAACCTGAATAGTCAATACATATTAATTATAATACTCCTCTTATGCCAAAATGAAAGAATGTTAGATTTTAAATCATTTTGTATTTCAATTTTGCTTCTCTTCATTTTATTAACAGGTTGTGATGAAAGTAATTCATCTAAAGATGAAGATACCAGACCCAATATTCTTCTGATTGTTGCTGACGATTTGGGATTTACAGATCTGGGCTGTTATGGAAGTGAGATAAGAACACCCAATTTGGACGCCCTGGCCTTAGCAGGAATTAGAAATACTGCATTTTATACAGCTCCTACTTGCTCGCCAACAAGAGCCATGTTATTGTCTGGTGTAGACAATCATCGAAACGGATATGGTACTATGGAAGGTGACTGGGCAGAGAACCAGAAAGGATTAAAAGGATATGAAGGCCATCTTAATTTCGATGTAGTAGCATTTCCTAAATTACTTCAACAACAGGGATATCATACTTCAATTGCCGGGAAATGGCATCAGGCTTACCCTTCAAATGAAGAAAGACTTTGGCCAGACAAAAGAGGATTTGACCGTTCATTTTGTTTGTTACAGGGAGGGGCAGGGCATTTTGCAGATCAACAGCTCCTGTTTTCTTTTTTTGAAAGAACCTTATATGCAGAAGATGGAAAAATAGTGGATGAACTCCCTGATACTTTTTATTCCAGCGATTATTATACACAAAAGATACAAGAGTATATAAATGAAAGTCAAGAACTGGAGAAACCATTCTTCTCCTACCTGGCTTTTACTGCTCCTCATTGGCCACTTCAGGTTCCTGATGAATATATCGATCTCTACAAAGGACGTTATGATGAAGGTTACGAAGTGCTGGCTAAGGAGAGATTAGAAAATGGGAAACGTATAGGGATTATACCTGAAATTGCTACATTACCACCGTTAACACCTAATGTTCTGCCCTGGAATCAACTTAGCCCCTCAGAACAAAAGATGTCAAGCCGTACCATGGAAATATATGCAGCTATGATCGAACATATGGACTCCAATGTTGGGAGATTGATTGATCATCTTATATCTATTGGGCAATATGAAAATACCTTAATTGTATTCATGGCAGACAATGGAGCAGAAGGAAACTCCATCTGGGGAATCGGTGATACCCGTGAATGGGTATCAAAAAACTTCGACAACAGCATTGACAATATTGGCCGTAAGAATTCCTATATATTCACAGGGCCTGCTTGGGCACAGGTGAGTACTTTGCCCTTTAAATGGTATAAAGGTTTTTCGGCTGAAGGTGGTGTTAGGTGTCCTTCGATAATTACATACTCTGAATGGAAACAAAACTTCGGAAAAGTAAATGACAATTTTATATCTGTAATGGATCTTGCACCTACATTTTTGGAATTATCAGAAATTGTACATCCAGGAAAAGAGTATGAGGGGAGAGAGATATATGCTATGGATGGCTCTTCATTATTGCCCTGGTTGGAGGGACAGGCAGAGTCGCCCCATGCATTTAATGATGCCCATTGCTGGGAACTATACGGCCGCAGAGGAGTTCGTAAAGGGGATTGGAAGGCTGAATGGATGGATGTTCCGTATGGACATGATGCCTGGGAACTATATAATCTTCACAAGGATCCAGGTGAACTCTTTAACCTGGCAGTTGATTATCCAGAAAAATTAGAAGAACTGAAACGGGACTGGGATCTATATGAATTGAAGTACAATGTTATATTGCCAAATGAAAAAGTTGCATACGGAATTGATGAAATATGGAGAGAAGAATGATTAAATTTGAAGAGTTATTTGAATCATATAAAATATTTAATAAAATTTGTGTTCAACTTATTATAGATAAACTAAATACTAATTTTAATAGATATTATTATGTCGAAAAGTAAAGACGCAAAGAAAAAAGTTAAAAAAGAAGCCGCAAAAACTCCAAAAGAAAAAAAAGCATTAAAGAGACTAAAGAAAGCCAGTAAATAAGTAGCTGCTTCCCGGAATTATTTAAATAACAATGGCTGAAAGTAAATTTGGGTAGACTGTTAACATTATAAATTATTAAAGTTTACAAAAATAGAATCCAGGATTCATCAACTTTAAATCCAAACAATCTGCCTATTTATTTGTTATTAAAAGTGTGACGCAGACCTTTTAAAATTGACATATCTCTTATTGGCTTATAATGTCCACTGGAAGGTATTATTTTAATTCGTACCTTTGTACTCATATTTTATTCAATTCCTCGAAATTTCTCTCATATCTCTCAATGCTGAAATAACAACAAATAAAAATGCTATTTGAAGACCTGAAAATAATTTCCCCAATCATTAAGGCCCTGAAAGAAGAAAAATACACTGAGCCTACATCCATACAAGAACAAGCTATTCCTCTCATATTAAACAGGAATGATGTACTTGGTAGCGCTCAAACAGGGACAGGTAAAACTGCAGCTTTTGCTATTCCTATCCTGCAACACCTCTTTTTAGCTCAACGGCAGAATAACCACTCACAGAAAATTAAAGCACTCATTATAACTCCCACACGTGAATTGGCAATTCAAATTGCTGAAAGCTTTTCTACTTATGGGAAATTCACGGGTATAAAAAATACGGTCATTTTCGGAGGTGTAAATCAAGGTGCGCAAACTGAAGCTTTACGCAGAGGTGTTGATGTTCTCGTTGCCACACCTGGACGACTTCTGGACCTGATGGATCAGGGTTTTATTAATTTGAGGGACATTGAATATTTTGTGCTTGACGAAGCGGATAGAATGCTCGATATGGGATTTATACATGACATACGGAAGATCATTGCCAAATTGCCAATGAAAAGACAGTCATTGTTTTTTTCTGCAACCATGCCAGATAACATTGTAGATCTTTCAAGGAAAATTCTGCTTAATCCAAGGAAAGTAGAAGTCAGTCCGGTTTCCTCTACTGCTGAAACAATTCAACAGTTCGTCTATTATACAAATAAATCCAGTAAGAAAGATTTACTTTTTCATATACTTAAGGATCAAAAAATTGATCAGGTATTATTGTTTTCCAGAACAAAACATGGTGCTGACAGAATAGTTCGAAACCTGAAGAAGCAAAAAATAAAAACAGCAGCTATACATGGTGATAAGGCTCAAAATCAAAGGCAAAAGGCGTTAACCCACTTTAAAGCTGGAGAAATCAGGGTATTGGTTGCAACTGATATTGCTGCAAGGGGTATTGACATTGACAAGTTAAAACATGTTATTAATTATGACATTCCGAATATTGCCGAGACGTATGTTCATAGAATCGGCAGGTCTGGCAGAGCCGGGGAGGAGGGTACTGCTATATCCATGTGCGAACCAGAGGAAAATGAATATATAAAAGACATTGAAAAACTGATCAACCAGGAAATAGAACTTGTTAGAGAAAATCCGTTCCCACAAACTGAAAAACCAATGACAAATAATGAGAAAAAGGAATGGGAGAAGGAGAAGCAGAGAAAAAAGCAAGAATTTTTTGCGGCAAGAAAGAAAACCCAAAATAGGCCACATTCTTCAAAGTCCTACAGGAGAAAATAAGGGAGTAGTTATATTTTATTAGCCAGCATTTTCATTTGAAATAATTCAAAAAAGCCAATAAATCACCCTTTTCAGAGGGAGCGCAGCGACTGAAGAATCCCCCGAATTGCTTACCGAGGTATCAGACAACTTTTTCTTTTCATGTTCCCGGAGTGGAGATTCTTCGCCCTATGGGGCTCAGAAAAGGGGTAGGATGGGATTGTTTACTCGAAATGATTATGATGTAGTACCGCTGTATTTGAAATGGCATCTTTCAGCAGATATATACATTCATAGTAATTCAAAAAAGCCAATAAATCACCCTTTTCAGA
>Ga0316187_10004034_pt1 | contig 12711 bp, 10 predicted proteins | sample CroRivburrow1_MG_FD_204927 | JGI IMG/M metagenome (GOLD analysis project Ga0316187, IMG submission 204927) | Coastal sediment microbial communities from Maine, United States - Cross River worm burrow 1 | ecosystem: Environmental > Aquatic > Marine > Coastal > Sediment | place: USA: Maine...
ATGATGGGGCTTTATCGACTCAGGTAACTTGGTTGTTGTATAATCAAGCGGCGCAAACGAGTTGACGATTCAAGGTTCCCTTATGAGTTATTTGACACCGCTTCAGGCGTGTTACAAGAAAAGGCGGTAAAATCTGAAGCTAATGAGAGTCTACCAATATGGAATCCATGCAACGGCAGATAAAAACAGCAATTAAGCAGCAAGAGCTGATGGAGCAACGTAAAAAATAACCTAGTTGAAAAGCAATATCAGCTTGAACAAGAAGCATCAGAGGGGGGGGCGATACGAGCAACCTCAAGTATCTTAAGTGGTCATAAGGTTTGATGTAAATAGAACAGCGAACAAATAACGAAGATTTCTTTAAATCAATAAGCATTTACAATCAGCTCGATCTTAAACAAAAAAATCATTGCCAACAACTAACCCAAAGGAGACTTGAACATGAAGAAATCAATTAATCCCCTCATTAGGGTAACAATGCTCAGCCTGGTATTGGTCTTTGGATTGTCCTGCGGCCTGGCCTCGGCTCGCGACGAAGTGTGCGTCTACGACCAGGAGGACTATAGAGGCGATCGATTCTGCACTTCAGACAGCATCCGCAATTTGAAAGATGAAAACTGGAACGATGACATCGCCTCGATTGAGGTTGAAAGAGGCATGGAGGTGATTTTATACGAAGACTCAAATTTCCGGGGACGTTCGTTGCGTGTGATGGAAGACCACGAGTATATCGGCCACGGGCTGGATCACGCGGTTTCGTCAATAGAGATCATTCGCCCCGGCCATGAGAATCATCACCAGAGCAGAGGTGATAAACCGCATGTTAACTATCCGTCTAATGATGGGTGGAAATTACAGCAATACTGCAATTGTAAGACCAAGAAGCGCTGCTACGTCAGACAAGCGGGTGGCAAACGTGAAGTGGGCGAGTGCCTGTACGATTGTCCTCAGGGATGTAAATGATGATTCCCTGACTTCTTTCGATAAAAGTTCTCAGATTTCTATTGTATGAGAATATTATAATCGAGGGGGTTGATATGCGAATAGCATTTCCTATTGCTTTGCTCATAACGTTGATCCCCTATTTTACACTGGCGGACAAACTCCCGACCTCAGCGGCGGAAATCATCGAGCAGGCAAAACTTGAATGCAACGGCCTAGACAGTGGAGAGTTTCACTCGACCGACAAGGCTGTTGTTCAATACGATTTCACTGGAGATGGCACGAACGAGGCTCTGGTCGACGGGGCCCAGTTTTCCTGCTCCACCGCCTTGACCCTGTGGGGTGGAAGTGGGGGTACCTTTCTGTGGGTTGTGGCCCCTGGCAAGACCTACGAGTTTCTGGCTCACAAGTGGCGGGTGGTGGACGTCGACGGGCAGAACGTCCTACTGCTTGCGGTCCACTCTTCTCAGTGCAGCGACGATGTCGGCCCGTGCTACCGCGCCTTTGTCTGGCTGGACGGCTTCCGAACAACAAGGGCGGGCATTGAGTAGGAGAAGGTTGGTGGGGGGGGGTAGCCGATTCCCACCATCCAGCAGCGACTCCCTGATGACCGATCTCAACAGGATCACGGAGCACATCCTGCCATTTGTCAGGTAAAGTGATCAGATTTATTGAATTTATAAGAAATTGCTTTCTTAGGTAGTTCAAACTTTTCTTTGATTTTGTTGGGTCAAAACGTTTATCAGACATTATGTCTGATTACCCAAGAATTGGGAAAATTAGACCAAACGAAAGGGTTCCACTGGCAGGATTCAATCAACCGGAATTTGTGGGAAATTGGATACCCAGAAAGCATCTTAACTTGCCATATCAAATGTCCAGACGGAGATAGGCAAGGGATATTATTTACGACTTTGAGCTCAGCCAAAGCCCAAATCCCCTTATGCATCAGCTCAAAGGTGGCCCGGATAGTTGGCTAAGTACTCAGGCAAACATCACAATTTTTTTGCCCAATAGAAGGATTGCAACTATCAAAATTGAGCCGAGAATCTGCTGCATGGTTCGGACCTTAAAGCGCCCGGCTCCCATCAGGGTCCCGGCCATCCCTCCCAATACAACTGCTATGACCAGAGGTAAGTAGGGGACAAGGTCAACTTCGTTATACTGTATTCTGGCAAGCAGTCCGGAGACTGAATTTACCCAGATAAAAAACGCACCGCAAGCAGCGGCCTCTTTTGCGTTTCCCAAACCCAACAAGATGATTAATGGGACCAGGTAGATGCCTCCGCCGATTCCTGTGATGCCGGCTATCAGCCCTAATATGGCACCGCTTCCGATGGCCAATAAAATCTTCCGGCGTTGATCGAGGTGAACCGGTCTACTGGTATCCGGGAAGTATATTCGTGCTGCCGCAACACAGAGTGAAATCAAGAGCAGCACATAAAATATCCGTTTTGGAAGATGCAGCATTCCACCCAGATAAGCCATAGGAATCGATGAAATAATAAACGGCACAATAAGTCTTAATCGAGCATGACCATGCAGAAGAAAAACGAGGCTGCCGAAGGTGGTGACCAGGATGTTCAGGGTCAGCGACACCAGGGGGATCGTCATTGTGCTGGCCCCGAATACCGCCAGCAAGGCAGTATAGGAAGAGCCCCCTCCCAGCCCCACTGAGGCGTAGAAGAAGGCCACGACTGCAAAAATGAAAGCCAGTAAGGTAATCGGAATCAGAAGATCGGTCATTTCGAGCACTCCTCTGTTTACAGATACCTTCTAAGCATTTTCAGGTTCATTGTCTCGAAAAGGTTATTCAACCGGGGGCAGCAATGCTTCAAGTGGCGAAGGCTGGCTGCCTGTCTCGGCAGCCGCAGTCCATGAGTCAGGTTTTACCAGAGAGAGCGCTTTTTGCTTGCAAAAAGAAACACACAAACCGCAACCGCTGCAGAGAGTGCCATCAAACGTGAGTTCTTTTTTCCCTTCGCTCTGCTCAACTTGAATTGCACCCGTTGGGCATATCCCCTTGCACAAGGGGCAGAGATTGCAGGCCTCGTTTATGATGAGCCGATGATTAATCAGCCTCGAAAGTGGTTGTCTGTCTTTCGAGGCAACCTTTGCCATCAGCTGTTTTTTAATCTGCACCCTGGCGGGTATTCTCCTGCTGGTTTTTGCTGCAGGCTTGGCATCGTCTATTTGAAAACTGAACTGGGAACCAATCGTCTCACACAAGCTTTCTCTCAAGCCGGTGAGAAATGATCGTCTGGCCGACTGGTCGCCGGCGATAACCTCATTCTGGTCTGTTATGACGGTATATTTTCTGGTAAATTGGGAGCTGTTTTTTTGTTTAAGCCACGCCAGTCTATGCAGCAAGTCTGTTACGCCATGATTGTTTTGGCAATCTGCACAGGACGACACATTAAATGCAATGGTAGTCTCTCCAGACATATTCAAGGCCAGTAAATGCTCATTGGTAATACCGCCCAGGCATGGTACAAGCCGTTCTTCTGGATAGATCTGGCTCTGTTGGTGACACGATATTACGACAGGCTCAGCCTTATCCTCTGAAAAACACAGAGAGTCGGCAGCAAATTCTGAGAAAACAAAGGCGTCATTCGGACACGCTTCAGCACACAGCATACATCCGCTGCATGCCCGAGCATTGAAGTGGATACTGCGATCACTGAGCGATATTGCACCTGAAGCGCAGACGTCTATGCAATTTACACAATCAAATCGATTAAAACGTTTTCGCAGGCATCTGTCTTGGACAAAATCAGCTATTTGCTGGGTGGAGTGTGAAGCAAGTTTCTGAATCAGGCTGAGTGCTGACATCGATCTGAATCTTATTACCTCTTAAGCCCGGGGATTTACTTCTGTCAAATAGAATTTCCGGCAGGTCACCATCGACCTGTCAAGACAGTCCGCCAGAGATTGATAGAAATGACTTTTCGTTCCTTTTCTTATCGCCTCACAAAAGCTCGGCACCCAGGGCAAATAATTGTGATAAAAGTCTTTTTGCCGGCCAAAATAATCCTCTGCCTCGCTGACTCTGCCTTCCGCTCCGGCTTCTGCTTGCCGGAGGCTGAGAAACGACATGAACTCCAGCTCTATGGCGATATGATCGGCTGGCTCCTTTTCATCCACGGATAGTCCAGCCTCCTGATAACTTTTCAGTACGCCTATTGTTGTGTCCCCCATGATCCGGCGATTTTTCTCGAGATACACGGATCCATAAGGGGGGGCTATCAGTTCAAATGGTCCGATAAAAAGTTCTGCGTGGGAGATGCTCAACTGTTTCTGTTTTGTGCCTGACAAGGCAAGTCTCATATCCGAGGCGGCTTTTGCCGCCCCGGACGCCCAACCATCGAGGAGGTCCTGCAGGTTTTGGCAGAGGTTTTCTTCGACAAACAGATCCTTTTCAGGCTCATAGAAACAGGCGGCAAGCAATTTAAAACAATTACCCCGGGTTAACGCTTCAGTTTTAGAAATCATCATGATGCTTTGATAAGGTTAAGGCCAGGGCTCATGGGAGTCAGGCTCTTGAGCCCTGGCCGGTTATTTTTAGTACTACCGGGCTGAATACTCCCGGATATAATAGACGTTTGGTTTGGTACCCTCTTCTGGAAGCAGCACAAAGTGTTTGTATTTCTTCAGCAGTTTTGCCGCTTCACTGTTTGCATCACTGATATCGCCCACCACTCGGGCGTCTGAAGGGCAGGCGTCGACGCAGGCAGGCAGTTCGTTGTTCCTTAAACGATGATCGCAGAGAATGCATTTCTCGACGATATTGTCCCGGCGTACGCTTTTGTAGTCAGGGTGGGAGAACATCGTCTGGTGTGGTGGATTTGCCCCTGCTATCTCCGCCAACTCAACACCTGAGGTAGTCCCGTTGGGGATCAATTGGGTCTTGTCGGTAAAAAACGGCTGGGTGGACTCTCCCTCCTCATTGTAGCTGATGACGCTGTACTCACCATGGGCGCCGTCCTTTTCCACCTCATCCATACTGTAGGGACAGGCCTCCTGGCAGGCCCTGCAGCCGATGCATCGTTCTTCGTTATGCATCGTTATGCCATTCTCGGTTTTGAACATCGCCTTCGGTTCCACCGGGCAGGCCTCTACGCAGGCTGCTTCACTGCAGTGATTGCAAAGAACCGGTAGGGTGCGATATTTAGTGCTTGGAAACGTCCCACTGGTCTCGTGAACGAAGTCAGCCCAGTTGAACGTCTGGCCGTTGCGTCGCAATGCCGTATTGTTCTCGGTCTTACAGGCGAGAGCACAGGCACCGCAGCCAACACATTTTCTTAAGTCTATTATCATTGCATATTGTGTCATTGTTCTGTCCTCCTACCTATATCTTCTCGATCTTGACGGCTGCATGCCCGCCGTTTCTGGCATTCGATCCGGACAGCCTCTCAAGCTCCCAGGGAATGATCGTATTGTTATTAACCCCGCGGGTGGCACTCTTGCCAAAATCGCCGGTAGCGGTTCTACCGTAGGCCCAATGACCTTGACCGTATGATTTGCTGACCGTGCCGGGACGCACTCCTTCCCAAACCCTGGCCACACACTCACCGGTTGCCACTGTCGAGGTTATCCTCACTCGGTCGCCATCCTTGATACCGAGCTTCGCAGCGTCGCCGGGGTGGATTCTGAGCGAATCCTGTCCACCCACGTCACCTGGGTCCACGTGTTTGAATTCGTAGTACCAGGGAGCGTTCTGACTTCTACCTTCACGATTGAGGCGGGATTTGTAATCAATGAAATCAAACGGATACTCATCCTTGCTGCCATGGCGAAGGGGCGGTTCGTGATGGGGGACAAAGGCCAGTTCACCGCGGGCCGTGTAGTTGCATTTTTCCAGCACGGTGTCGACATCTACCTTGTGCTTTTCGGCATGGGCGCCAAGTACTTTCTTGAGGGTCTCGCTGTAGAATTCAAACTTTTTGGTCTCTGTGCCGAATTTTCCGCCCCAGTGTTTCTTGTATTCATATGGTTCTGAATTCCACATGCCGCGGGCCAGCATGTCGTCCCAACCGTTGATCTTGTCGCCGTGGCTGTCTTTTTCCCCGTCCCATAACGGTTTGGTGTAATACTTCAGGGCATAGACCGATAGTTCCTTGGAATCATTGGGTTTGGCTCCCGTTTCTGGATCCGAGTACATTTCAACCAGACAGTCGTAGAGATTTGAAAAACCACGTTCCTTGAGTTTTTCGGCTATCAAGAACGGGAATTCCGTCTCATCCTGGATGACATCCCAGAGCGGATCAATAACCGGTTGCAGCAAAGTGCAGGTGGCATAGCGGTTGGCTTTGGTCTTGACGTAGCCGTAGCGTTCGTACATGTTGACCGTGCAGGGCAGGATGATATCGGCAAACATGGTGAACTCAGAAGCATTGGTCGTCAGATGCACCGTGAAGGGCACCGACGCCAAGGCATTTTCCCATAATTCCGTGCCGTTGCATGAGAAGGGGAAATTGTTCATATAGCCGACCAGAACCTTGATATCATAGGGATCCTTTTCGAAGATACCTTTAGCCGCATTGTTGGTGGAGACACCGCCGCCCGATTTCTTGTTGGCCGCCGGCAATTCCAGTCTGCCGCGCTGATCAATTTTTTCCTTTTTTGAGTGTTTTTTAGCAAGGTCGTCCTGGTGTTTCTTGAGAATATCGCCATTCAGTTTATTAACCGGGATCTTGGCGGTCTGCAGAGAACCACCTTCGTTATCAATCCCACCTACCAGGCCTCCCAAGGCATGAACTGCCATTGCGGAGTAGGCGCCTCTAGCCTGCATTCCAGCACCCGGGCCCATCCATACCGCTACTTTTGGTGCTGCAGCAGCCATCCCGAGTGCGACACGCTCTATCTGCGCTGCTGGCACTCCGCTTAACTCGGATGCTTTGGCTGCGGTCATATCCTTGACCGCCAAATTCCACCACTTGACGATGCCGTGGGTTTCTTTTTCAGCAAAATCTGCTTCGTTAGCAGTCGCACCTGGTTTGAACTGGTTCATGCCATCCTTGAAATCCCCAACAAAATCTTTGTACCAGATTCCTTTGGTGAGAATCACATGGGCGATTCCGAGAGCCAATGCACCGTCGGTGCCCGGCATTAAGGGCAGCCATTCGTTAGCTTTGGCGGCACTTGTGGTCAGACGTGGGTCGACTGCGGCAACGGTGGCCCGGTCAAGTGCATCGCCGAGCCTCTTGATCGTGGCTGGAACCATACGGTTGCTGGCCACCGGATCACAGCCCCAGATAAGGATGAATTTTGAATTGGACAGATCATAATCTCGGTAATCCCATAAGCCCTCGGTGTAGTAGGCACCGAATTTTTCGGCTTCAGCACAGGTTGAGCTGTGAGAAATATTGTTTGGCGAACCAAAGACCTTTGTTGTTACATCATAAATCAGGTCCCGCATGTAGGTGTAGCGGCCCCGCATCAGGCAGTATTTCTCGGGCTCGCCGTTTTTCCTGAGTTCCATCATTTTATCGGCAACAGCACCCAAAGCCTCATCCCAACTGATGGGCACGAATTTGGGATCCTCTCCTCTTCCTTTCTTCGGGTTGGTCCGTTTCATCGGAACCTTTATTCTATCAGGATCATAAACCTGTTGGAGTGAAAGATGCCCCCGCGGGCAGACTTTACCGTCATTCTGTTTCGAATACCGGTTTCCTCGCACCTTGACCGCTCTGCCATCCTGGACGAACACCTCTGCTGGACACCAAGTGGTGCATCCCTGGCAGGTGGTTGGCTTCCACTCTCCCGCAGCAACCCCAGCCTTACCAGTGGTGCCGGAAGTGGCCAATGCATTTGTACTGGCTCCCCCAGCACAGCTGCTTATCGCAGCGGTCGCGCCCGCTGCAACGGACAGTTTCAGAAAGTCCCTCCTCTTGATTCGCATAGCATCCTCCATTTCTTGGTTGTCGTTTATCTTATGACCAATACACGAGTGGTGTATTACCCGTGAATTGCATTATTCATGCCATGCCTGAGAAGAGGAGGGATGTTACGAAGACGTAACACAACGAATTATGCTTGAAACATAAGTTTAATAATTACAGTGCGTTACCTTGTGTGACCTTGGGGCGAGATACTAGAGAAGCAGAAGAAATACACCAAGGCTCTATTTGTTAAACAATATCAGTGTTATATGAATATTGTCAAAGAAACCGGTGTTACATTGTGGTAACAAGCAACAATTTGAACCGGCCTAATCAAAAAATCAGATATTGAGTCTGTGCAGGTTGATCTTTTCCCAGAGAGTTTTCCTGCTTACCCCCAGTATCTCAGATGCTTTTGATCGATTGCCTTTGGTAATCTGCAGAATACGCCTGATGTGCTCTCGCTCTGCCTCTGCTGAGATTTCCTGGAGAGTAGCAAGTATAGTTTTTTCATGGCGTAATTTGGCAATGTGCACAGGGAGGTCGGCGGGTTGAATATCCTCGCTGTCAGAGAGTGCAATGCACCGTTCGATCACGTTCAGAAGTTCCCGTACGTTTCCGGGAAAGGGATATCGCATCATCGCTTCAGTTGCTTCAGGAGAAAACGAGACCGCCGTACCCATCTGATCATTTATTTTCCTGCTGAATGCATCTATGAGAAGAGGAATGTCCTCTTTTCTCTTTCGCAGCGGAGGCAGTTCAACCGGTATTACATTTAAACGGTAATAAAGGTCTTGACGAAATTTTCCCTGGTGAACTTCTTTTTCAAGATTTTTGTTGGTTGCGGTGATGATCCTGACATCGGCGGTGACCGACGTGGTGCCCCCCAGCCTCTCAAAGGTACGTTCTTCCAGTACCCGTAATATTTTAGTTTGAGTCAGAGCAGGCAGATCCCCGATTTCATCCAGGAAGATCGAGCCCCCCTCAGCCATTTCAAAGCGGCCGGGCTTTTGGCCGGCCGCGCCGGTGAAAGCTCCTTTTTCGTAGCCAAATAACTCACTTTCTATTAGTTCATCCGGCAGCGCTGCGCAATTCACCCGCACTATTGGCTTGTTTCTTCTGCTGCTTTGAAAATGGATGGTCGAGGCCACAATTTCCTTTCCGGTCCCTGATTCGCCCAGAATCAAAACTGTCGATTCCGTCCTACTGATCTTCTCGAGCAGGCTGAAAACCACCTGCATTGGTTTGCTCTCTCCGATGATCTGAGGAGAGCCGTATAAGTTACTCAGCTCTCTCTTCATGCGGATGTTTTCTTGAGTGATCGTATGAACGTCCAACGCACGCTGCACTGTCAGGAGCATCTCCTCGAGATCGAACGGCTTGGTGATATAGTCAAACGCCCCGATTTTCATAGCCTCAACCGCGTCTTTTATATTGCCGTAGGCGGTCATCATTATCACCGGCGTTGTGGGGGACTCGGCTATACATTTTTTCAGTATTTCTATCCCTCCAGCGCTAGGTAGGCGGATATCAGTAATAACCAGTGAAAAGACACCCTCTTCCAGGGCCACAAGCGCGTCATTGCCATCTTGGACCGATAGAACGGTATACCCCTCGGTCTTCAGGGCCTCGACGAGCGTTATCCTGACAATTTTCTCATCTTCAATTACGAGAATACTTGCATTCATGACGCCTCCGGGAAAATGATCGTGACTTTCGTACCCGTTCCCAACTGGCTGGAAATGAAAATTTCACCCTTGTACTTTTTAACGATCTCGTAACTCATCCACATTCCGATCCCCGTGCCTTCTCCAGCCTTCTTGGTCGAATAAAAGAGATCAAACACCTCCTCGATCTTGTCTTCCGGTATACCGATCCCAGTATCTTCTATCGTTATAACTACCTGATCTTCAGATTGGTGCGCTCGTATCAGCAGTCGTCCCCCCGATTCCATTGCTTGAATGGAATTGATCATGATATTCAGGAAAAGTTCTTCCAGATCATGCGCTGCGACCGGTAACTGGAGATCATGTTCCAATTCCTGCTGGTAATCGATTCCCTGCTTTTTGAGCCGATAATCGAGATAACGGAGTACGCTGGCATGCACAGTTTGTAAGTGAGAACGTTTCTCCTCTGCCTCTCGACGACCGGCTGTCCACAGAAGCTGACCTACCGTCTGCTTGATGCTCTCAAGACCCTCCTCTATGAGATCGAGATAGCTCGCCCTGAACTCCCTGTCATCACCTTTTTTACGCAGCAGGCCGACGCAATTAAACAGGCCGCCCAAGGGGTTGTTGATCCGATGGGCGATACTTGATGAGAGAACACCCAGGGTTGCAAGCTTTTCCGACTGCAGCAATTTCTCATGAGCAAGTTTCATTTCCTCGTTTGCGTTTCTGATGCGTCTGACCATTTCGTTGAAGCTGCGAGTAAGCAGGGCAAGTTCATCATTACCTTTTACCGGTATGACTTTCTCGCTCATTTCAACCTCGACCTCGCCCATGGCCTGAGCGAGGTCTATGATCGGCTTGATGAAACGACGGCTCAGCAAATAGATTAGCAGGAACAGCAGAACTAAAGCCAAAATCGAGTGTTTGATTATTTGACTGATCATGGCGCTGACTTCCTCTTCCACATCCGCCAGAGAAAGAGAAAAAATTAGAAGGCCCCACCGCTTACCTTCGATCGACAGCGGCGCAGCAAATTCCAGGGCGCCGTCCTCAGACGCATCTTTGCGTGGTCTTACCAGAACCTGCCCTGACTCCTGGGCCTGAGTGAGAAACGGATCGGTGTAATGCTTGCCGTACTCGCGGAAATCACTGTGAGAGATAACCCGTGAAGCGTCATCCAATACCGCAACGAAGTTGAGGTTGAGTTCGCTGTGCTGACTGAGGTCTCTCATGTAATTATCTATGAGCCCCCCTTCTTCGACCAGGCCCAGCTTCTCGTATATCAGCTCGTTAATGATCAGCGCACTCACGGTCTCGGCAAGCATCAGTCCATGGCGCTCCGAGGCATTATAAAGTGCCGAGCGGGTCTTGAGCGCCGCGAAAAGGCTGATTGCAGCAGTGATGGCCAATACCGACAGAAAGGCTACCAGAATGAACTTTTTTTGTAGGGATATACCCATGTAGCTCCTGTTAAAATAAGACTTTGGGATGGCACCCTTTACCGCATCCTGTCGGAACCGCGTTGATTTTCTGCCTTATCCCGGCATAATCAGCATCGGAAGCAGCGACAAAGCCACCCTGTAGATCAGGGTCAAGTTTCGCCAGGATTGTCCTTCCTTTTTTATCTGTCGACATGGCCAGCAAAGCCTTCCGAACTTTAATGGTTACATCATACGGCGTATGAGTAGAGACGACGATTGGGCCTGTGGGTATAGGCTCAGAGGTGGCAATTATCTTCAGACCATAGGGTTCATATCGCTCGGCCGTGGACAGCCGGATAGCACCGGCATCGAACTCGTTGCTGATGACCTTCTTGGCGACCGTGTCATGGTAGTTAAAATGGTGATATGAAGACAGCTCGTCCAGGTGTATGCCTGACCAGGCGAGCATATACCTGGGAATCAGGTTGCCCGAAGTTGACCATAGTGCTGCAAACGCAAACTTCTTGTCCACCAGTTGGGAAATTTCCTTTATGGTGCCGTCCAGGTCGGTAACGATAACGCTGCGATAAAATATCTCACCCCTGGAAGTTTTACTCCTGGCAATTGGCGGGGCATCAAAGCGTTTATAAGCATCGAGGTAGGTAAGAGGACCGAGCAAGGCAAATGACATATTTCCCTGCCCCAATTTATTCACCACGTCCGGATAGCTCTTCTCAAGGTGCAGTTCCATTTCCAGACCGGTAATCTCTGACAGGTAGTCGACAAGCGGCTGGTATCGTTCATAGGCGATAATCGGGTTATCCCTCGGCAGAACACCGAACAATATTGGCTCATTCTCGTTTTTGACATTGCTCTGGGATTCCTGTCGAACGGTCGCTAAGGAGTAATTATTGTTTTCGATGAAGGCCCGCATAGCCCTGATCCCGTCATAGTTACTATCCTCAACCTCGACGAATTTCTCTATTCGCATGGCCTCAAGTATTGCCCTGCCTTCTGGATCGTTATGCATCTCAAGAAAAATAGCCAACAGCGAACGCTTTAGATATGGAGCGATATCGGGGTTCACCACCACCGGCGGAATGCCAAAGGGCGGCGAACGATGTATGACGCGGATCTGCTCGCTATAGGGTGAGTTATTGTCTACCATGTAGTCGTACACAATAGAATCGACAGCGGCCCCGTCGGCTCGTTTCTTGGCCACAATCTCAACCGACTTATTGTGGCTATAGCTATATTGATAGGAACTGAAAAAGCTTTCTGGAGATTCGTTGCGTTTGGCCAGCATGTAGGTAGGGTAGAGCCGGCCGCTGTTTGATTTAGGATCGACAAAAACAAAGGTCATCCCTTTCAGTTGTTCAACCTCTTCGATCGAACTGTCTTTGTGGACGATGATGTTAGAATGGTAAGCAACCTGGCCATCGACTTGTGGCGCAACCAGCAGCTCAGCCCCAAACTTTTCATTATCGAGCACGTAGGGAGATGAACATATGAAAGCGAGATCGACTTCCTGGCTCTCCAGCAGCACATCAATCTCGTCATAGGTAGTGCGGTGAACCATTTCCGCAGGTATCCCGAGTTTGCTTCCCAAATACTCAACTACCTGCTGATAATACCTGACGGCGCTCACGGGAGTGATCATGCTGGCGACCCCGACTTGAATTGAGGGCTGAGCCACGAGAGTAGAGCTGAAAAATGTCCCGATGAGAAGAATTGCCAGTAATGATATTCTAAATTTCACTTATCACCCCGCTGGTTTGAGAGAACTGCCTTCCCTGC